>Ga0114932_10000274_pt1 | contig 61820 bp, 53 predicted proteins | sample 2SBtaG_2_FD_87286 | JGI IMG/M metagenome (GOLD analysis project Ga0114932, IMG submission 87286) | Deep subsurface microbial communities from Kolumbo volcano to uncover new lineages of life (NeLLi) - 2SBTROV12_ACTIVE470 metaG | ecosystem: Environmental > Aquatic > Marine > Volcanic ...
AGGTCGCGGCGGTCCGCTGACCGACAGTGGCTTGGCGCGGAGGTCGATCGGCTCGGAGCCCCAGGCGCCCTCGGGCCGGTGCTGGTCGCACAGGATGGGGCGGCTGACCGCCTCGGCACCGAGCGCGTCCATCAAGCGGGCGGTGAGGTCCGTGAGCTCCTCCTGCCCCACGCCCCGGTTGAGCAAGCCCCCCTGCGTCCCGAGCCACGAGCAGGACTCCACCGCCTGGATCCGGACCCCGACGAGGGGCCCCTCGAGGGTGAGGTCCTCGAGCCGCTTCTCGAGCAAGGCCGTGAGCTCATCGGGGTCCCGCCGGGGGCGGCCCAGTCGAACCTGGACCAAGCGCTCGGGCGCGTCTTCCAGCACCAGCTGGAGGCCCAGGCGGGTAGCTGCCTGATCCCGGTCACGGAGCTGATCGCAGAGCCCGACGAGCAGGTCGCCGAGCACGTGCAGGAGGGCCCCGACCCCCACCACGGGCTCCAGCAGGAGCTGGCCGCAGCCCGGCGCACCGGGGTCGATCCGAGGCTGGATCGGCGGCGAGACCACCCCGCCGCGCACGATCTGGAGCATGCGCAGCCCCTCGGCGCCATAGCGCGCTGCGATCGAGCTGCTCGGCAGGCGCGCGAGCTCACACGCTCGCCGGACGCCCAGGGTCTCCAGCCCTTCGCGCATCGCTTCGGGCATGCCGGGGATCCAGGCCAGCGGGATCTCGGCGAGCGCCTGCGCGAGCTCGCCGACCGCCACGTGGCCGCCTCCCTGCCAGGCGCAGAGGGTGAGTGCGCCCTCGGCGCTGTCGGCCAGGGCGACCGAGACGGTGTGCCCGGTCTCCCGAGCGATCTCCAGAGCTCGACGGAGGCAGCGGCGCTCACCGCCCAGGAGCTCGGCTGTCTCCGTCAGATCGATGGCGAGGGCATCGGGGGGCAGCACGCGCACGGCCGGCGAGAGCTCGCGGAAGAGCTCGGAGAGCGCGCCCAGATCGGCGAGCTCGTCGAGGGGATCCTCGAGGAGCTCGACCTGCAGCTCCGGGACGAGCGCGCGAGCAGCGCTCACGGTCATGCCGCGGCGCAGGCCGAGCTTCATCAGCGGTGGGGAGAGGGCCTGGAGGCGGAGGGCGTTCTTCTCTTCCGCGATCAGGGCCACGGGTTCGTCGGCCGACCAGCCGCAGCGCTCGAGCCGGAAGCAGGGCAGGTGGACGACGAGCGAACGAGGCGCGCGGGCGCTGAGGACGGCGGCTGCGGACATGGAGTGCTCCTGAACAGATGTTCAGCATAGCGGGCCTCGTAGCCAGAATCTGTCCGTCAGTCCTTCTTCTTCTCGTCCTGCTTCTTGTCCGCTCCGGTCCACCCGTCGACCTGGTCCGACATGTAGGTCCAGGCCTTGTCCTTGCTGTGGTCGAGCTGGGTGGCGAAGCCGATCATCGCCACGAGCAGCAGCACGGCCGCGACCGCGCTCGGTGTGCCAAAGCCCTGCTCAGCGTCAGACATGGGGCCCCGATAGCACGATACGCCTTGGTCGAGGAGTGCCCGATGTTCCTGCAAGAGCCCTTCGCCACCCCCGATCGCTACGACGTCGACGCTGCCCTGCAGGACGAGCTCGCCCGTCGCCTTCCGCCCGATGTGCTCGCGTCCGTCCGACCGAAGCTCGCCGCCCTCGGGCACGCCACGGCCACCACCCTCGCCGATCTCTCGGCCCGGGCCCAGGCCCAGGAACCCGAGCTCGTGCACTTCGATCCATGGGGGCGCCGCATCGACGAGATCGTGGTCAGCACGGCCTGGAAGGAGCTGAAGGCCTTCGCGGCCACCCACGGCGTGGTCGCCACGGGGTACGACGCGGCGCTCGGCGCCCACCGGCGGGTCGTCCAGGCTGCGGTGCTCCAGCTCTTCTCGTCCTCGTCCGCGGTCTACTCCTGCCCCCTGGCCATGACCGACGCGGCCATCAAGGTGCTGCAGGAAGCCGAGCCCTCCGAGCTCCGTGATCGGCTGCTGGCGGGCTTGCTCTCCACCGACCCGGCCACCTTCATCACCTCGGGCCAGTGGATGACCGAGCGGCCGGGCGGCTCCGACGTGGGCCGCACCGAGACCGTGGCCCGCCCCACCGAAGGCGGGGGCTACACGCTCCACGGCTGGAAGTGGTTCACCTCGGCCACCACCAGCGAGATGGCGCTCACCCTCGCCCGGATCGACGATGGGGTGAACCCGCCGGTGTCCGGCTCCCGAGGACTGAGCCTCTTCGCCGTCGAGGTCCGGCGCGACGAGCACCGCCAGCTCCAGGGGATCCGTGTGGAGCGGCTCAAGGACAAGCTGGGCACCCGCGCCCTGCCCACCGCCGAGCTCACCCTCGATGGTCTGCCGGCCACCCTGCTCGGGCAGCCGGGCCGCGGCGTGGCGCGGATCGCCACCATGCTCAACATCACGCGCTTCTACAACGCCACCGCGAGCGCGAGCGGCATGGCCCACGCCGTGGCGCTGGCCCGCGACTACGCGGGTCGTCGACAGGCCTTCGGCCGGACCCTCGCCGAGCAGCCCCTCCACCAGAGAACCCTGCGTGACATGGAGGCCGAAGCGGCCGGTGCCCTCGCGCTCGTGATGGAGCTCGCCACCCTGCTCGGTCGCGAGGAGAGCGGCACCGCTTCCGAGACCGATCTGGCGTTGCTGCGCGGGCTCGTGCCCATCGCCAAGCTCACCACCGGCAAGCAGGCCGTGAGCGTGGCCTCGGAAGCCCTCGAAGCGTTCGGGGGCGCCGGCTACGTCGAGGACACCGGGCTGCCTGCCATGCTCCGGGACGCGCAGGTCCTGCCGATCTGGGAGGGCACGACCAACGTGCTGTCGCTCGATCTGCTCCGCGCCCAGGGCCGCGACGGCGCGCTCACCGCAGTGATCGAGGCCCTCTTGTCCCGCCTCGCTGCCCTCGAAGCTCGTCCACGGCTCGAGGTGGTGCGCGCTGCGGCCGCGGCCCTCGCCACGGCGCTGCCCCGGCTGGCGGCCGAAGAACGGCTCGAGGGCAATGCGCGGCGGGTCGCGCTGACCACCGGCTACCTCTGGCAGGCGCTGCTGCTGGCCGAGACGGCCCAGACGGCTGGCGAGGCGGCCGACCGACGCTTCGTGGACTTCGTCGAGCACCGCCTGGTCGCGCCCGGCGCTTGGTGGAGCTGATCTTCACCTGAACGCATGTTCAGGATATCGTGGGTCCGTGAACCTCGACGACCTCCGCGCGCGCATCGGCGCGATCGACCTCCGCGCGTCCCTCGCGCGCAGCGGGGATCCGATCGAGATGGGGGGCGAGCTCGGCACGATCGCGGGCGGGTGGCCACGCCCTGGGGTCTCGGAGGTCTCGGGTCGGGTCGGCGCCGGCCGCCTTCGGCTGCTCCTCCCGGCGGTCCGAGCGCTCACCCATACGAGCTGGGTCGCGGTCGTGGACCCCCTGCACCTGCTCCATCCCCCGGGCCTCGCAGGTGTGCGGCTGGAGCGTCTGATCCATGTGCGCCCTGGACCGGAGCAAGCGGGTTGGGCCACCGAGCAGATCCTGCGGGCCGGTGCCGTCCCCCTGGTGGTGCTGCTCGACCCCCCTGCGGTCGGACGCCTCGGCTTCAAGCTCGCCCACGCGGCCGAGCAGGGTCGCTCGTCGCTCGTCGTGTTGACCGAGCGCGGCAACAGCCGACTGGGAGTCGATCTCCGCCTGCAGGTGGGCGGGCAGAGCGAGGGGCGGGTGCGTCTCCGGGTGGTGAAGCGGCGAGGTGCACCCGGTGGGGACTGGCGCTGGGTCCACACCCCGGATCCGGTACCCTCGGGCCCGTGACCACCTCTCGAAAGCTGCTCTTCGCCCTCGCGCTGACCGTGGCCCTGCTGGTCGTCGTCGAGGTCGTGCTCCGCGTCGCGACCCGGGAGGTGGCCAAGGCCACGATCCCGGACGAGCTCGTGCTCGCCCACCTCGAGAAGGGGGCGATGACCCACGACCCGTTGCTCGGCTGGGTGCGCGCCGACCTGCCCTTGCCGTCCGAGGGCATCAACAGCCTCGGCTGGCGCTACGCGGAGCTCGATCAGCAGAAGCCGAGCGGCACCTGGCGCGCCTTCACCCTGGGCGACTCGCAGACCTACGGCGCCGGCGTGCCCGCCGACAAGAGCTACACCGCCTTCGCCGAGCGCGAGCTCGCTGCCGACGGTGCGGTCCAGCTCATCAACACGGGGACCTCCGGCTACGGCAGCCTGCAAGCCATCCGGCTCATCGAGTCGAAGCTGCTCGACTGGGATCCCGACCTGCTGATCGTCGACTGCCGCACCTTCGACCAGCCCCGTGACCTCTCCGGGCCCGACCTCTCCGGCTTCTCCGAGCTCGAGCAGGTGCTGTTCGGCTGGCGCACCTACTACGTGCTCCGCTTCGCCGTCGATCGGCTGCGCCCCGACCACGCCCGCCCCATGCAGTCCGGCGCGATGGAGATGAGCCCCGAGGAGCTCGAGGAGCGCTTCGGCAACCACGAGCTGATCGTGCACGCAGCGCGCGAAGCCGACGTGCCGCTGATGTTCCTCGACTACCCCTTCTGGGACAGCCGCGGCATCACCTGCCTCGCCCCGCCCGACGAGCTGCCCCAGGGGGTGCCGGTCGGCCGGGTGTGCGACGCGCTCCAGCAGAGCGGCCGCCCGGCCTCGGAGCTGTTCCTCGACAACAACCACCTGTCGGAGGCCGGGAACCGCATCGTGGGCGAGGCGCTCGCCACGGCGATCCGCGAGCACGATCTGGGGCCCTGAGCACCCGATCGGGGTCCGCGCGGGTGCGGCAAGAAGATCCCACCTGCTCGACATCGTGCCGAAACCAGCCTGCAACCCCCTTGAAACCGGCTGGCCCGGATCTTGCTTTTGTGGGCAGCGGGTGTTCCTTGGGTTGATGCGGAGACCAAGATGGTCCGCACAGTCTTCTTTGCCGTCCTGCCTCTGGCCGTGTTCGGGTGTCGTCCGTTCATGTCCGACACGGACTCCGCGAACCCGAACGGCGGCGCATTCGGCGGCGACGGGCTGATCGAAGGCGACACCGGCGACACCTCGGTCGACACCGACGACCCGCTGGGCGAGCGGGATCCAGAGTCCTGCGAGGTCATCGAGTACGTCTGCTCGACGGCCGACGGCTTCCACACCACCGAGACCGGCGCTCCGGCCGTGGCGACCTACAGCGGCCACCCCTCCTGGACCGCCTCGATCGACGGCGCCGAGTGGATCTGGGACGAAGCCTTCGAGACCTCTCCGACCACCGACGAGACCCACACCATCTACCGCACCCTGAACCTCCCCGACGAGTGGGACTACCTGGGCGCGGTCCTCGAGATCGCCTCGGACAACGGCTACCTCGTCACCCTCGACGGCGCGGTCGTCGCGTCCGACAGCGACTCGGTGAACTACACCGCCGAGGGCATGGACACCTGGGACCTCACCAGCGTGTTCGCCGGCGGTCCCCAGACCCTCGGCTTCCAGGTCACGAACGAGGGCCTGCCCTCGGGCAGTGCCACCTCCAACCCGGGCGGCTTGATGTACTGCATCGAGCTGGACTTCTGGTGGGGAGCCACCGACGAGACCTGCAACGGCATCGACGACGACTGCGACGGCGACGTGGACGAGGGCCTCGACCTCGACGGGGACGGCGACTGCGCGGGCGACGACGAGGAGAGCTGCGACGGCACCGACGAGGACGGCGACGGCTTCGTGGACGAGGGCCTCGCGGACTGTGACGAGGTCTGCATCGAGGGCACGGTCCACTACGACCTGGGGCCGGCCCAGGGCTTCAACGTCTTCGTGCTCGAGGACTACGACACCGACGCCGACGGCTTCGACATCGGCGGCAGCGCGGCCGCGGGCGGCAACGTGCACTTCAGCTCCTTCGCGGTGGGGGACGATCGCGCGGGCGGCACGGTGCTAGTGGCGGGCGAGGACCTGACGCTCGCCAACGGCACCGTGCACGGCGACGCCTACTACGGCGGCGTGGCCTCCATCGCGTCCTCGGTCGGCTTCGACCACGGCGGCTCGGTCATCACCGGCGAGCCGATCGACTTCGACGACGCGGCCATCCAGTTCGACCTGCTCTCCCAGGAGCTCGCCAGCCTCGACGCGACCGGCACCACCACCCTGCAGAGCTGGGGTGGCATCGACCTCGAGGGCACCGACGCCGATCTGAACGTGTTCGAGCTCGACGGCGACGATCTGAGCGCCAGCCTGCGCCTCACGATCGACGTGCCCGCGGGCTCGGTCGCGCTGATCAACGTCGACGGCACCTCGGTCTCGATGGACAGCCACAGCCAGGTCCTCTACGGCGCGGACCAGACCGACGTGCTCTACAACCTGCACGAGGCGAGCTGGCTCGACATCCACAGCATCAGCGTGCAGGGCAGCGTGCTCGCTCCCATGGCCGAGGTCACCTTCGTGGACGGCAACTTCGAGGGCACCCTCGTGGCCCTCGAGGTCATCGGCAACGGCGAGTTCCACGACCACCCCTTCGACGGGACCGTCACGGTCGACCAGGAGTGTGGCGAGGTCTGTGACGGCTACGACAACGACGGCGACGGCGCCGTGGACGAGGACTACGACGACACCGACGGTGACGGCACCGCGGACTGCGTCGAGGTCGAGGACTGCGACGGCGACGACGACGACGGCGATGGCCTGGTCGACGAGGACTTCGAAGACGCGGACGGTGACGGCTTCGCCGACTGCCTCGACGAGGCCTGCGACGGCTCCGACGACGACGGCGACGGTGCCATCGACGAGGGCTTCTCCGACTCCGACGGCGACGGCTTCGCCGACTGCGTGGACGGCGAGGAGTGCGACGCCGTCGACAACGACGGCGACGGCGCGGTCGACGAAGGCTACGACGACACCGACGGTGACGGCACCCGCGACTGCGTCGATCTCGAAGGCTGCGACGGCTACGACAACGACGGCGATGGCCGCACCGACGAAGGCTTCTCCGACGGCGACCTCGACGGCGTGGCGGACTGCGTCGACACCGAGACCTGCGACGGCCACGACAACGACGGCGACGGCACGGTCGACGAGGGCTACGCAGACACCGACGGTGACGGCACCGCCGACTGCGTGGACACCGAGAGCTGCGACGGGCTGGACAACGACGGCGACGGCGATGTCGACGAAGGCTTCAGCGACACCGACGGTGACGGCACCGCCGACTGCCTCGAGGGCGAGGACTGCGACGGCTACGACAACGACGGCGACGGCGGCGTGGACGAGGGCTACGACGCTGACGGCAACGGCATCGCGGACTGCTTCGAGACCTGCCCGCTCACGCTGGACTTCGAGACCGACGCCCTGGGGAACGCCATCCTCGCGGGTCAGGACCTGAGCGAGGCCTACGCCGAGGCTGGCGTGCACATCAGCGCGTCCAACCTGATGATGGCCGTGGGCCTGCCCCCGACCGCCTTCGACTCCAGCTCACCGACCGGCGGCGACGACGACCTGGGCACGCCGAACGAGGTGCACGGCGGTCCGGGCGCGGGCGACGGCGGCGAGGTCACCAACGACAGCGCGCTGGGCAACCTGCTCATCGTGCCCGAGGACATCGTGGACTGGGATGGCGACGGCCTGCTCGACGATCCGGACGACCTGGACAACGGCGGCCTGATCCTCTTCACCTTCGACACGGGCATGTGCGTCAACAGCATGGACGTGATCGACGTCGAGACCGACGAGGCTCCCGGAACCGTCTACCTCTACGACGAGTGGGCGAACCTCACCGGCTACGTGGACTTCGGTGGCGCCGGCGACAACAGCGTCGAGGCCCTCGAGATCGACGCCTGCGACGTCTGGTACGTCATCGTCGAGCTCAACGGCTCCGGTGCCATCGACAACGTGGACCTCTGCCCCGACGGCGAGGACGAGGTGTGCGACGGCGACGACAACGACGGCGACGGCGACACCGACGAGGACCTGGTCTGCAACGGCGACGAGGACGGTGACGAGGCCGACAGCATCTACTACGCCGACGACTGCGCGGACCTGTTCGCGTACAGCCTCGATGGCGCCGGCGACATGAACGCCGACGGCTACGACGACTTCATCATCGGCGCCCCCGACGCGACGAACGGCGGCGGGGTCGAGGGTGCGGCCACGATCTGGCACGGTCCGGAGGCCAGCGGCCTGCACGCCGAGGTCACCGGCAACTACCTGCTCGATGGCGAGATGGCCTACGACGCGGCCGGCTTCTCGGTCGCCGGCGTGGGCGATCTCGACAACGACGGCTGCGACGACGTGGCCGTGGGAGCGCCCTACGCCGGGGGAGGCGGCACCGACTCCGGCTCGACCTACGTGGTGCTCGGCATCGCCTCCAACATGGACCTGGGATCGGCCGACGCCGAGCTCGTGGGCGGCGACGCCTACGAGTCCTCCGGGTGGAGCGTCTCGGGCGCCGGCGACGTCAACGACGACGGCTACGCGGACCTCTTGATCGGCGCGCCCTACGACAGCGACGGGGGTTCCTACGCGGGCGCCGCCTACCTGGTCGAAGGTCCGATCCACGGCACCATCGGTCTCGACAGCAGCGCCACCGCGGTGTTGCTCGGCGAGTCCTCCGGCGACGTGGCGGGCGTGGCTGTGGAGGGTGTCGGCGACGTCGACCAGGACGGCTACGACGACGTGGCGGTGGGCGCTCCCTACGAGGACGCGGGGGGCACCTACGCCGGCGCGGTCTACCTGATGTTGGGCTCGGGCCTCTCCGGCACGATCGATCTCGGGTCCGCCGACGTGAAGATCACCGGCGAGGTCGCTGGTGACAACGCGGGGGTTGCCATCGGTCACGGAGACTTCAACGGCGACGGCTACCCGGACCTGCTCATCGGGGCCCCCGGCGACAACACCGGTGGCACCGACGCCGGCAGCGCCTTCGTGCTCTACGGACCGACCGAGGACGACGTGGACCTGGGCGACGCGGACGCCGAGATCTACGGCGAGGTCGCCGGCGACCTGCTGGGCTACGTGCTCGACGGCGCGGGCGACGTCGACGGCGACGACAACGACGACTTCGTGCTCGGCGCGTACGAGAACGACGAGGCGAGCCTGCCCTACGCCGACGCCGGCATCGCCTACCTGGTGCTCGGCCCGGTGTACGGCACGCTGGAGGCCGACGAGGCCGCTCCGGTGCGCTTCCTCGGCCAGGAGTACTCGTCGCTCATGGGCTTCTCGGTGGCGGGTGCCGGCGACATCGACGGCAACGGTCGGGGCGACCTGCTCATCGGAGCGCCCGGGTACCACGGCGACCACGGCGCCTACAGCGGACGCGCGTACCTGTGGCACGGGGAGAACCTGGAGTAGGCGGCGCGGCGGCACCTGGCGCGCCTCGTAGCCCCGAAGCGCCGGCTATGTTCGCGCCGTGGTGCTGCTCGCTCTCATCGCCTGCCAGGAGCAGGCACCCGCTCCAATCGCGGAGCCGCCTCCCGCGTGCCAGCCCCTCCGGATCCAGCAGGCGCTCGCCGTCGAGGAGGACTTCTTCGAGCGCGACTACCCGGGCAACCGGGGTCCGGGCGTGGCCCTCGCCGACTTCGACGGCGACGGCTGGATCGATCTCTTCTGGGCCCGCCCCACCGACTCGGTGCTCTACCGGAACGACGGTGCCGGGGGGCTCGTGGTGTCCGACAGCTACGACTCGGCCAATGGAGCCAGCGGTGTCGATGTGGACAGCGACGGCGACGTGGACGTGCTGCTCACCACCGACGGGACCCGGCCTCTCGAGCTCCTGCGGAACCGCGGGGACGGCGTCTTCGACCACGAGGTCTTCGCGGAGGCCGTGGGCCACACCAAGACCGCGTCGTGGGGGGACGTCGACGGAGACGGGCTGGTGGACCTCTTCGTGTCCGGCTTCATCGACGACGCCCGCGGCGAGGAGATCGCGAGCGGCGAGCAGGTCGGCGACGGCAACCGGCTCTACCGCCAGACCAGCGTGGGCGTCTACGAGGAGGACGCCCTCGCGCTGCCCACGGCGGTCTTCGACGCGCTCACCTACGAGGGGGTCTTCGCCGACTTCGACCTGGACGGGGACCTGGACCTGTACCTCGTCAACGACCACGGGAAGCGCTTCAAGCCCAACAAGCTGCTGCTCAACGACGGCACGGGCAGCTTCACGGCGGCCGAGAACTGCGCCTGCGAGCTCGACATCGCGGGCATGGGGGGCGATGCCCAGGACCTGACCGGGGACGGTCGCCCGGACATCCTGATGTCCGACGACGGCAGCGTGCACCTGCTCGAAGACGACGGCCGCCTGCTCTACGTCGACACCGCGCTCGCCCGCGGACTCCACCCGGATCGCGAGGGCGTCGGTGTGGGGTGGGCCGCGGAGGTGGCGGACGTGGACATGGACACCTGGCCCGACGTGCTGATGGCCTACGGCAGCCTGCGCCCGCTCACCGAGCCCGACCGGAACCACCAGTCCACCCTGCACCTGAACAACGGGGACCTCACCTGGCGGGACGCGCGGGGCGAGGCGGGCTTCGCGAGCATCGGCATCGGGCGGTCCGTGACCCTCGGCGACCTGGACCGCGACGCGCGCGCCGACATCGTGGTGAGCGGCATCGAGTTCCTCGAGGTCTGGATGGTGCGAGGCGGATGCGGACCGGCGGTCACCGTGGAGCTCGACGGGGGGGAAGGCAACCCTCACGGCCTCGGTGCGCGGGTCGACGCGACCGCGGGCGCGCGCCGCTGGACCGTGTGGCACGACACCGCCTCCACCTACTCGAGCTCCGCGCCGGAGCTGTACCTGGGGCTGGGCGACGCCGAGACCCTCGACCTGGTGGTCACCTGGGTCGATGGCACCACCACGGAGCTGAGCGGGGCCGAGCGCGGCTCGACGCACGTGGTGGCGAGGTAGGCCGAGCCGGGCGGTATCGTGCGCGGGCCGATGCGCCGTCACGCCCTGTTCCATGCCCTGCTCGTGCTGAACGTGCTGCTGGTGTTCGGGCCCTGCCTGGCCACCGATCCGACCGCAGCCATCTGGGCATGGCCGCGCACCGACTACGTGGGCGAGGCGTGGCTCCAGTGGGAGATGGCTCGGCAGGTCGCGAGCTTCGATCCCGGCATCACCTCGAGCTTCGTGGACTTCCCAGACGGCAAGCTGCTCACCGAGCACTTCCAGGACTACGGCGTCGCCCTGCTCGGCGCCCCGCTCACCTGGCTCCTGGGCGCCCTGGGCGGCTTCAACCTGGCCTCCGTCTTCCACTACCTGGCGTTCGGGTTCGCCTTCTACGGCCTTGCCCACGAGCTGATCGAGGATCGCTGGGGTGCGGTGGCGGCCGCGCTGCTGGCGAGCCACTCCACCGTGCTGTTCGTGATGCTCTGGTGGGGCGAGGCGCCGCTGCAGTCCGCGTGGCTCCTGCCCCTCACGTGGTGGGCGCTGGTCCGCGGCGCCCGGGACCTGGACGCGCACCCGGTCCGCGTGGGGCTCGTGCTCGGCGTGCTCCTCGGCCTGTCCGGCTACCTGGCCAGCTACTACCTGTACTTCTCCGCGCTCGCGGTGGGCGTGTGGGGCATCTGGATGAAGCCCTGGACCCGCTGGCGCGCGGTGGTGGTCGGCGGCGCGACCTGGGCGGTGACCACCGCGGCGATCTACCTGCCCCGCCTGCTGCTGTTGCCCACCAAGGACTCCACGCTCGGTGGGGGCGCCCCCCAGACCCTCGACGTGCTGGACTGGTCCCAGCCCTTCCAGCTCCCGATGCGCTGGGGCTGGACCACCTCGCTGGACGCGGGCGGGCTGTTGTCGCCGCTCTGGTCGGCACGCGACTTCCACGGCGAGGCCGCCAACGCGGAAGGCGCGGTCTACCTGGGCTGGGTGTTGCTCGTGTGTGGTGTCTTGGGGCTGATCCGGAAGCTGCCGCACCGCCGGCTCTTCGTGGCGCTCGGGGTGCTCGGGCTGGTGCTGTCGCTGGGTCCGTACCTCCGCTACGGCAACAACGCCTTCCAGGTCCTCGTGGACGACAGCGACCCGATGACCCCCATCACGTGGGCCGTCCCGCTGCCGCACGTGCTCTTCGCGAAGCTGCTCCCCGGCTTCGAGCGCATGATGCATCCCTACCGCTTCGTGCTGTTCGCGAGCTTCGTGCTCTCCCTGGGGGCGGGCTGGCTGGTGCGAGGCCGTCCGGCCTGGGCGCTCGGCGTGGTGGTCCTGCACGCGGGCGAGCATGGGTGCGCCACCTCGGGGCTCGTGCCGTTCTCGCCGACGACCGTCGAGCTGCCCTCGACCCTGACGACCCTGCCCGCCACACCGGCGTGCCCCGGCGTCGCCGTCGCACCGCGGCTACGCACCTACAAGACCGGGGAGTGGCGACACATCTCGGAGGTCGTCGAGCGTCCCGCGGTAGTGTGGGACGACTGGCTCCAGGTGGAGGTGACCAAGGATGCCTCCTGGAAGGACGGGCTGGAGTGGGACCGTCCCTCTCTGTACCTGCAGATGACCGCCTGGGAGCGCCCGCTGGCCGACCACGTGCCGGAGCGCATGGAGTGGGGCGACCCGATGGGTGCCGCGGACCTCGCGGGTGGCGGGGTCGGTGTGGTGGTGGTCGTCGAGGATCTCGAGGCCTTCTACGCGCCGATGAGCGGTGGGCTGCCCCCTCAGCTGCGCGACGCCCTCGCGGCCTGGCCGAAGCGCGCGGGCGGGGTGCAGCGGGCGCTGTCCTCCGGAGGAGCCACCTTGGCCGGCGAGGTCGACGGCTACCAGGTCTGGACCTTGCCCGGGTGCGGCGCGTGAAGCCGCTCGTGCTCGGGGGCGGACCCGCCGGTCTGGCGGCCGCGTGGGCGCTCCACGAGGGTGGTGCGCCCGTCGAGGTGGTGGAGCGTGCCTCGTCGGTGGGCGGGCTCTCCAAGACGCGCGTGTTCGTCGAGGGGGACCTGAGCTTCCGCACCGACCAGGGACCGCACCGCTTCTTCTCCAAGAACCCGGAGCTCTACCGGATCGTCGAAGAGCTGGTGGGCGAGGACTGGATCCCCGTGGAGCGGCACACCCGGCAGTACGTCGAGGGCCGCTTCTACGACTACCCGATCGATGCGGTGCAGGCGTTGCGCAACCTTGGCGTGCGTCGGGCCACGCGCATCATGCGGGACTATGGCTCCGCCCGCGTGCGCTACGGCCTGCTGGGCCGACCGGTGGAGAGCTTCGCCGATCACATCGAGGCGAGCTTCGGTCGCGCGCTCGGCGACTTCCACATGATCCCCTACACCGAGAAGATCTGGGGGCTCTCGGCCAGCGAGCTGCACCCGGACTGGGCCGCCCAGCGCATCAAGGGCCTCGACCTGCGCACGGCCGCCTGGGATGCCTTCCTCGGCTTCGTGGGCAACCGCGGCGACGGCGCACGGAGCCTGATCGACAGCTTCTACTACCCGCGCCTCGGCACGGGTCAGATCTACGACAACCTGGTCGCTCGGCTTCGTGATGCAGGTCACACGGTGAGCACGTCCTGCGAGCCCACGCGCATCCTGCACGACGGGCGCCGGGTGACCCAGGTGGAGCTCTCCGACGGCCGCACGCTGGAGCCCACCCACGTGCTGGAGTCGATCCCCATCGGGCCCATGCTCCAGCTCCTCGACCCCCTGCCGCCCCCCGAGGTGGTGCGGGCCGCCGGGCGCTTGAGCTTCCGCGCGCAGGTCTACGTGTTCCTCACTCTGGATTGCGAGCGGGTGGGTCCCGATCAGTGGACCTACTTCCCCGATCCGGCGGTACCCTTCGCCCGCATCTCGGAGATGAAGAACTTCAGCGAGGCGATGGCGCCTCCCGGCAAGACCTCGCTCTTCGTCGAGTACTTCTGCTTCCCCGACGAGCCGGTCTGGTCCGAGCCCGACGAGGTCTTGATCGAGCGCACCGTCGCGGAGCTCCAGAGGCTCGGCTTCCTGCAGCCGGAGCAGGTGCGGCGCGGGTACGTGCTCAAGGCTCGAAACGTCTACCCCATCTACGACCTGGGCTACCCGGGCCGGCTCGAGACCGTCACGCGCTGGCTCGAAGGGCTCGAGAACCTCATCCCCATCGGGCGCCCCGGCCGGTTCCGGTACAACAACCAGGACCACTCGCTGGAGATGGGCCTCTTGGGGGCGAAGGGCGTGCTCGACGGCACGCGCTACGACCTCGACGCCATCGGCTCCGAGGAGGCGTACCAGGAGGAGGGCGAGCACCCGGAACAGGGCTGACCCGTCCCAGCCCGACGCCGGTCGCCCACGTGGTGCACCGCGCGCGGGATAGCGGCTCCCCATGCTGTTCTTCGCACTCTCCCTCGCCCTCGCCGACGACGACGCCCCCGACTGGGACATCACCCGGGCCCACGGTCCAGCCTCCACCTGGAAGGCCACGCTGACCGAGGGCACGTGGATGAACGTGGACGTGCACCCCGACGGCGATCGCCTCGTGTTCGACCTGCTGGGCGACCTCTACGAGCTGCCCGTGGAGGGAGGCGACGCGGTGCCCCTCGCCACCGGACGCGCCTGGGAGCACGACGGGCGCTACAGCCCGGACGGCACGCGCCTGCTCTTCGTCTCGGACCGCTCCGGCAACCAGGAGCTCTGGATCCGAGACCTGGCCACCGGCGAGGACGAGCGGCTCACCGATGCGGGCGCCGAGCGCTTCGCGGAGGGCACCTGGAGCCCGGACGGCGAGCACGTGCTGGCCCGCAAGCGCGTCACCGACACCCGCTCCATCGGCATGTCCGAGCTCTGGCTCTTCGACGTCGAGGGTGGCGACGGTGTGAAGCTCACCGACACCGACGAGCTGCCGTTCCCTCAGGAGATGGCCTTCTCCGCGGACGGCGACGTGGTGTACTTCTCGTCCACGCCGTGGCGCTTCCAGTACGGCCGGAACCCCTGGCACAACGTGTACGACCTGCACGCCATGGACCTGGGCACGGGCGAGCGTCGACGGCTCACCGCCGAGCCGGGCAGCGCCTTCCGGGTGGCGGTGCGTCCGGCCGTCGGAGAGCTGGCCCTGCTCGCGCGCCGACCGGAGGGCACCGCGCTCGACCTCTTCGACCCGGACACCGGCGCCCGCTGGACGGTGGCCGAGGGCCTCTCCCGCGACAACCAGGAGGGCTTCGCGCTCAACGGCCTCTACCCCCACACGAGCTTCACGCCGGACGGCTCGGAGCTCGTGCTGTGGGACCACGGCGGGCTCGTCGCCATCGATGTCGACTCCGGTGACCGGCGGCCCATCCCGTTCTCGGCGAGCGTGAAGCACCGCATCGTGGACCCGGTCCGTGCGCAGGTCGACCCGGCCAGCGCCGACAGCGTCACCTCGAAGGCCGTGCGCTACCCGCGGGTCTCGCCGGACGGTCGCCAGGTCGTCTTCGAGGCCTTTGGGCGGCTCTGGTTGCAGCCGGTCGGAGCGCCCGCGGCCACCCCGCTCACGGCCGACGACCACCGTGCGTACGACCCGGCCTGGAGCCCGGATGGCAGCCGGCTCGCCTACGTGACCTGGGACGACGAGGAGCAGGGCGCGGTCGTGGTGATCGACCTCGACACGCGGGAGGTCAGCCAGATCTCCGAACGGCCCGTGCAGTACGCCGGGCCGGCCTGGAGCCCGGACGGCCAGACCCTGGCCTGGAAGCGGGGCTCCGGGGCGACCGCGCGCGGCCACGACACGGGGTCCGAGCTGTGGTGGCGGGTGGAGCTGCACGCCCTCGCCACCGGAGAGACCCGCGACGCCATGGGCTGGACCGGGAGCGCCGGCACCGTGGCGTTCGCGGCGCACGGGGAGCGCTTCCTCTTCGTGATCGACGCCCCGTCGGACGCGCCCAACACCCACGGGACCACCCAGCTGGTGTCGACCACCCTCGCCGGTCACGACCAGCAGGTGGTGGCGGCGCTCGGGGCCGCCACCGAGGTGGCCGTGTCCCCCGATGGTGCCGAGATCGCGTGGGTGCTCGACCACCGGGTGTTCTCCGCTGAGCTGCCCGCGCTCGCCGGCCGCACCCTGGAGCTCGGCACCGAGGCCGGGCCGCTCCCCCAGCACGAGCTGGAGCCCGAGGCCGGACGCTGGCTCGGCTGGGGAGGCAGCGAGGTGACCTGGGCGAGAGGCCCCATGCTGCACCTGGGCAACCAGACCGTGGAGCTCGTGGCCACCGTGCCACGTTCCATCGCGGAGGGCCGCTGGGCCTTCACCCATGCCACGGCGCTCACCATGGGACCCGCCGGCGTGATCGACGACGCCACCATCGTGGTGGACGGTGAGCGCATCCTGAGCGTCTCCGCGGCGCCACCTCCGGCAGATGTGCCGGTGGTGGACCTCGCGGGCGCGGTCGTGATGCCAGGGCTCATCGACGTGCACGCCCACCTGCACTTCTCCTTCTCGGGAGCGCACCCCGAGCAGAGCTGGCGGCATCGGGTGAACCTCGCCTACGGCGTGACCACCGTGATGGACCCCTCGGTGAACGACGACATCGCCTTTCCGATCGGGGAGCGCATCGCAGCGGGTCTGGAGCTCGGACCGCGGGTGTACGCCACGGGATCGGTGCTCTACGGGGCCAAGTCCAAGGGCCGGAGCGATGTCGAGGACGAGCAGGATGCAGCGCGTCACGTCCGCCGGAAGGCAGAGCTTGGGGCCACCGCGGTCAAGAGCTACCAACAGTCCGCCCGCTTCCAGAGGCAGATGGTGGTGGAGGCCGCCCGGGAGCAGGGGCTCGCGGTCTACCCCGAGGGTGGCGGCGACCTCCAGAACAACCTGAACTTCCTGCTCGACGGCCACACCGGCATCGAGCACAGCCTGAACGTCGCTCCGCTCTACGACGACGTCATCGGCCTCTACGCCGCGAGCGGCGCGCACTACACGCCCACCCTGCTGGTGGCCTACGGCGGCTTGGCCGGCGAGCACTACTACTACCAGACGGAGGATCTGTTGGCGGACGAGAAGCTCCTGCGCTTCGCGCCCGCGTCCTGGGTCGACAGCGCCGTTCGGCGGCGAGACATCTACGTCGCCGACGGCGACTGGCAGTTCAAGAACGTCGCCGTCGCCGCCGGGGCTCTGGCCGACGCCGGCGTGCCCGTGAACCTCGGTGGGCACGGGCAGGTCCAGGGGCTCGGCCCACACTGGGAGCTGTGGGCGCTCGGCGAGGGGATGGAGCCGATGCAGGCGCTCGCAGCGGCCACCATCAACGGGGCCCGCTACATCGGCGCCGGGGACCACCTCGGCTCCTTGGAGGCCGGCAAGCTCGCGGACATGATCGTGCTGACCGCCGACCCCCGCGACGACCTGCGGAACTCCACCGCGATCCGCGAGGTGGTGCAGGGCGGGTTCCGCTACGATGGCGACACCCTGGACGCGCTCTGATGGACCTCTTCTCGGCGGTGGTGCTCTACGATCAGGTGGGCGTCGGCCTCTACGGCCACGACACGCTGGCCGGACCGGTCACGGACTTCGCCGCGCTGGTGCCCCCTGCTGGGCTGGAGCTGAGCCACCGGAACACGGGGCTCTTGACCGAGGAGGCGGGTCGCAACGACCACCTGCGCCTGTACCGGGACGCCACCGGTGCCTTGGTCGTCGACCAGCTCGCGATCGACGGACCGATGCTGAGCGTGCGGGTCCGTCCGGAGCTCGGCGATCACCTCGATCTCGCAGTCCTCGGTGGGGTGTGGGAGTCCACGTGGCGGAGCTACGACGGCGATCGTGCACAGGCCCGCCTCTACACCCCGTCCAACCTGACGCTGCTCGGCTTCTCGAACACCGACGAAGACCTCGACGATGCCCTCAAGCACTACGTCTCGATCGGCGCGGGACTCGGAGGCGAGCTGAGCGTCGAGGTGCTCGGGCCGGTGGGTCTGGTGGTCCGCGGGGAGGGCTTCGCGCGCACCCGCAACCGTCACCGCGCCGGCCTCGACAACACGGTCCGGCACGAGGTCGACGCCGAGGTCGAAGCGGGGCTCGGGCTGCTCACGCTCGACCCCTCCGTGATCGTGACCGCATGGGCCGAGCTCAACAGCCAGTGGGAGACCCGGGACGACGACGGCGCCTCGGGTCTGGATCGGCAGCATGCCGCGGCGGGCGCGCGCGTGTCGGTGCGCTTCCAGGGGGTCGGCGACCTCATGGGTGACCGGGTCGAGCTGTGAGGGACGCGCTGGAAGCCACGGGCGCCAAGGTCACCGCCGACGCGCCCCTTCGAAGGCGCGCCTTCTGGCGCGTGGGTGGACCGGCGGAGCTCCTCGTCGAGCCCACCACGGCGAGCCAGCTCGCCGCCGTGCTCGCGCTCGCGCCGGTCACGGTGCTCGGGAACGGCTCCAACGCCTTGATCCATGACGAGGGGATTCCGGGCGTGGTGCTTCGTCTCCGCGGTGAGCTCGCCGGCCTCCGCCACGAGGAGGGGGCGGTCTGGGCGGGCGGCGGCCTCTTGCTCGCCGTGCTGCTCAAGCGTCTGGACGATGCGGGGCTCGCGGGTGCCGAGCCCTTCGTCGGGGTGCCGGGCACGGTCGGCGGCGCCGTGGTGATGAACGCTGGCACGCGCATGGGGGAAGCATCCGACATCGTCGAGGCCGTCGAGGTCGCGCTGCCCTCGGGGCAGCTGGCCCGCCTGCATCCCGCTTCCTTGGCGTTCGCGTACCGCCACGCGGAGCTCCCGCCCGGCTCGGTCGTCACGCGGGCGAAGCTCAAGGTGGTCGCCGACCCGGACGGCGCGCGGAAGGCTGAGCGGCAGCAGTTCCTCGCGCGCCGAAAGGCCACGCAGCCTCTGGATCTTCCGAGCTGTGGCAGCACCTTCACCAACCCCCCAGGCGACGCGGCCGGGCGCCTGATCGAGGCGGCGGGCCTCAAGGGCACCACGCGGGGCGGCGCCCAGATCAGCGAGAAGCACGCGAACTTCATCGTGAACCTCGGCGGCGCCGCGGCCGAGGACATCCGCTGGCTGATCGCGCACGCGCGCTGCGTGGTGCGGGAGCGCTTCGGCGTGTGGATGACGCCGGAGGTGAAGCTCCTGGGGGACTGGCCGGCTGGTGCGCTCGATCAACCGTAGTCGCTACCGTCGCCGCCGCGCCAGGAACACCACCAGCCACCACACCCCAACCGGTGACGAGCTGCATCCCCCGGGCTCTTCGAGCGGCTCGTCCACGGCGCAGTCACCGTTCCTGTCGCTCGCGCTGGGTTCGCAGTCGGTGGTCTCGTCGAACAGGATGGCTCCGGTGTCCAGGCCCAGGGCCCCGCTGTCCGACCCGCCTCCAAAGAGCCCGCAGCTCCCGGGGGCTCCGTCGACGTAGGCTTCGCAGCCCGCGCCGTACTGCCAGGACCCGGACGCGGGGATGGCGCCGGTCGCTCCCTCGGCCGTCTCCCACACGAAGCGGTAGCGCACGCAGCCGTCGGCCACGCCGTCGTCGGCGGTGTAGGCCCCTTGGGTCGCCGAGCCCACCGACAGCACCAGGTCCACGCACCCGTTGTCGCTGTCCACCGCGAGCAGGCCGGGGGCGGCCACCCCCTGCCACGTGGCCCAGTAGGTGACGGACGCCAGGGGACTCTGCGGTGTGTGCACACCCATCGCCACCGGAGGCCTGTCGCCGCCTCCGCCCCCGCCGAAGTCCTGCGTGTACCAGGTGCCGTCCACGCCGACCCCGAGGTGCTCCATCGAGCCGGACATGATGTTGGCCCGGTGCCCGCTGGAGCACATCCACCCGCCGAACTGCGCCGTCCAGGCGTCGCTGTAGCCGTAGGCGATGTTCTCGGCGATCGTGCTCCCCTCGTAGTAGGGCCACACCCGGTTGGAGAAGCTGGTGCCGTCGGACGAGCTGTGATCCATGTCGTTGTGGGCGCGCATGTCGGCGCTGTGCAGCTGCGCGACCTCGGTGAGGCCGTCGTGGTAGTAGAGCGGCGCCGCGGGGGAGCGCTCGCTCGACGAGAAGGAGCTCGTGCTGCAGCTGTAGTCGTTCGCCCACGCGGTCGGATCCACGCGGGTGAGGTTGGTCCAGGTGTGGAGCGCGCGTTGGTCCCACGTGGGGCGGCCTTCGACCGGGTCGAGGTACCCGGCGAGCGCGCTCGCGAAGAGCATCACGGACATGTGTGGACCGACGGTGCGGTCGCACTCTATCGTAGACAGGCTGTATACTTCAACGGGTCGACAGCATCTTGACCACCTGGGTGGAAGGCGGGTGAGAGGGCGACGAGGGCGCGGGCGTCGATCGGTGCGGGTAGGGTGTCCGCCGGAGGCGTTCGATGATCCTGACCCTGTTGAGCACGGCCCTGGCCCAGTCCATCGACGTGACCCTCGATCCCACGTGGTCGCAGTCCCTCGGCCTATCGGAACAGGAGATGGAGAACGCGTTCTCGGCCGCGGCCGGCGCCGATCTCCGCCTGGACGACCAGGCCCAGTACATCACCTCGATGGCTCGCGCGGCCGCGCTCAGCGCGCGCGGTCTCGGGGTGGACTACGCCTCGAACCCCCAGCGCTTCGTGGTCGGCGGCGGCTTCGGCACGGCGGTGAGCGGGGCAGGCGCCCAGTTCGGCCGCGGCGATGCCTTGCTCCCCGAGGGTGGCTTCGCCTTCCAGGTGGCGGCGATGGCCGGGCTGAACCTCGGTGTGTTCGCGAGCGAGGAGAGCTTCGCGCGGCGCTTCGTGCTCTACGCCAACGGCATGGCGCTCTCGACCAACGGCGATCCCTTGAGCGGTGACCTGCAGAACCTCGGAGCCCACCTGCAGGTGCAGCTCGTGCGGCCCAAGGGCACCGGCAAGCCGGTGGAGTGGGGTGGCATGGCGCTGACCGGCGGTTGGGAGCAGACCAGCTACACCACCGCCCTGAGCGCCGACATCCCGCAGTCGGTGCAGCAGGACGGCTACCAGATCGACTGGGACGCCACCGGCTCCTACACGATCGAGGCCGAGACGGAGTCCTTCCCGATCGAGCTCTCCACCAACCTCCGCATCCTTCTGTTGAACGTGTACGGCGGGGCGGCGCTCGACATCGCGTCGGCCTCGGCGTCGAGCGTGATCAAGCTCGAGGGGCCGCTGTCGGTGCAGTTCGACGGATCCGGCGAGCCCATCGGGTCGGCGACGATCGAGCTGGGGGACAACGCGGGCTTCGAGGCCTACGTGCCGCGGGTGTTCGTGGGCAGCCAGGTCGAGATCCTGGTGATCAAGATCTACGGGCACCTGAACGTGGGCCTCGACGACAGCTTCGGGGGCCACCTCGGCGCCCGCGTGGCGCTCTAGCGCTTCTTGCGGCGGATCGTCCACTTCGAGCCGCGGGGCTTGTCGGCCAGCCGGTCCTTCACCCAGCGCCGCGCCGCGCCGAGCTCGCGCACGGCGGCCTTCGGCGGCCAGCGCAGCATGTGGTCGCCCTTGGGCACCACGCGCAGCTCGACCTCGCCGTGTCTCTCGGCGAGGACACGCGCTTGTTCGACCGGGACGACCGGGTCGCGCTCGCCGTGCAGGCAGAGCGCCGGGGGCAGCGGGCGGTCGGACAGCGCTGGGCTCGCCGCAGCGAGCTGATCGTCGTCGAACACCAGGGGGAGCTCGTCGTAGCCGCCTGCTGCGAGCCGCGGCAGGTCGGTCGGTGCGCCGACCGTGACCACGCACTTGATCACCTCGGGGCCCAGCTCCTGGGCTGCGAGCAGCGCGAGGTGTCCGCCTGCCGACACGCCCCAGAGCCCGATGCGCTCGTGGTCCACCTGCAGGCCGCGCAGGTGTTCGACGGCCGCGAGCACGTCGTCGAGCTGGGCCGGCCAGCGCGCGGCGGGCGCGAGCCGGTAGCTGGCGGAGGCGGCGAGCACGCCCTTGCGCGCGAGCAGCGGTGCCTGCACCCGGAAGGCATCGCGGTGGCCAGTGACCCACCCCCCACCGTGGAGGAACAGCACGGCGGGCCACCCCTCGCGGGGCGCGAGGTCGTACAGCTCCCAGGCATCGAGGGTCTGCTCCGGGTCTGCGCCGTAGGAGAGTCCGTCCCACACGTCCATGTCGGCGGTGAGCAGCTTTCCCTGAGCGCGGATGCGAGCCAGGTCGAGGGCCGCGAACGCTTCGCGTGGGGTGTGGACCAGCTCGTTGCGGTCGCTGTCAGCCATGCACGTGGGCCGGACCGTCTCCGCGGCGGATGACCACCACGCGCCCGTGGAGCACCTCGGGCACCTCGTCCTCGGGCGGCGTGAGCTCGATGCGCCGTCCCACGCCCTGCACGAGCCGCAGGCCAGCGGTGGTCCTGGCGAAGCCCTTCACGCGGAGAGCACCTTCGGCGCGGAGGTGGGCTTCCACCTCGTCGGGTGACAGGCCATCGGGCAGCGAGACCTCCACCGCCTCGAAGTGCTCGTGCACGTGGGGACGGCTTGCGGTCCGGCGCTCGCCTGGCGCCGGCGGGTAGAGCAGGTCGACGCTGATCTGCCCGTGGCTGGTCTTCAGGATGGGGGTGCCTGGCGAGAGCTCGGCGAGCTGCGCTTCGAGGGCCGGCACCCGCTCGGCATCGACCAGGTCGATCTTGTTCAGCAGCAGCAGGTCGGCGGCGCCCACCTGGTGCTCGAAGGTGCCCTGCAGATCCCGGCCTTCGGCGAGCTGCTCGGCGTTCACGACGACCACGGCCGCGTCGTCGCTGACCCACTCGCTGACCGGCTCGCGCCAGAAGGTGAGCTGGGTCTCGAAGGGCATGGCCACGCCGCTGGTCTCGACCACCACCCGGTCGGGCTTGACCTCGCGCCAGAGCATCTGGAGGGTGTCCTGGAGCTCGTCGGAGAGCTTGCAGCACACGCAGCCGCCGGCCAGCTCGACGTAGGCCTCCTGGCCCTGGCCGAGCAGGGCCTGGTCGATGCCGAGCTCGCCGAACTCGTTCGAGACCACGGCCATCTTCAGCCCGCGGCTCTGCGCCTCTTCGAGAAGCTGACGCACCAGGGTGGTCTTGCCCGAGCCGAGGAAGCCCGAGACGACCAGCGCGGGGATGCGATCGGCCACTCAGCCCTCGGTGGACACCAGCGCGGCGAGCTCGCCGTTCTGGTAGAGCTCCATCATGATGTCGGAGCCGCCGACGAACTCACCGCCGATGTAGAGCTGGGGGATCGTGGGCCAGCTCGAGTAGGCCTTGATGCCTTCCCGCACGCCGCCGTCGCTCAAGACGTCGAAGGTCTCGAACTCGGCGCCGAGCTGACGGAGCACGCCCACCGCGCGCGCCGAGAAGCCGCACTGGGGGAAGAACTTCGTGCCCTTCATGAAGAGCATGATCCGGTTCTGCTTCACGAGCTCGCCGATGCGAGCCTGGACGGGGTCACTCATGGGTGTGGCCAGGTGTCAGGGGTGTAGGTCTTGAGAGCCAGGGCGTGGATGGGCCCCGCCATGAGGTCGCCGAGGGCCTTGTAGACGAGCTGGTGCTGCTTCACGAGGTTGATGCCCACGAAGGCCGGCGAGGTGACGTGCGCCTCGAAGTGCTCCCCGTCGTCGTACTCGTTGTGCACGATGGCGGTACAGTCGGGCAGCTCGGTCTCGATGATGCGCTTGATCTCGTTCTTGTCGAACATCCGCACTCCAGTCTCCCTCTCTAACCCGCTCTCGGGGCGGTTTGCGTAGTGCGTTTCTTCCATCGCCTCCTCTTCGCCTGGTTCGCGGTCACGTCGCTGGCCTGGGCGTTTCTCTGGGGCACCCTGCTGGCGTTGCCCTTCCTGCCGCTCCGTCGGGGGGTGAGGGAGCGCTTCGGCATCTGGGCCTCGGTGCTCTTCGGCCACTGCTACCTGCGCTTCGCGGCCCTCGCGCGCCCCGTGGTGACGGGGACCGAGCACGTGCCCTACGGCACCCCCTACCTGGTGATCTCGAACCACCGGTCCAACCTCGATCCGCCGATGTTGGTGGCCTACGCCCGCGCCCACGGCGTGTCGAAGCAGGAGGTGCTCTGGGTGCCCTTCGTCGGGTACTACGCCTACCTGGGCGGTGCGGTGTACTTCGACCGCAAGGATCCGGTCGCCCGCAAGCGCGCGCTGCACGAGACGCTGTTCATGTGCCTCTCCCGCTGTCCGATGCACGTGTTCCCCGAGGGCACGCGCACCCGGGACGGCGAGATCCGCGACAAGGTGAGCCTGAAGCTCATCGAGGCCGCGTGGCAGGCCAGGCTCCCGGTGGTCCCGGCATCGTTGTGGGGGACGGAGCGGGTGTTTCCGCGGGATGCCCTGGAGATCCGTCCCTTCCGCAAGGTGTGGCTGAGCTTCCGGAAGCCGGTGCAACCTTCGGACTTCGACGACGCCACGAGCTTCGCAGAGCATGCCTGGGCGCAGGTCGTCGAAGGCTTCGAGGTGCTGCGGAGCGAACATCCTGATGCATGATCCGGGTCTGGAGGCCGAACGATGATCTGGTTGACGAGCCTGGCGATGGCGGGCGGCACGGGGTCGTGGTCGCTCACCGACTTCGGCGAGGGCGCCATGCACGGCGCCGGATGGGTGAGTGGCTACATCGCGGATCCCTGGTACGCCGAGAATGGCCGCGCGTACCCCACCACCGACCACAACGAGGACGACTGGAACGGCTCATCAGCGTGGGGTGAGGGCTCCCCGACGGACAACTGGCTCGTGAGGATCGAGGTCGACCCCACCGAGCGCCAACGGGTGGTCGCCACCTACGTGAACGAAGACGACGATGCCTTCGGGATCGTGTCGAACATGGACGACGGCACGGGCTACCTGCTCATCCACACCGGCGACGGCGCGCCGGAGCCCATGGAGCGGAGCGAGGACCCCCGCGTGGCGCTCCTCCGGGTGGAGGGAAGCGACGCCACGGTGCTCGCAGGGCTGCAGGTCGATGGGGTCACCGGTGAGCACACCCTGGAGCTGCAGGTCGATGGGGGCGCGCTCGCGGCCTGGCTCGATGAGGAGCTGTTGTTCTCCGTGACCGACCCGTCGCCCCTGGGCGCGGGCTACGCCGGGGTCTACAGCTTCGACTGCGGGGAGGTCGACAGCACGCCGGTGTGGGCAGCCGACCTCGCGGTCGAGGTGATCGAGAGCAGCGGTGACACCGGGGGCGGTGACGGCGGTGACAGCGGTGACGGCGGCGACGGAGGCGACAGCGGCGCGGTGGACAGCGGCGGCGACACGGCCGGTCCGTCCGGCGCGACTGGCGGCTGGGGCACCGAGGCCACGCTCACGCCGGTGCATCCCTGCGGCTGCTCGGGGGCCGGCGGAGGCGGCTTCGCGCTCTTCGCCCTGGCAGCGGTGTGGCGGCGCCGGCGCTGAGCTTCAGGTCTCCGGCGGGTGGTTCGCCGAGAGCGCCGACAGCGGCTGGCTGGTCTGTCCCGGTGCACCGCCGTTGATGTGCACGGTGGCCGCGGTGAGCGTCAAGGCGGCGGTGCCGTCCACCGTGCCCTGTTGCGTGCCCTTGCACACGGCCTCCATCGTGGCGGAGAGCTCGGCGTTTCCGGTCGCAGTGACCTTGAAGTCGCCGCCGCAGCTGATCGACACGGTGCCCCCGGCCTCCCAGGTGATGCCGCTCCCGGCGCCATGGGTGAGGGTGGAGCCCGCCGCGTCGGCGTGGTCGTAGGCACCGCCGCTGGTCACGTCGCCGGCAGTGCTGGCCTTCGAACCGATCCCCAGGGCTTCTTCGCCGCTGCCGTCCTGGAACACCAGCATGTTGTCGCCGCGGGTCCACAAGGTGCGCGTCTTGTTGTCGCCGTCGCTGTTGTCGTAGGGATCCGGGGTGTCGTCGGTGCCGTTGTAGACCGCGCCGAGGATGACCGGCTGGGAGCTCCTGTACAGGAAGCCGACGATGACCTCGCTGCCTGCTTCTGGGAGCAGCACCAGGCCGCGCTCTTCTCCAGCCATGGGCGTGATCATGCGGCACCAGCTGCTCTCGACGCGGTCGAGGTGAGGGAACTCCACCTGCACCCGGTGCATGCCTTCCGGGTCCGCGTTGTCGAGGACCAGACCGACGACGACGCCGGGGGTCATCCGATGCTCGTCTGGGCGGCGGTGAGCACGAGCATCGTGCCCCCGTCGACCGTGGCCTGGGTGGTGCCCTTCAGGTCGAGGTTCATGGTCGCCTCGACGCTCACGTTCTGGGTCGCGCTCACCGTGAAGTCGGCGCAGCTGACCTCGAAGTTCCCGCCGGCGTCGACGATGATGTCGCCGTCACACGCCACCGAGAGGGTCTGGTTCGCCCCGTCGTAGATGATCGTGATGGCTTCGTTGTGGGTGACCACCTCGATGCGCTCGCTGCCCGACGTGTCGTCGAAGGTGACCTTGTGGCCCGCGCGCGACTGGAACACCTTCAGGTCGTTGTTCCCGTCGTCGTTCGTGTACGGCGGCACGTCGGTGCCGTTGTAGAGCGCGCCCAGCACCACCGCGTGGTTGAAGTCCCCGTGCAGGAAGGCGACCAGGACCTCGTCGCCCACCTCGGGCAGGGTCACCCAGCCGCGCTTCTCGCCGGCCATCGGTGTGACCACCCGCGCCCAGTAGCTCTCGGGGGCGTCGGGAAGCGTGGGGAACTCGACCTTCACCCGGTGCATGTTCTCGGGATCTTCGTTGTCGGTGACCTTGGCTTCGACGAGGCCCGGCATCTGACCCGACACCGGGCGGCCATGTCGATCGGTGACGCGTGGCACGGTAGGACTCCCCGGATGCGGAACCTTACCCCGTGAAGCGCAGCGTGGCCCTCACCCTCGGACGCACCCTGCTGCGGGTGGGCCACGCGGTCTCACGCCTGGTGCCCTCGCCGGCGCGGAAGCTCCTGGACGACCGCGTCTTCTACGCGGTGCATCAGCTCACCCGGGTGACGAACGATCACTACCCTGGCACCGGCCTGGACGGACCTCCGCCAGCGGAGGAGTAGATCACTCGGCGACCGGCGCGTTGCCCCAGGTGACGTACACGGTCAGGTTCCCGCCGCTCTGCGAGTAGGCCGTCCCCGACAGGTCGCCGTAGTCGCCGTACTGGCTGACGAAGCCGCTCAGCCAGTCGGTGCCGCTCCACGTGCGTTCGCCGTAGGTCAGCTCGAGCGTGGCGTTGGCGAGCGGCAGGTTGTAGGTGCCCTGGGGGTTGCCGCGGTAGGTGATGGTGCCGCTCTCTCCGCCCTCGACGTGGAAGGCGATCTCGACGCTGGACCCGTCTTCCGAGAAGCACACGCTGTCCACGATGGCGACCAGGGTCAGCCCGTCGATCTGCAAGGTCGTGAACACGGACCCGGACGGGTCGATCGCCACCTCGCAGTCCGTGGCGCCGGTGTCGGCGGTGTCGGCGGTGTCGGCGGCGGCCTGGGCCGCCTCGAAGTCGGTGTTCGAGGTGCCGATGGTGCAGGCGAGCAGGACGACGAGCATGGGCGGAGGATACCCGGAGGCGCAGAGGTGCCCATGACCCCCTTTGGTGAACGCCTGGCACAGGCAGCGTCCGGCCGTCCGGCCGTCGTGGGCCTCGACCCGAGGCTGGAACGCTTTCCGCGTCCCCTGCGTGAGCTGGCCGACCGGGACACGGGAGCGGCCCTCGCCGGCTGGTCCGACATGGTGCTCACGGCGGTGGCCGGCACGGTGCCGATGGTGAAGCCACAGTCCGCGTTCTACGAACAGCACGGCTCCGCGGGCGTGGCGGCGCTCGAGGCCACCTGCGCCCGCGCTCGTGAGCTCGGCTTGCTGGTGTTGCTGGACGCCAAGCGCGGCGACATCGGCTCGACGGCAGAAGCCTACGCCCGAGCCACGCTCGACGACGACGGACCCATGGGGGCGGATGCGGTCACCCTGAGCCCCTACCTGGGGCCCGAGAGCCTGGAGCCCTTCCTCGTTCGGCGCGCGGCGGGGAAGGGCTTGTTTCTCCTGGTGCGGACCTCGAACCCCGGCGCCGGTGCGCTCCAACGGCACGGCGACCCGGCTGTGGTCGACGAGGTGGCGTCCTGGATCCGCGGCTGGAATGCCGACGTGCGCTGGGGCTCCGTGGGCGCGGTGGTGGGGGCCACGGTGCCGGCCGAGGCGGCGGGCCTGCGGGCTCGGTTGCCGAGGACCTGGCTCCTGGTGCCCGGCTATGGCGCGCAAGGAGGCACTGCGGCGGACGTGGCGGCCCTGTTCGAGGGCGGCGAGGGTGCGGTCGTGACCTCGTCCCGGGCCATCACCTACCCGACCGCCTCCGAGCAAGACCGGTACGACGAGGCGCCGGGATCCGTCGTAAGCGCGCATGCCAAGGCGATGATCGCGGATCTCGCCAGGGTCGTAGGGTGATAGGGTCGCTTCGATCCGGAAGGAGACACCATGAACCGAACGTCTGCTCTGGCCCTCGGCCTGTTCGCCGCTGGCTGCGCACCCAAGGGCACGTACGATGCCACGCTGGTCGACGCGCTGACCAACGAGCCGCTCGCCAACGCACGGGCTCTGTTGAAGACGCAGTCCAACGACTTCGCGTGCCAGGTCTTCGAGACCACGAGCGACGACGCGGGCGTCGTGCACTTCGAGGGCATGTGCGCCGACTACGACTACACGCTCACCGTGCCGGACGGGGCGTGGAAGGTCGAGGACATGACGATCCCCGGTGGCGAGGTCGGCTTGACCGCCACGGTGAAGCTCTGGCCGTTGCCCGGCAAGGCGGGCCTCTGGCTCCGCAACGCGTCGGGTGAGCTGGAGTCGGTCTCCACGGCCTCCGACATCACCACCGACCGCATCTGGGACAGCGAGGAGAGCGTGCGCTACCCCGACCAGGTGCCGGCTCGGCTCCCGCGCGTGGAGGAGGGTGCCTACCTGGTGGTCGCAGGGGACGCGGCCCTCGCCAAGACCCTGCACCCGCTGCTCCAGTCGGAGCACATCCGCCTCGGCACGCCGGACAAGTACTTCAACATGCAGCCGTGGCACTACATCGGCGTGAGCTTCGAGGACGCCAGCACGTTCACGCGCCACGAGGCCGAGATCGACGCCACCAAGATCGTCAAGGGCAACCCGGTGGGCACGTCGGTGCAGTACTGGCCGATGGATCTCGTGCCTGCCGGCCGCTACGCCTTGTTGGCCGACGACGACAAGCGCACCTACATCGTGGACTTCGGCAGCGACCTGGACGCCAAGAAGGCCGCCGCAGAAGCGGCCGAACAGGCCGACGGGTAGCGCTACCGGAGGGCGCGCGTGGTGGTGTCGAGGCGCTCGGCTGCGAGCGCCGCCCAGACATCCGCGTCGTTCACGATCAGCTCGGCGCGTACGTGCATGACGCCGTCCTTCTGGGGGCGGTCGCCCTCGACGACCAGGCGGCGGGGACCCGTGCAGCGCACGGAGCCACCGGTCCCGGCGGTGAGCTCGAGCACCCGTCCGTGGCGGGTCGCGATCAGCAGCCGCTTGTCGGTCATCACGAGGTCCGCCGGGCTGCGGTTGATGCGACCCGCTCTGGGGCCGCCGATCACGTCGGTCGACACGAACACCCTGGACCCGCAGTTGCGCGCCTCGCGGACCACGCGCTCTCCCGCTGGCACGGCGCCTGCGCGCTCCCGACGCCTCTGCCTGGAGACGGCGACGAGGGCGCCGAGGAAGGTCACCACGATCGCGACCACGAGGAAGGCGAGGACTGTGCTCATGGGGGCACCGTAGCCACGGAGGCGAGCGCGTCGCCGTCAAGAGCGCGTGCGGATACCGGGTCCGCATGAGCCAGACCCCCTCCGCTCCGATCCTCGCGCTGTTCCGAAAGCTCCTCGCCGAGAAGCAGCTCAACACCGCGGCGCTCGCCGAGCTCACGAAGCTCAAGCGCGGCCACGTCCGCCAGGTGCTCGGCGGCAAGAAGCCCTTGACCGTCGACGAGATGGTGCTCTTCGCCACCGCACTCGAGGTCGACATGCAGAGCCTCGCCGGGCTGCCGGAGGACCTCCCGGAGGCCGCCCCTGTCGACCTGCGGCCAGCCGAGGGCGTGACCGTCGATCCCTTCGGCCTGCACGCGGAGCAGGCGATCAAGCTGGCCTTCGCGATGGGCTGCAACTTCGCGGTGTTGGCCGATACCACCCAGCTCGCCGAGCGCGGCATCCCCAGGCGCGTGCTCGACGCGCACCCGGAGATGATGCTCATCCAGCTGGACGCGGCCTTCCACCGGCACAACGAGCCCCGCTACGACGACGACGGTCTGCAGCTCACGCTCTCGTTCAATGGCATCTGCCAGTGCGCGTTCCCCTGGTCGTCCATCCTCGAGGTCCGCTTCGCCGTGGAGCGCCCGGACCCGGGCCCGCAGAAGGGCAAGCCCGGCACGCCGGACGCGCCCAGGGGCGGTCCGGTGTTGCGGCTGGTGACGTGAAGCCCCACCTCCTCCTCGCCCTCGCCTGCACGGGGACGTGCTGCAAGAAGGCACCGCCCACACCCGCCCTCGAGGCTGCCCCCGCCCCAGCCACGGCCGTGGTGCGCCCCCCGGCGGACTGGCCGGAAGGCTCCATCGACCTGATGGGGATCAACGAGGCGATCTCGGTGCCGCGCGCGGTGCTTCAGCGGGAGCAGCCGTCGCTCGACGACATCGCCAGCCGCTTGCGTGCCGACGCCGCCGCCGCGGCCGAGGTGGGGGCCGGGTGGGTCCGGGCCCACACGGCCGTGTACCCGAACCACCACTTCGCCAGGTACCGCGCCGACCCCGCCGCCACCCTGCAGCGGTTGGACACCTGGGTGCAGGCCACCCAGACCCAGCCGCTCGACGTGTTGATGATGCTGTCGCCGTGGTCGGGCAACCACACCCGTGAGCACACCCGCAGCTACGTCCTGCGGGACGAGGCTGCCTACAGCGCCTACGTCGCGGCGGTGGTCGAGCGCTACGACGGCGACGGGATCGACGACATGCCAGGGCTCCTCCGTCCGGTGAAGCACTGGGAGGTCGACAACGAGCCGGATCTGAAGAACAGCGGGTCGCCGCGCGAGGATCGCTTCGACCCCGATGGCTTCTGCACGCCGGAGGAGTACGCCCATGTGCTTCGGCTCACGGCGGCAGCCATCCGTGCCGCCGATCCCGAGGCCAAGGTGCTCAACGGCGGGCTCTACCGCCCCATGACCGACACGGGGAAGGCCTACCTGGACGCCCTGTTCGCCCTCCCCGACGTGTCCGCGGTCATCGACATCCAGAGCGAGCACGCCTACCACAGCGATCGCACCCCGCGACGGGTCATCCAGGCCATCGACCACAGCCGGGCGGCGTCCTCCACCTGGCCGCTCTGGATCACCGAGACCAACGTCCCCTCCCGAGGCGACGAGGCGTGGCTCGACACCGACTACCAGGCGGAGCAGGTGGTGCTCACCTACGCCGAGGCCCTCGCCCGCGGCGTGGAACGGGTGTTCTGGCACACCCTCGCCGATCCCCCGCAGCGTGACGGCCCGAAGCGGCGCGGCATCATGGACAGCCACTCGCTCTACCGGGCCACCCCGGCGGGCTTCGAGCGCAAGCCGGCGGCCGACGCCTACCAGCGCTTCGGCGCGTGGGTGGCTGGCGCTTCGTGGAGCGACGTGGTCGTCTCGGAGCTCGATGGCGCCACGGCCATCTCGCTGGGTGACAAGTGGTTGGTCTGGGGGACGGGCGCGGTCGCGCTCGCCGCCGATGCGAGCAGGGCCGAGCGCGCGCGCAATGGCGAGGCGATCCCCTTGGTCGCGGAGGACGGCGTGGTCACCGTCGACCTCACGGCGGGCGCGGTCTTCCTCCAGCGGTAGGTAGACTGAGGGCGGAGGGAGTGATGCCTTCAGGTCTCCTGCTCGATCCGCGCGGCACCTTCGCCGCCAGCCACATCGAAGATCTCTTCGGTCACGACCGCCTGGCGCGCACGCTGTTGCGAACCGTCTCGCGCTTCCGTGGCGGCAACGTGGTGCTCGTGCAAGGAGCGCCCGGCTCGGGCAAGCGCCACCTGCTGCAGCGCTGCGCCTACCTGCTCCAGCATGAACGCGACATGCTCGGCTTCGACGCGCACGCGTCGGTGAACCCGCAGTGGGGCTGGTACAACCCGTGGACCTACCAGAGGCACGGCAACCTCCTCGCGGGCTTCGTCGCGGCGATCGCGCGCGCGTCGTTGCAGCCCGCCCAGGCCATCGACCGAGCGCGTGAGCTGGTCACGCTCGTGAACCGCCTGCAGTTCGACGGCGTGGCCGAGGGTGGCGGAACGGGCATCGGAAGCCCGCACGAAGCCGACCCCGCGCTTCGGATCCGCGACGGCATCGGGCGCCTCGTCGAGCTGGTGCGCGGTGGGCGCCCAGGACGCATGGTGTTGTTCATCGACGACATGGACCTGCTGTCCCCCGCGATGCGGCTGCACCTGCTCGAGGGCTTCCGGCTGCTCATCGCGCCGTCCACCGAGCTCACGGTGGTGGCGTCGCTGGGCCGCGAGGCCGCCACCGCGGCCATCCGGGAGCGCGAAGGGGATCTCGACGCCGACACGGCGGTGCGCTGCCTCGAGGAGTACGTGGATCTCGGCATCACGGTGCCGAACGTCGACATCCGGCGCATCGGTCCCCTGTTGCGCCACTACCTCGCGCCCCACGAGCCGCACATGATGCGAGCCTTCGGGTCCGACGCCGTGATGGGGTTGATCGCGGCGGCCACCAACGATCACCTGGGCACTCCGCGCTTCCTGCAGAAGCTCGCGGTGCGGGTCGGACAGCTCTCGGAGTTCGCCCTCGAGACCCGTCACACCCGCGAGCTCTCGGAGGCGCAGTGGGCCTGGGTCATCATCTCGGAGCGTTGGCCCGGCTTCCGACGGCACATGATCCGCGGTGGGCGCGATCGCTGGGTCGAGCTCCAACACTCGATGAAGGAGCTGCACACCGGCACCACCGAGGACACCCGTCGCAGCCGTCGCAAGAAGGGGCTCATCACCTGGTTGCGCGACGACCTCCTGCTCGCCGACTACCTGCGCCTGCACGCCGATGGCTTCGAGCGGGACGCCGAAGGAATCTATTGGCTTGAGACGCTGCTGCTCGCAGCCGGTCTCTGACCTACTCTTCGGCCCAGGCGCGGGCTTCGCTGACGGCCGGTTCCTCGGCCTCCATCAGGTCCTCGAGACCCCGCAGTCCATCTTGTTGGAGCGGGTCGCCGTCGAGCACAACGTGGCCCGCCATGGTCTCGTCGTCGTCGAGGTCGAGGGCGGCTGGACCCAGCAGGCCCAGCGCGGCGGCGACGATCATCGGGTTGGCCACGATCTTCATGGGCGCGAAGGTACGCACCGCCTGGCGAGCGACAAGTCACGCGATGTCACGGCCCGGTCTCGGCTCGTCTCAGAGCTGGATGTCCACGTTGTCCTGATCGAGCCGCAGGTCGAGCGGCAGCACGCCGAAGGGCGTGTCGACCTCGAGGGTCGCCTGCAGCGCGGCGTCGGCGGCACCGGAGGTGAGCGCCGAGTAGACCGCCGTGCCAGCGTCGAGGAAGTCGATGTCGAAGGGCACGTCCAGGGTGTCGCTGCTCGCGCCGTCGACCGATCCGAGGGCATCGAGGAAGCCGGTCGCCACGTCCACTCCGGCGAGCTCCACCGCGTAGTCCAGGTCGAGGAAGTCCAGCGTGCTGCCGTGGTCGTTGTCCACGTCGAGCTTCAGGTCGATGGTCGCGCCTGACCAGTCGTAGTCGCTCACCTGCAGGCGCTGGAAGGAGATGTCCGGCGTGCGAAGCGCCGGGAACTCGCCGTACTCGTCGTAGTCGAGATCGATGGGCCCCAGGGGTGTGTCGAAGCCGAAGGAGCCGGACAGCTCGAACTCGATCTCGTCGAGGCCTCGGGTGGCTTGCACCACGTCGTAGAGGCTGACGAACTCCAGCGCGATCGGGAGGGCCATGTCGGTGGCGGTCGACGCGCCGAGCTCCAGGCCGTCCGGGCTGTCGCCGGTGACCCACTCCACCCCCTCGAAGGCCAGCTGGTAGTCGAAGCGGGCAAGCTTCACGTCGATCGGGTTGGGGTTGTCGACCACGAACACGAAGTCGCCGTCCACCCCGTCCCAGTCGACCCGCGCGAGGTCGAGCTCGTCGTAGGCGATGGTGGGCAGGTAGTCGCTCAGGTTGAAGTTCTCGCAGGCGACGAGGGCGAGGATCATCATCGGAAGAGTCCTTCGGCGCTGACGTGCGTGATGCGGTCTTCGGCCAGGGAGAGGTCGTGGGAGGCCCACACGGCGTCGGTCGCAGCGACCTCCGGCGTGGGGACGGTGGCGTAGACGGGCACGGGCACCGTTTCTTCGAGCACCGCTGCGGCGAAGGCCTCGGTGTCGCGCGCGACGACCACCATCTGCAGTGCGCCGGGGTCGAGGTGCTCGGCCAGCGCGGCGTTCACGTCGTCGAGCGTGAGCTCGGGCAACCAGTCCGTTGCGTCGAGGCCGAGGGCCTCGCGTTCGACCAGCATGGCCAGGCGCCGGGCGGGGCTGGCTGCCTCCAGGGGGCGGCGACCGGCCAGGTACGCGGTGATGGCGTCGAACTCGCCCTCGCTCAGGCCGTGTTCGGCCAGGTCTTCGAACAGGGCCACGGCGGCGCGCAGCGCGAAAGGGGCAGCGGCTGCATCGAGCGGCCGCAGCCACACGTACGCCTGGGTGTGCAGGCGGCGGCTCCCGATCTCCCGGTCGGTGGACCAGCCGTCCTGATCGAAGAACTCGGCGTAGGCGTAGTCCCCGTAGTTCAGGCCGCGCTCGCCTCGGAGCTCCCGGTAGAGCGTGCCGATCGACTCGCGGTGCAGGCCGAACGACGCCATCCCCACGGTCAGGGCGGCGTGTTCCCGGCTGCCCGGCGTGAGATCGAGCGGGTGCCCGAAGTGCACGCCGACGCTGTCGGTGTCGTTCTGGACCAACAGCAGGCTGCGGTCGCGAGGCACACGCACGGGAGCTGGCGTGGGAGGTCGCGCGCGGGTCGATGGCAGAGCGGAGAAGGCGTCGCGCACCGAGGCCGCCAGGTCCGCATCGACCGCTCCGCCCAGACCGATCGTGGTGGCCTCGCGCGTCCACACCCGTTGGTGGAAGGCGCGTGCGTCGTCGGCGTCGAGGAGGGCCAGGGACCCTTCCCGGCCGTCGACCGGGTGCCCGTAGCGGTGGCCCTCGTAGAGCCAGCTGTCGAGGGTGGTGTCACCGAGTGCTTCGTCGTGGGTCGTCAGCTCGGTGGTGAGCTCCTGGCGCGCTTCGTCTCGGAGGCGATCGGCGGTGGCGGCATCGAAGCCGGGTCGGGTGGCCATCTCGGCCACGAGATCCAACAACGCCGGGGCGTCTTCGGCGAGGGCTCGTCCCCGGAAGACCACCAGCTCCTTCCCCACGACCACCTCGAGCTCCGCGCCCAGGGTGTAGAGCAGGTGCTCGACCTCTTCGGGGCTTCGGGTGGCGGTTCCGCCTTCCCGGAGCAGGTGCGCGGTGAGGGCCGCCAACCCCTCCTGGCCGACCGGGTCCCACGCAGAGCCGGCGCGCCAGGCGGCCTCGAGGTAGACCGTGTCGCCTGGGATCTCGACGACCAGGGGTTCCGGAGGCGCCGCCGCCTGCTCGGCCGGGGAGGGGCCGGGAGGCAGTGCGTGCATGCACGCGAGGAGCAGGATCACTCGGCACCGTCCAGGCGGCCCACCACGAGGTGTTCGTCGGTGAGCCAGGTGTGGGCAAAGCCCGCCACCGCGTCTTCGTCCACCGCGCGCAGGGCCTCGACCCAGGCGTCCGCGGCGGCTTCGCCTCCCAGCCAGCCAAGGGTGCCGGCCACCGCGTCAGGATGGTCCTGCTCCAAGGCAAAGCGCTTGGCCAGGTGGTCGCGCGCGTCCTCGACCTGTGCAGGCTCCGGGGCGCGGAGAGCGGCGGCCGCCTCGAGAACCGCCGCTTCGACCGCTTCGAAGCTGGTGCCATCGCGCAGTTCGCTCGTGGCGGTCATCAGGTAGGGACGAGCGCGGGGCCGCCACGGGCCTTCGAGGCTGTGCACGAGGCGCCGATCGCGCTCGATCTGTTGGCGGAGCGGCGACACGTCGCCGAAGAGCAGCTCGCCCACCACCGCGGCTGCCGCAGCGTCGGGGTCGCGTGGATCCATGCCCGGGACGTGCCAGCCGACCATGCTCCAGGGCGCGTCGCTCCCGTGCTCGACCTCGACCACGAGCCGCTCGGTGCGCGCTTCCTCGACAGGCTGTGCGGGGCGCCCGTCCCCGGCCTCCCACCTGGCGAAGTGCTGCTCGACCAGGGTCGACACCTCTTCGGCGTCGACGTCACCGGCCACGACGATCCGCACACGCTCGGGGCGGTAGTGCTCGTCGTAGAAGCCTTGAACGGCCTCCAGCCCCTCGGGCATCGCCCGCACGTCGGCCTCCAGACCGATGGTCCCGTGGCCGTAGCCGTGGGTGGGGAACGCCGCTGCGTACACCGCCTCGTGGAGCCTCACGGCCGGCTGGTTCTGGTCGCGGCGCCACTCGCCGAGCACCGCGCCCGCTTCCTGACGCACCCCGGCGTCGGTGAGCACCAGGTGCTGCAGGCGGTCGGCCTCCTGCTCGAGCACCTGAGGGAGTCCGCTCGACGGCAGGAGCAGGTGGTAGACGGTGTGGTCGTCGCTCGTCCACGCGTTCTCTCGGGCCCCGAGCGACACCAGGGTGGCGTCGCGCGTGTCGGCGTCGAAGCCCGTCGAGCCGAGGAACAACAGGTGTTCGAGGAAGTGGGCGTAGCCCGTGGTGCCGGGCTCCGACTCGTCCCGACTGCCCACATCGACCCAGGTCTGCAAGGCGACGACGCCCGGCGCGTCGAGCTCCGCGACGAGGAGGGTGAGCCCGTTTCCGAGGGTGGTCTCGGTGACGGTGCCGGGCAGCACGCCGGCCGCGGCGAAGGGGAGGAGCAGGAGCACGCCGGGAGCCTATCCCGAGGTCGCCGGCCCCTGCGCTGTCGCGGGCACGACGCGTTCGACGTCCGGGTCGAGGTACCGATCCACCACGCCGAGCACGGCCGCTCGGAGCGCCGCCCGTCGCTCCTGCAGCTTTCGGATCTGTCGGCCTCCCGACGCGAGCTGCAGCAGCACCCACAGGCCTCTGCGCAGCTGGCTCTGACGCTCCAGCACACGGATGGTGGCCCACCCGGACAGCAGCAGTCCCGCGAGTGCCCAGGCGGCCCAGATGAGGTCCTCCGGGAAGGGGAAGACCGCCAACACCAGGCCCACCACGGCGGCGTAGGCCAGCATGACCAGGACCGTGGCCGACATCAACTTGGTGGTGGCGGTGACGTCCTTTCGGATGGACAGGGTCTCTCCGGCGACCACAGCGAGCACCAGGATCGGCGCGTGCAGCACCACCCCCGGCAGCGCGAAGGGCAGCAGGACCAGGCCGAGGAAGAGGTGACGGAGCAGGCGGAGCAGGGTGGTTCCGGCGGTCGGCGCCTTCTCGAGCTCGGCGTCCTTCATGCCCAGGCAGTCGAGGGCGAAGAGGTACTCGCGCACCTGCTCGAACAGGGCGGCGATCTCCGGGGTGTCCTGCAGCGTGGCGTAGTGATCGAGCACGCGGCGCGTGATCTCCGCGCGCTCGGCGAGCGACAGCGAGACGTCGCGGGGCGTGTAGAGCCGGCGGACGCCGTCCAGCACGCGCAGCGTCTCGAAGTCCGGGGCGTTGAGGGTCTGGGCCCGGAGCGCGAGCTCGATCTCCTCGGTGAGCTCCCGCGACGCGGCGCGACCGTCGGCCTCGTGGGCTGCGACATGGTCGTCGCCCAGCACGATCGGCTGACCGAACTGCACGAGCACACGGCTGCGCATGCGGTGGCGGCGGAAGTAGCTCAAGCCGCACGGCACGATGCGGATCGCCGCCCCACCGGCGGCGGCGCCGAGCGCGATGCGTGCGGCTCCGGTCTTGAGGGGGGCGAGCTCGGTGCCCAGGTGGCTGATGCCCTCGGGAAAGATTCCGAAGGCGCCCCCCGCGTGGAGCACGTCGTGGAGCGCGTCGAAGGCTGCGCTGTTGTCGAGCGCCCCGTCGGGGTGATCCTTGCGGCGGCGGATGGGTACGGCGCCCAGCGCGGTCAGCAGGACACGGAGTGGCGCCGACTCGAAGAGGACGTCCTTCGCAGCGAAGTGCACCCGCCGGGTGCAGGTGGTCAGGATCAGCACCGGATCGATCAAGGAGTTCGGATGGTTGCCCACGAAGATCACGGGCCCGTCGGCCGGAACGTGGTGCAGACCCTCGACTTCGATGCGCCGAAAGAAGACCCGGGTGACCAGGGCGAGAAAGCGGGAGAGGACGGTGTAGACCACGCGGCGGGCGGGCTCGTTTGGAGGTGGCGATTTCCATGCTATCCTCCCCTTGCGTGCAGGCCGGAAAGCCTGCGGCACCGCGGGCTTTCCTTCGACCGGCGTCGCTGCCGGGTGCTTGAGCTGCGTGCCGTGGGCGTCGCCGGTCTGCGCGGGTCAGGGACACGGAGGAGCATCGATGCAGACAGCCGTTGCGGACACCGCGATCGACACGCGCGAACTCATCAAGGGGCTCCGACGGCCTCCTGAGACCTTCGAGGCCAACGACGGACGACCGGCGATGCCGGAATCGTTCCTGTGGAAGACCTGGCTCGAGCTGGAGAGTCGCGGCTACGAACAGGCCACGGACCACTTCCTCCGGTCCCTGAAGTCCCTGCATCGGCGGCGCACGATCGGGGCGAGCTCGCTCTCGAGCCTCGACCCCGATCCCTTCGAGCACCAGATGGTGCAGGACGTCTTCCTCGGCGAGCTCTGGAAGGCCTACAAGAAGTGCATCGTGCAGCACCGCACGGGCCCGGCCGCGCAGCTGCTGCGCGACATCGAGGAGCAGCTCCGGTAGTCGGGAGCGTCGACGTGGTCCACGTCCCCTTCACCGGCGGCCATCCCGGCTGCCGAACCCTCGCGGTCGTCGGAGGGGGTCCGGCCGGGCTGACCGCCGCGCTGCTGCTGGCCCGCGCGGGCCACGCCGTGCACCTGTTCGAGCGGTCCGGCCAGCTCGGTGGACTCTGGGCGTCGAGGCTCGACGCGGACGGCTACTTCCGCGGCGACAACTCCTGCAAGGTCTTCCAGTCCGCCTACCGGACCACGCCGGCGCTCTTCGATCTGCTCGGCACCACCTGGCAGCAACACTTCGAGAAGCGCCACGACCTCACCACCGACTGGCTCCGTCCCTTCGTGTCGGACAGCAGCCTGCGCGATCTGCTCGTGCTGGTGTCGGCGCTGATCCGCGCCCGGCTCGGGTGGGGGCGCGCGGCGCAGCTCTCGGTCGAGCAGTTCCTCGCGGACGAGGGCGTGAGCGAGGCTTGCTGCGCGTGGCTGCGCGCCACGGCGTTGGGCGGCATCGCCGGCACGCTGCGCATGACCATGTGGGAGCTCGCTCATCGGGTCGGGAGCAACCTGGGCGAGATCCTGCGGGGCGCGCAGGGGCCGCTCTTCTGGAACGCCCAGCCTCCCAACGTGGCGGGTGGCTTCCTCGATTCCTGGCGCCGGGCCCTCGATGCGCTCGGTGTGACGGTCCACCTCGACGCGCCCGTGCTCAGGGTCGATGCGGCACCCGCGGTGGTCACCGATCAGGGCACCTACCGGGTGGAGGCTGTGCTCCTGGCCGTGCCGCCGCCCGCGCTGGGCGGGCTCCTGGGGGCCAGCGACGATCGGGTGGCCGAGGGCTTCGGTCGCACGCGTTCGGAGCTGAACCGCTTCCTCCGGGTGTCGCGGTACGAGCACGTGGGCATCTCGTGGTTCTTCGACCGGATGCTGCCGAACGATCTGCCGCTCGGCGGCCACAACGTGCGCCGGGGGTGGCACCCGATCCTGGTGCAGCACGGGCAGTACGGTCCCTGGCTTCGACCGCCGGCACGCACGGTCGTCGTGGGGTCCATCGCCGTCGACACCACGTTCCAGCACCACCGGCTGGGCACCTTGCCATCGGCCCACACGTCGGAAGAGCTGGCGCGCATCCTCTGGGAGGACGAGCGGCTCGTCGACCGCAGCCTGCCCGAGCCGATCGACGTCGAGATCATGGGCGCGTCCAACGCCACCCAGATCGTGGGCGAGGGGCCGCTGCCCATGCGTCATCACGACGCTGCGATCTACCTGGCGTCGAACCTCCACGGTCGGGCGCCGTACTTCACCGCGTCGCTGGAGTCCGCCATCCAGGCCGGTGCGCTCGCGGCGGCTGAGGTGGCACCCGAGGTGGAGCGGCTGCCGATGGGCGGTGCCGTGCGGCTCCCGTGGGGCCTGTCTCCCGTCAGCCGACGACTCGAGCCGTGTGGGGCGGGTGCGTCGTCTCGAGCTTAGGGCCGCGCTGCCCTGCAGCACGGAGAGCGCGTGGCGTGTGCTGCTCGACACGGGCGGGTGGCCGAGCTGGGGTCGCCTGGTCTCGAGCGCGGAGGGAGCTCTGGTCCCTGGGCACGTCTGGACGATGAGGCTCGAGGGGGGGCGCACCATGCGCCCGCGGCTGCTTCGCCACGAGCCGGGTGAGGAGCTGGTGTTCGAGACGCTCGTGGTCCACCGCTCGCTGGTCAGGATGCAGCATGCGTTCCGCTTCGTCGGCGACGGCACGCGCTGTGAGCTGGTCCAGAGCTTCGAGGTGGACGGCCTGCTGGTGCCCGTGCTGTGGCGGTGGCTGCATCCCGGCATGCAGCAGTTCGAGGCGCTCGGACGGGACCTCGCCGCACGCCTGGCCGATCAGAGCGCCTCGGCACCCTCGGGGTAGAGCGCCCAGGGCACCCCGTCGCGGAGCTCGAGCGCCGCCAGGTGGCCACCGTAGTGACTCGCGATGCCCACATCGATTCCGAGCACCCGACCGCCGCAACGGCGGATCACGCGGCCGGTGCGTTGCGTGGTGTGGCCGACGACCATGAGCTCGGCGCCGAGGGTCTGGAGCGCCCGCTCCAGCTCCGGGCAGGCGCTCGTCGGGTCGTCCTGGAGGTAGCCGCGGAACCAGATGGGGCTGTCGTCGCCCAGCTCGTGCAGGGGGGTGGCGTTGATGCCTTCCACACCCTTCGCCGCCCAGCTGGCCGTGATGCCTCCGTGTGCGTAGGCCACCCGGTCCACCACCGCGACCACGCCGAGGGCGCGGAGCCGTGCTCCCTGTGCACCTCCTGGTGCCAGCGCCGCCTTGCGGGCCTCGGTGCCGCCGAACTGGTCGACGTCGCCGTCGGTGACGTAGCGCCAGTCGCCGAGCAGGTTCATCACCTCGTGGTTGCCGTTGAGCGCGACGACCTGCCCGCCGGCTGCCGCCGCCTCGCCCTCCAGGCGCGCGAACCAGTCGATCAGGACCTTGCTGTCGGGACCCCGGTCCGTGACGTCCCCGGTCTGCACGAGCGTGGTCGAGCCTCCGGACCATGTGCCGCTGTCGTCCACCAGGCCCGCAAGCTGGAGCACCGCTCGGGCCTGCTCGGCATCGGCGTGCAGGTCGCCGATGGCCACGACCCGGGGGAGGCGCGTGGACGCCGGGGCGTGCCGACGCTCGACGGCGTCCTCGGACGGTGGCGTGGATCCCGCGGGCGCGGGGGTTCCGCAGCCGAGCAGTGCTACAGTCGCGAGCGCCCAGAGAGCCATCGTCGGAGAGCTTACACCGTGCAACCCACCCTTCCCGAGCGCGGCCTCGCCCACTTCATGAACCGCGTGCTCGACGACCTCGTCGCCCAAGGGGCTCGCGCGGCCGAGCTGCTCTTCCACGGCTGGGCGGGCCATGAGCTCAGGCTCCGCCATGGCCGGGTCGAGTCGGTCGAACGTCCGGAAGGCACGCTGGTGTCCGGGCGGGTCTACCTGGAGCGTGGCCGGTCTGCTCCCTTCTCGGCGCCGCTCGCGGAGCACGACCTGGTGGTGGACGCTGGTCGCGCGGCCTTGGAACAAGCGGCGTCCGCGGCGCCCGACCCCTTCGCAGCGCCGCCGGACCGCTATGGCGAGTCCACGCGCGGTCTGGGCCTTCGCGACACGCGCTACGAACAGCTCAGCCTCGCGGACCGAGAAGACGTGCTGCGCATGAACGAGGAGGGCTTCGACGCGGTCGAGGGCGCCGTGTGCATGAGCGTGGGCTACGCCGACCGGATGGAGATGAGGGCCTTCGCCACCACCCGTGGGGACTTCGTGGAGAGCGGAAGCACTCGCTACGAGGTCAGCGTGGCCGGTCGCTCTGCGGATGGGCGCTACGAGATCGACCACCTCGCTTCCGGTCGCAACTTCTCGTACGTCGGCAGCGTGCCCTTCGGCGTCGCCATCGGTCGCCGCCTCGACGCGCTCACCGCCGAGGGCGTGGAGCATCCTGGCGCCGTGCCCCTGGTGCTCGAGCCGCGCGTGCTCGGATGGTTGGTGTCCCGGATCGCGCCCGCCTTCGACGAGGGTGCCGTGGCGGCGGGGCGGTCGTTCGTGACCGGCATCGGCCAGCCGATCGCCAGCTACCGGGTGCACCTGGTGGACGACGGGCGCCTGGCAGGCGGGCTGAACACACGCGCCTTCGACGACCGCGGGTCGCCCGGCATGCCCATCCCGATCATCAAGGAGGGGCTGGTGGGAGCCCTCTTCACGGGGGCGGCCTCGGCGCGCGCCCAGAACGTGAGGCCCACGGGCCACGATCACGGCGGTGAGCTCCGGCCCACCAACCTCGTGCTCCGGCCTGGCAACCGCTCGCGCACGCAGATGCTGTCCGAGGTGCCGGTCAGCCTGCGCTTCGACCACCTCACCGGGACGGTGGATCCGGTCGCGGGGACCGTCGACATCGCGGGGCCGGCCTTCCGCATGGAGGGCTCGAGCACCGTGGGCGTGGTGCACGACGTGAAGCTCGCCTGCAGCATCGCGGACCTGCTCTCGGCGGTGCAGGAGCTCGCCAACAACCAGGACCGGAGCCTGCACGTCGACTGTGCCACCGGCCTGCTGGTCGGTCTTCCGGTCGCCTGACGACTACCCGGGGTCGCTCCACGCGTCCCAGAACGGGCCGGCGCCGCTGCGCTCGTCGTGGAGGCGCAGGCGGTCGGCCAGCGCCCTCCTGCCCGTTGCACGGTCGTAGTGGTAGCGCACCTGTTCCGGGCCATAGCGGTGCTCGGCCCCCTCGGGGCAGGCCTCACGGCTGTGGCAGGTGGACGCGCACGCGTCGGTCTCGTCGTGGCTGGCGGCGCACCTTCGGATGTCGATGCCTTCGGCCCGCATGGCCCCACCCGGGCAGGCGGGGATGCAAGGCGCTGGACACTCCGCGCAGGGTCCGGCGCCCCCCAGGGCGCCCGTGACGGGAAACGCGTCGGTGGTGAAGCACGCGGCGCGGAGGCCCAGCCACGGTCCGTAGCGGGGGTGCATCAGCAGGCCGAGCTTGCTGTGCCAGCCGAGGCCAGCCTCGAGGGCGAGGGGGCGGAAGTCCACGAAGGTGTCGCTGTCGCCGGCGCACCTCACCCAGCGCCGGGTCGGGTCCGGGTCCGGGTCGGCGGTCGCGAGGGCCCGGGCCACGAACTGGTCCACGGGGTGGTCCTCCTCGGTGAGCCCCGCCGGCCGCGCCCGCAGGTCGCGCACGAGGGCCTCCCACAGCCCCCGTCCGCCCGACCCGAAGACCACCACGGAGCGGCATCCCGGGAGCAGGTGCTCGTAGGCCCGCCCGTCGGCGACGCCCCAGGCGTTCAACCCAGCTTCCGCGAGCTGGTCGGTGACGCGCTCCAGCCAGCTCATGCGGGGTCGAGCTCGATCGGGCTCGCCGTCATGTCCGCCTCACCCCCCCACGCGTGGATGCCGTTGTAGAGGGCGTTGTTCATGGCGCTCTCGCTGTCGGTGTAGAAGCCCGTGGGGTCACTCACCTCGAGCACGTAGTCGAGCACGGTGCCCCAGCAGTCCGGAAGGTCGGTGACGCCCTCCAGCGCCAGGCTCGCCACGCCGTCCACGCCGGTGGTCGTGCTGCCGAGGTCCTCGTAGGTCCACCCTCGGTCGTCGAGCACCACGTCGACCGCGTCCACCGGGTCTCCGCTCACGGCATCGACCACCTTCACCACGAGCACCACGCTGTGTTCGCTGGGCTCGCCGCACGCACCGTCGGAGGACGGCGCCGAGTCGGTGTCTCCGGAGCCGCTGCAGGCGGCCAAGAGGGTCAAGAGGGTCATCGATTCGTCTCCGGATGTGGCGTCTGGACACAGCCTGCATAGCCCGGGCGCATTAGGATGCGCGCCACATCGGGAGCCTTCCATGATGCGTACCCACGAGCCCTCCGCCGTCGTCGACAGCGTGGTGGAGGCCGCCGCCAAGGTCGATGCCCCGAAGAGCTGTGATCCCACGCTCTTCGCCGCGTTCTGCGCGGAGATCTCGCGCCAGCTGCGAGGGCCCTACGTGACGCGCCACGGCGCGGAGAACATCCCGGCCAAGCTGGTCGACCTGTTCGAGCTCTTCAGCGAGCGCAAGCCCGCCACCATCAGCGCCCGTGTGAAGTACCTCGGCGCGCGCCGCGTGAACATCCAGACGGTGATGTCGGACCAGCCCTTCATCGTGAACACGGTGCGGCTGATGATGACCCGCGCCCATGGCACGTACCAGTCCGGCTTCAACGCCGTGTTCCGTGTGGAGCGCGACGAGGCGGGGCGCGTCGTCAGCCTCGGAGGTGACCGAGGCGAGCTCGAGTCCATCGTGCAGATGGAGGCCGAAGGCATGGGCCGCGCGGACGCCGCGCAGGCCTCCGAGCTGCTGGCCGCCCACCTCGCGTTGTCGCGGGCCATGGTCGAGGACTTCCAGGACATGACCGCCGAGATCGAGCGGGTCGCCGCCCACTTCGACCGCCTCAAGCGGAAGCATCCCGACAGCGCGGGCCCCCACCGGGAGGTGCGCGACTTCCTGCGTTGGCTCGTCGAGGACAACTTCGTCTTCATGGGCGTTCGGCACGGTGACGTGGCGCTGGGCTTCGAGCGGGACGAGGGGTGGGCGGACGGCTTGACCGCCGGCTGGCCGAAGGGCGCCGGCAACGCCCTGCCGGTGCTGGTGCGAAAGGGGGAGCGCGACAGTCCCGTGCACCGCACGGGTCGGCTCGACGAGATCCGCATCGACGTGCCGGGGACCGACGGTCGGCGGGTCTCGCAGCTCTACGTGCAGGGCCTCTTCACCTACCGCGCCCTGACCCAGCCCTCGCGCAACATCCCGCTGCTCCGGACGGTGCTCGCGAGCCTGCTCAAGGAGCAGAAGCGTCGACCCGGGTCCTTCAGCTACAAGGGCGTCACCAACGTCTTCGACAGCCTGCCCACCGAGTTCCTCTTCACGGCGAGCAAGGACGAGATCGCGAACCTCGTGGAGGTCGTGCGCGACGCCGAGCACGAGCAGCGTGTGCAGCTCGACCTCGTGCAGGAGCTCGACAGCGCGAACACCACCTTCGCGCTCGCGGCCATGCCGAAGTCCCAGTACAGCAACACCCTGCAGCGCCGGATGCAGCGCCGGCTCGTGCGGGCCACCGCCGCCAGCTACTGCGACCACGGGCTCTTCATGAGCCGCTACGACACCGTGCTGCTGCACTTCTACCTGGTCGGCGCCAAGCACCTCGACCGCGAGCGGCTGACCAAGCTGCACGGCGAGCTCAGCGAGCTCGTCACGCCGTGGGTCGATCGGGTCTATGAAGCCATCGCCACCGCGCACGGCGAGGAGTACGCCGACGAGGTGTTGGCGCGCTTCGGCGCCGCGTTTCCAGAGGAGTACACGACCCGCACCTCCAGCGAGCAGGCGCTCGAAGATCTCGACGCGCTCGTGAAGCTGTGCGAGGAGCGCCCGGTCACGGCTGGCGTGTTCGTCGATCGTCGCGGTCGCACGAACGTGCGGCTCTACCAGCTGGGCGACGTCATCCTCACCGACATCCTGCCGGTGCTCGACAACTTCGGGCTCTTGATCATCGACCAGTTCAGCGACCCCGTCACGCCTCAAGACTCGGCGCCCGCGAACATCGACACCTTCCGGCTGCAGGCCGCGTGGGGCCTGGGCCTCGAACAGGTGCTCCAGCGTGCCGACGTGCTCACCGACGCGGTCGAGGCCGTGTTCGCCAACCGGGTGGCGAACGATGCCTTGAACCGCCTCGTGCTCGCGGCCGAGTTGCCGTGGCAGGACGTCGATCTGATCCGGGCCTACAAGGGCCACCTGCGCCAGCTCGGCGTCAAGTTCCCCGCCGTTCGCGTGCGGGAGATCCTGCTCGCGCACCCCAAGATGGTCGGGCGCCTCGTGGGCTACTTCTACGCCCGCTTCGATCCCGATCTGGACGGCGACCGCGACCAGGCCATGGCCGCCGCGGCGGAGATCATCGAGGGGGGCCTGCGCCGGGTCGGCAACCACGACGAAGACGTGCTGCTGCGCAGCCTGTACACCTTGATGACCGCCACCCTGCGCACCAACTTCTTCCGCACGGACCGGGTCGCGCACTACATCAGCTTCAAGGTCGACCACGACGCGGTCGACTGGATTCCGCAGCCCAAGCTGAAGTACGAGGTGTACATCCACCACGCGGAGATGGAGGGCGTGCACCTGCGCGGCGGCAAGATCGCGCGCGGGGGCATCCGCTGGTCGGACCGTGTGGACTACCGCACCGAGGTCCTCGGCCTCGCCACGACCCAGATGGTGAAGAACGTCCTCATCGTGCCGGAGGGTGCCAAGGGCGGCTTCTACATGAAGCGCCCGCCGTCCGACTGGGCCGAGCGGCGCGCAAAGGCCGACTTCCTCTACACCTTCCTCGCACGTGGGCTCCTGGACCTCACCGACAACATCGTGCACGGACGTGTGGTCGCGCCGCCGCGGGTCGTTCGGCACGACGAGGACGACACCTACCTGGTGGTCGCCGCCGACAAGGGCACGGCCCACCTCTCCGACACCGCCAATGGTGTGTCACGGGAGTACGGCTTCTGGCTCGACGACGCCTTCGCGAGCGGAGGCTCCAACGGCTATGACCACAAGGTGTGCGGCATCACCGCGCGGGGTGGCTGGGTCTGCGTGCGGCGCCACTTCCGCGAGATGGGCCTCGATCAGGACAGCAAGGCCTTCACGGCGGTCGGCATCGGGGATCCCAGCGGCGACGTGTTCGGCAATGGTGTGATCGAGCACCCGACCATGAAGCTCTTGGCGGCCTTCAACCACCGCCACATCTTCCTCGATCCGGACCCCGACCCGAAGAAGACCTACCAGGAGCGGAAGCGGCTGTTCGACGCCGCCAGCGGCTGGGACGCCTACGACCAGACCCTGCTCTCCGAGGGCGGCGGCATCTTCGATCGGCACGCCAAGAGCATCAAGCTCTCCCCCCAGACCAAGAAGATGTTGGGGGCTCTGGAGGACGAGCTGTCTGCCGACTCGGTGCTGCGCAAGATCCTTCGGATGCCGGTCGATCTGTTCTGGAACGGTGGCATCGGCACCTACGTCAAGGCGAGCCATGAGTCGCACCGTCAAGCGGGCGACAGCACCAACGACTCCTGCCGGGTCAACGCCGACGAGATCCAGGCCAAGTCCATCGGCGAGGGCGGCAACCTCGGGCTCACGCAGGCCGCGCGCATCGAGTACGCCTTGGCGGGCGGACGCCTGAACACCGACGCCACCGACAACTCGGGTGGCGTCGACATGAGCGACCACGAGGTGAACCTCAAGATCCTGCTGTCGGGGCTCGTCGCTTCCGGGCGGCTCGACGTCGAGGCTCGAAACGCCTTCATCGAGGAGCTGACCGACGAGATCGCCGTCGCCGTGCTCGCCAACAACGACGTGCACGCCCGGCAGATCAGCCTCGACCAGATCCGCAGCGCCACCGATCCGTTCCCCTTCGACCGCACGATCCACTGGGTGTGCCGCGAGGAGGGGCTGAGCCGTGCCCTCCTCACCCTGCCGTCGAGCGACGAGATCGGCCGTCGGCGCGGGCGACGCCAGGGTCTTGCGCGGCCCGAGCTGGCCGTGCTCCAGGCGCACGTGAAGATGCGGGTCTACAAGGCGCTGCTCGCCGCCGACCCGGGGCGCTTCCCCGGCTTCGACGAGCGGGTCCGGCGGTACTTCCCGAAGGCTGTCCAGGAGCGCTACCCGGAAGCCATCGACGGGCACATGCTGCACACCGCCATCGGCATGACGGTGAACCTCATGGAGATCGTCGGAGACATGGGCGCCGCCTTCTTCCCGTCGTTGATGGAGCTCACCGGGCGCCCCCCGGCCGACATCGCGGTCGCCTGGCTGCGAGCCGCCGATGCGCTCGAGCTCGACCAGCTGCGCAAGAGCTTCAACAACAGCGGCGCGAAGCTCGCCGGTCTGTATAGGGCCTGGATCTACGTGGCGAACGGGCTCTGGGGGCTGATGGGCGGCTGCCTGGCGCCGGGCCAGCCGGAGCTCACCGCCGCCGAGCTCGATGACGTGGTGCGCATCATGGGCCGCATGGCGCGCCTGCGTCCGCAGGAGGCCTCGCAGACCCACGCCCGCCGCGTGAAGGGCCTGCTCGACAAGGGCGTGCCCCGCGCCCTGGCTCAGCGCTGTCCCGGCTTCCTCGACCTCACCGTGGCCCGTGAGATCGCAGCGCTCCAGCGCGAGAGCGGGGACGGCGATCGCGACGCCATCGTCCGCTACCTCGCCATCGGCCAGGCAAGCCGGCTCCTTCCCACGATCGCCGCGATGGAGTCCCAGCAGGGCTCGGGTCCCTGGGACTTCGTGGCGAACGGCTTGCTCCGGAGCCGCTACCTCGCGCTGCTCCGTCAGCTGGCCCTGTCGGTCCATCTCGGCGGCGAGCTGCGCCTGAGCGTGGACCGTGCGGCCCACCGCCTCTACTGGGACGGCGGGTTGCGGGGCTTCGCCGACACGATGCAGAGCATCCTCGGTGACAGTCCGGACACCTCCGCCTACCTCGTCGCGGAAGAGCGGCTGAAGGCGTCCTGGCTCTGATGGCTCGCTGGATCTTCGTCCGCCACGGGCAGTCCGTGGCGAACGTGGAGCGCTGGTTGTCCGGCCACGTCGACACGCCGCTCACCCCGCTGGGCCGCGAGCAGGCCCGCGCCGCGGGACAGGAGCTTCAGGACGTCCCGCTCGCCCGGGCCTTCACGTCGGATCTGGTGCGGGCGCACGACACCGCACGTCTGGTGCTCCACGGGCGCGAGGTCCCGCTCGAGGTGACCACGGCGCTTCGCGAGCGCTTCCTCGGCGACTGGGCCAGCCAGAGGATCGATGCCCTGCGCGCCTCGGGTGAGATGAGCGTGATGCTCGGATGGGAGACCGGACCGCCGGGCGGTGAGAGCCAGGCGATGCTGGCGAGGCGGGTCCTGCGTTGGTTGGCCACCGTGGACGAGGTCGAGGGCCACACCCTGATCGTCGCGCACGGCGGAGTCATCCGGGTCCTGCTGGGGCTGATCGACGGCGTGCCGCTGCACGACATCGGCAAGAACCGCATCGCGAACGCGCGACCCAACGTGCGAGACCTGGAACCGGGCACGTGGACCGAGCTGGTGGCGAGCCATGGCTGAGGTGCAGGGTCACGTCGCGGCCGGCTTCGAGCGGGTGGCGGAGGTCTTCCGGTCGAACTTCGACGAGCGCGGCGAGGTGGGAGCTGCGATCTCGGTCGTGCGCGATGGTGAGGTGCTGGTCGACCTCTGGGGTGGGCAGGCGGACCGTGAGGCGGGGCGCCCGTGGGTCGACGACACGCTCAGCGTGGTCTTCTCGTGCACCAAGGGGCTCATGGCGGCGTGTTTCTTGGTGCTGGAGGACCGCGGGCTCGATCTCGACGCGCCCATCCGCACCTGGTGGCCCGAGCTTCGGAGCACGGCCAGCCTGCGTCAGCTCCTGAACCACCGAGCGGGCCTGTCGGTGCTCGACGCAAAGCTCTCGGTCGAGGACTTCCTGGCGGGCGGCGAGGCTGCGCTGCGGGCGGCGGAGGCCCAGGAGCCGGTGTGGTCGCCCGGCGCGGACCAGGGGTATGGCGCCACGGCACTCGGGGTGGTGGCCGGCGAGCTGTTCCTCCGCATCGCAGGGCGATCGGTCGGCGTGTTCCTGGCCGACGAGCTGGCCGGCCCCTTGGAGGCCGAGGCGTGGATCGGCTTGCCCGCCGAGCAGCAAGATCGCGTGGCCACACTGTACAAGCCGACCCGGGGCGGGTTTCGGAGCCTGGTGCCCGAGCTGCACAAGAGCGCGGAGGGGCGCGCCTACCGCGACCTGCTGTTCCGTAAGGGCAGCCTCACCCACCGCGCGCTGTCGAACCCGAAGGACCTGGGGCTCGCGGGTCTGCACAACTACAACCGCGCCGAGGTGCGCGCGCTGGAGCTTCCGTGGTGCAACGGGGTGGCCTCCGCGCGCGGGCTGTCCACGATCATGGGCATGCTGGCGACGGGGGGCACCTGGGCTGGCCGCCGCTTCGTCTCGGAGGCGCGGGTGCAGGCCCTCGCCAAGCCCCAGAGCTGGGCGATGGACCGGGTGCTGTACCGGGAGCAAGGCTTTGCGCAGGGCTTCGTGAAGGAGGCGCCTCCGATCTTCTCGGTGAACCCGGAGGGCTTCGGCCATCCCGGGGCTGGCGGCAGCGTGGCCTGGGCGGATCCGGTGGCCGGACTGGGCATCGGCTACGTGATGAACCAGATGAGCCCGAGGATCCGCAGCAGGCGCTGCCAGAGGGTGTGCGAAGCTGTGTACGCTTGCGTGTGAAGGGGAGGACCCATGACGTGGTTGCTGTTGGGAGTCGGGTGCCAGGACGTGGCGCTGTCGACGGTCACCCACGCGCCTGAAGCCGACATCACGTCGCACGTCTCGGGGGCTGCGGTCCAGGAAGGCTACGAAGTCACCTTGCGAGGCTACGTGCGGGACAAGGATGACGACGCCGAGCAGCTCGTCGCGGGCTGGTACCTCGGTGGCGCCGAGCTCTGCGCCGCCGCCGCTCCGGCGGCTGACGGCAGCACGAGCTGTGTGCTGGTGCCCGAGGCCGGAGAGCTGGTCGTGACCCTGGAGGTGGTGGACAGCGACGACCAGGTGACGGTGGCGACGCTCGATCTGGTGGGCGTAGCGACCGACCCGCCGAGCGCCGTGATCACCTCGCCCGACGATGGCAACCTCTTCGCGTTCGAGCAGTCCGTGACCTTCACCGGGCACGTGTTCGATGCGGAGGACCGGCCGGACGAGCTCGACGTGTGGTGGGAGAGCTCGCTGGACGGCGTGCTCGACGTGGACGCCCAGCCAGACAGCGACGGCGAGATCTCGGGGACCGGCACTCTGTCGGCCGGGGAGCATCAGATCGAGCTCCATGTCGAAGACCGCGCCGGCAAGAGCGACGTGGACGTGGTCTCGGTGAGCGTAGAGGACTGCGACCTGTACGCCTTCTACGCAGACGGGGACGGCGACGGCTTTGGAGACGAGCTGGTGGAGGCCTGCGCGAAGCCCAACGGGACCGTGACCGTGGACGGCGACTGCGACGACGGCGACGACGGCATCCATCCCGACGCCGAGGACATCTGCGAGGACGGCGTGGACCAGGACTGTAGCGGCACCGACCTCCCGTGCGAGTGCCCCGACCTCGACACTTTCGACGACGGCACGATCGACACGTCCATCTGGTCCATCAGCGCGACGACCGGGACCGAGGCCAACAGCCCCTACTTCAGCGAGGACGGTGGGGTCCTGTCGGCGGGCACGGGCTTCTCCTACGGTCCGAAGGAGTTCGGTGACTTCGTCCTCTCCGCGTCCACGGAGCTCGTGGGGCTCGACAGCTTGCTGTTCCAGGGCACGGTGTTCCTGCGGTGGAACGACACCTGCGCCGGCTGGGGGTGGCAGGAGGCGCTGCTCAGCGACAGTGACGGTGACGAGGTGGTCCTATTCCATGCGGCGGCGACGGAGGGGGACAACGAGTGGCCGGTCGAGCTGCACCTGATCTCCGGAGCCCACAGCGGCACCGTGTCGCTCACGAGTGACTTCGAGACCAGCACAACCAGCGTGGATCTGTCGACGCTCGACGAGCCCTGGTTCCTCAGCTTCCGTGGGGAGATCTACCAGGAAGGCAGCTGCACGAACTCCATCTACAACATCGTGTACTTGGAGACCCTGCAGGCCTGCCTCGCGGAGTGACGCGCTAAGCTGCCGGTCGAGCCGGGAGGGCCCATGACGTGGTTGCTGTTGGGAGTCGGGTGCCAGGACGTGGCGCTGTCGACGGTCACCCACGCGCCGGAAGCCGACATCACCTCGCATGACGCGGGTGCGAGCGTGGACGAGGGCTACGCCGTCACCCTTCGCGGGTACGTGCGCGACAAGGACGACGATGCCGAGGCCCTGACCGCCAGCTGGTACGTGGACGGCGCGGTGTTGTGCGAGGGCGCTGCGCCGGCGAGCGACGGGAGCACGAGCTGCGACCTCTCCCCGGGCGCCGGCGAGCTGTCGGTGAAGCTCGAGGTGGTGGACGGCGACGGCCAGGTCGGCACCGCGTCGATCACGCTCATCAGCCTCGCCACCGAGGCGCCCAGTGCGGTCATCACGTCGCCCGACGAGGGCGACAGCTACGGCGAGGAAGAGCTCATCATCTTCGGTGGCTACGTCGACGACGAAGAGGACGAACCGGAAGCGCTCACCGTGTGGTGGGAGAGCTCCGTCGACGGCGTGCTCGACCTCGACGCCACCCCGGACAGCGACGGCGAGATCGCCGCGAGCGGCTACCTCAGCGCCGGCGAGCACCAGCTCTCGCTGCATGTCGAGGATCTCACCGGCAAGACCGATGTCGACAGCGTGCAGCTCACCGTGGTCGGCTGCGAGCTCTTCACCTACTTCGAGGACGGCGACGACGACGGCTTCGGCGACACGGAGGTGCAGGCCTGCTCCTTGCCCGACGGCGCGTCGGAGGCCGGGGGTGACTGCGACGACGAGGACGACACCATCCATCCGGACGCCGCGGAGGTCTGCGAGGACAGCATCGACCAGGACTGCGACGGGGTGGACTCGGGCTGTGGCATCGACAGCCAGAGCCTGGCGAAGAGCGACGCCATCCTCTACGGCGAGCTCGCCGGTGAGCAGGCCGGAACCGACATCGCGGTCATCGATCTGGACGCGGACGGCATCGGCGACATCGCGGCTGGCGCGCCCTACGACCGCACCGTCAACGACTACAGCGGCGCCTTCTGGCTCGTGCTCGGACCGGTAAGCGGGGAGCACGACTTCGCCGACGTGGGCACCAAGGTGTACGAGCCGGATGGGGTCGACGGCGTGCTGGGGCGCGCCATCGCCGCTGGCGATCTGGACGGCGACGGCGTGCCGGAGCTGGCGGTCGCAGCCTCACGCGGCGAGAACGGCGTTGGGCTCACCTACCTCCTGCCTGGTCCTGTCGACGGGACGAGCTCGCTGTCTGGAGCCACCGTGCTCACCGGCGAGGTGGCTTGGGACACCACGGGACGCAGCCTGCACGTGGCCGACGTCACGGGCGATGGCGTCGGTGACCTGCTCGTGGGCGCCGACGCGTACGACTCCGCGGACTACGATGGCGGTGCGGTGTACGTGGTCGCTGGCCCGGTCACGGCGAGCGCCAGCCTGGGCGACGCGCACGCGCTCCTGCTCGGCACCCACGATGACGAGATGGTGGGCTGGGATGTTGCGTCCGGCGACTTCGACGGAGACGGTGTCGCCGACGTGGCCACGGGTGGTCACAGCTACGTCGGCGAGGACATCGGCGGTGCGTGGGTGGTGCCGGGTCCGGTGACGGCCGGTGACCAGTCCCTGGACGACGTGGGCACCTACCTCTCGGGCGAACGCGTCGGGGGTCAGGCCGGGTTCTGTGTGGTCGCGGGCGACGTGAACGGCGATGGCTACGACGACCTGGCGGTCGGTGCCATCGAGGCGTACGCGGGCACGGGCGACTACGGCCGCGCCTACGTGGTCTCCGGGCCGATCACGGCCGGCGCACTCGCGGACAGCGAGGCGACGCTCACGGGCACGGTGGCCGAAGAGCACTTCGGCTACGCCCTGGACATGGCGGACATCACCGGCGACGGCCGCCAGGACCTGGTCATCGGTGCGCCCTTCGACGCGACCGTGGAGAGCGAGGGTGGCCGCACGCTGATCGCCATCGGGCCCATCTCCGGCTCGCTGACCGCCGACGAGCTCGACACCGAGCTCTGGGGCTACCAGTACGAGGGCCACGCGGGCGCTACACTGGCGTCTGGCGATCTCGATGGGCAGGGCGACGAGGACCTGCTGATCTCGGCCTCGGGTCGGAGCGACGACGCGAGCTGGGCGGGCGCCGTGCACGTGTTCTACAGCGGCATCTGACTACGGTGTGAGCACCTGGTAGTCGTCGATGTACGTGCCTCCGACATCGTCGACGAACTGCAGGAGCGCGAAGGTCTCGGCAAACGCGATGGACTCGGTGCAGGCGCCGTCCACGCACACGGTGTACTCCCCCGACGCCTTGCCGTCGTAGTCGACGAGCCAGCGGAGCTCGTGCCAGCCCTTGGTGCGTTCACCGAGCAACACCGTGGTGGTGGCGTCCTTCGTGCTCGGACGGGACGCGGCGCAGTAGCTGTCGCCGCACTCCGCCGGGAAGCCCGCGAAGTGGTGGTCGTCGTCGCAGGTCTCGCAGAGGCGCGCCATGAAGGCGCCCTTGCCCCCCGGGTCCCAGAAGCTGAACGCGATGCAGGCATCGGCGGCGAAGGCATCCGCACGTCCGACGTCGCCGCCCGTGCCGCCGAGGTCCAGGCTCTGCGTCCCTGTGTAGGCCTGTTCGGTGCTGTAGGTGGCCGAGCAGCTGCCGAAGGGGCAGCTCCAGCCGTCGGTGCCGATCGGCGAGGTGCCGGGGGTGCCGGACTCGAAGTCGTCGGACGTCGTGGGGGTCCAGCCCTCGCAGGGCAGCACCGAGCCGGTGTCGCCCTTGCCGGTGTCGCCCTTGCCGGTGTCGCCCTTGCCGGTGTCCTGGAAACCCGTGTCGTGGGGTCCCGTGTCGCAGCCTTCGTCGGTGCTGCCGTCGCAGTCGTCGTCGACCCCGTTGCGGCAGATCTCGTCGACCTCCGGCCCCACCGCCGAGGTGCTGTCGTCGCAGTCACCGGCGTTGTCCACGTAGCCGGTGGGTGCCTGGCAGGCGGCGATGCTCTGTGCGGCGTCCCCGGCACCGTCGCTGTCGCCGTCGGCGTACCAGGTGGTGGCGTCGATCGCGTCGAACTCGTCGGTGCCACCGTCGCAGTCGTTGTCGAGGCCGTCGCAGACCTCTTCGGCGTCCGGGTTCACCGTGGCGTTGCCGTCGTCGCAGTCCGTGCCGCCGTCGAGGGCGTCGCTGATGTGCCCGTCCTGGTCGCGATCGACCGCCGCCAGCCATTCGGCGTCGGACACGAAGCAGCCGAGGAGCAGGATCACTGCACACCGCACATCGAGAAGGCGCTGTTGCAGTCGACGGTCAGGGTCGCACCGGGGGCCACGTCGACCGCGAGCGCTTCGAAGGGCGCGACCCCCGCGAAGGTGACCCTCACGCTGTAGCTGCCCGCGGGGACCTCGCCCGGTCCGAAGCTGCCGGCCGTGCCGATCAGGCGAATGGACTCCGCGTCGCCGCTGACCCGCACCACGCCGCTCGCGACCGGCTCGGGGTCGGGTACGGGCGTGGGCGCGATCGCTTGGGCGGCAGGCTCCTCCAGGCGTGCGGGCGCTGGTCCCGGAGCCGTGGTCGGCGCCTGCTCGATCGGTGGGGCCGCTAGCGCTTCGACGGGTTCCGGGTCCGCGGCGTCGACGGGCTCGAGCTCCGTGGCGTCGGGAGCCTGCGGGTCCTGGGCCACAGCGTCTTCCGCTGGGAGCTCTGCACGCACTGGCTCCACGTCGAGCGTTGGTTCCGGTTCCGGCTGCGCCGCGGGCGTGGGGGCGGTGGCCGGAGGTTCATGGACGGTCGTGGGTGCGGGCTGGGAGGACTCCTGCGTCGCAAACCACGCGCCTCCGCCCAGCAGCGCGATCAGAACGGCCGCTGCCCGGAGGCGGGTCAGGGGGCTCCCTGGGGCCTCTGCGGAAGAGACCGGGACGGGAGCGCCGGCGCTCTCGTCGGCCGCTACGCTCTCGGCACCCGTCGGCGTCGGAGCCAGGTCGATCGTGGCTTCCACCGGCGGCGTGAGGTCCGCGGGGTCCATGACGAAGGTCTCGGAGCTGTTGCCGGCGGACGGGAGCGTGTCGAGGGTGTCGGTTGCGATCGGGGTGAGCGTGGGGTCGGCGCGGAGTGCCTCGAGCGAGGCCTGGTCGATGGCGAGGACCGCGTGTGCGGGATCCACCAACGCCACCGTGTCGTCAGGGTCGTGGGGCAGCTCCCGTATGCACGCGCCGAGGGCCGTCTTGAAGGCCGTGGCGTCCTGGTAGCGGTCCTCGGGGCGGAAGCGCGTGGCGGTTCGGATGACCTCCGCGAGGGGCTCGGGGATGTTGGAGAGCCGGGACTCGTGGGCCTCGGTCGCGTAGAGATCGAAGGGCTTCTCGCCGGTGACGACCGAGAAGAGCATCGCGCCCGCGGCGTAGAGATCCGCTCGACCGTCGATGCCGCGGGGGTCGGTCTTCTGCTCCGGTGCCATGTAGGCCAGGGTCCCGAGGATCGTGCCGGTGCGCGTGAACGTGTCGTCCCGGCTGGCCACCCGGGCGATGCCGAAGTCCGTGACGAGGGGCTCACCTTCCTGACCCAGGAGGATGTTTTGCGGCTTGATGTCGCGGTGGATGACCCGGTTCTTGTGCGCAGCCCCGAGGGCGGAGACGATGGCGCGCACCAGGGTGGCGGCTTGCACCGGCGCGAGGGGCCCGGCCCTCTGGACGCGGTCCTCGAGGGAGCCGTGCTCGGCGAGGTCCATCACGATCCAGACCAGCTCGTCTTCGGCGCCGACGTCGTGCACCGCCAGGATGTTCGGGTGCCGCAGCCCGGCCATGGTGCGCGCCTCGCTCTCGAAGCGCTCGCGGATCGTGGGGTGACCGGCCAGCTTCACCGCCAGCACCTTCACGGCACGGAGCGCTTGCAGGCGGTCGTCGAAGGCGAGGAACACCGACGCCATGCCGCCCTGCCCGATGGGCTTCAGCAGGCGGTAGCGGCCTCCGCCGACGCGGCGTCCGGGATCCACGGTCACCACGTGAGCACGGTGGCGACGCCCAACCCCACGCCGGCCGCTCCGAGGCCGATGGAGGTCCACGACGCGGCGTTGGCCCGGTTGCGAGCGGCACCGAGGTCTTCGTAGGGGGTGTTCTCGGCCAGCACCGTGCCTTCGGCTGCGTTCGCGACCAGCAGGGCCGCGCCCGCACCAATCCCCGCGACGCCAGCGGCGACCGCCAGGCCCCAGCTCGGGCCATCGTCCTCTTCGAGCGGCTGGGCCAGGGCCCACGGCGGGAGGGCGATCGGCGCTGGGAGGTAGGCGGTTCGCGTGCCGCCATCCGTGCGTTGCAGCACGACCGGCAGGCCGCCTGGAATCTCTAGCACCGCCACACCGTCCGCGAGGAAGTCCCCATCGGGGAGGCTGATGGGTTCGCCGGGGGGCACCGGCTCCAGCTTGCGCATCGGGTGCTGGGGCGGCAGGCCGAGGGGCAGGGTGTAGGTGGAGTCGGCGTTGCGTGCGGCCTGGAGGCCAGCGCGAGCATCCACCACGTCGCGCCCGAGGAAGGAGCTGAGCGCGACGGCTCCGTGGAGCTTGGAGGCGGTGGCGGGCGCGATGGGCTGGTCGAGGCACGCCGCCCCCGCACGAGCTGCGATGGCTCCGGCCCGCACCGCCGCAGCATCCATGCGCTGGAACGCTCCGTGCACCAGCGCAACCGCTTCCAACACGGCCGCCTCGTCGGTCCCCTCGCACGCGAGCGCGCTTGCGATCAACGCCAGTATCAACGCTGCTGCCCCCGTGCTGGCTGCAGCTCTGTTCTATCACGTCGACGTCGACATGGCGCTGGTCCTTGGCGGCGGCGCGCGCCCCTCGCCCAAGGGTTAGACGACCCCCATGCCGACCCCCCTGCAGACCCGCGTCGAGATGACGCAGATCGTGCTGCCGACGCACACCAACAACCACGGCACGGTCTTCGGGGGCCAGATCATGGCCTGGTGCGACATCGCTGCGGCTGTGGCGGCGCAACGCTTCTGCGGGGCACCGGTGGTCACGGCGTCGATGGACCGGCTCGACTTCCTGCACCCGGTGAACCGGGCGGACATCGTGGTGCTCACCGCCATCGTCAACCAGGCCTGGGGCAGCAGCCTCGAAGTCGGCGTGCGCGTGGTGGCGGAGAGCCCGGTGGACCACGGCGTGAAGCACTGCTGCTCGGCGTACCTGACCTTCGTGGCGCTCGACGGCGACAAGCGACCGCGCAGGGTGCCGCCGCTCAGGCCCGAGACCGACGAGGAGCGGGAGCGCGCGGCCGCCGCCGACCTCCGACGCGCCCAGCGCCGGGCCGACCGATGACGCTCGTGCTCGCCTCGGGCTCGCCGCGTCGCCGGGACATGCTCGCGGCGGTGGGGCTCTCGTTCACGGTGTCTCCGGCCGCCATCGAGGAGCATCGCTCCGAGGGCGAATCCCCCGTCGCCTTCTCCGAGCGCATGGCCCGGGCGAAGGCCGCTGCGGTCGACGGGGAGGTGGTGCTCGCCGCCGACACCGTGGTCCACCTGGGGAAGGCGATCTTCCCGAAGCCTCGTGACGCGGAGCACGCCGTGGACATGTTGCTGGCCCTTTCGGGTCGTGAACACCTGGTCACCACCGGCACCTGCGTGCGCAGCGGTGACGCGCTGCGCGTGAGGCACGTCACCACCCGGGTGCGCTTCCGAGCGATCGCCCAGGCTGAGGTCCGTCGCTACGTGGCCTCCGGCGAGCCCCTCGACAAGGCGGGTGCGTACGGCATCCAGGGACGTGGAGGGCACCTCGTGGACCGGGTGGTGGGGAGCTACACCAACGTGGTCGGTCTCCCGCTGGGCGAGGTGCTTGGCGACCTCGCGCTCGTGGGCGTGCGCCCGTGAGCACGGGCTACCGCGCGGTCCGACAGCGCGTCGATGCGGCCTGCGTCGCCATGGGTCGGGCGCCCGCCGAGGTCACCCTGGTCGCGGTCTCCAAGTTCCACGGGCTCGACCGCGTGCGAGAAGCCATGGCCGAGGGGTGCGTGGACTTCGGCGAGAGCCGCCCGCAGGAGCTCCGCGACAAGCACAACGAGCTGCATGGTCTGCGCTGGCACTTCATCGGGCCCCTCCAGCGGAACAAGGCGAAGTACGTGGCCCGAGCCGCGACCCTGGTCCACTCCGTGGAGTCGCTCGACGTCGCCCGGGAGCTGGCGCGGCGTGCCACCTCACCGCTGCCGGTGCTCGTCGAAGCGAACCTCTCGGGCGCCGACAACAAGAAGGGTGTTCCCCTCGACGCCACCCTGGCCTTCTGCGAAGAGCTCGCCCGTCTTGAGCCACTCGAGCTGCGCGGGCTGATGGGGATGGCGCCCTGGTTCGACGATCCGGAGGACACCGCGCCCTACTTCCGGAGCCTGCGCGAGCTTCGGGACGAGGGCGCGCGTCGTGGGCTGCCGCTGACCGAGCTGTCGATGGGCATGAGCGCTGACTTCGCGGTGGCCATCCGCGAGGGCGCCACCATCGTGCGCGTGGGCACGGCCATCTTCGGAGCGCGCGGCTGACGCGCATCGATCCGCTCCGGCTCCGTGCCTCGCTCAGCGGCTCTCCAGGATGACGATGCTGTAGGCCGGCACGGTGTAGGTGGCGTCGTCGATTACGTCGCCACCGTCGAGCCACACGTTCTGGGTCTCGCGCGGGTCGAGCTCGTCGTTCTCGGCGAACCAGCCCTCCTCGTCTTCGCTGTCGCCCTCGTCGAACCAGCTCTGGGTGTCGACCACGCGCACCCAGTCCACGCCCTCCGGGAGGGTGAAGGTGACGTCGCCGTCCTCGAAGTTCATCAGGATGTCGATCTGGGGGTCGGCGTCGTAGTGGTGCACCGCCATGTGCCGCACCGACCAGTCCGTGGCGTCCTGGTTGGCCGCGTCCTTCCAGGCGAAGTCGCTTCCGTAGTCGTAGGGGCTGAGCACGTCGATGTGCGCCTTGCGGAAGGCGATCATCTGCTTCACGAAGTCGAACATGCGGTGGCGTTCGTCGTAGGCCTGCCACTCGCCCCAGCGGAACCAGTTCCACTCGTTGTCGGCCCAGGTCGAGTACGCGTTGTTGTTGCCGTACTGGGTGCGCATCCACTCGTCGCCGCCGTACAGCAGCGGTGTGCCATGGCTGACCAGCATCCCGACGAAGAAGTTGCGCATCTGCTGCCGCTTGAAGGCTTCGTCGCCCCAGTCCCGCGAGCGGTTGTGGCTCTCCCCACTCTCGGTCTCGCACCAGGACGAGGTGGGGTCGTCGCAGCACACGGGGTTGAGCACGCCGCAGTCGTTCTGCTTCTCGTCGAAGCTGACCAGATCGTACATCGTGAAGCCGTCGTGCACGGTGACGAAGTTCATCGAGTGCCAGGGGTTGCGCTCGTTCCAGCCGTACATCTCGGAGCTGCCGGTCATCGCCCCGCCCATCGAGACCGCGCCTTCGTAGTGGCCGAAGTCGGTGTCCTCGTTGAGCATGGACCGCCAGAGGTCGCGGAAGTGCCCGTTCCACTCGCCCCAGCCTCCCGGGTGGCCGTTCGAGGTGTTGGGGAAGGCACCGAGCACCGGGTTGTAGTACCCACCCGCCGTCCACGGCTCCGCGGTGATGCGGGTGTTGTGCTCCTGCAGGATCGGGTCGTCGATGATGTCCTGGAGCACGGTGTTCGCCGGGTCGTCCCACTCGTTGTAGTTCAGGTCCTGCTCGCCCAGGATGCCGGCCAGGTCGAAGCGGAAGCCGTCGACGTGGAGCTCGGTGACCATGTAGCGGAGGCTGTCGAGGATGAGGGTCCGCATGGGCGTGTGGTTGCCGCGGGTCTCGTTCCCCACACCGGTGTTGTTCCAGTAGGTGAGGCCGCCCTCCTCGAGCGCGTAGTAGCTCCAGTTGTCCAGGCCGCGGAAGCTGTAGAGGCTCGCGACCTCGACGCTGTCGAGGTTCACGGCGTCCTCGACCACGGAGCCATCCTCGGTGTAGTCGTTGTAGTAGAGCTTGTCGCGCCAGAGGCCGCCCTCGCCGGTGTGGTTGTAGACCACGTCGACCCACACCTCGACGCCGTGCTGGTGGAGCTGGTCGACCATCCACTTGAACTCGTCGACCACCGCCGCGTGCTCGCCGTTGTCGCGGTCGGCCGAGTAGCCGAGGTTGTTGGCGAAGAAGCTGATGTTGTTGTAGCCCCAGTAGCCGCCGTCGCTGGGCTTCTCGTGCACGGGGAGCAGCTCGACCGCCGTGACGCCGAGCTCGGCGAGGTAGGCCGCGTGCTCACCGAAGCCGCGGTAGGTGCCGGGGTGGTCCACGCCCTCGATGCCGTTCTGGGTGAAGCCCTTGACGTGCACCTCGTAGACGATCTGCTCGTTCCAGCCGTGGCCGGCCAGCGTGCCGGCCTTGCGCGAGTCGACCCAGAAGTCCTCGTTGTCGGACCAGGTGTAGTCCGAGGCCACGACCGTCGACTTCGATGCCGCGCCCCAGGTGCTCTCCTGCCGTCGGCTCTCGCCGGTGCCGAGGCTGGCGCGGCCCCAGTCGTGCTCCCGGTGCAGCGCGCGGGCGTAGGGATCCGTGAGCAGCTTGTTGGGGTTGAAGCGGTTGCCGTCGCTGTCGACGTCGACGACGAAGCCGTCGAGCTGACCGGGGATCCAGTCCGGATCGTAGGGCCAGTTGGGACCCCAGGCGACGAAGCCGTACTGTGTGCCCACGCCGATGCCCTCGACGTAGAGGTTCCACACCTCGCCACACCGCCTCATCTCGAAGCGCTGGGTGGGCTCGCCGTCGTCGGGGTCCTCGAACAGCAGGAGGTCGATGCGCTCGGCGCGGTCGCTGTACACCCCGAAGTTCACGCCGTCATCGATGAGCGTGGGCCCGAGGTGCTGGAGGTCCTCGACCGCGTCCTGGGTGAGCGACGGGGCCAGCGCCTCGGTGTGGTAGAGGCGTGCGTAGTCGTCGGTGCCAGTGCAGGCCATCAGAGCGAAGAGCATGGGGACACCTCTGCCACGAGCCGGGGTGGGGCGTCAGCGTAACTCAGCATTGAGTCACCGCAAAGCAGCGAGCTTCGGCCTATGCTTGCGGCATGGTGCGCCGCGACGATCAGGGTCCTCAGCTCCCGTTGCCCTTCGGGTTGATGTGGACCCTGTCACGCTGCGCTTCTCCAGCGGGTGCAAGTCCCGTCCCGGTAGGCGTCGGAGCGC
>Ga0114932_10000275_pt1 | contig 61681 bp, 60 predicted proteins | sample 2SBtaG_2_FD_87286 | JGI IMG/M metagenome (GOLD analysis project Ga0114932, IMG submission 87286) | Deep subsurface microbial communities from Kolumbo volcano to uncover new lineages of life (NeLLi) - 2SBTROV12_ACTIVE470 metaG | ecosystem: Environmental > Aquatic > Marine > Volcanic ...
CGATCGCTCGGTCGGTGGTGGGTAACGAGTTGCGGCGTCTGGAGGGGAAGCTGTTCGCCCAGGACTGGGCCCAAGCGGTCGCACGTCTTGGTGAGGGCAATGTCACCAAAGACGATCTGAAACGCACCACAGCGCAGCGTCGTCATGACGCGATGGTGTGGATGGCCATGCGATCCGCCGTGACTGATGCAGGTCTCGAAGGCCCCGACCCACTTGTACGCGTCCATACCACTGAGGCGGACATGGTGGCTGCGTTGGAGCAGGACGCCGGTCTGGAACCCGAGAAGCCGCATTACAGCGAGTCGATGTGTGAACTGTCTGATGGGACACCGATCAGTCGCCGCAAGCTGACCCGGTTGCTGATTCGGGCCAAAGTGAAACGCCTCGTCTATGGCCCCAAGAGCGAGATCATCGACTCCGGCCGATCTGCGCGACTGTTCTCCAAAGCCCAGCGGGAGGCGATCATTGATCGGGACCGGGTGTGTCACTGCGGGTGTGGGCTGCCGGGTTGGTTGTGTGAGATTGATCATGTGATGGAGTTCCGTGACGGCGGCCGCACCGACATCTCCAACGGCCGCCCCCACTGCCACACATCGCACCTGTTCAAAACCGTCAACCGCAACCGCCACGGACCACCCAACCCGCCCACCTCACCGGACCCGCCGGGCTCCTAAAAGAGCTTCAGCTCGTCCGATTCGATTCCGCGCAGCTCGTCGTAGTCGAGGACCAGGCAGCGAATGCCTCGGTCCTCGGCCAAGACGCGCGCCTGCGGCTTGATCTCCTGCGCGGCGAAGACTCCCTGCACAGGTCGCAGGGTCCCGTCTCGGTTGAGGAACTCGAGGTAGCGGGTGAGTTGCTCGACTCCATCGATCTCCCCCCGCCGTTTGATCTCGACGGCGATCGCCTTGCCTTCGGCGTCACGGCAGAGCAGGTCGACCGGGCCGATGTCGGTGGGGAACTCCCGCCTGACCAGAACAGCGCCTTCTTCGACGGTTTCGGGGTTGGCTGCCACCAACTCCTGCAGGTGCGCCTCGACGCCGTCCTTCTGCAGACCCGGGTCCTGCCCCATCTCACACGCGGTGTCCGACACAATCTCGTGCATCCGGATGATGAGCTGTTCGCCCTTCTCGTTGGTCACCTTCCAGAGCTGCTCGGAGTCGTCGAGCGACGGCTCCTCCACGAGCCGGTTGGGAGCGTTCATCCAATTGAGCGGCTTGTACGCGCCACCGTCGGCGTGAACGGCAACACAGCCGTCGGCCTTCACCATCACGAGCCGAATGGCCTCGGGAAGGTGGGCGTCGAGACGACCCGAGTAGTCAACGGTGCAGCGGGCGATCACGAGACGCATCGCCGAGCGACGCTAGCGGCGCCGACGCCCTCAGCCGACGATCCCGCGCTCCCGCAATCCAGCGACCTCGTCGCCGGACAAGCCGGCAGCACCCAGCACCTCATCGGTGTTCTGACCGAGCGCCGGCGCGCGCTCGATCGGCACCGAGCTGTCGCTGAACCGGGGCGCCCACCCGAGGATCGGCACCTCGCCGAGCTCGGGGTGCTCGATCGTCTGAACAAAGCCTCGCTCCACGAGGTGCGGGTCGTTGTGTAGATCGGCGGTGTCCAGCACGGGGCCACCCGGAACCCCCGCGGCTTCGAGCTTCTCGGCCACCTCGAACTTCGTCAGCCCCTGGGTCCACGCAGCAACCTCCGCCTGCAGTTCGGCAGCGTTGGTGTTGCGGTCCCGACCACGAGCGAAGCGGGGGTCGTCGACAAGCTCGGGCCGACCCATCGCCTCGCAGAGGTCGCCGAACATTCGGGGCGTCACCGCCATGATCATCACGTGGTCGTTGGGGCCCCCGCCTGCACAGGGATAGAGGTTCACCGTCGCATTGCGTCCGGAACCGACCCGAGGCGACGCACCACCCCACTCCGACGCCATGGCGATCCGGGTGCGCAGGTAATACGTCATTGCCTCCTGCATCGACACCTCGATGCGCTGGCCCTCACCGGTGCGCAGCCGCTGCAGGTACGCGGCGAGAATCGCGAGGGCGAGCTGGACGCCCGTGCCCGAATCCCCGGTTGTGGGACCCGGCAGCAGAGGCGGCCCGTCCGTCTCGCCCGTCACCGACAACGCTCCGGCCATGGCCTGGGCGACCCCGTCGAAACACTTCCGATCGGCATAGGGCCCCGACAGGCCGAAGCCCTTGACGGAGGCATAGATGATCGCCGGGTTTGCGGTCTGGAGTGTCTCGAATCCCAGGTCGAGCTTGTCGACGACACCGGGGCCGTAGTTCTCCACGAACACGTCGACGTCGGTCGCCAGCTTCAGCAGAAGGTCGCGCCCCTCGGGCTGCGAGAGGTCGATCGCGACGCTGCGCTTGTTGCTGTTCCACTGGAAGAAGTACGGGCTGGTCTTACCGGCGATGCCGCGAGCCGGCTCGCCGTCCAACGGTTCGACCTTCACGACGTCGGCGCCCATCCAGGCCAGCGCCTGGGTGGCCGATGGCCCGGCCTCGTACTGGGTCATGTCCAGGATGCGAAGACCATCGAGCGCCGGCATCAGACCAGCTCGTAGGTCGCGGTGAGCTTGGGTTCGCCGTGGTCGTCGACCACGCGGGCTCGGTCGGTCTCCACCAGGTGCAGCATGTGCGCGTGCACTGAACCTGCGGCGGGGTACCAGAGGCGCTTGTCGTATCCCTCGTACATCGAGGGGATGAAGTCGGCGATCTGCTTGGCGCCATCGCTGAGGTAGCCGACGATCTGCTCCTCACGCTCTTCTCGATGCATGATGAAGCTCTGGACGTATTTTGTCGGCTCGGGGATCGCCGGTCCGTGGGTCGGCCAGTACCGCTCGTGTTCGAGGGGCAGGAGCTTGCGCAGCGAGGCCATGTAGTCCTTCATCGAACCGTCCGGGGGGCCGACCACGCTCGTCGCCCATCCCATCACGTGGTCACCCGAGAACACGCTCGCTTCCTCTTCGAGCTCGTAGCAGAGGTGGTTCGAACAGTGTCCGGGCGTGTGGATCGCCCGCATCGTCCAGCCGTTGCCCTTGACGATGTCGCCGTCGCGCAGCGCCACGTCGGGTTCGAAGTCGGTGTCTGCACCCTCGCGCTTCAGCTCATCGGGCAGCTCGTCGAACTCTTTGCGGTACTGGTCCTGTTCCTTCTTGCTGATGTAGGCGGAGAAGTCGACCCGGTCGTCGGGATCATCGGGACGAACGGCTCCATGTGGTCCGTATCCGTAGGAGATCGTCCCGACTCGCTCCTTGAGATCTTTGGTCAGCGGCGAGTGGTCGCTGTGCGTATGAGTGACGAAGGCGTGGGTCACCACCTCGCCCGGTTCGAGCGCGGACAACACGTCATCGAGGTGAGAGGGCAGGGGAGGACCAGGGTCGATCACCGCAACCTCGCCGCGTCCGACGATGTAGGTCCCGGTGCCCTTGAACGTGAAGGGCGTCGGGTTCTTGCAGATGACCCGGCGGATCAGCGGCGTGACCTGGTCGACGGATCCGTACTCGAAGTCGCCAATGTCTCGGTAGTGCTCGATGGGTGGCATGTCAGCTCCAGCAGGATGCGATGAACTCGTTGGCCCGACGGTTGGCGACCTCGCCAGCCGCGCCGGGAAGAACCGTGAAGCCGTGGATCGCTTCGGGATAGACGTCGAGCGTGGCTTCGTTTCCGGCCGCTCGCAGGCGGGCGGCCATGAAGAGGCTGTCGTCGAGGAGCGGAACCCGGGTCCCGACGCTCAGCAGCGATGGGGGGAGGCCCGACAGGTCGGCCCACAGCGGCGAGACATCCGGATCGCGGACGCCCCACTCGGCCTCGGCGTTCGCGATCACCCACTCGGCCGCCGCGAGGCAGTCGTCCGGTCCCGCCGGGTATGGGTGCTCGGGAGCGAAGATTCGTAGCGGAATCCCGCCCCCCGGCCCGTCGATCGTGCGGGTGATGCCGTGATCGAGCACCGGTGCTTGCGGAACTCCCGGGATGCCCTCACGCGCCGTCTCGACCGTGCCCTCATGGAAGGGTGGATGGGGAGCGAGGAGCTCCCGCACTATCTCGGTGCCGGCTGCTGTTTCGTCTCGCAGCGCAGCGAGCTCGGGGTCGTCGAACATGGGCCGACGGTAGCTGGTCCCTGGAGCGAGCGGCAGCGAGTCACACTGGGGGAGAGAGCAAGCCAACGGGGCTCGAGGGGGAAGCGGGGAGACATGAAGCCACCGATCGTGGGATACGTGAACGTGTACGTGACGGACTTCGACGCCGGAGTCGACTTCCTCGGAACGACCCTGGGGCTCACCCAGCTGATGCGCGAGGACGATTTCGGATACGCGTCGTTCGAGGCGGGCCCGATCACGGTCGGGCTTGCGAAGGTCGACCCCGACGATCCGATCCAGGCCGCGATGGCTGGAGGAATGACGGGGATCGGGTTCGTCGTCGATGATCTCGACGCGACCTACGAAGAGCTGAGCGGCCGGGGCATCGCGTTCGCCCAGCCGCCCGAGAGGATGCCGTGGGGCGGTTACTTGGCCCTGGTGCAGGACGCCGATGGCAACGTCTACTACCTCGATGAGGTCAGCGCCCTCCATCAGTAGAAGCCGGCGCCACTAGAATCCAGAACCGTGTTGATCCTGCTGTCGCCCGCGAAGCGCCTCGACTTCGAGACGCCCCTGCTCACGCGCAAGAGCTCGACGCCCTCGATGATCGACCAGTCCTCAGAGCTCATCGACGTCCTGGTCACCAAGTCGCCGGACGACGTCGCCTCGTTGATGTCGTTGTCACGCGATCTCGCAGAGCTCAACGTCGAGCGCTACCAGAACTGGGAGCCGGAGTTCACCAAGCAGAACGCCCGGCCGGCCCTCCTCGCGTTCTGCGGCGATGTGTATGTGGGCATGGATGTGGCGCGCTATGGCGAGCGCGACTTCACCCACGCGCAAAAGACGGTGCGGATCCTGTCGGGCCTCCACGGTGTCCTCAGGCCGCTCGACCTCATCCAGCCGTACCGCCTCGAGATGGGTACCAAGCTGGCCACCGATCGCGGGCGCAACCTCTACGACTTCTGGGGTCCGCGCGTCACCGACAGGCTGAACGACGACATCGCCGAGCGCGGTTCCAAGTTGGTCGTCAACCTCGCTTCCAACGAGTACTTCGGCGTGGTCCAGCCCGAGCGCGTCAACGCCCGGATCATCACGCCGACGTTCCTCGACGAGAACGCCAAGGGCGAGTTCCGCATCGTCAGCTTCTTCGCCAAGAAGGCCCGCGGCGCGATGGCATCGTGGCTCGTGCTCAACAGGGTGAAGAGCGCGAAGGGTCTCACCGAGTTCGACGACCTCGGCTACCGGTACGACCCGCATCGCAGCACTCCGCAGGGGCCGGTGTTTGTTCGCCATGCCTCGGCGACATCCTGACGAGTAGCTTTCGCCCCCATGGGGGACACGACAGACACGCCGTTCGACAAGGCCCGCGCCAAGGCCTTCGGTCAGCAGATGGTGGGGATCCTGAACGCCGGCGCCACCTCGGTGATGGTCAGCATCGGCCACAAGACCGGGTTGTTCGACGCCATGGACGGCGCTTCACCCATGACGGCCGATCAAGTCGCAGAGGCCGCCGACCTGCACCCACGACCCGTGCTCGAATGGCTGAGCGGCCTCGCGTGCGCGGGGGTCATCGACCACGATCCTGAGGCCGGCACGTTCCTGCTTCCGATCGAACACGCCGGTTTGCTGACTCGCCGCTCTGGGCCGCTCAACCTCGCAATCCAGGCGCAGTACGTCGGGCTACTGGGAGCGGTCGAAGACGACGTCGCAGCGGCGTTCGTCGACGGGTCGGGTGTGCCGTACGACAAGTACCCCGCCTTCCAAGCGCTGATGGCCCAGTCCTCGGGCGAGAGGCAAAAGCGCACCCTCATCGATGCCGTGGTACCGATCCTCCCCGGCGGTCGCGAGCCGTTCGAGGCCGGAATCGACGTGGCCGACGTCGGGTGTGGCAGCGGCCTCGCGCTGGTGCTGCTGGGACAGGAGTTTCCGGCCAGCCGCTTCACCGGCTTCGACTTCTCGGCCGGCGCGGTGGAGACGGCCACCGAACAGGTGCGCGCGGCCGGCATCGACAACGTGAGCTTCGAGGTCGCGGACGCCGCGGAGATCGACCTGGAGAGCCGATTCGACCTCGTCACCACCTTCGACGCGATTCACGATCAGAGCCGTCCGGCGGAGGTGCTCGCCGCGATTCACCGGATGCTGCGGCCGGGCGGAACCTACCTCTGCGTCGAGCCGAAGGCCTCCAGCGAGTTGGGCGACATGCTCGACGAGCCGATGGCGCCGTTCCTCTACACGATGTCGACGATGCACTGCATGCAGGTGTCGCTCGCCTATGGCGGCAACGGCCTGGGTGCAGCCTGGGGCCACCAGCAGGCCACCGAATACCTGACCGATGCCGGTTTCGCCGACATCGAGGTCACCGGTGTCCGCGAGGACAGGGCCAACAGCTTCTTCATCGCTCGCAAGGCCGCCTGAGCGCGGCGTGATCCGGCTTCGGCGAAGTTGAGCAACACGGTCAGTTGAGCAACACGGTGTCAGGCACCGGGTTGCTCAACTAGAGCAGGCCGGCTCGTTCGGCGGCGTCGGTGAGCTCGGCCTGGTGATCGGGATGGGCCACGGCGATCAGACGCTCGGCTTTCTGCGTCATGGTCGCGTCCTTGAGCCAGGCAATGCCGTGCTCGGTCACCACCACCTGGCTGTCGTAGCGGGTGGCAGTCACGCCGTTTTCGCCAATGCGAGGAATGATTCGTGACGCCGTGCCGCCCCGGGCGGTTGATGGCAGTAGGTGAATCGAGAGCGCATCTTCGGCCAGCTGGCACCCCCGCAGGAAGTCGAGCTGGCCACCCACGCCGCTGAATTGCTGGCCTCCGATCATCTCAGCGTTCACCTGACCCAACAGGTCCACCTCCACGGCGGCGTTGACGCAACGCATCGAGGGGTTCTGGGCGATGATCCGCGGATCGAGGGCCACCTCCCCATGGGTGATGTGGCAGGCCGGGTTGTCGTCGATGTAGGCGAAGGTCTCGGGCAGAGAGATCGTGAACACGGCCTTGCCGGTGAAGATCGTCTTGCGGCTGCCGTTGGCGGCGCCGCTGCGCATGAGATCGGCGAGGCCCTGGCACATGATCTCTGTGTGGATCCCGAGGTCGCGCTTGTGGGTCATGGAAGACAGCGCGATCTCCGTGAGGCCGCCGACGCCGGACTGAACGGTCGCCCCGTCCGGAATCAATTCGTCCAGAGCGCCGATGAATGGCTCGAGCTCGTCGGGGGGTGTCCGCTCGTCGAACACGGGTGTGGCGCCATCGGCGGGGATCTCGATGAGTCCGTCGAAGTCGTCGACGTGAAAGGCCTCACCATGCACGTGCGGCACCACCGGATTGACGAGCCCGAACACGAGGTCGCCCGGCCGTCGTTCGCGCTGCACGACCGAGCCGTTGCCGCCGAGAACCGAGCCAGGCCGAACGGTGCCGTCCGCCAGCGGCGTGGCCACCTGAATCACGGACACCCGCCCAGGATGATCTCGCAGGTAGCGGTTCCAGTCCTGCAAGCGGAGGGGCACGACATCGCTCGCTGCGCCGGCGTTGCGCATGATCTGGCTGATGAACGTCGCCTGCACCGTCATGCCGGGGTGTTCGGCGACGGCCACACCACCGCGTCGGGGCACCGGCATGAAGACGGTGACGTCGGAGAGTTCGGCGCGCTCGGCCAACGCATCGAGAAAGGCCGTCGGCTCAGGAAGGCTGGTGATGACGCGGTCGCCAGGGTTCACGGTCGCGGCCGCCTGCTCGGCGGTGATCACCCGGTCGGCGAAAGCGTCGGTCCAGTCGAAGGACATCCAGCGGACCCTACGTGGTCACTGTGGGCCGTCGCCGCCCATCCGCCTCACGATCAGCTCTCGCCGCTGGCGAAGCTCCCGCCAGGTGAGGGAGTCGACCTCGGGGTCGATGCCGAGACTCGCCTTGAAACCGTCGACGTCGATCTCCTCGGGCGTGGCGACCGCCATGCCGCTGTCGGCCGCCAGCTGCTGGCCGTGCGCGAGGGCGAAGTGTGTCGCGATGTGCTGCACCTCACCGAAGAGGTCGATGTCCGGTGCGAGGTGCCCGATCATCGAGGTGAGAAAGATCATGTTCTTGACGAAGAGCATGAGGACCTTCGGCATCCGAGCGCCGTACCCGAGCAGTGCCTTCACCACCCGCTGCATCTCGGCCAGCAACTCCTCCTGGGACAGAGTCGTCGGATCCACGACGGGGCCATCGAGGCCGAGGTCCGAGATCACCGCATCGAGATCCGCGTCGGCGGGGAGGGCGCCGAGCTCGGTCAGGGCGGCGAGCTGTCCCCGCACGTCGTTGACAGTTGCCGTCATCAGCAGACGGACGAAGGCGCGTCGCTTGCGCTCGTCCATCCGTCCGGTGATACCGAAGTCGAGCAGCGCCACCCGCCCGTCGGGCTGGACGAAGAGGTTGCCGCCGTGGAAGTCGCCGTGGAAGACGCCGTGCAGCGTGCAGCTCTCGAGGAAGGCGACCATCACGTTGCGAACGACGGCGTGCGTGTCGACTCCTGCGTCACGCATGCCGACAGCGTCGTGAAAGGCGAAGCCCTCCACGCGCTCCATCACGAGCATCCGCGGGCTGACCAGGTCGGGGTGGGGCCTCGGCACGACCCAGTCGGTCTGGCCGAGCTCGCGCAACACGCGAGCGACGTCGAGCAGGTTCTGCGCTTCGAGACGGAAGTCGAGCTCTTCGGTGATCGTCTCGGCGAAGAGCTCCACCAGAGCGGGCGGGTTGGCCAGCGCGGTGACGGGGATGCGGCCGACCAGCTTGGGTGCCAACCACGACAGGACGCGCAGGTCGCGGCCGACCAGCTCGCCGACCGTGGCTCGCTGGACCTTCACGACCACGTTTTCACCGGTCGCCAGGGTGGCGGCGTGAACCTGGGCGATCGATGCCGCTGCGATCGGCTCGGGATCGATGGTCGCGAAGACCTCCATCGGGTCGCCACCGAGCTCGCGCCTGAGGGTCGCGAGAACGACGTCGAACGGCTCGGGTTCGACGCGGTCGCGACATTTGGAGAATTCCTCGACGAGCTCCTCGGGAAAGAGACCCTCGCCCGCGGAGATGATCTGGGCGAGCTTGATGTAGGTGGGCCCCAGATGCTCGATCGCTCGACGCAGCCGAACGGAGAGGCCACGTCGACGGGCGGAGCGGTCGTCGCTGCTTCGCTCGGTGAGCCACCAGCCGGCGATCGCGCCACCGAGGTGCCGGATCGTGACGGCCAATCGGCCCAGGGGAGGAAAGCGCGGCGACCGGGTGAGCGCGGGGACCGTGCCGCGTGTCGAGGCCCGGACCGCGTCGAGTCCCGCCTGCCACGGCATGGGCTCAGGGTTCACCAACCATGGCGGATCGGCGCTGAATGTTCCCTGTGCCGCATCGAGGGGTTGCCGCGCATCGGACATGCGTTCGAGTGTTGCAGAACCTCGTCTCGACTCCACGGTCGCGGAGGGCTACAGTTCGCGATCGACGGGGTGACCTTGGTCACAAGGCCACCCAGGCAACTGACAACTGAGTTGCTCCAGGCGCTGGGGGGACCAGCTAGGGGCCGTGAATCTGGCCGGGTGGCCGCCAAGAGGGGGAGGCGGTCACTCGGCCCAACGGCTTTTTCGGGGCTGCTCCCGAACCCCTCGGAGGCGTCGTCCATGGCCGAGAAGTACTTCGTCGAGACCCAGTCGTCCGCGCGGTATCCGCTGTGGACTCGGGCCAACGTCGGGGAGGTGTTTCCCGACCCCGTCGCGATGGGGACGTTCGACTTTGCGTTCCAGAACGCCGACGGCATCCGGATGTCCGAGTTGGGCTTTCGAGACGCCTACATCCGGATCGGCGCGTTCGAAGAGCACGAACTCGATCCCGACAACTGCGTGTTCCTCGGCGTGTTCGGCGGCTACTGCTACCTGAACGCATCGCTCAGCCGGATCTTCGGAGAACGGGCGCCCGGCCTTTCAGCGCAGGCGATCGACGATGCCTTCTACGGCAACCAACCCGGCATCCCCCCGTACCAGCCGCATCCCGACGATCCGTCCCCAGCGGCCGAGGAGCGCATCGGCGCCACCTTCGGGTGGGCGCTCACAACCGACGGCCTACCCGACGTCGCCCAACACGAGCGTCAGGTCAACGAGATGCGGTCCAACCGTCCGGACTTCACCGCGATGGGCGATCGGGAGCTCGTCGACTGGATCGAGGCGTCGTTCAACGACAGCTTCCAGGAGCTGTTTTCCCAACACATCTTCATCACGTTCATCGCCACCGTTCCCCTCGGGATCGTCTCGGCAGTCTGCGAGGCGCTCGGTCGCCCAGAGGATGCCTTGAAGCTCATCGCCGGTCTCGGCGACGTCGAGTCGGCTGCGCCGGCCGCTGCGATGTGGGAGTTGGGACGTCGCGCCGCGGCATCAGCCGAAGTCACGGCGGTATTCGACGGCGGTCTCGAGGATCTCCATGGCCGGCTGCGAGCGCTCGCGGAATCCGGCAGCGGTGACGGCGCCGCATTCTGCAGGGCGTTTGATGAATTTCTCTACGCCTATGGGTCCCGCGGTCCCAACGAATGGGAGATGAGCTGCGAGACGTGGGAGACCGAACCGGACCTCGCGCTCGCGGCCATCGACCGAATGCGCCTGTCACCTGACTCCGCTGCGCCCATCGGGCACCAACACGAGCTGGTTGCCGAGCGAGAGCGGCTGTCTGCGGAGATCAGCGAGATGTTGGCGGGCGACCCCGAGACCCAAGGCCAGTTCCTGGCCGGGCTGCACTCAGCGTCGGTCTTCATGCCAGGTCGCGAACGCACGAAGACCAACTGCGTCAAGTTCATCCAGGAAGGTCGGATGGCGAGCAGGGAGTTCGGGCGGCGAATGGTGGAGCGAGGCACCTTCGTGACCGTCACGGACAACGCAATGCTCACGTTCGACGAATGTCGTGCGGCGATCGAGGACCCGACCGGCGTTCCCGAACTCGTCTCGGAGCGCCGTGCGATCTTCGAGGAGGTCGCCCTGCTGCAGGAGCCCTTCATCATCGATGGCGAAGCACCCCCGTTGGCGGAGTGGCCGCGTCGTGACGCGGTGCAGGTCGACGAATTGGGTCTCGGCGAGTCGATTCAGGGTCTTCCCGGTTGTCCCGGGATCAGCCGCGGTCGGGCGCGGGTGGTGCTCGATAGCCACGACCCGACGGCGCTCGAGCCCGGCGATGTGCTCGTCGCGCCGATCACGGACCCATCGTGGACACCGTTGTTCGTGCCGGCGTCCGGCGTGATCGTCGATGTGGGCGCCCCGCTCAGTCACGCGATCATCGTGAGCCGCGAGCTCGGGATCCCCTGCGTCGTGTCGGCCACAGATGCGACCAAGCGGATCCCAGACGGCGCCCTCGTCGAAGTCAACGGCGACACCGGAACGATCACGGTCTTGGAGATGTGAGTTGAGAGCACAGCGCCCGCGGGCGAAGGCGTCGCGACGGACTCAGCCCGTCCAGTTCGCGGGGCGGCGTTCGACGAGGGCTTGCACGCCCTCTCGGTAGTCGGGGTCGCGCATCGACGCGTCGAGCAGGCGGTCGGCTTCGGCGACTGCGGTTCCGACGTCGCGGTGCTGATCCATGTAGATCTGCCGCTTGGTGTTGCGGAGGGAGGCGGGCGCGACGCGCGCCACGATGTCGTCCGCGTACGCGCGTGCAGTTGGCATCAGCTCGTGTGGCTCGACGACGGCGTTGAACATGCCCCAGTCGGCCACTTCGCTCGCCAGGAACTTGCGACTCGAGAGCAGCAGATCGTTCGCGCGGGTCAGCCCGATCTGGCGCGGGAGCAGCCAGCTCAGCCCATACTCGGCGGGAAGACCGATGGGCCCGTGGGCGGTGGTGATCTTGGCGGTGGTGGCCGCGAACCGAAGATCGCAGTAGCAGGCCGCCACGAGCCCGACGCCCGCCGCCGCGCCGTTGACCGCGGCGATCGTGACCGTTTCGAGTGCCATCATCCACGCGAAGTTCTGGTCGAACTGATCCGCCACGCCGTAGCCCGGCATCGCGAGATCGGCGGGTGTTCCGGGGTCGTAGCCACCCTTCTCCGCGTGGCCTTCGAGAGCCTGGGTGTCCGCTCCGACGCAGAAGTCGCTTCCCTCGCCGGTGAGGATCACCACGCGGACGGCCGGGTCGGCCTCCGCGTGCTCCATGAGCCACCGGAACTCGGTGTGCATGCGGCCGGTCCAGGCGTTGCGCCGTTGCGGACGAGCCAAGGTGAGCACCGCCACGGCACCGTCGACGTCGTACTGGGTGGTCTTGAGTTCCATTGGTCCTCCCACGTCAGGTCTCGTTTCTTCAACCCTCGATCGCGCGTCGCAGGGCTTCCAGCGAGGCGTCGGCCAGCTCGGGGCGGCAGATCACGAAGTCGGGAAGCCACGGATCGGCATAGTTGTAGTCGAGCGGTGAACCGTCGCACCGGCTCGCGTGCAGACCCGCCGCCATCGCCACGGCGGCCGGCGCACAGTTGTCCCACTCGTACTGCCCGCCGGAGTGGGCGTAGATGTCGGCCTGTCCGAGAACGACCGCCATCGCCTTGGCGCCGGCGGAGCCGAGGCCGTACAGCTCGGCGTCGATCGCCTGGGCGACGATCACCGCAGCGGCCGGAGGGCGGGTGCGCGACACCACCATGCGCGGGCGGCCGTCGTGTGCGGGAGCGAGCTCCGGAGCGGGTTCGGTGCCGAGCGTGACGCCGACCGCGGGCAGCGCGACGGCGCCGGCTGTGGGAGTGCCGTTTTCGGCGAGCGCGATGTGGACCGCCCAGTCGGTGCGGCCTCGCTCACTGAACTCGCGGGTTCCGTCGAGCGGGTCGACGATCCACACCCGCTCCTTCTCGAGGCGGGTGAGATCGTCGCGACCCTCTTCGGAGAGGATTCCGTCGTCTGGGAACTCTCGCCGCAACTCCTCGACGATGAAGTCGTGGGCCTCCATGTCGCCGGTGTCGCGAACGGTCCAGGTGTCGGCACCGAGCGCGAACATCTTCTCGCGCACCTCGACGAGGAGCTCGCCGGTCGCCGCGGCGATGCGGGTGGCTGCGGCATGATCGGCTGGTGTCGCCATCGAGGCTCCGGTGATCGGGGGCGGATGCGCCCGCCGCCACGGTAACGGACCGGGGGGTGCGGGCCGCCACTCTCCGTCGCCGAAGGACCGCCAGAACTACCGTTCAGTAACACTGGGTGGTCGAAGCGTGCGCCGGTCATGACAGCTGCGTGTCCGATTACAACCCGGTGTCCGAATTGTGGGTAATTTGGCGCGCCGAAACCACATGTCGCCCCCACTGAGACTCTGCGGGATCGCGGCGTGTGTCCACATCCGCTTTCAGGGAGGGACCTCTATGCGGAATTCAACGTTGTGGCGACTGCTCGCCGCACTCTTCGCCCTCGTGATCGTCGCAGCTGCATGCGGCGACAGCGACTCCGATGACGAGACGGGCACAGCAACCGACGACACCCAGGTCGAACTCGCGCAAAGCGACGGCAGCCTGCTGGACGAGATCCAGGCTCGCGACGTGCTGCGTTGCGGCGTGTCGGGTGCTGCGGTGGCCTTCTCGGTCACCCAGCCCGACGGAAGCCAGACCGGCTTCGATGCGGACTACTGCCGTGTCGTGGCTGCGGCCATTCTGGGTGATGCCAGCAAGGTCGAGTTCGTTGCCTTGACCGCAGCGGAGCGTTTCACCGCTGTGCAGACGGGCGACGTCGACCTCTTGATGCGCAACACCACGTGGACCCAGAGTCGCGACTCCGAGGTGGGCATGGACTTCGGTCCCACCACTTACTACGACGGCCAGCAGCTCATGGCTCGCGCCGGTGACGGCTACAGCGGTGCGTCAGGTGTCGCAGACATCGATGGCGCCACGGTCTGCACCAACGCCGGCACCACTACTGAGAAGAACATCGCCGACGCCGCCGACGCAGCGAACGTGAAGATCGATCTCCAGACGTTCGAGGACTTCGACATCGTCACGGACAACTTCATCAGCGGTGCGTGCGACATCATCACGACGGACGGTTCGGGTCTCGTCGGCCGCAAGGCCGAGCAGCAGCCCGACGGCGAGAACTGGGTGATCTTCCCGGCGACGCCGATCAGCAAGGAGCCGCTCGGCCCGACATACGGCCAGAACGACTCCAAGTTCGCGGACGCCGTCAACTGGGCCGTGTACGCCACGATCATCGCCGATGAGAACGGCGTGAACAGCAACAACGTCGACGACGCCCTGGCGACCGGCACCGCCGAGATCGTCCGCATGCTCGGTGGTGAGGGTGAGCTGCAGAGCGGCATGGGCCTGCCGGCGGACGCCTTCTACCAGGTGATCAGCCAGGTCGGTAACTACGACGAGATCTACAGCCGCCACCTCGTCCCGGTGGGCCTGAGCCGTGATGGCTCGGCCAACGCCCGCTGGACCGAGGGCGGCCTGATCTACGCCCCGCCGGCCCGCTAACACCGGCAACATCCCAACCTGATGGCCCGGTGACCGGGGGCGTCGAGCGCCCCCGGTCACCCGCCATCGGTTTCGATCTACGCGCCACACGACGAGGGGGACCGAGGGCGTGGCTGACACCGGCAACACGTCGCTGGCCGAAGCACAGCAGGGGCGACCGCCGTTCTACCGCGATGCGACAGTCGTCAAGTGGCTCGTGCAGGTCGTCGCCCTGATCCTGGTCGTGAGCGCGATGGTGTTTTTGGCGCTCGAGGCCAAGGCCAACCTCGACGCCCGTAGCGTTCCGATCGACTACGACTTTCTGTCGATCAATCCCGGCATCAACCTCTCGGACACCATCGACGATGATCCCAACACGGGTGGACGTGCCCTGTGGGCCGGCATGGTCAACACGATTCGCATGGCTGCGGCCGGCATCGTGCTCGCCACGATCATCGGTGTGCTCGTCGGCTTGGCCCGCCTGTCGAAGAACTGGCTGCTGAACAAGCTCGGTGCCGTCTTCGTCGAGACGATCCGCAACGTCCCGCTGCTCGTCCAGATCTTCTTCATCTTCGCGATCTTCGCCACGACGCTCGATGACGTCACGTTCGACGTCGGCCCGATCAACGGCTGGGTCCACCTCAGCAACAAGGGTTTGTCGGTCCCACGCGTGCATCCCGACGACGGCTTCTACCAATGGATGATCTTCGTGATGATCGGCCTGGTGGTCGCCTGGTTCGTGCGTCGCTGGCGCAACCGGCTTCACGACACGTCGGGCGAGAACACCCGTCCGACCCTGTGGGCGGTCGGTGCGGTCGCCGCGTTCGGCGCGATCGGCTGGGTCGCCCACCCCATCTTCGCGTGGCTCGGCTCCCCCCTTGACGCCGTCGCCGACGGCATCGGCGCAATCCCGAAGATCGTGCTGCAGGCCCTTCTCTGCGTTCTCGCGATCGGTGCAGCGCTCTGGTGGATCCGGCGGTTCCTCGACAGCCGTCGCACCCCTGCGGGCCTTACTCGGCTCACGGACGATGACTACTTCCGCATGATCTTCGCCGGCACGGGCGCGCTGGTTGTCTGCGTGGTCGTCTTCATCGTGTGGCCAGGTCTCTCGAGCTGGATGCTCAACTCGGGCCGCGACCTCTTCGAGATGCTCGCGGACAAGTTCGGCGATGAGCGCTCGGGGCGACCCATCGACGCCAAGCGGCCCGACATTGTTCAGCCAGGCAACTTCCCCAACTACGGTCCCGAGGGCCTCAACCTCTCCACCGGCTTCGCAGCCGTGTACTTCGGCGTCGTGTTCTACACGGCCGCCTTCATCGCCGAGATCGTGCGTGGCGGCATTCTCGCCGTCCCGAAGGGACAGACCGAAGCGGCGGCCGCGGTCGGCCTCCGGCGCTCCACTGCACTGCGACGGGTGATCCTGCCCCAGGCCTTTCGGATCATCATGCCGCCGCTCGGCAACCAGTACCTCAATCTCACCAAGAACACATCCCTGGCGATCGCTGTCGGCTACAGCGACCTCGTCCAGATCGGCCAGACCATCTACAACCAGACAGGCCGCACCCTTCCGGTCTTCTCGATCTGGATGCTCTTCTACTTGGCCTGCTCTCTGACGATCTCAGTGGTCGTCAACTTCTTCAACGTCCGCCTCAAGATCGTGGAGCGCTGAGATGGCTGGCGGAGGCGAATTCGGCGCATACGCTGACGCGGCCCGCGATCTGGCCGCGATCAACCGCGAAGCCGGCGGTGCACTGACCGAGCTACCGCCCGAGGAACCCAGCCTGCCGCCTGGGCGGTGGATCAAGGAGAACCTCTTCAGTTCTCGGTCGAATGGGATCCTCACGGTGCTCTTGTTGCCCTACGTGTTGCCGTTGGCGTGGATTCTCCCGTCTGCGAACCCGTTCGGTTTCATCGCGGGGCTGTATCCCGATCGAGGGATCCTGGGTTCGGTCCTCAACTTCATCTTCAGCGAGAACCGCGACTGGGACGGGGTGCGGGTCAACCTCCGTCTCATGTTCACCCAGGCCTATCCGGAGTCGCAGTACGTGCGGGTGTGGGTCGCGCTCGGGCTGCTGGTGGCCCTCGCCGGCCTGAGTGCTGGCCTGTGGGCGCAGTGGGGCTCGCTCTCGATGAAGAAGCTCAGCATGTGGGCGATGAGCGCTGGGGGTTTCATCGCCCTCGGCGTCCTGTCGAGACAGCCAAGCGTTCTGCGCGACGGTGAGGGCACCACCCTGCTCGACGCGAACTCCGAGCCACTGCGCGAGTCCTTCGTCGACGCCATGGCCGACCGCTGGGTCTGGTGGGCGATCGCGGCTGTGCTCGTGACGATCGGATCGACACTGTGGTTCTCCCTCGGCGACCAGCGCCGGCGCAATACCTTCGTCGCGGCGATCGCTGTCGTGTACAGCGGACTCGGGCTCCTCGTCGCCAGTCTGTGGATCGTCAACTACGGCCACTACGGCTTCTCGGACGGTGAGTTCATCATCCAGCCCGGCCGGACAGTGGCCATGTCGACCAAGCTCCCATGGACGGTGATGTGGCTGCTTCTCGGCGCGACATACGTCGTTGGGCGGGCGGTGAAGGCCGCGGGCCGTGCCGGTGTTGCCCGCCCGATGGTCAACGTGGGATGGCTGCTCAGCCCGTTCATCACCTTCTGGGTGATCCTCCGTGACCCAGCGCTCGACTACGGCTACGTCACCCGGGTCGACATCCCTATGTTCGTCGCGTTCGCTGTGGCCGGTGGGCTCGTCATGTGGGCTCTGACATCACCGACCATCGGCGAAACCGGACGCATCATCGCCGTCGCCCTCCTGCTGTTCGCGCTCTTCCACTGGCTTGCCGGGGCCCTCGGCTGGTACCCGATGCTCCAGAAGGCGCGTCTGAGCTTTCTGCTCGTTGCCGGGTTTGCGCTCGTGGCGCCCAACTTCATCGGCGAGGCCTCCAAGCGGGTGAGATTTGTCGTCGGGTATCTGGTGACCCTGGGCGTCGTTCAGTACATGATCACGATGATCAACGCGCCCTCGACCGTGCACACGCCTTCAAACGAGTTCCTCGGCGGGTTCAGCGTCACGGTCTTCGTCGCTGTGATGACGATGCTGTTGTCGTTCCCGATCGGCGTTCTTCTTGCACTGGCCCGGACCTCGACACTGCCGATCTTCCGACTCCTTGCCACCACCTACATCGAAGTGGTGCGCGGTGTCCCCCTCATCACGGTCCTGTTCTTCTTCTCGGTGATGATCAACCTCTTCCTTCCGGGCGGCATGTCGCTCTCGGAGCTCGCGGCGGTCACCACCGGCTTCGTGCTCTTCTCAGCGGCATATCTCGCGGAGAACGTGCGCGGGGGTCTGCAGTCTGTTCGACGCGGGCAGTTCGAGGCCGCCGACGCCGTGGGCCTCACGACCGCCCAGCGCACGAGCTTCATCGTGCTGCCGCAGGCGCTTCGGGTGTCGATCCCGCCGCTCGTGGGGCAGGTCATCGCCACCTTCAAAGAGACGTCGCTTCTTGCGATCGTCGGCGTGTTCGATTTCCTACGGATCGCCAACAGCGTCATTCCCGCGCAGCGGGAGTTCCTCGGACACAAACGCGAGGGTCTGATCCTCGTGTCGGCGATCTACTGGATCTTCGCTTTCGCCCTGTCCAAGTACAGCCAACGCATCGAGCGCCGTCTGGGCCTCGGCGACCAATGATTCACACATGACCGGGAGGCACACCCCATGAGCATCAGCGACGCCACCACGGCCGTTTCGGCCGAGCTCGCAGCACGTGACGACATGATCGTGTGCCGAGGAGTGGACAAGTGGTACGGCGACTTCCAGGCGCTGAAGGGCGTCACAGCCACGGTGAAGGAGCAAGAGGTCGTGGTCGTTCTCGGTCCGTCCGGCTCCGGCAAGAGCACCTGGATCCGGTGCATCAACCGGCTCGAGGCGCACCAAGGCGGCCAGATCATCGTCGACGGCGTGGAGCTCACCAATGATCTCCGCAACATCGAGACGATCCGCTCCGAGGTGGGGATGGTGTTCCAGCAGTTCAACCTGTTCCCGCACCTCACCGTCCAGGACAACATCACCCTCGCTCCGATCTGGGTCCGCAAGAAGCCCAAGGCCGAGGCCGACGAACAGGCGCGTGCCCTGCTGGAGCGAGTCGGGATCCCGGAGCAGGCCGAGAAGTTCCCCGGTCAGCTGTCCGGCGGTCAGCAGCAGCGCGTCGCGATCGCCCGGGCGCTGGCGATGGAACCACGGGTGATGCTCTTCGACGAGCCGACGTCCGCGCTCGACCCCGAGATGATCAAGGAGGTGCTCGACGTCATGAAAGAACTCGCTCAGTCGGGCATGACCATGATCGTCGTGACCCACGAGATGGGGTTCGCCCGCGAGGTCGCGGACCGGATCATCTTCATGGAGTCGGGCGAGATCGTCGAGGTCGGAACCCCCGAGCACTTCTTCACGAATCCCACCGAGGACCGCACGAAGCTGTTCCTCAGCCAGATCCTGTAGCTGTTCGTTTCGGGAGCACGAGTGCTCGGGTTCCGTGCGCTGGCGCGCCCAAAAGGAGCGGCTATTCCGCAGGTTCGCCGTACGGCGAGTCGGCCTCTTCGTAGCACTCGGGGTGGAAGTGCTCGACGCGGTCCCACTTGTTCTTGAGATACACGTTGCAGATGATCTGGTTGGCGCGGACGCGGGCTCGGAACTTGATCAGTTCACCGCAGACAGCGCAGTACGCCGAGTTGCCGGCATCGACAGGGCGCACGACGGCCCTGCTCTTCCATTTCTTCGTGTCGGTCTTGGAGGTCGACTTGGCGGCCATGGGGGCAGATCTCCGGATAGGTCAGGGCGGATCACCACGTGACGGATTCGGGGCAACCTAGCGACGATTCGCGCGGAAGTGGGTGATACTCGCGCGGATCGCGCGAGAAACTCGCGCGGTCCGCGCGAAACAACATGGTTGACCAGCGGATTCGCGCGCTGCGCGCGCCAGATCAGCGAGCGAGAGGCTTGTACTTGATCCGGGTCGGTTGGGAGTCCTCGCCCAGCTCTTTGCGGCGGTAGGTCTCGTATTCGGAGAAGTTGCCCTCGAACCAGCGCACCTGGCTGTCGCCTTCGAAGGCGAGGACGTGGGTGGCGATCCGATCGAGGAACCAGCGGTCGTGGCTGATCACCACGGCACACCCGGGGAAGGCGGCGAGCGCCTCTTCGAGCGCCCGGAGCGTGTCGACGTCGAGGTCGTTGGTCGGCTCGTCGAGCAGCAGGACGTTGCCGCCCTCCTTCAAGACCTTGGCCAGGTGGACCCGGTTGCGTTCGCCGCCCGAGAGATCGCCCACCATCTTCTGTTGGTCTGCGCCCTTGAAGTTGAACGACGCCACGTACGCGCGTCCGTTGATCTCGCGGTTGCCGACCTGGACGGTGTCGTGTCCGTCTGTGATCTCCTCATAGACCGTTCGATCGGCGTGAAGAACGTCTCGCGACTGGTCGACGTAGGCGAGATCGACGGTGGCCCCCACGGTGAGGTCTCCATCGTCGGGCTGCTCACCGCCCGTCATCATCTTGAACAGCGTCGTCTTGCCGGCGCCGTTCGCGCCGATGACACCGACGATTCCGGCTGGGGGAAGAATGAAGCTGAGGTCTTCGATCAGCAGGCGGTCGCCGAACCCCTTGGAGAGCTTCTCCGCATCGATGACCTGATCGCCGAGCCGGCGAGACATCGGGATGCTGATCTCGAGCTTGTTGTCGGCACCCGACACGTTCTCGTGCTCGGCGAGGAGCTCGGCATAGGCGCTGAGGCGCGCTTTGCTCTTCGCTTGACGGGCCCGCGGCGCCATGCGCACCCACTCGAGCTCCTGGGACAGGGTGCGCTGCCGGGCGCTGGTCTGGTTCTCCTCCTGCTGGAGCCGGCGCTGCTTCTGCTCAAGCCACCCGCTGTAGTTGCCCTCGAACGGATACGCGTGGCCGTGGTCCAGTTCGAGGATCCAGCCGGCCACATTGTCGAGGAAATACCGGTCGTGGGTGACCGCGATCACGGTGCCGCTGTAGTCCTGGAGGAAGCGCTCGAGCCAGGCGACCGACTCCGCGTCGAGATGGTTGGTGGGCTCGTCGAGCAGCAGCAGGTCGGGGTGCGACAACAGGAGCTGGCACAGCGCGACCCGTCGGCGCTCGCCGCCGGACAGGCTGTCGACCGCGGTGTCACCGGGCGGCACACGGAGCGCATCCATCGCGATCTCCACTTGGCGCTCCAGGTCCCACGCGTTGGTGGCGTTGATCTTGTCCTCGAGCTCGGCCTGCTGAGCACCGACCTGTTCGAGGTCTGCATCGGGATCGCCCCACATCGCCAGGACCTCGTTGTAGCGATCGATCAGGGCCTGCGTTTCGGCGACGCTCTCCATCACGTTGCCGAGAACGTCCTTGTCGCCGTTGAGCTCCGGCTCCTGGGGGAGGTATCCGACCGTGTACCCCGGCGACAGCCGGGCCTCGCCCGTGTACCCGTCGTCGAGGCCCGCCATGATCCGCAACACCGAGGACTTGCCCGCCCCGTTGTGCCCGATCACGCCGATCTTGGCCCCCGGGTAAAACGCCAGGGTGACGTCTTTCAGGATCTCCCGATCGGGCGGGTAGAACCGGTTGAGCTTTCGCATCGTGAAGATGAACTCGCTGGCCATGCGGACCCTCACTCCTCGGACTGCGGCGTCACACGGTATCGGCCCGTCGCTACCCTCGGACGCGATGACGGCTCAGGATCCCCGGCTCGGTCCCAACTCGTGGCTCGTCGAAGAGATGTACGAGAGATGGCGTGCCAACCCGCGAGCGGTGGACGACAGCTGGCGTGCCCTGTTCGAGGGTGGACCTGACGACGTCGACCCCTTCGACACCTCACTCGAGGATCCAGAGCCCTCCACCAATGGCGCCCCAGCGGCGATCGAAGCGGCGCGCGAACCGGCAGCGGAGCCAGCCCCCGAACCCGTGCCGGCGCCGGTGGGCGGGCCGCCACCCGACGAGCCAGGCGAGCCGATCCGAGGTGTCGGCGCCCGCATCGTCGAGAACATGGAGGCCTCGCTCGTCGTTCCCACGGCGACGAGCTATCGGCAGGTCCCTGCCAAGCTGCTCGAACTCAATCGCCGAATCGTCAATGACCACCTCGTGAAGATGCTGCGCGGGAAGGTGTCGTTCACTCACCTCATCGCCTATGCGATCGTGCGGGCGCTCGACGAGGTGCCGGCGATGACCTCGACGTTCGTCGAAGGGGCAGACGGCAAGCCGCGGGTGGTGCACCACGACGAGGTGGGCCTCGGTATCGCTGTCGACGTCGAACGCGCCAACGGGACCCGGTCGCTGCTCGTGCCGTGTATCCGTGGCGCCAACCTGCTGCCGTTCCAGCAGTTCCTCGATGCATACGAGGCCCTCATCGACAAGGTGCGCAACAACAAGGTGACCCCAGACGACTTCTCGGGGGTCACCTTGTCGATCACCAACGTGGGCACGCTTGGAACGGTGCAGAGCGTCCCGCGCCTGATGCCGGGCCAGGCCGCGATCGTGGGCCTCGGTGCGATCGGTTACCCGGCGGAGTACGAGGGTGCCGATCCGCGTGCGCTCGCCGACCTCGGCCTCTCGAAGGTGGTGACGGTCAGCAACACCTACGACCACCGCATCATCCAGGGCGCCGAGTCGGGGGAGTTTCTCCGAAGGGTTCACCAGCTGCTCCTGGGCGAAGACGGCTTCTACGACCGGATCTTCTCCTCGCTCGGCGTCCCGCATCAGCCCGTGCGCTGGCAACAGGACGACAACCCGTCCGATCCCGAGACCGGTTACGCCCGCAAACAGATGCAGGTCCGAAAGCTGATCCAGATGCACCGGGTCCGCGGTCACCTGATCGCCGATCTCGACCCCCTCGGTCTCCACGGCGGGCAGATGCATCCCGAGCTCGACCCGGCCACGTACGGGCTCACGGTGTGGGATCTCGATCGTCAGTTCCTCACCGACGACATGCCGGGGCCGGACAAGAAGAGCCTCGGTGACGTTCTCGGCACCCTGCGGGAGGCCTATTGCGGAACCGTCGGCGTCGAGTTCATGCACATCCAGGACACCTCGGAGCGGGAGTGGATCCAAGAGCGCTTCGAGGTCCCGCGCGAGCGGCCCGCAGACGACGAGCGCCGCCACCTCCTCGAACGCCTGAGTGCCGCCGAGGCGTTCGAGCGCTTCTTGCATCAGCGCTACGTGGGCCACAAGCGCTTTGGCCTCGAAGGCGCGGAGAGCGCCATCCCCGTGCTCGATGCCGTGCTCCAGGCGGCCGCCGACTCCGGGCTCGCAGGGACGGTGCTCGGGATGGCCCATCGCGGCCGCCTCAACGTGTTGTCGAACGTGATGGGGCAGAACTTCGACAAACTGTTCCGCCAGTTCGAGGGGGAGATCTCGCCGGACACGATTCAGGGTTCGGGCGATGTGAAGTATCACGTCGGGGCCGAGACCGTCTTCCGGTCGCGCGGTGGCGCGGCGATGCCGGTGACGCTGGCCGCGAACCCCTCGCACCTCGAAGCAGTCGACCCCGTCGTGCACGGGATGGTGCGGGCGATGCAAGACGTCACAGAGCCGGCCGGTTCGTTCCCGGTTCTGCCGTTGGTGGTGCATGGCGATGCCGCGTTCGCCGGCCAGGGGGTGGTGGCCGAGACCCTGAACCTGTCGAAGATCCCCGGCTACCGCGTCGGCGGCACGGTTCACCTGATCATCAACAACCAGGTCGGGTACACGACGCCCCCCGGCCAGGCGCGCTCGTCGGTCTATCCCACCGACGTCGCGAAGATGGTCCAGGCGCCCGTCTTCCACGTCAACGGCGACGATCCCGAGGCGTGCGTCCGCGTCGCCAACCTGGCGTTCGAGTACCGGCAGCGGTTCAACAAGGACGTCGTCATGGATCTCGTCTGTTACCGGCGACATGGCCACAACGAGGGCGACGACCCGTCCTACACCCAGCCGGTGATGTACGAGCGGATCCGTCAGAAGCGGACGGTGCGCGAGCTCTACACCGAGATGCTCGTTCGACGCGGCGACATCTCTCCCGAGGAGGCGTCCGGGGAGATCGACGCGTTCGAAAAGCGGCTGCAGAGCGTCCTCGACGAAACGCGGTCGACCAAGCCGCCGTCGCCGGTTGCGTCGGTTCCGCCCACACCGTTCGTCGGCGAATTCACGCCCGTGCGCACTGGTGTCCCACGCCAGACGCTCGACCGGATCAACACCGCCTTGGAGGCCCGGCCGATCGGGTTCTCGGTTCATCCGAAGCTGGCCCGCCAGTTCACCGCACGGTCCGAGCTGTATGGATCCGGGCTCGTCGACTGGGGTCTCGCCGAGCTGCTCGCCTACGGCTCGGTGGTTCTCGAGGGCGTGAACGTTCGCGTCTGTGGGCAAGACACCCGACGCGGCACCTTCGCCCACCGGCACGCGGTGCTCGTCGACCACCAGGACGAGGCTGAGTTCTTTCCGCTCCGCCACATCGACCCCGACCAGGGGTCCTTCTTCATCTACGACTCCATGCTGTCGGAATACGCGGCGATGGGCGTCGAGTACGGCTACTCCCTCGTCAACCGCGATGGTCTCGTCGTGTGGGAGGCCCAGTTCGGCGATTTCGTCAACGGAGCCCAGATCGTGATCGATCAGTTCCTCGCCGCGTGTCACGACAAGTGGGGTCAGTCCTCTGGCCTCGTGCTGCTGCTTCCCCACGGCTACGAAGGGCAGGGACCCGAGCACAGCTCAGCTCGAATCGAGCGCTTTCTCATCCTCTGCGCCGAGGGGAACATGACTGTCGCCAACGCGACCACCTCCGGCCAGTTCTTTCATCTCTTGCGGCGGCAGGTGGCGACGGGAAACCCGCGCCCGCTGATCGTGTTCACCCCCAAGTCGGGGCTTCGTGCCAAGCACTCGAGGAGCTCGATCGAGGAGCTGGTCGACGGCTGCTTCCACGAGACGCTCGACGATCCAGGGGTGGAGGATCCTGCAGCGATCCGCCGGGTGGTCTTTTGCTCCGGGAAGGTCGCATTCGACGCGATGGCCGCTCGGGATGCTGCTTCCGAGGACGTTGCGGTGGTGCGGCTCGAGCAGATCTATCCATGGCCGGCTGATCAGGTGGCCGATGTCCTGCGCCGGTACCCCGCCAATGCCGACGTCGTGTGGCTGCAGGAGGAGCCGTCGAACATGGGCGCCTGGAACTTCGTGCGCGGCCGCATCGATGATCTCCTCGGCGCGGATCGGCGTGTCGGGCTCGTCGGGCGGCCCGAGTCGGGATCGCCTGCGTGCGGTTCGGTCGGCGTCCACCAGCAGGAGCTGGATCAGCTGATGGCCCAGCTGGTGGGCTGAGGGGCTCTTCGTCCCAGGTCAGCGGAGACCGAAGCCGACGATGGCCTCGAGCTCGTCGAGCGCCACGTCGGGGTCACCGACCTTCACCGTCGACATGCCGAGCGCCCGCGCGGGCTTGCAGTTGATGCCGAGATCATCGAGGTATGCGGCGTTGGCCGGCTCGATGCTCATCTCTCTGCACGCCAGTTCGTAGATGCGTGGGTCTGGCTTGCGGAGGCCGACCTTCGACGACTCGATGACCACCTCGAAGCGCGACATGGCATCTGCGACCCGTGCCGCTTGGTCCTCGGTGCGAGCCATGCCGGCTCCGTGGCCCTGGCGCATGTTGTTGGTGATGCAGCCCAGACGCACGCGTTCTTTCAAGATGTCGAGCGCTCTCACCATCTGCGGTCGGACGTCGCCGCTCAGGCAGTCGAGGACCGCGTGACCTGAGAGTTCGTGCCCGAGGGCTGCTGCTTCGGCTTCGAAGAGCACTGCGAACTCATCGAGGGTGACCTCGTTTCGCTCCATCTTCGCCCAGGCGTTGTCGTCGGGGTTGGTGGCGTTGATGCCACGAATGGTGTCGGTGGGGATGCCGAGCTCGGTCTCGTATCGGTTGAAGGATTCGAACGGGCTGGTCGTGATCACGCCCCCGAAGTCGAACAGGACGGCGTCGATGGTGCTCTCGGTCACGAGCGGCGAGGCTAGCGCTCTACGCGATGTTGAAAAGCGCTCTGGCGTTGCCGCCCAGCACCAGGTTGCGCCGATGCTCCGACATCGGTGCGAGGGCGGTGCGGACTTCCTGCATGGCATCGATGTGAGAGTCGACGTGTGGGAAGTCGCTGCCCCACAGGAACTTGTCTTCGCCGAGAAGGTCGCACTGTGCATCGATCGAGCGTTCGGAGGGGTCCATCACGAACCAGAAGTTCTCTCGCATGTATTCGCTGGGGCGGCGCTTGATCGGTGAGGCATCGCGGAATCGATCGAACTTCTCGTCCAGCCGATCCATCAGGTACGAGGCATAGCCCGCACCGGACTCGACGATGGCGACCTTGAGCTTCGGAAACCGATCGAACAGCCCATCGCAGATCAACGCAGCGACTGCCGGGATGAGCTGCAAGGTGCCTCCCATCGCGAACGAGAACACCGTGTCCTGCCGCTCCTTGGTGGAGTCCCACCAGTTGGTTCCCGAGAGGTTCACGTGTCGCTCGAACCGCACGATGAGGTGGATGCAGATCGGGAGATCGGCATCGACGAGCGCTTGCCACAGCGGATCGAAGTCGGGATGCGAGGGGCGCCTACCGCCCACGGGTTCGGGGGCGAGGAACATGCCCTTGAACCCGAGGGCGAGACAACGCTGGAGTTCCTCGAGCGCCAGGTCGACGTCGTACAGTGGGACCTGGGCGACAGGGATGATGCGGTCGAGTGCCGGAGACGCGAAGTCCCATTGCCAATTGTTGTATGCCCGCGCGTACGCCATCGCGAGCTCCGGATCCTCGGGTTTGTCGTAGAGGATGCCGATGGTCGGAAAGACGAGGCCGGCGTCGACACCCCATTCGTCGAGCAACTCGACACGCGCTGCCGTGTCGTAGCTCGCCTTCGGGCACCCTTCGGAATAGGGGATGTCCGGCGTGCTGAAGAGATCGACGGCGTTGTGCTCCACCCCGCCCAGCGCGGCCAGCCGGCCCGTGAGCAGCACCCGGCCATCGACGACGAGTTCTTCGATGCCGCTCTCGTTACGGCGGATGTGAATTGCCCGATCGCGATACTGCGCCTCGAGATAGTTCTCCCAGAGATCAGCCGGCTCGAGCACGTGTGAGTCCATGTCGACCACGAATGGCTGCACCGCTGATCCGCTCATCCTTCACGCCCCCCAGCCACCCGCCGCTCGGCGGAAGTCGGCCACCGCCCACGGTAGTGGCACCGCCCACGATGAGGGCAGGTGTGTTGTGGTGGCGGGTCGGGTTGCCGCCACCCGGCCTAGCCCGACCTCCGAGGTCCGGCTCGACGTCGCAGCTAGATTCGCCCACGTGCGCATCGCCACCTGGAATGTGAACAGCCTCAACGCCCGCCTCGAACGAGTGGACGAGTGGCTGGACTACGCCAAGCCCGACGTCGTGCTGATGCAGGAGACCAAGCTCGCCGACGACCAGTTCCCCCACGACCGGTACGACGAGCAGGGCTATGAGTCCCTGCATTGCGGCGAGGGTCAGTGGAACGGCGTGGCGATCCTGTCGCGGGTGGGGATCGACGACAGCGTGAAGGGCTTCGCTGATGGCGGAGAGGCCGACCCCGAGGCACGGCTCGTCACGGCGACCTGCGGCGGTGTCCGGGTCACGTCGGTCTATGTACCCAACGGTCGTGCCGTCGACCACGAGCACTACCAGTACAAGCTCGGGTGGCTGGCTCGACTGCGGGCACATCTCGACGCGGACACCGCGGCAGACCAGCAGGTCCTCGTCGGCGGCGACTTCAACATCTGTCCCGAGGACCGCGACGTGTGGGATCCCGACAACCCGGCGCCGCGGACCCACGTGACCGAGGCCGAGCGCGAAGCCCTGGCCCACATCTGCGACTGGGGCCTCACCGACGTGTTCCGTGCGCAGTACGACGAGGACCGCGTCTTCAGCTGGTGGGACTACCGCGACGGCGCCTTCCACAAGAAGATGGGGCTGCGGATCGATCTGTTGCTCGGCTCCGAATCGATCGCGTCCGCCGCCCGGTTCTGCCTGGTCGATCGCAATGCCCGAAAGGGCAAGAAGCCGAGCGACCACGCCCCGGTGTTTGTCGATCTCGAGCTGTAGGGCGAGGCACAGACCCGCCTCTCGGTCCTGTGCCCTAGGGCCCTTCGATCACCGACAGGATCTCGTCGCTGATTCGACGCATCCGCTCGGGGGTGCGTCCGGTGACCTCGACGAGCTCATCGAGCGTGCGTGGTGCTGCGGCGGCGACGAGGTCGATGTGGTTGTCGTCGAGGAGTGCTCCCGCCGAGATCCGCCTGGCGCGCGCCGTCGTGTCGCGCCACCGGCGGAGCCTCTCGGCGCACGCAAGGGTCGCTGGATCTTTCGACCCGACAGCCGCACGCGCCTCGGCCAGCAGCCCGCCGATCCGCTCGGGAGGAGGAGGCGGGGGTGGCACCGTTGCTGCTTCGATCGATGCCAGCCAGGGGGATGGCTCGCGCTCGACCACCTGGTTGCCGACCAGCCGATGGCGGGCCCAGGTGACCGACAGCTCCTGCTCGGCACGTGACACCGCGACGAACAGCAGGCGGCGTTCCTCGGGGTCATCGTCGCGGATCGGAACGAAGCCGTGCTCGGCGCCGGCGACGACCACGCTCGGCCACTCGAGCCCCTTTGCCGCGTGGAACGTGACCAGGTCGACGGCGTCGAATCCGCCGTCGAGATCGCTCGGCCGCAGGGTTCGGAGCCAGCTCCTGAACGCGTCGCCAGTGGGCCGGGGATCCTCGGCGGTGAACTGCATCGCGAGCTCGGCGACCCGCGCCGCAGGACCGTCGTCGAGCTCCTCGAACAGGTCGGCTGCGGTCGTGCCGAAGCGCGTGCCCGCCGCCACCAGCTGCTCGACGACCTCGGCGACCTCGGGGAGCCGCAGGACACCCCCTCGCCCGCGCAACCGGTACGGAATCCCCAACGCATCGAGCCCGCGAGCGATCACCATGAGCTGGTCGTTGGTCCGTGTGAGGACCGCGAAACGACGCCACGGAGTGCCGGGCGTACGCCGGTGCCGAAGGTGCCGTGCGATGCCGAGTGCCTCGGCCTCCTCGTCGGGGTACTCCGTGATCGTCGGCGGAGGTTCGCCTTCGCCGATCAGCTCACCGCTCGACGGATCGGTCGGCGCGCGGCCGAGAACGGCCGCCGCAGCCCGCACGATGGGCGCGGCCGAGCGGTGGTTGGTGCGCAGCTCGACCGTCTCCGCGGCGGGGTAGTGCTCTCCGAGTGCGGTCAGATAGGACGCATCGGCACCGTTCCATCCATAGATCGCCTGGTCTGCATCGCCGACCACGCAGAGGTCGTCGCGGTCGCCGAGCCAGGCGCGCAGAAGGGCGAACTGCGTCGCGTTGAGGTCCTGGAACTCATCGACGAAGAAGTGCCTGAACAGCCACTGCTGGGCGTCTCGAAACGCCGGCTCAGTGCGCAACAGGCGGGTGCACTCCACCAGCAGGTCGTCGAAGTCGAGCATCCCTCTGCGGCGCTTGTGTTGGTTGTAGTCGGTGTGAAGCGCAGCGACGGCGGCGGCGCTGCTCGAGCCGATCCGGCGTCGACCGTCTCCGTGTCGGTACTCATCGGGTGTGAGTCCTTGTGCACCGGCCCATTCGATCTCGCTCGAAGCGAGGCCGATCGGAACGTCTCGCCGCCCGTCGGAGAGCTCGGCCAGGATCTGGCGTCGATTGGCGACGACGACGGGCGGGCGGCGTCCCGCGTCGACGCGGTGCCGGCGAATCTGGGCGAGCGCGAGCGAGTGGAACGTGCCGACCGCGCCGAGGTCGCGGATCCCGAGCTGTTCGAGTCGTTCGCGGAGCTCGCGGGCCGCCCGGCGAGTGAACGTGAGGGCCATGATCCGGCGGGGATCTGCGGACCCATCAGCGACCCGGCGCGCGATGCGGTGGGTGAGCACGCGCGTCTTGCCAGAGCCCGGCCCGGCGAGAATGCACAGCGTGGCCGCCTCGTGTTGGACCGCGTGCCGCTGCTCGGCGTCGAGTCGCTCGAGGTGCAGCCCGGCTCGCACGGTGGCAACGCTACCGGGTGGGTGTGACCGCCGAGTTGGCCGCACCGCGGCCGATACGCTCCGGGAATGGCGTTCCCGCAGAACTACCTCCACGCGGGTGAGGATCTCATCCTCAACCTCAAGCCTCACTGGTGGACCTTCGCCCGCTCGGTTGCCACAGCGGTCGGCGCGCTGGTCGTGATGATTCTCCTGTTCTTCGCGGACCTCACGGTTCTAGACTGGCTGGGGATCCTGGTGCTGATGGTCGCACTCGGAAACCTCGCTGTCGTCTACGGCAAGTGGGCCACGACCTATTTCGTTCTCTCCTCCGAGCGGCTGATCTTCCGCACGGGAGTGCTGAGCAAGACCGGCGTGGAGATCCCCTTGGACCGGGTCAACAACGTCAACTTCCGCCAGTCGCTGTTCGAGAGAATGATCGGCGCCGGCGACCTGCTCATCGAGTCGGCGGGGGAGAGCGGACAGAGTCGCTTCAGCAACGTTCGCAAGCCCGATGCCGTCCAGAACGAGATCTACCGCCAGGTCGAGTCGCAGCGCAGCAGAGCGACCGGTCAGGCGCCCAGGATCGATCCGGCTGGTGAGCCCGAGCCCAGCGCGGAGCCGCCCGCGGGCGGCTCCGGCGCGCCATCGATCGCCCAGCAGATCGAAGAGCTCGACGAGCTACGAAGGAAGGGCCTGGTGAGCGAGGCCGAGTTCGAGGCCAAGCGTCGCGAGCTCCTCGACAGGATGTGACCACCCACCCGCGGGTCATCAGCCTGGTTCCGAGCGTCACGGAGTCACTGCTCGCATGGGGAGTGACCCCCGTCGCATGCACCCGATTCTGCGAACAGCCCGCGCTGGCCCACGTCGGCGGCACCAAGGACCCCGATGTCGGGGCGATCGCTCGCTTGGGTCCCGACCTCGTGGTGGTGGATCGGGAAGAGAATCGACGAGAGGACCACGACGCTCTCGTCGCTGCCGGCCTCGACGTGGAGGTGCTGCACGTTGCCGCACTCGGCGATGTGGCCACAGAGGTGGGACGGTTGGCCGAACGGGTGGGCGTCGTGTTCGACCCGCCCCAGCTCGGCGAGCCGAGGCCGCTGACCTCGACCGCCTTCGTTCCGATCTGGAAGCGACCGTGGATGTCGATCGGCGCGCACACCTACGGCGCCAGCGTGTTGCGGCACCTCGGAGTCGCCGTCGCCTTCAGCGATCGGGCCGAGGCCTACCCGACTCTCGAGGACGACGAGATTGTCGCAGCAGGGGTCGATATGGTTCTGGCTCCCACGGAGCCGTATCCCTTCACTGTGCGGCATCGATCCGAGCTCGAACGCTTCGGTCTCGTGGTCTTCGTCGACGGGCAGGACCTGTTCTGGTGGGGCACCCGGACGTCGGCTGCACTACAGCGCCTGGGCACCGTTGTCGGAGGCAATGTCTTCGGCGAGCGCGGCGTCGAGGACGACAACTAGCGTCGCGACGAACGCTGGACACGGCCGGATGGTTGGACGAATCCAACGAGATGGCTGCAAAGGAGATGGTGCGCAATGCCCGGTACGCGCGGAACCGAGCGGCGAGGAGCCTCGCGGCTGCTCGCCGTACTGATGGCCTTGGCACTTCTGGCCGCGGCCTGCGGCGACTCCGATGATGGGTCTGGCGACGGCGGGAGCACGTTCACAGACGTCAGTCCAGGCGCGTCCGACGACGACGGTTCGGGCGACTCCGGATCGTCGAGTGGGTCGGATGGCTCCGGTGATTCGGGTGACGGCGGAGACGCGAGTGACCCCGGCGACGCCGGCCCGGACAACGACGACGCCGCGGAGATCCTCGGGCAGGACTCGATCCCCGACGAGGTCGAGGAGATGATGGACGACATCGACGATGTCGTGTCGATCGGTGAGTGCCGGTCCGACCTGGTCGGCCTCGCGATGCCATCGCCGGACGGCTGGCGCTGTCGGGTTCTCGACCAGGCAGCGGGTGGACTCGATGGCTTCACGCTCTTCACAGACGGGAACGAGCTCAACATCACCATCGGAACGCCGTCTGGTCTGCCATCTCCCTGCGAGATGCTCCAGGCGTGCGACGACGCGGTGCCGATCCAGCTCAGCGACAACTTCCCCGACACGATGTCCTTCGAGCTGGTCGGCACGATCACCATCTGGGGTACGCACAAGAACTCCGACGCCGAGCTGGTGATCACCACGTTCTCGGCGCTCACCGACGAGGAGCTCGACTTCATCACGATGGTGTTGGACTCGGTGGTCGAGATCGGCTGACGCCTATCGTGCGGGCCATGGAACCCACCACCACAGGCGTTGCGCGCAATGGGGACACCGAGCTGTACTACGAGACCTTCGATCCGTCGGACGCGGACGCAGACACGCTGCTTCTCCTCAACGGATTGGGCAGCCAGCTCAACAGCTACCTCCCGGAGTTCTGCGCGCGGTTCGTCGACGCCGGTTTCCGGACCATCCGGTTCGACAACCGGGAGGTCGGCCTGTCGAGCAAAACGGAGGGCCCGCCGCCCAACATGAAGAAGGTGATCGCGGCGACGCGAGCTCGCGAATCCGCGGGCTTGCCATACGGGCTGCCGGACATGGCCAACGACGCCATCGCGGTGCTCGACGCAGCCGGGGCTGAGGCGGCGCACGTCTGGGGGATGTCGATGGGCGGGATGATCGTCCAGCAGATGGCCGTGGATCATCCCGAACGGGTGCTGAGCCTGACCTCGGTGATGTCGACGACCGGCAACCCGAAGGTCGGCGGTGCCACGCCCGAGGCGATGGCGGTCCTCACCACCGCGCCGCCCATGGACCGTGAAGGAGCCATCGAACACAGCGTCCACGGCCGGGAGGTCATCGGCGGTTCGCTGTACGACGAGGCGTGGAGCCGAGAGTTGGGCGAAGCCGCGTACGACCGCTGCTTCCATCCCCTCGGCACCGCGTTTCAGATGGCGGCGATCACGAGCGCAGGCAACCGCACCAGCTCGCTCGAGGCGATCACTGCGCCGACGACCGTCATCCACGGTCGGATGGATCCGCTGATCCAGCTGAGCGGGGGCGAGGCCACCGCCGCCGCGATCTCTGACGCCAAGCTTGTCGTGTACGACGAGATGGGTCACGACATCCCCGAGCCCCTCTGGGATTCCTACGTGGCGGAGCTGAAGGAGCTGGCAGGGAGAGCCCGGTGAGTCACCAGATCACAGCGATCGATGAGCTGCTCGCTCTCTACGGGGACCCGCGCCCGGCCTCGTTGACGAAAGAGGTGGACGCCCTCACCCCCGAGTACCGGGCGTTCATCGAGGCAGCCCCGCTCATGGCGGTGGCCACCTCGGGCGCCGACGGTCTCGACTGCTCGCCGCGGGGCGACGACCCCAACGTCGTCGATGTGATCGACAGCACCACGCTGCGATTCCCGGACCGCAAGGGCAACAACCGTCTCGACACGCTTCGCAACCTCGTCGCCGACCCGCGCATCGCTCTGTTGTTCCTGATCCCGGGTATCACCGAGACCATGCGGATCAACGGTCACGCTTCGATCTCGATTGATCCGGAGCTGATCGAGGCCTACACGATCGACGGAAGCGCTCCTCGGACGGTGGTGGAGGTCAAGATCGGGCGGGTCTATTTCCAGTGCTCGCGAGCGATGATGCGCTCGCGAGCGTGGGATCCGGGCCGCCAGGTCGATCGGGCCAGCCTCCCCACGTGTGGCCAGATGCTGCAACGGGTGAGCGGCGGCGAGATCGATGCCGAGACCTACGACGAGGGTCTCGAGGAGCGACTCCGCTCGGACCTCACCTGAGCGTCCCACCTCGCGGGTAGCGTTGCAGCTCGACACAGGAGGGGTGCCGATGGGGCCGCTACAAGGAATCAGGATCATCGAGCTCCAGGGGATCGGCCCTGGTCCGTTCTGCGGAATGATGCTCTCGGACATGGGTGCAGAGGTGATCCGCATCGATCGCGCGGGCAACGTGCGCGGCGGCGATCCGGACACGCCACCCGTGGACGTGCTCGCCCGCGGTCGCAAGTCGATCGGCGTCGATCTCAAGAACCCCGATGGGGTCGAGACCGTGCTGCGCCTGATCGAGACGAGCGACGGCTTGATCGAAGGCTTCCGCCCCGGCGTCATGGAGCGCCTCGGTCTCGGGCCAGACGAGTGTCTCGCCCGCAACCCCAAGCTCGTGTACGGCCGTATGACCGGGTGGGGCCAGGAAGGCCCGTACGCCATGGCAGCCGGGCACGACATCAACTACATCGCTCTCGCCGGCGCCCTCGAGCCGATCGGCCGCAATGGCGAGGCTCCGGTTCCGCCGCTCAACCTCGTCGGCGACTTCGGGGGCGGCGGCATGCTCCTCGCCTTCGGCATGGCCTGTGGCCTGCTCGAGTCGGCGCGCTCGGGAGAGGGCCAGGTCGTCGATGCCGCGATGGTCGATGGGGCCGCCACCTTGATGGCGATGTTCCATTCGATGCGCGCGATGGGTGTCTGGAACGACGAGCGCGGCACCAACCTGCTCGACACCGGAAGCCACTTCTACGACGTCTACGAGTGCTCCGACGGCAACTACATCAGCCTCGGCTCCATCGAGCCCCAGTTCTACGCGGAGCTCATGCGTCTCAGCGGTCTCGAAGGCGACGAGGAGTTCGCCAACCAGATGGCACGCGGTCAGTGGCCGCACCTCAAGGAGCGGATCGGTGAGGTCTTCAAGCAGAAGACCCGCGACGAGTGGTGCGAGATCATGGACGCCACCGACGTCTGTTTCGCTCCGGTGCTGACCCTCGAAGAGGCGCCCCAGCATCGGCACAACGTGCACCGCAACGTCTTCAGCGAGGTCGCCGGTGTCACCCAGCCCAACCCCTCGCCACGCTTCAGCCGCACTGAGGCCACGATCCAGGGCCCGCCGTCTCACGCGGGTGCCGAGACCGACGAGGTGCTCGCGTCCGCGGGGTTCGACGCGGACGACATCGCCAAGCTGCGCGACACCGGAGCGGTCGCCTAGGTGGCTACGGCGGTCTTCTTTCACGCCCATCCCGACGACGAAGCCATCGCCACCGGGGGCACGATGGTGCGGGCCGCCGCGGCCGGTCACCGCGTCGTGTTGGTGTGCGCGACCGATGGTGCTGTCGGCGAGGTCGACGACGGCGTTCTGGCTGGCGGGGAGACCCTTGCCTCGCGTCGCGCCGACGAGCTCGAAGCGGCGGCCGAACTGCTCGGAGTCGATCGGCTGGAGTTCCTCGGCTACCGCGATTCGGGCATGGTCGACACAGAGACCAACTCCCACCCCGAGTCCTTCTGGCAGGCCGACGTCGACGAGGCGGCCGAGCGGCTGGCGGGGCTGCTTCGCGAGGAGGGGGCCACCGTGCTGACCTGTTACGACGACCACGGCGGCTACGGCCACCCCGATCACATTCAGGTCCATCGGGTCGGTCATCGTGCCGCTCAACTCGCCGGGGTCGAGCACCTCTACGAGTCGACGATGAATCGTGACCACCTGCAGGCGCTGATGGAGATGGCGGTCGAGAACGGTGACATGCCGGATCCCCCCGACGCCGCAGACGCGGAGACCTTCGGCTCACCCGACGTCGACATCACCACGGCGGTCGATGTGAGCGCGGTCATTCAGACCAAGAAGGCCGCCATGGCAGCGCATGGTTCCCAGATCGACGAGCAGTCGTTCTTTCTCTCCATGCCCGATGAGGCGTTCGCGATGGCGTTCGGAACCGAGTGGTACATCCGCATCGGTGCAACACCTGCGGACCGCGAGACCGAGCTTCAGGGGCTGCCACTGTGAGCTCGATGATGCCGCCGGCGCCCGACGGCCTGCCGTCCAACCTCGTCCCGATCTACGACGAGGCCGTCGCGGTGTCCGACATCTCGCCAGCGAGCGCCTGCGCGTTGTTGCGCATCCTGATTCAGACGCTGATCAAGCAGAAGGGCTTGCGCGGTCGGCATCTCGTCAGGGACATCGAAACTCTGGTGGAGCAGGGAGCGCCGGTGGGCCTCTTGCGGGCACTCGACGTGATCGCGATGAGCGACGACGAGGCCAAGCGTCCCGCTGAGCTGAGCTTGGCCAACGGGCACAGCGACGCCCAAAACCTGGTGATGTTCGTCAATCTCTTCGTCGAGCAGGCCGGCTGAAGGTGGAGGACCTCCACGTCATCTCGGCGTGGATCTTCGTCGTCGCGAACGGCATCGCCGGTGCCTGGGCGCTCGGCGCCCACTTCGACGAGCGGTTGCGTGGGCGCGCGCTGTGGTGGTTCACCGGCGCGGCCCAGGCGTGGGTGAGCGTGCAGGCGCTCCTCGGGGTGATCCTCATGCAGCAGCCCGACCGCGAGCCGGGCGACTTCCACGTGTTCTACGGCTTCGTTGCGGTGATCGCGGTCGGCATCATCTACAGCTACCGCTCTCAGCTCCGTGAGCATCTCTACATGCTCTACGGCCTGGGAGGTCTGTTCGTGATGGGGCTGGGCATCCGGGCGATGACCCTCACGGGCTAGCCGCAATCAGAGGTTCACCACCGGGCAGGTGGTCGTCTGGGTGATGCCTTCGGTCATCTGTACCTGGCTCACCACCATGCGGCCGAGGTCGTCCATGGTGTCGGCTTCGGTCACGGCGATGACGTCGTAGGGGCCGGTCAGATTGTCGGCGCTCACCACGCCGTCGATCTGGCCCACCGCTGCGGCCACCGTCTGAGCTTTCCCGACCTCGGTCTGAATGAGGATGTATGCGCGCACGCCCATCCGCGGCATCGTAGTCCCACGCCCAAACCAACCCCGGCCGGGTTCGTCCACGCCTGAACATCGTCGGGCGCGGGTGGGTACGGCCCCCACCACGGTGAACGCGGTCCGAACGGACCGGGCCCTACATGCCAGCAGGTGAAGCGAGCTGGGCGGGTTCGCCCCTGCTCGGCTCGCTACCGCCGAGAGCTCCTCACGCGGCGATTTCGATGCGCCGGGGCCGCTCGGCTGCTCGAACCGGGATTCGCACAGTGAGAACGCCGGCGTCGTAGCTGCTGGTGAGGCCCTCGGTGTCGAGCTGGTCGCCGAGAACGAACGAGCGACTGCGCTCGCCGTGCCAGCGCTCGTGGCTGATGACCGCGTCGTCGTCGGCCTCGAAATGGCGGCTGACCTTGAGGTCGAGTCGGTCGGCATCGACGGTGAGGTCGATGTCCTCGACGGCCACGCCGGCGAGATCGAAGCGCAGCTCGATGGCGTCATCGTGGCGGATCGCGTCGGCCGGGATACCTGCGGGGGTCCGCCGTTCGGGGGTTGCGAGCCAACGGTCGCCGCCGGACAGGGCAGCGGCGAAGAAGGGATCGTTGCGGAACAACATGGGTGAAAACTCCTGATCACAGGCCCGCGGTCCTGCGGGCGTCGAGTGCATCAACTCACGCCCGAACTTGACTATTCCACACTCAAGTTTTCTGTCAGCTGTCCGGCACGAACACGCCGTGAACGGGCGGCGGGCCTGCCTCACCGGCCATGGTGACGACGAGTTCCTCGAGGGCGCCGAACCCCGCCGTTCGGCGCGGGAGGTCGGCGAAGGGGTAGCGCCCGCTGGCCAGGATCTCGAGCGCTGCCTCGTACGCGGGCGCGTCGACGCCAAGCGAGCCCAAGATGGTGAGCTCCTTGTAGACGAGGTGGTCGGGCTCGAACCCGGGCGTGTCCGCCGAGCCGCGCGTCCCGGCGAGCACGATCGTGCCTCCGTGTCGGGCGAGCCGGACGGCGTCGCCGAGTGCGGAAGGGGCTTTGGCGGTCACGTCCACCACGACGTCGGCCAGCTCGCCGGTTTCGTCGCGAAATCGTCTCTGCGCGTTCTCGGTCGAGACGTCGACCGTCACGTCCACCCCGAACTCAGGGGCGAGCGCGAGCCGTTCGGCGTCGTTGGGTTCCACTCCCGTCATCATGACGAACTCGGCGCCTGCCTCTTTGGCTGCGGCAGCGACCGAGAGTCCGCGCACGCCGGGTCCGAGCACCGCGACCTTGGCCCCTGGCTGCAGATCGGGAACGGTCACCCCCCAGCGGATTCCGGCTCCGAGGGGGTTGAACAACGTGGACATCGCCGGGTCGAGCGAGGCGGGAACAGGCAGGAGAAGGCTGTCGGGGTGGAGGTAGAGGTGAGTTGCGTAGCCACCCCAGAGCGCGGGCGCGAGATCGACATCGACGAACCCGAACATGTGGCGGGTGCCGTGCCGCACGCAGCGGCGATAGCGCCCGGCGACACATTCCTCACAGACCCGGCACGACATGAACACTTCGACAGCGACGCGCTCACCGACTGACACCCCCCACCTCGCAGCAGCCGTCGGTCCGATCGCTTCGATCGTCCCGACGATCTCGTGGCCTGGGATGAATGCGTACCCGGCTCGAATGTGGCCCGTGTACTGCTCGTGGTCTGTCCCGCACAGTCCGCAGGCTTCGATCCGCAGAATCCCGTCGTCGTCCCCGACGTCGGGAAGCACATAGTCGGTTCGCCGGAGGCGGCGCGGCTCGTCGAGCACCATCGCTGTGGCCATGGCGCTCAGCGCTTCCGGGGAGGTTGGACGGTGCAGGTTCCCTGGGCGGCTGCCACCAGCCGCCCTTCGTTCTCGACGTTGATCCGCAGGACAGCGGTCCGTTTGGTCATGGCCATGATGGTCGCCGTTGCCCGACACACGCCGGTCGACACGGGCGCGAGCAGGTTGATCTTGAACTCCGTCGTCGCCGCCCAATAGCCCTTCGGCATGTGCGGGTAGAGGGTGACGCCGAGACAGTGGTCCACTTGCGCGGAGATGCAGCCGCCGTGGATGTTGCCGATCATCGTGACCAATTCGTCGGTGATCGGCATGTCGCACACGAACACACCGGGCTCGAAGCTCGCATGCTGGAGCCCCAAGAAGCCTGCGATCCCATCGAGGTGCTTGTCGCCGTCGAGAAAGCGGTCGGCGACGTCACGCCTGAAGTGGTCGATTCCGATGCCGTCGTCTGCGCCGTCAGTCACGGAGCCGAGACTAGTGAGGCGGGTGGCCGCGGGGGTGTCTGCGCGCGGGGTATCAAACGCCCAGACGTTCGGCGAGTCGCCCGAGTTGGCCACGCATCTCGCTGGGGAGACGCTCGCCGATCGAGTCGTAGTGCTCCTCGATCAACGCGAGCTCGGAGCGCCACTCCTCGACGTCGACTTTGAGCAGCTCTTCGAGCTCGGCGTCGCCGATGTCGAGCCCACTCACGTCGAGGGCGTCGCGGGTCGGCACCATGCCGATGGCGGTCTCCGCCGCGTCGCCCTGACCGTCGATGCGTTGGAGCACCCACTTGAGCACGCGGGCGTTGTCGCCGAAACCCGGCCAGATGAACTTGCCGTCAGCGTTCTTGCGGAACCAGTTGACGTAGAACAGCTTCGGGAGCTGCGCACCGTCGTGTTCGCCGATCTCCAGCCAGTGACGGAAGTAGTCGCCGAAGTTGTATCCGCAGAACGGGAGCATCGCGAACGGGTCGCGGCGCACTTGGCCGATCGCGCCGGCGGCCGCAGCGGTCTTCTCCGAGGACATCACCGAACCGAGGAACACGCCGTGCTCCCAGTCGAGCGCCTCGGCAACGAGCGGGACCGTGGTGGCGCGGCGTCCGCCGAAAAGGATCGCTGAGATCGGAACGCCCTTCGGGTCCTCCCATGCGTCCGCGATCGAGGGGCACTGCTCGGCGGGCACGGTGAAGCGTGCGTTGGGGTGCGCCGCCGGTGTGTCCGTCTCAGGGGTCCAGGTCTGGCCCTTCCAGTCGGTGAGTCGGGCCGGCGGGTCTGCGCTCAACCCTTCCCACCAGATGTCGCCGTCGGTGGTTTCGGCCACGTTGGTGAAGACGCAGTTTCGCGCGAGCGTGGCGAGCGCGTTGGGGTTGGTGTCCTCGCTGGTCCCGGGGGCCACGCCGAAGAAGCCGGCCTCCGGGTTGATCGCGTAGAGCTGCCCGTCGTCGCCGAACTTCATCCAGGCGATGTCGTCGCCGATCGTCTCCACCTTCCAGCCCGGAAGGCTCGGGATCATCATCGCCATGTTGGTCTTGCCGCATGCGCTGGGGAACGCCGCGGCCACGTACTTCGTCTCGCCGCCCGGGGGCGTCACGCCGATGATCAGCATGTGTTCGGCCAGCCAGCCCTCGTTGCGCGCCATGTTCGAGGCGATCCGCAGGGCGAAGCACTTCTTGCCGAGCAGAGCGTTGCCGCCGTAGCCGGATCCGTAGCTCCAGATCTCGCGGGTCTCGGGGAAGTGAACGATGAACTTGTTCTCGGCGTCGCATGGCCAGGCCACGTCGGCCTCGCCCTCGGCCAGAGGTGCGCCGAGGCTGTGGACGCACGGAACCCAGTCGCCTTCACCCAGAACGTCGAGGGCGCCTTGGCCCATGCGGGTCATGATGCGCATCGACGACGCGACGTAGGGCGAGTCGGTGAGCTGAACGCCGATGTGGGCGATCGGCGAGCCAAGCGGGCCCATCGAGAACGGCACCACGTACATCGTGCGGCCCGCCATCGAGCCGGCGAAGAGGTCACGCATCTGCTGGCGCATCTCGTCGGGGTTGCGCCAGTTGTTGTTGGTGCCGGCGTCCGCCTCGTCTTTGGTGCAGATGAACGTGCGGTCCTCGACACGGGCGACATCACCGGGGTCCGAGCGGGCCAGGAAACTGTTAGGTCGCTTGGCCTCGTCGAGGGGAATGAGAGTTCCCTGCTCGACCATGAGCTCGGTGAGCGACGTGTACTCCTCCTCGGAGCCGTCGCACCAGTGGATCTCTGCTGGCTGAAGTACGGACGCCCATTGCTCGACCCAGTCGAGAAGTGGCTGATTGGTGGTCGTTCCAGGCACTGTGACCTCCGAAGGCAGTTTGAGAGGGAAAATGGGGTCCGGCGGGCCCCCGGTCGGGTCAGCTACCCGAATCGCTTCCGCCGGTGATCCAGTCGGGTGTTCCGAGATCGACTTCTGAACCCAGCCTGAGCCGGGTCGCCAAACCCCCTGAGTCGAGATCGAAGATCACCCGTTGCCCCTGTCTGAGCATGCGGAAGACGGAGCCCTCGAGGGCATCGTCCGCCAGTTCGTGTTCGGCTCGATCCACATCGTCGACCACCACTCCCGTACGGGACTGTGGGTCGTATGACTTGATCACGCCTTGCATGTCACGCCTCCAGGTGCGACCACGGACGCGACACCGGAGGAGGAAAGACCCTCGCCGACGCCGTTGTCCGCAAGCTCGAAACCCCAACGCGCTGGGGGCGCGATGAGGCGGAGACAACTTATCAACAACTCCAACTTCGAAGAGGCACCCAGGCCACTGGGTTGCGGGTCGCCGAAACCGGCGCCGCTAGCATCGGCCCTCGTGGCTGTCGCCGAGATCATCTCCACAACCGATCTCATCGGAGTCGTGGCCTCCTTTCGTGAGGCTCTGGCTGCACATCGTGATGTCATCAATCGTCTGAACGTCTATCCCGTGCCCGACGGTGACACCGGCACGAACATGACGCTGACGGTCGGATCGGTTCTCGACGAGCTCGACGGCGTCGAGCCGGGTGACCGCTCTGCGGTGTGCCAGGCCATAGCGCACGGCTCGCTGATGGGAGCTCGCGGCAACAGCGGAGTGATCCTGAGTCAGGTGCTGCGAGGCTTGGCGTCGTCGTTCGAAGGAGTTGTCGAGATCGACGGCGATGCTGTGGCGACCGCGCTCAGCGAGGCCAGCGTTGCAGCGGACGGCGCTGTGATGAAGCCGGTCGAAGGCACGATCCTCACGGTCGTTCGTGAATCGGCGAAGGGAGCCCGCGACGCCTCCGGCGGGCTCGTCGCGGTCCTCGAGGCCGCCCTTGCTGCAGGCGAGATCGCACTCGAGCGAACCCCCGAACAGTTACCGGTACTGAAAGAGGCGGGCGTCGTCGACGCGGGCGGCGCCGGATTCCTGCTGCTTCTCCACGCCGCGCTGCACGTCGTCGCAGGTCGACCTCTGCCTGCCGCCCCCGAGCACAACGAGATGGTGGCGGCCGTGCTGGACCGGCCGGACGACCACGCGGGCGTGGCCGAGCTGCGCTACGAGGTGATGTACCTCCTCGACGCCGACGACGAGCTGGTCGCCGGATTCAAGGACGTGTGGGCAGGGCTCGGGGATTCGATCGTCGTCGTTGGCGGCGACGGGCTCTGGAATTGCCACATCCACACCGACGACATCGGGCCGGCGATCGAGGCGGGCATCGACGTCGGCCGACCGCGACAGATTCGGGTCACCGACCTCGCCGAAGAGGTGCTCGAAGAGCACTGGGTTCGTGAGGCGGCGGCCGCCGGCGCGGCGTCGCTTCCGGAGGCCGATCCGGTTCCGTGTGCTGTGGTTGCAGTGTCGCCCGCCGCAGGAATCGCTCGAATCTTCCATTCACTTGGCGTCCAGGAGTTGGTCGTCGGCGGCCAGACCATGAATCCCTCGACCGCCGAACTCCTCGAGGCAGTCGAGCGCGCGCCCGCGCCTCACGTGGTGATCCTGCCGAACAACTCCAACATCATCGCGGTGGCCGAGCGGGTCGATTCGGAGACGTCCAAGACGGTGGGCGTCGTGCCGACCCGATCGGTGCCGGAGGGGTTCGCCAGCTTGTTGGCCTACGACCCCGAATCGGAGGCTGCCGCCAATGCCGATGCGATGACCGAGGTCTCCCAGGCGGTCGTGGTGGGCGAGGTCACCCAGGCGGTTCGCGAAACATCCACCGACGTCGGACAGGTGTGCGAGGGCGACTGGATCGGCCTCGGTCGCACCGGTGTGCGAAGCGTCGCGGACGATGTCGCGACAGCCGCGATCAGCCTGTTGGACGCGCTGATCGAGCCGGCGCACGAGATCCTCACCCTGATCGAAGGCGAAGGGGCCGGCGACGCGGAGACTCGCGCGATCACCCAGTGGCTCCAGGAGAATCACCCCGCCGTCGAGGCGGAGATCCACCACGGCGGTCAGGAGCACTACCCCTACCTGTTCGGGATCGAATAGGGCGACGGTCGGGATCGTGGAGCCACCTCTGTCGCTGCGGGATCTCGACGAGATCCCGGTGGATCGTCTCAAGGGAGTGGGCGACAAGCGCCGCGACTCCCTGGCCCTGGTGGAGATCGCGACCGTGTTCGATCTCCTCACCCACTACCCGCGCCGCTACATCGACCGGACGCGGGAGGCCAGGCTCGCCGATGTGCTCGTTGGCGAGGAGGCAATGGTCGTCGCCGAGGTGCACAAGGTGGACAGCCGCCGACTCGGGAATCGCCGCCACCTGGTGCAGGTGGATGTCCGTGATGACAGCGGGCGGCTTCGGCTGTCGTTCTTCAACCAGCAGTGGAGGTCCAAGCAGCTGTACCCCGGCCTCGTGGTCGCGCTGTTCGGCAAGGTCGATGTCTTCCGAGGTACCAAGCAGATGACCAACCCGGTCGTCGATCTGGTGGGCGACAGGACCGGAATCATCGTGCCCGTCTACCCGCAGTCGGAAAAGGCGGGGCTGATGACCTGGGATCTCGCCCGGTGGGTCGCGGAGGCCCTTCGGCGTTGCCAGGCCCGAGGCTTGGCCGATCCTCTTCCGGAGTCGCTGCTCGACGAGCTCGACCTGGTGGATCGGGGCGCGGCGTTGTCGATGATCCACCAGCCCGAGCAACTGCTCGACGTCCAGGCGGCCCGCAATCGTCTCGTGTTCGACGAGCTCCTTCGCGTCCAGCTCGTTCTTCGTCAGCGAAAACTCGCGCTCGAAGCTGCCTCGACCGGCATCGCGCACGCAACCGATGGCCCGCTCGTGCGACGGCTGGTCGACGACCTGCCCTTCGACTTCACGGCGGCTCAGGTCAGGACCATCGGGGAGATCGACGAGGACCTCGCCGTGATTCGGCCCATGCACCGTCTGTTGCAGGGCGACGTCGGGGCCGGCAAGACGCTCGTCGCGCTGCACGCGTTGCTCGTGGCGGTGCAGAACGGTCACCAGGGTGCGCTCATGGCGCCCACCGAGGTCCTCGCGGATCAACACCACCTCTCTCTGCGCTCGCTCCTCGGCGATCTGGAGGTTCACGACGAGCGAACCCTCACTGGATCGCGGCCACTCGTCGTCGAGCTGCTGACCAATCGTGTGGGCGCGGCGGCCCGACGGCGGATCCTGGCGGGGTTGGACGACGGTTCGGTCGACATTGCGGTCGGGACGCATGCCCTCATTCAGGACGCCGTGTCGTTCCGCTCGCTGAGCGTCGTCGTGGTGGACGAGCAGCATCGATTCGGTGTGGAGCAGCGCGCGGTGCTGCGCGAACACGGGCGAACCGACGGGCGCATGCCGCACCTCTTGGTCATGACTGCCACGCCGATTCCTCGAACCGCGGCGATGACGGTGTACGGCGACCTGGACGTGTCGGTGCTCGACGAGCTGCCGCCTGGCCGTACGCCGATCGACACCGGATGGGTGGGCGAGCCGCTCGATGAAGCGGCCATGTGGGAACACGTCCGGTCCGAGGTCGCAGCCGGGCGTCAGGCCTATGTGGTGTGTCCCTTGATCGAGGAGAGCGACAAGCTTGCGGCGAGCTCGGCCGAAACGACGCACGCCGAGCTCGCCGCGGGGGAGCTCGAAGGCCTGCGACTCGGCCTCTTGCACGGCCGGCTCAAATCGGCGGACAAGGAGCTGACGATGGAGCAATTCCGCTCGGGCGAGCTCGACGTCTTGGTCGCGACCACCGTGATCGAGGTCGGCGTGGACGTGCCCAACGCCACCACGATGGTGATTCTGTCCGCCGACCGCTTCGGGATCGCGCAGCTCCACCAGTTGAGGGGCCGCGTGGGGCGTGGGGAGCACGCGTCCCGTTGTTTCCTGGTGGCTACGTCAGAGGAGCTCACCGAGGACGCCGCCGCACGGTTGCGCGCTCTGGAGCGAACGACCGATGGTTTCGAGCTCGCCGAGGTGGACCTCGAGCTCCGGGGCGAGGGCACGATCTTCGATCAGCACCAATCCGGGCGCACCGATCTCAAGCTCGCCTCCCTGGCCCGCGATCGCGAGTGGGTCGAGCGGGCGAGGAGGGTGGCGGAGTCACTGGTCGGAGACGGCGGTGACCTGTCGACCCATCCCGCCGTCGGGGACGAGATCGAGTGGTTCATCTCCACCCGTGACGACGACGCCGAGTTCTTACTGCGGGGCTGAGGCCCTGAATGACTCGAAGGGTGAGGCTGAGTCGTTCTGCAGGGTTTTCGGTGCGGAATGACTCGAAGGGTGTGGTGGAGTCGTTCTGCAGGGTTTTCGGCGCGGAATGACTCGAAGGGTGTGGTGGAGTCGTTCTGCAGGGTTTTCGGCGCGGAATGACTCGGGGGGACGGCCGGGCGTGGGTCTGAACGGTCAGGCGTCGTCTTCGTCGCCGAGAACGATGTCCCAGCGGTCGTGGCAGTCGCGGCAGCGGTAGGCGGCCACATCGCCGGGTTGGAACCCCTCGTCGGGGTCGGCGTAGGAGAGGAGGTGGCAGAGCCCACCGCAGTCGACGCACGTGATGGTCTCGGGAGCATCCACGGTGCTGTTTTGTAGCCGCAATCGTCGCTCGCTGCGCTCGTCTCCTCTGGGGATGGGTAGCCGCAATCGTCGCTCGCTGCGCTCGTCTCCTCTGGGGATGGGTAGCCGCAATCGTCGCTCGCTGCGCTACAACACACCCATGCGGGTCATCGGCGGTACCCATGGCGGACGGCGGTTGCGGGCTGTCGATGGCACCCAGGTGCGTCCGACCAGCGATCGGGTGCGCGAGGCGGTGTTCAACTCCCTCTTCAGCATGGGTCTGCCGGACGGCGCTCACGTCGTGGACGCGTTCGCCGGCACAGGGGCCCTGGGCATCGAGGCGCTGAGCCGCGGCGCGGCCAGCGTCACCTTCATCGACCGCGAAGCCGTGGCCTGCTCGATCATCGAACAGAACCTCGCCGATTTGGACCTCGCAGACAGCGCAACGGTGCTTCGCACCGACGCGGTGACGGCGATCGCGTCGCAGGTTCACGACATCGATCTCGTCCTCGCCGACGCGCCTTACGACTTCGACGAGTGGGATCGCTTCCTCACCAACTGCCCAGCGGCGGTCGTCGTCATCGAGTCGGATCGACCCATCGCGCCACCGAAGGGCAGCTGGTGGGAGCCTTGCAGGCAGAAGAAGTACGGCAAGGCCGTCGTGACGATCCTGACGCCGACGCGGAGTACCTGACCCGGCGCGTTGGAGCCCGCGGTGGGTGCTTCGGTACCGTTTCGTACTGAATCAACCGAGGAGACCTCGTGGTCAAGGCGCTGTACCCGGGATCGTTCGATCCGGTCCACAACGGCCACATCGACATCGTCACGACCGCGGCACGCCTCTTCGATGAGGTGATCATCGCGGCCATGCGCAATCCGTCGAAGGCCACACCCTTCTTCACCGACGAGGAGCGAGTGCAGCTGCTCGAGGACTCGACGGCCCACCTCCCCAACGTCTCAGTGGTCGAGTTCGGCGAGCTCGTGATCGATCTCGCCCACCGGCTCGGGGTGCACCTCATCGTGAAGGGCTTGCGTGGCGTGAGCGACTTCGACTCCGAAATGCAGATGGCGCAGATGAACCGATCCGTCGGCGGGGTCGACACCATGTTCCTTCCGGCGAAGAGCGGCGACGACTTCATCGCATCGAAGTACATCCGCGAGATCACCAAGTTCGGGGGCGACTGCTCCCACCTGGTGCCCGAGCCGGTCGCCAAACTGCTCGTCAGCAAACGGCCGCAGTCATGAGCGACACCGAGCCCAACGGACTGAGCGGCCCCGGTGCCGAAGCCCTGATCCGTCGCGCGGTCGGGATCATCTCGAGCGCCCGTCCGATGCCGCTGTCCACCTCGGTGATGATCAGCCGCGACGAGATCGTCGAGCTGCTCGAGGAAGCGATGGACGGCCTTCCCGAAGAGTGTCGCGAGGCCAGGTGGGTGCTGCGTGAGCGCGACGAGGTGCTCGCCAAAGCGCGGTCGGACGCCGACCTCATCATCGAAGAGGCTCGCACCCGAGTGGCCCAGATGGTGCAAAAGACCGAGGTGGCCCGCGCCGCCGAACACCGGGCGCGTCAGCTGATCGAGAAAGCGGAGGCCCAGGCTCGTCGGCGTCGCAACGAGGTGGACGACTACTGCGACCAGCGGCTGGCCCAGTTCGACGCCGCCCTCGAACGCATCCACCAGACCGTGAACGCGGCGCGCGACAAGCTGCGCCCGCCAGTGGGTACCCAGCCCGCCGAGCCCGAAGAGGTCAGCCCACCCGCCGAGGTCGGAGCGGCGTTCTTCGATCAGGACGTCGAGTGAGCCGGGCGGGCTCCTCGCCTTTGCGTGTCCCGCTCGAACGGCTCCAGCGGCGCCCGCCGGAGAGAGAATGGTCGGCCGTGGTCCGGGCCGAGGAGCTCGTCGAGGCCGGGGAAGAGCTCAAGGTGGCAGATGTCCGGGTGGCGGCGGCCTCGGATGTGAGCGTGGAGGTCGCGCTCGACGCGGTGAGCGAGGGTGTCATGGTCACGGGATCGGTCATCAGCACCTGGTCTGGTGCGTGCGCCCGGTGCCTCGAGGTCGTCGAGTCCCCTGCCGTCGCTGAGGTGGAGGAACTCTTCGAGAATCGGCCGGTCGAGGGCGAGTCCTACCAGCTCGATGAAGAGTTCGCCGACCTGTCGCCGATGGTCCGCGACGCCGTGTTGCTCGAACTCCCCATCGGTGCGGTGCCGTGCCCGCATCCCGAGCCGTGTCCGCATTTGCCGCACGAACTCGCGGCGGTCGCCGACCCGGACGAGCCGAGCGAGGGAGAAGCCGCACATGCCGCCGAAGGTGAGGGCACCGGCGCCGCTTCTGGGGCCACGGCTCTCGCTGATCCGCGTTGGGCGGCTCTCGATGCGCTGGTCTTCGACGACGAAGCGGACACGACCGACCGAGCAGGCGAACCGGACGGCTGAACTCCGCCGCGCGGCTGGTTCCGGAGTTTCGAATGGGCCGGGTGGGCAGGTAGCATCTTTCCTCCGTGCCGATGTGTCCGGCATGGCATCGCGCCGTCGTCGGTGTTCGAGCCCCCGTGCTTGGGTGTTCGACACCGCGTCGGCGCCCCGATTCGCGCCGCAGCAGTCCGGGCTACAGAAGAGGTCCACCATGGCCGTCCCGAAGAAGAAGACGTCGAAGTCCAAGACCAGGAGCCGTCGCGCCGCGGCCTGGAAGCTCGAGCGAGCACCCAAGAGCAGCTGCCCGCGCTGCAGCGCCACCAAGTTGCCGCACCGGGTGTGCGGCAACTGCGGGTGGTACGCCGGCCGCCAGGCCGTCGAGGTCGACTGAGACGGCGCGTGACGATGCTTCCGGTCATCGTCGACGCGATGGGGGGCGACAACGCCCCGCACGACATCGTCGCGGGAGCCGTCGCCGCAGCGGCGGACGGCATTCCCACCGAGCTCGTGGGCCGGATTGAGCAGATCGCCGCGCTCGAGGGCATCGAGGGCGCGGGCGAGCTCGCCGTCTACGAAGCGTCCGAAGTGATCGGCATGGCCGACGAACCGGGGCGGGCGGTTCGGACCATGAAAGACAGTTCCATCGTGCGCGGGGCCGAACGCGTTCGCGATGGGCATGCGTCGGCTTTCGTGAGCGCAGGCAACACCGGCGCGGTCGCGGCTGCGGCGCTGTTGCGTATGAAGCGGTTGCCAGGCGTGAACCGCCCAGCGATCGCCACAACTTTGCCGGTGCCAGGGCGCACGCCCAAGATCCTCCTGGACTCGGGCGCCATGGCCGACTGCCAGCCCGACTGGCTGCACCAATACGCCCGCATGGGATCGGCCTTTGCCAACATCCGCTATGAGATCGACCGCCCGACGGTGGGCCTCCTGTCGATCGGTGAGGAGCCCGAGAAGGGCAACCTGTTGGTCAAAGAGACCCACAAACTCCTCGCCGACGACGGCTCCATCAACTTCATCGGCAACGTCGAGGGCCGCGACGTCCTCGGCGGCGAGGTCGATGTCGTGGTCGCGGACGGATTCACCGGCAACGTCGTTCTCAAGACGCTCGAAGGCACCATCGGATTTCTCGTCGATGAGATCGTCGCCAGGCTGACCGTCCCCGAGGCCGCCGACGTCGGCTCGGCCGCCCTGGGGTTGCTGGCTCCTCTCGCTGCGGAGCTGCATCCCGACGCGGTCGGCGGCGCCATGCTTCTCGGTGTCAACGGCGTCTGCATCATCAGCCATGGCTCATCGAGCCCCACCGCGATCACCAATGCCGTTCGCGTCGCCCGCGACATGGTCGAACGCGACCTCGTGGCCGGCTTGGCTGCCGCAGTCGCCCGCTGATGCCAGGCTCCACTGCTCGCGCCCGTTGGGTGGCCGTTGCGCGCTCTGCGTAGTATCCGGGCGTTGAGGGATGGGGCTACAGTGGCCCTTTCCCTGACCAGGCAGGAGAACCGTTGCCCGCCGAAACCCACTCTGAGCAGGACCCTCTCTCGCGCGACGCGATCTTCGACCTGATTCGCCATCAGCTGGCAGACATTCTCGAGATGGAGCCGGACCGGATCAGCGAGTCGGCGTCGTTCGCCGACGACCTCGACGCCGACTCGCTCGCGCTCATCGAGCTGGTCGAAGGGCTCGAAGAGGAGCTGTCGGAGCGCACGGTGGGCTTCCGGATCGAGGACGAGGATCTCGAAGAGCTCAAGACGGTTCGCGACGCGATCGATTACGTCATGGCACGACTCAGCTGACGTGCTCGACATCGCCCCCGTGCTCGAAGCGCTCGCCGTCAGGTTGGATCACGACTTCGCCGACCCTTCGCTTCTCGAGCGCGCACTGGCCCACCGAAGCTGGTGCGCCGAAAACGGGGGCCAACCGTCCAATGAACGACTCGAGTTTCTGGGCGATGCCGTACTGGGGCTCTGCATCACCGATCGCATCTATCGCCACTACCCCGACTTCTCCGAGGGAGAGTTGGCCAAGGTTCGCGCCGGAATCGTGAACGCGTCGTCGCTCGCAGAGACCGCGGTCGAGTATGGCCTCGGACCCACGCTCCTTCTCGGAAACGGTGAGGACATGAGCGGTGGCCGGGAGAAGCCGTCGATTCTGAGCGACGGTTTCGAAGCGGTCATCGGCGCCATATACCTCGATGGTGGATGGGCGGCCGCCCAGCGGTTCATCGTCGAGGCACTCGGGGGACGGATCGAGGATGCGGCGGACAACCCGGGGATCCAGGACTACAAGACCCGTCTTCAAGAGGTCGCAGCGCGCCACTACGGTTCGGTGCCGCGCTACGAGGTCGACGACAGCGGGCCCGATCATCGCAAGAACTTCACAGCGAGCGTCGTCATCGACGGCGAGGTGCGGGGATCTGGCAACGGCCGGTCGAAGAAACAGGCGGAGCAGCGTGCGGCAGCAGATGCCTGGGCTCGTCTCGATGCGGCCATCACCGCAGACGCCTCCACACATGCCGCAGAAAGCAAGGGTGAGTCCGTCGATGGCTGAACTGCCAGAGATCGAGATCGCGCGTCGGGACCTGGACAAGGACGTCGGGGGTCGCAAGATCAAATCAGTGGAGGTGCTCGGCGCGAAGCGTGTGGTTAACACCGCCTCGACCAAGAAGGCCTTCGGGGCGGCTCTCGAGGGGCGCAAGGTGGCGTCGGTGAGGCGCGCCGGCTTGTTCCTCGTGTTCGACGTGGGCGAAGACGAGGTGATGGTCGCGGACCTCGGCTCGGCGGGTCGGTTCCTCCGTACCCCCGCCAAGACAGAGGTCGACCCGGACACCCAGGTGATCATCGCATTCACCCAGGGAGGCCACCTCCGCCTCATCGACAGCGCAGGCGAGGCGGAGCTGCGAACCATCTCCGCTGATCAGTTGGAGGAGAACTACCCCCAGCTCGGTCGGCTCGGCTTCGATCCCGTCGACGAACCCATGTCCTGGACCGTGTTCGGCCAGCGTCTCGTCCGCGAGGACCGGACCCTGCGTCAGCTACTCCTCGATCAGAGTTTCGTGGTGGGGCTCGGCCCGGTCTACAGCGATGAGATCCTGCACGCCGCGCTGCTCCGACACGACCGCAAGGCCAGCGGTTTGATCACACAGGAGATCCGCAGGTTGTATCGCGCGATCGTCGAGACCGTGCACAACGCGGTGAAGCACCGCGGCACCTCCCTCGACGCGTTCGGCGAACCGGGCGGGTACAAGGACTACCTCGAGGTGTACGGCCGCGCCGGGGAGCGCAGCCGCAATGGTCGCGGCGACGTTCTCAGCACCAAGATCAGCGGCGTCGTCCACTACTACTGCGACTACCAGGTGTAGCTGGCCCGTACGCTCGGCGTCCCCCCGCGCGAGCTGTTCGCGCGCAATGATGTCGGGCGCCTGCGGAACCATCGCTTGGCGTGCCGTGCCTGGGAGTCGCGCGTGTTCCTGAAGTCGCTGACCATCAAGGGATTCAAGTCCTTCGCCGACACCACGGTCTTGGACTTCGAGCCCGGCGTGACGGTGGTCGTTGGGCCAAACGGCAGTGGAAAGTCCAATGTCGTCGACGCGATCGCCTGGGTGCTCGGCGCGCAGGGTCCGCGCACCGTTCGCTCTCAGAAGATGGACGACGTGGTGTTCGCCGGGACCACCGAGCGGCCGGCGCTCGGACGCGCTGAAGTGTCGCTCGTGATCGACAACAGCGCCGGGCTGTTGCCGGTGGAGTTCACCGAGGTCACGATCACGCGCACGCTCTATCGCACGGGCGACTCCGAGTACGCGCTCAACGGCGTGCCCTGCCGGTTGCTCGACATCCAGGAGCTCCTGAGCGACGCAGGCGTGGGTCGCCAGCAGCACATCATCGTGGCCCAGGGTCAGATCGATCAGGTGCTCAACGCCCGGCCCGAAGATCGCCGAACGATCATCGAGGAAGCCGCCGGCATCTTGAAGTACCGCCGCCGAAAAGAACGAGCCGAACGTCGGCTCGCAGGCACCGAGGCCAACCTCACCCGCCTCCAGGATCTTCAACGCGAGGTCCGCAGGCAGCTCCGGCCACTCGAGAAGCAGGCCGACGCGGCACGGCGTCACGGTGACGTCGTCGCCGAACTCCGGCAGCTGCGGCTCCACCTGAGTGGGCGGGAGCTCCAGTCGCTCGAGAGTGCTTCTGCGGCGTCGTCGGTCGCCAGGTCCGGGCTCGCAGAAGAAGAAACGCACCTGCGCGCCTCGCTCGGCGAACTCGACGTGACCATCTCCGCACTCGAGCATCAGCTGGCCGCGTCCGGCGACGCGGGCCTCGACACCTTGCCCAGAGTCGAATCGTTGCGCGAGCGGTGCCGTGGCCTGGTGGCACTCGTCGACGAGCGGATCCGAGCAGTCCAGCGCGACCGTGGTTCCCTTCTGGCCGACGACGTCGTCGCGACGCTGGAGGCCGAGCACGCTCGGCTGCAGCGTGAGATCGACGACCTCGCGCGTCAGGCTGCCCAGCTCGAACCCGAGGCCGACGAGCTGACCAGAGCCGAGGAGGAGCTCGCTGGCGACCAGGCGGCCTTTGCCGCGCAGCGCCCCGCCGTGTCTGGCCAAGACGCCGCAGGACGGGCCGCCGAAGTGCGCGGCGAGCTCGGCGCGCTCCGCACGGCTGTGCAGCGCGGGACGGCCGAGGAGGAGCGGCTCTCGGCGCGAATCGGAGACCTCGACAGCGGGCTCGCCGACAGCGCAGGGCGGCTCGGCGAACTGCAGAGCGGCATCTCCGCCGCGACCGAAGCCGAGGAGGGGCTCGTCGCCGCACTCGACGCCGCCACGGCCGGCCTCGAGCGCACAGATGCCGACGTGAAGTCGGCCGAGAACGCGCGCTCGGAGGCACGCCAGGAGCTCCGGGGGTGGCGGGCCACCGCGGAGGCCCTTCGCCTGGCGATCGACGACGCGCGCTCCCGCTCGGGCCTCGACGACGTGCGCGACGTCGGCGGTGTCATGGGCGTGCTCGGAGAGCTGATCCAGATCGAGCACGGGTGGGACCACGCGGTTCAGGCAGCGATCGGCGAAGCCCTGGAGAGCGTCGTCGTCCGCGACGTCGACTCGGCACGCACCGCGCTCGAGCGCCTGCGTGAGCGAGACGCGGCGGGCGCGGTGCTCGCCCTGCGCAGCGCAGCGCGTCCGGTGACGCCCTCGCTTCTGGGTGAGCCGGTTCGCAACCACGTGTCGGCGATGCGGGAGGAGCTCGAACCGCTTCTCGACGTTCTCCTCGGCTCGGCGGTCTGCGTCGACGGCGGATGGCCCGCAGCGGTCGACGCGGCGCTCAACGATCCTGATCTCACGGTCGTCACACGGGACGGAGACCGGTGCGGTCCTGCGGGGTGGCGCCTCGGCGCAGGCGGTCCCGGGGCGACCGCGGCCGCGCTCGAGGAGGCCGAGGCCGCGCTGCTGGTCGCTCAGGATCGAGTGGCGAGCGAAGAAGCGATCCACGCCACCGCCATCGACGCCCACGCCTCGGCTGCCGAGCTCAGGGCCCGAGCGGCCGAGGAGCTCGACGCCAACGACGACGTTCTCACGAGGGCCAGCGATGCCCTCGATCGACTGCAGCGCGAGCGGCGCGACGCCGACACTGAACGCCAGGCGCTGCAGTCTCGTCTCACCGAGCTCGAGCTGGCCCTTGGCCGCGATCGCACCCGGGTGGCTCAGCTCGATGAGCTGCTCCCCACGCTCGAGGAGGAGGAGACCGCAGAGCGGTCTGCCGCCCAAGAGGCGGTCAGGCGGCGCGAAGCGCTCGATGAGCGGGCCCTTGCCGTCTCGGCACTGCGCGCGGAGCTGGGTGTGCGGGCTGCGACGCTCGAGGAGCGCCGCGAGCTCCTCGGCACGCGCCAGGAAGAGATCGAGCGCCAGCTGGCGGACCACGAGAGCGAACGTGAGCGCGCCGCGGAGCGTCGAGGACGCATCGAAGGCGTGCTGGTGTCTCTTGGGCTGGTCCGCGACCTGCTGGAGCGACGGAGCGAAACGGTCGAGACCGAGCTTCGCCGACTGCGTCAGCGCCGTCAGCAGCTGTCGGAGTCGGTTCGCCTGGTCACCGACCAGCTGGAGCTGCGCCGACGCGAGCGAACCGAGGCTGAAAAGCGGCTCGAAGAGGTGCGCGAGCTGTTGAGCCGCGCCGACATCGAGGATGCCGAACGTCGTCTCAAGCTAGAGACGCTGGTGCAGACCGTTCGTGTCGACCTCCAGGCCGAGCCAGAGGCAGCGATCGCGACCGAGGCGCCACCGCTCGAAGACGGCGTGACCGCCGCGGCGCGGGTGCGCGAACTCGACGCCGAACTGCGGCGCATGGGGCCCATCAACCCACTCGCGCTCGAGGAATACGAGGCCCTCCACGAGCGCCACGAGTTCGTTGCCGAACAGCTCGACGACGTCAAGCAGGGTCGCCGCGAGCTTCACAAGGTCATTCGGGCCATCGATGAGGAGATCGTCCGCGTGTTCAGCGCGGCGTTCACCGACGTGGCCGAGAACTTCGAGCACCTGTTCTCGACCCTGTTCCCCGGGGGCGGTGGGCGTCTCCGCCTCACCGACCCGGACGACATTCTCAACACCGGCGTCGAGCTCGAGGCCCGGCCCTCTGGCAAGAACGTCCGCAAACTCTCGCTTCTGTCGGGTGGCGAGCGCAGCCTGACAGCGCTCGCATTCCTCTTCGCCATCTTCCGCAGCCGGCCGTCGCCGTTCTATGTGATGGACGAGGTCGAAGCGGCGCTCGACGACGTCAACCTGCACCGGTTCCTGGATCTCGTCGCCGAATTCCGTCGTGAGGCTCAGCTCGTGATCGTCTCGCACCAGAAGCGCACGATGGAAGCGGCCGACGTCCTCTACGGGGTTTCGATGCCCCCGGGCGGCGCGTCTCGCGTCGTGAGCGAAAAGGTCGCCTGACCAGACCGGTAGCCTCCGTATCTCGTGGATACGACGACGCTGCTGATCGTTCTCTTCGTGGTGGCCATCGCCCTGTTGGCGATGCTGCCCTTCATCCATCGTTTGTGGACGGCTCGCCGCGACGACACGGCTGGCCGCGACGAAACAGTGGGCGACGAGTCGCCCGCTGCTCCACCCACGGCGCCGCCCGATGACCTGCACGAGCGCGACGAAGCCGCACCCGTCGCTGAGCCGGAGCCGGAGCCCGCAGCCGAGGCGCTTCCCGAACCCCAGCCCGAACCGGAGCCGGAGCCCGAACCCGAACCGGAGGTCAGGCCGTCGTTTCGGGACCGCCTGGGCAAGGCCCGCCAGGCCATGTCGGGGTACCTCGGCTCGATCCGCGGCCGCGACGTCGACGATTCGACGTGGGACGAGATCGAAGAGGCGCTGATCCTCGCAGATGTCGGCGTGGAGGCGACGATGGCCGCGGTCGATCAGCTGCGCGAGACGGCGTCGGCCTCGAGCATCACGAGTGGTCCCGAGCTTCTCGATGCGCTCAAGGCCCAGATGAAGGCCGATCTCGACGGTGACAGGTCCTTGTCCCACGACGTCGAAGGGACCCCGGTGTGGCTGTTCGTCGGCGTCAACGGCGTGGGCAAGACGACCACGATCGGCAAGGTCGGCAAGCGGTTGACCGACGACGGCGTCACCGTCTTGATGGCGGCCGGCGACACGTTCCGAGCGGCGGCGGCCGAGCAGCTGGCGACGTGGGCCGAGCGCTGCGGAGCCGATCTCATTCGGGGCAGCGAGGGTGCCGATCCGAGCTCGGTCATCTTCGACGGCGTCCAGGCGGCTGCTTCGCGTGGAGCTGATGTGGTCCTGGCCGACACCGCCGGCCGGCTGCAGAACAAGGTGAACCTCATGGACGAGCTGGCGAAGGTTCGTCGGGTCGCGGACCGTGAGCCAGGCGACGTCGCAGAGGTTCTGCTGGTCGTCGACGCCACAACAGGCCAGAACGGACTGTCGCAGGCCAAGCAGTTCGCCGAAGCGGTCGACGTCACCGGCGTCGTGCTGACCAAGCTCGATGGTTCGGCCAAGGGCGGCATCGTGTTCGCCATCGAGCGCGAGCTGGGACTTCCGGTCAAGCTGGTCGGGCTCGGCGAGGGCGCCGCGGATCTCGTCGACTTCGACCCGGACGACTTCGTCGAGGCTCTCTTCGAATAGCTGCGCTTGGCTCAGCGATCGGCGAGGCGGCGGCGGTCATGGCGAACGCGACGCCTGCGGCTGCGAGCCAGAGTCGCTCTTCCCTGGCCGAGGTGAGCCGCGCCATCCCCGGACCCTAGATCCGGCCTCGCCGCCGCTAGCCTTTCAGTCCGTATGTTCGACTCACTCTCGGATCGATTCGACGGCATCTTCGGTCGCCTCAGGGGCAAGGGCCGGCTGAGTGAAGGCGACGTCGACGAGGCGATGCGCGAGATTCGCCTCGCCTTGCTCGAGGCCGACGTCAACTTCGCGGTCGTGCGCGACTTCGTGGGGCGGGTGAAGGATCGGTGTCTCGGCGCCGACGTGAGCCAGAGCCTCACCCCCGGTCAGCAAGTGGTGAAGATCGTCGATGAGGAGCTCACCGGCATCCTCGGCGGCGAGACGCTTCAGATCAACTACGCGCCGCAACCGCCCACCGTGATCTTGATGGCCGGCCTCCAGGGCTCGGGCAAGACAACCGCATCGGCCAAGCTCGCCCGCTGGTTCAAGAGCCAGGGCCGCAACCCGCTCCTGGTCGGTGCCGACCTCCAGCGGCCGGCCGCGGTGGAGCAGCTGCGCACGCTCGCCGGTCGCATCGAGGTTCCGGTCTTCAGCGACCCCGCGGATCCGGTCGAGACGAGCCGGCTCGGGCTCGAGGAAGCGCGGCGGCTGGGGCGAGACGTCCTCATCGTCGACACCGCGGGCCGGCTCTCCGTCGACACCGACCTGATGGACGAGATCGCGTCGATCTCCGATGCGGTCGAACCGCACTACACGTTCCTCGTCATCGACGCGATGACCGGTCAGGACGCGGTCAACACCGCCGAGACCTTCCACGCCACGCTCGAGCTCGACGGGATCATTCTCACCAAGCTCGATGGCGACGCACGCGGTGGCGCCGCGCTGTCGGTCAAAGAGGTCGTGGGGCGCCCCATCGCGTTCGCGTCGACGGGTGAGACGCTCGAGGACTTCGACCAGTTCCACCCGGATCGCATGGCTCAGCGGATTCTGGGCATGGGCGATGTCCTGACCCTGATCGAAAAGGCCGAGGAGGTCTACGAGCAGGAGGAGGCCGAGGAGGCCGCCCAGCGCCTGCTCGAGGGGACCTTCACCCTCGACGATTTCGTCGAGCAACTGCGCCAGGTCCGTAAGATGGGCAACCTCAGCGGTCTTCTCTCGATGATGCCGGGCGTTCCCAAGGAGCTGAAGGACGCGGAGATCGACGAGAAGGAAATCAACCGCGTCGAGGCCATCGTGTTGTCGATGACGATGGAGGAACGGGTCAACCCCGACGTCATCGACGGCTCCCGCCGCACGCGAATCGCCCGGGGAAGCGGCACCAGCCCCGCTCAGGTCAGCAATCTCCTCAAGCAGTTCAAGGAGATGCGCAAGATGATGAAGGGCATGGCGGGCATGGGCTCCAAGCGCAAGCCGGCCGCTCGCAAAGCCAAGAAGGGCAAGAAGGGCTCTCAGAAGGGCCGCAAGGGATCCCCGAAGGGTCGCACGGGCGGGCGCGTCGCCAGCAAAGAGCCGCAGGCGCTGCCCAAGCTCGACATCGACGGCCTCGATCTGACGCTCCCTGGTCGCTGAACGTGCTCTCCCGGGTCTCGCCGAGATAGGCTGTGATCTTGGCCGTCAGGCCGTTCCCCCGATTGTCCCCCCGCACCCCCTGCGGCTCCGCCGGACGATCACTCCACCACACCACAGGACATCCGGAGAACCATGGCCGTACGACTGCGCCTCATGCGCATGGGCAAGAAGAAGCAGCCGACGTATCGAGTCGTCGCCGCAGACAGCCGTTCGCCCCGCGATGGCCGCTTCATCGAGATCATCGGGACCTACCAGCCGCGTCTCGAGCCGTCCGGCGTCAAGATCGACACCGCACGCGCTGTGCATTGGCTCAACCACGGTGCCCGGCCGAGCGAGGCCGTGGAGAAGCTCCTGAAGATCACCGGGGCGTGGGCCGTCTTCACTGGCGACGCCCCGATGCCCGAGCCCGAGGCCGAGCAGGCATCCGAGCCTGAGCCGGCTGCGGAGCCCGAAGCCGCGCCAGTGGCGGAGACCGACGACGGGGACGCGGCCGAGACGGCCGATTCCGACAACGAGGAGGAATCGGCATGAGCGATCCAGAGGGCACAACGGCCGAAGAGGTGCTGCTGTACCTCATCGCCCAGCTCGTCGAGAACCCCGACCAGGTCGAGCTCGAGATCGAAGAGACCGAGACCAAGATCAGCTTGATGGCCAAGGTCAGCTCCGACGACATCGGCCGGGTGATCGGCAAGCGCGGCCGGGTCGCCAACTCGATCCGCACGCTCGTCCGGGCCGCCGCCGTCAAGGACGGCGTCGAGGTCGAGGTCGACTTCAGCGACTGATTCCGACGCTGTGGGACTGCTGGAGATCGGAACGATCGGCAAGGCCCACGGTTTGCGCGGCGAGGTGCTCGTACGCCTCGTCACCAATCGCACCGAACGCCTCGATCCGGGCTCGGTGCTGCACGCGGGCGAACGCGCTCTCGTGGTGGAGACAGCGCGCCCGCATCAGGATCGCCACCTCGTTCGCTTCGAAGGCGTCGCCGACCGCACGGCGGCGGAGTCGCTGCGCGGCACCGTGCTCAGTGCTGAGCCGATCGAGGACGAAGCCGAGCTGTGGGTCCACGAACTCGTGGGGTCGGTGGTGCGCGACCAGGGCGACGTGGACCGCGGGACGGTGGAGTCGGTGCAAGCGAACCCCGCTTCGGATCTGCTCGTCCTCGACACGGGACATCTCGTCCCGCTCGTCTTCGTGACGGGCAGCCGGGATGGTGTCGTTCGCGTCGACGTCCCCGACGGGCTCTTCGATCTCAGCGGCTGAACATGCGGATCGACGTCTTCACGATCTTTCCCGAAGCGGTCGATGAGATGGCGCGCCTGAGCGTGCTCGGCCGGGCGAGAGACTCCGGCGCTCTCGACGTGCGGGTTCACGATCTGCGCATGACCACCACCGATCCACATCGGACCGTCGACGACGCGCCGTTCGGAGGTGGAGCCGGAATGGTGATGAAGCCCGAGCCGCTGTTCGGAGCCGTCGAGGCTGTCGATCCACCTCGGCCACTGCTCCTGCTCGGGCCGGGTGGCGATCGCTTCGATCAAGCGATGGCATCACGGCTTGCGGCGGGGGAGGGGTTCAGCTTGCTGTGCGGCCGATACGAGGGCGTCGACGAGCGTGTTCGATCGGACCTCGTCGACGGTGAGGTCTCCATCGGTGACTTCGTGCTGGCTGGCGGCGAATTCGCGGCGATGGCCATCGTCGAATCCGTGGCCCGTCTCGTCCCCGGAGTCCTCGGGAACGTCGATTCGTCCACGGACGAGACGTTCGCCGACGGCCTGGTCGAGTACCCGCAGTGGACTCGACCGGCGGAGTTCCGTGGCCTCGCCGTGCCCGAGGTCCTCACGAGCGGCGATCACGGGCGTGTGGACCGTTGGCGGCGCGCCATGTCGATCCTTCGAACGGCTGAGCTGCGCCCCGACCTGCTCGCCGAGCGAGGCGTCACCGAGACCGAGAGGGCGTGGCTCGCTGAGCTCGGGCTCGAGCTCGGGGACCGCTTCGGCGATGCTGACGGGCGGTCTGGCTGAAACGGGACCGCTGCCGCTAGCATGGTCCGTCGGCCGTGGGCCCGCTGCGCATCGTCGCACGAGTACTCGGTTCGCTCCCCTCTCAGCGGTTCGCCGCTCCAGCTTTCGCTCCCGACGTGGAGCCCACACCAGGAGTCCGTGCGCCATGCACAGCACCGATCTCGTCGATCAGGCTCAGCTCCGGGACGACATCCCCGAATTCGGCCCCGGCGACACCGTGAAGGTTCACGTTCGCGTCGTCGAGGGTAACCGTGAGCGCACCCAGCTGTTCGAGGGCTACGTCATTGCCCGTCGTGGTTCGGGTATTCGCGAGTCATTCACCGTGCGGAAGCTCAGCTTCGGTGTCGGCGTCGAGCGCACCTTCCCGCTGCACGCACCGACGATCGCCAAGATCGAGCGGGTTGCGGCGGGCGACGTGCGCCGGGCCAAGCTCTACTACCTGCGCGACCGCATCGGTAAGTCGGCTCGCGTCAAGGAAAAGCGCTACTAGATCCCCTCGGCGCCCGGGCCGGGCGCCCTTCGTCACGCACCGGCCGTCCAGACGGCATGTGGGGTGCCAGGTTCATGTCCCACGACGACCTCGAGGCCTACGAAGCCGATCTCGAGCTCGCGCTGTTGCGCGAGTACCGCGACGTGTGTCGCCTGTTCCGCTTCGTCGTCGAGAGTGAACGGCGGTTCTATCTCGCCAACGAGGTGGACCGTCAGGTCGTCGACGCCGATGGACGGCGCCACATCGAGGTGTCGCTCACCGATGCGTGGGTGTGGGACATGTATCGGCCGAGCCGCTTCGTCCCGAGCGTCACGATCGTGACGTTCAAAGACGTCAACATCGAGCAGCTCCCCGAGTCCGAACTCGGCAACCCCTGACGGTGTGGATGTGCTCTCCCGCTGAGTGACCCGGCGCCGACAGGCCCTCGGTCGGGCCGGCGAGGCACGCGTCGCCGAGTGGTATCGCAGGCGCGGCTTCAGAGTGGTCGCCGCCAACTGGCGTCACGGACGCGGCGAGCTCGATCTGGTGGTGTGCGACGACCGTGTTCTGGCGTTCTGCGAGGTGAAGACGCGCTCCTCGGACCGGTTCGGCACCGGCTTCGAGGCGGTCACCCTCGACAAGCAGAGGCGGATCCGACACCTGGCCGCGGCGTTCATGCGCACGTCCTCCTGGCGGGGGCCCATCCGTTTCGACGTGGCCTCGGTCGTCGCTGGACGCATCGACGTGATCGAGAGCGCGTTCTAGCGGGGGTCGGACCGCCCGCTGGGTGCGTCTAGCTCAACGGCTTGCGACGGTGTCGCGCATGCCAGCAGCCGTAGTGCCAATGCCGGCGCAGATCGGGCGCTTCGTGTGGAATCGCGACCATGTGGCCGAGTCCGGGCGGGATGTCGCGGTTGCAGCCCGGGCACAGGTAGACCTTGTGCGCGTCGTACGGCTGGATCCGCCGGACGTCGTACCCCTCCTCGGGCTCGAGCTCGAAAACCATCTGGCGAGACGGCCTCAGCCGAAGAAGCCCCAGATCACCAACCCGATCGCCACTGCAATGGCGGCACCGAGGAGCACGAAGTCGATCCTGGAGACCTCGTGCTTGCGGTAGGGGTTGTATCCCATGGCGTGAGTATGGCGTCTGGGACTCTCACCGTCCCACCCCGCCGATAGGTTCGACCGCATCGTGACCTCACGCAGGTCACCTCCCCGGGCCGGCGCCGGCGCGCGCCGCCTCACATCGGAGGTGTCTCCGTGTTCACCACAACCACTACGTCGTCGACGCTCATCGGGGTCGAGGGACGCCGAGTGTCCGTCGAGGTCCATCTGTCCAACGGCTTGCCCGCCTTCGCCATGGTCGGTCTGGTCGACACCGCAGTGCGCGAGGCGAAAGACCGCGTACGGGCTGCGGTCATCAGCTCGGGTCTCGAATGGCCGCAGCGGCGGCTCACCGTCAACGTGGCTCCCTCGGAGTTGCGCAAGACCGGATCCTCCCTCGATCTCGCGATCGCCGTGGGGGTCCTCGCCATCACCGAACAGGTTCCCGTCGAGGCCGCCGAGCGGTGGTCGTTTCTCGGGGAGCTCGGGCTCGACGGGCAGGTTCGGCCGATGCAGGGCCTGGTTCCGCTCGTGCACGCCCTCAGCGACTCGGACCTCGTCGTTCCCGACACGGGCCTCGCCCTCGCCCAGCCGGTTCATCGCGGCGGTCGGCTGGAGGTGGTGAGGACCCTCAGCGATGTCGTGGAGGCCCTCAACGGTCGCATGCCCTGGCCGGACCCGACGCCGCTGTCGGCGCCGCATAGCCCTGCTCAGCACCCGGACATGGCCGACGTGGTCGGTCAACCCCAGGCCCGGCTCGCCTGTGAGGTGGCGGCGGCCGGTGGCCACCACTTGCTCCTGTTGGGCCCTCCCGGGGCGGGCAAGACGATGCTCGCCAGGCGCCTCGCCGGCCTCCTTCCCGACCTGGCGCCCGACGACGCGCTCGAGGCGACCCTCATCCATTCTGCGGCAGGCCTGCCGCTCCCTCAGGGGTTGCTCCGCCGTCCACCGCTCCGGAGCCCGCACCACAGCGC
>Ga0114932_10000278_pt1 | contig 61289 bp, 44 predicted proteins | sample 2SBtaG_2_FD_87286 | JGI IMG/M metagenome (GOLD analysis project Ga0114932, IMG submission 87286) | Deep subsurface microbial communities from Kolumbo volcano to uncover new lineages of life (NeLLi) - 2SBTROV12_ACTIVE470 metaG | ecosystem: Environmental > Aquatic > Marine > Volcanic ...
CCGCGAGACCCAGGATCAAGAGCACGTTGTAGATGTTGGACCCGACCACGTTCCCCACGGCCATGTCGGGCACACCTCGGAGGGCCGCCCCGACGGAGACGACGAGCTCGGGCATCGAGGTGCCCGCAGCGACGACCGTGAGCCCGACCACCGCTGGGCTCACGCGAAAGCGGAGCGCGAGCGCCGTGGCGCCGCGGACCAGCAGCTCTCCACCGCCGACCAGCAGGGCTAGGCCGCACACCGAGGTCAAGGCATCGACCAGCACGCCCACTCCTGCCGGGAAGCGCCTGCGGTCAGCCGCGACCTCAGCCCGTTCCTCGGGGCACGAAGCCTCTATCCGCCTTCACGGGGAGAGCACGGCATCGGCTCCGACGCGGAAGATCGAACCACTCGCTACTCGGCGGGCACGAAGGCCGTGTCGACCGCCGCCTCCTGCTCGACCTCCGGCAGCTCCACCGCGTCGAACTCCGTGCCGCCTTCGAGCAAGGTGCTGCCCCAGTAGACGATGCCCAGCACGACCAGCAGGAGCACCGCAAGGAAGTGGGTCCGGTTCAGCTGGAGCTGCGGGGCCGCGCGCGCCGGGGCCTTGCTGGCCAGCTTCGGTGCGCTGTAGTCGGCCGATACCGCGCTCCCAGGCTCGAGGCCGCCGACGTAGTCGACCCGACCCCACTGGGCGGCCCGAGGGGCCGTCGTGGCGTCCACCCAGACCACGCCCCAGACCTCGCCATTGGCGGGCAGCAACAAGACGCGCAACGGCATCTTGCGCTGGCGAAGGACGGTGTTGATCTCCGCGGCCAGCTCCGGCGCGTCGACCAGTCCGTAGCGCACCACCAGGGGCAACACGCCCTTGGCGCCGCGGCAGCTCCAGCCCACACCGAGGTCGGCGTCGCCCTCGATCGGGTCGCTCGCGCCCAGCACCGTGCCGCCGCTGTCGGTGATGCCGGTGAGCTGGAAGTCGTGGGCGCGGGCGAAGTCCTCGATCGGGATCACGCGCTCGGCGACGTCGCCGATCGACGCCACACGCACCGGCAGGGCGCGGAAGGGCACGCTGTCCTTGTCGTGGCTGAAGCGCATCTGGTGGGCGAACTCGAGGAAGGGCTCCCACCACATCTCGGTGCGGCCCGACGAGCAGTGACGCATCAAGGTGGCCTTGATCTCGGCGTGGTACCGCTCGGGCACGCTCTTGTAGATGCCGAGCGCCCGGAGCCGCCCGAGGATCGTGGGCGCATCCATCGGCGAGAGCACCCGCGGGGTTCCATCCAGGATCTCGGAGATGATCGACCTCCAACCCTGGCAATTGTAGCGCGCGCGGCTGGCCGCTCAGGCGGCTTTCAGCACCAGCACGCTGGCCGTGTCGGACCCCTCGCCGTGGCTGTGGCTCAGGAGCGGATCGAGGCCGCATCGGCTGCGCACGAAGGCCTCCAGATCGTGCGCGTCGGCCGGCGAGGGTGCGCTGCCGCGGAGGTGCACGAGCACGCTGCGGGCCGTGGCGAAGGCCTGGTCCTGCTGGGCGGCCGCAGCCCGCACGGCTTCGACAGGATCGGAGCCCTGGGCGACCGAGGGGGAAGCGAGGCCGGCCACCGAGGGGAGCACTCCCCGGGCGTGCAGCACGAGCGCCACCCGCACCGCGTCCACCACGTGGGCCACCACCTGATCCGCGCGGTGCACGGCGCCCTGGAGCGGGACCCGACCGGAGGTGAGGAGCAGGTCCTGCAAGGCCACCGGAACCAGCAGCTGAGCGGACTCGGCGAGGGACGCCAGCGCCACGTGGGCGACCCGGCGACGGGCGCGGCCCTCGAACCAGAACGGCGTGGTCACGACGGCGGCCGCGCTGGGCGCGCGGCGCGAGAGGGTGGACAGGGCGCTCGTGGCAAAGCCGCCACCGAGCCCGCCGACCAGGATCGAGTGGCCCGCCAGGCGGGGCAGCAGCAGGGGCAGCTCCGCCTCGCCACGGACGAGCAGCCGATCGGCGGCCAGGGACGCGCGCAAGGTGGGGAGGTCGGCGTCCGCCGCAACCACCTCGACCGGCCCACGGAGCATGGGCAGCAGCCGGTTCGTGGCCGAGATGCCGGCACCCCCGAGGCCCAGCACGGCAACGGACGGCGCGGACGGCGCCGGGGACGGGAGGGCGGCCGCCGTGCCCAGCAGGGTGACGGCGGAGGCGGCGGTGAGGAAGGCGCGGCGGCTGATCGGCATGGGGGCTCCTGCTGCCCACACCGTCGATCGGCTCGCTGCCAGTTTCTGTCCGGACAGGACCGGGCGATCCCTCGGTGCTTCGCCGATCTTGATGCATGATCCCCCCATGACCACGCGCCCCGTCCTGCTCGCCGCCCTGCTCCTCGCGTCCGCGTGCCGCGCCGACAAGATCGGGGACGACACCGGCGCGATCCCTGCCGCCGACGACACTGCGCAGCCGGTGGACACAGGTCCCGAAGAGGCCCTCGACGCCGACGGCGACGGTGTGGCCGCGGACGAGGACTGCGACGACGGCGACCCGGCGGTGGGCGCCGCGGTCACCTGGTACGCCGACAACGACAGCGACGGCTACGGCGGCGACGACGGGGAGACCGGCTGCGACGCACCCAAGGGCCACGTGGCCGACAGCTCCGACTGCGACGACGACGACCCCGAGACCTACCCCGGCGCCGCGGAGCGCTGCGACGACGCCGACAACGACTGCGACGGGGAGTCCGACGAGGACGTGACCGAGCTCTGGTACGCCGACAGCGACGGCGACGGCGACGGCGACCCCGAGACGACCGTGGAGAGCTGCGATCCGGGAGCGGGCTGGGTGGCCGATGACCTGGACTGCGACGACGACGACGACACCATCCACCCCGACGCCGAGGAGGTCTGTGACGATCTGGACAACGACTGCGACGGCGCGATCGACGACGACGACGACGACCTCGACGCCACCACCGCGAACACCTGGCACGCCGACGACGACGACGACGGCTTCGGAGACCCCGACAGCACGACCCCGGCCTGCGACCAACCCTCGGGTTGGCTCGGCGACGCCTCCGACTGCGACGACCGCGACGACGACGTGAACCCCGACGCCACCGAGATCTGCGACGGCCTGGACAACGACTGCGACGACGCGATCGACGACGACGACGACAGCCTGGACGCCGCCACCGCCTCGACCTGGTACGCCGACGCCGACGCCGACGGCTTCGGTGACGAGACCGCGCCCACCCTCGCCTGCGTGCAACCTGCCGGCACCCAGGTCGAGGCCGACGACTGCAACGACGGCGACCCCGAGGTGCACCCGGAAGCCACCGAGATCTGTGACGACCAGGACAACGACTGTGACGGGCTCACCGACGACGACGACCCGGACGTGGACGACCCGAGCACCTGGTACATCGACGCGGACGGCGACGGCGAGGGGTCCGACACGTACCTGGTGGAGGCCTGCGACGAGCCCAGCGGGTTCGTCGGCACGGCCGAGGACTGCGACGACGGCGACGCGTCGAGCCGCCCGGGCGGCACCGAGGCTTGCGACGAAGCCGACAACGACTGCGACGGCGCGGTCGACGAGGGCGTCACCACGACCTTCTACGCCGACGCCGACGGGGACGGTGAAGGCGATCCCGGCACCACGGTCGAGGCCTGCGAGGTGCCGGCCGGCGCGGTGACCGACGCGCTGGACTGCGACGACGACGACGCCAGCGTCTCCCCGGCCGCCACCGAGCTGTGCGACGGCACCGACAACGACTGCGACGGCTCCACCGACGAAGACGACGCCGCCGACGCGGCCACCTTCTACGCGGACGGCGACGCCGACGGGTACGGCGACGCGACATCGCCGACCGAAGCATGCGACGCACCCACGGGAACCGTGTCCGACGACACCGACTGCGACGACGGCGACGCCGCGGTGAACCCCGGCGCCACCGAGACCTGCGAGGGCGACGACCTGGACTGCGACGGCCTCGTGGGCGACGACGACCCCGACGTGCTGGACGCCACGACCTGGTACGCCGACGGCGACGGCGACGGCTGGGGCACCACGGCCACCACCACCTCGGCGTGCGAGGGGCTCTCGGGTTGGAGCGCGCTCAGCGGCGACTGCGACGACGGCGACGCCAACGCCTCCCCGCTGGGAACCGAGAGCTGCGACGAAGCCGACAACGACTGCGACGGCACGGTCGACGAGGGCGTCACCACGACCTTCTACGCCGACGCCGACGGCGACGGAGAGGGCGACGCGGACACGACCGTCGAGGCCTGCGACGCCCCCTCCGGCTACGTGGGAGACGCCTTGGACTGCGACGACACCGCGGCGAGCGTGACCCCATCGGCCACCGAGCTGTGCGACGCCGTGGACAACGACTGCGACGGCGCCACCGACGAGGCCTCTGCAGCCGACGCCGCCACCTGGTACGCCGACGCCGACGGCGACGGCTACGGCGACGCCGACAGCCCCGAGCTGGCCTGCGACGCGCCCAGCGGCACGGTGGCGGACAGCACCGACTGCGACGACGGCTCGAGCGCCCTGTCGCCCGGAGCCGACGAGGTGTGCGACGGCGTGGACAACGACTGCGACAGCCTGGTGGACGACGACGACCCCGACGTGACCGACGCCATCACCTGGTACCTGGACGCCGACGGAGACGGCTACGCGGGCGCGCTGTACACGACCGAGGCCTGCGACATGCCCAGCGGCTTCCTCGGCGCCGTCGAGGACTGCGACGACACCTCGACGAGCATCAACCCCGAGGGCTTCGAGGACTGCAACGACCTCGACGACGACTGCGACGACGCAGTGGACGAGGAGGGCAGCACGCTCTGGTACGCAGATGCCGATGGGGACGGCTACGGCGACCCCGCGGTGACCACCACCGACTGCGAGCAACCCAGCGGCTACGTGGCCAACAGCGACGACTGCGACGACACGGGACCCGGCGACACCGACGGCGATGGCCTGCAGGACTGCGAGGACGACGACATCGACGGCGACGGTCTCCGCGGCGACTGGGACGCGGACGACGAGGACGGCAGCGTGACGCGGGGACCGAACGCGGGCCTCGGCGGGGACGGAGCCTGGACGGAGACGGGCAGCGTGAGCGTGGGCGGCGACGCCACGTGGTCGAGCACCGTGCTCGACGGCGGCGCGGCCGCTGGGGACACGTCGATCGCGGTGCACGATGCGGCCGACTTCGCCGAAGGCGACGAGCTGTTGGTGCTGGCCCAGCAGGGCGAGGACGCGGGCACCCACCAGTTCGTCTACGTCGCCGCAGTCGACGGCGACACGGTGACCATCGAGCCCGCCCTCGGCGACGACTACGCCGCCGACAGCGTGGTGCTGGTGCAGCGGGTGCCGCACTTCACCGACGTCACCCTCGACGGCACGCTGGAGGCGGTGGACTGGTCTGGCGGCGGCGGTGGGGTGGTGGTGTTTCGTGCGACAGGCGACGTGAGCATCGCGGGCGCGATCCGCGTGGACGGCCAGGGCTTCGAGGGCGGCGCGGGGGTGAGCGGCAACGGCAGCGACCCCTACCAGGGCGAGTCGTGGAACGGCGTGGGGGCCACCGGCACGACCACCGCGAACGAGGGCGGCGGCGGCTCCTACCCCCGACGTGGCGACAACGCCGACAGCGGCGGAGGGGGCGGCTACGGCAGCGCCGGCTCGGACGGCCTGGCCTATGGCGGTGAGGCGGTCTGCGACGGCGGCGGCACCTACGGCAGCACCGCGCTGTCGGCGTGGTACCTCGGGTCGGGCGGCGGCGGCGGGTCCCCGGACACCGAGAGCGACGGCGACTCGAGCGGGAACGTCACCGGTACCGGTGGCGACGGCGGCGGACTCATCGCGGTCTACGCTGGGGGCACCCTCACCGTGAGCGGCGAGGTCACTGCAGACGGCGACGACGGCACCGACGCGGTGTCGGTGGGCGGCGAGAACGGAGGCGCCGGCGGCGGTTCGGGCGGTCAGATCCTGCTCGCCGCGCCCACGGTCACCCTCAGCGGAACGGTGAGCGCAGCGGGCGGCGCCGGCTCCACCTCGTCGTCGTCGAACATCAGCACCCCCTACGGCTCGGCGTTCGGCGGGGATGGCGGCGACGGCCGCGTGCGCATCGACGCCGACAGCACGAGCGGCACCACATCGCCGTCGGCCTACGCCGGCGGCTGGGAGGACTGAGCCGAGTGCTCTGGCTGCTGGCCTGTGCGCCCACGCCGTGCGAGGCGGGCTGGGGACGCGCGCGCGACGGGACCTGCGTGGCGCTGGCGGACGGTTCGGTCGCGGACGCCGACACCGATCCGGAGGCCGACACCGGCGGGCCGGGCGAGACGGGTGTCGACCGAGAGACCGGCGACCCCGGCAGCTGCCCGGCGGGCCCCTGGCCCACCACGAGCGACGTGGACGCCACCGCCGAGCAGGTGTGCGAGAAGTTCACCAAGCCCTGCAACCACCAGGTGCGGCTGGCGCTGGGAAGCGGCGCGGCCTGGCGCGTGCTCGAAGCGCCCGTCGCGCTGCACGCGTCGGTGCCCGACCCCGCCTGGATCGCGCACGGCACGATCGACGGCGAGCCCTGGTACGAGCTGCGCATCGCCTACGTCGACGCCGCCGACACCAACCGCCCCGAGGGCGCCAGCCAGCGGATCAGCGTGGCTGCGCTCCCCGTGTCGGAGAGCGAGCTGGGTGACACCGAGCTCGCGGCGGCGCTGGCGGGGGACGGGCGCTGCCCGTGGGTCCACCGGGCCACGAACGCCCACGAGCACGGCGGCAACCTGGTCGATCCGGGACTGGAGGTCTTCGAGGCCGAGGACGGGGAGCTCGTGCACCTGATGGTCGCGCTCGACAACCTCGTCTCGGAGGGCACCTCCTACAAGAGCGAGAAGCACCTCACGAAGAGCTGGTGGTTGCGGCTGCTGTCGAGCGCCGACGGCTTCACCTACGAGCGCATCGGCGACGTGCTGGAGCTGGCGGTGGCCGACGACGGCTCGCGGGCCGGGGTGGACCCCGACCTGTTTCCGCTGGGCTACGCAGGCGACTACCCGGGGGTGCTCCCCTCCGCGTGGTTGCCCGGCGGGAGCGGACCGTGGGGGCTGCACCTCTCGAGCGGGGGCGAGCTGAACCTGTTCGAGGGCGAGCTCGGTGAGGCGCTCGCACGGCAAGGCACGGCGACCACCGCGGGCTCCGTGAGCACCACCTCGGTGCTGGACGGCGAGCTGGTGCTGCATGCCCACGTGGCCGTCGACGAAGAGTTCGCGGACATCGTGCGCATCGAGCGCGACGCCGACGGCCTGTACGGGGCGGCGGAGGTTGTGCTGGCCACGGGGGACGAGGGCTTGCCCCACGGCGGCTTCTCACCCAGTGTGGTGCCCTTGCCCGGAGGCCTCCAGCTGATGGTGCTTCACACCGCGATCGACGGGCCGGACGCATTTTGATGCATCAAAGATATCGTTTGTGCAAGCGTTGGCGGCGGCCGACGGAGCGGGATGCATCGCTGCACCCGGCTTCGATCGACCGCCGCCTGATGTGGTCCGAGCGGCGGACTACTTCGCGCCGACGTCGTGGGGCGGCTCCATCTGCTCCTCGCACTCAGTCGGAGTGGGCACGGTCGGGCAGGTCGTGAAGCTCATCGCGGCGTGGGCGCTCGACCAGCCGGGGCTGGTGGACGGCCAGTCGTCCCAGGTCCGCGAAGGGTCGCTGCCGCTGCCGCGGTACATCTTGTCCTTGTTGTCGCTGTCGTCACCGTACATGGCGTCACTGTCGCTGTTGCCCCAGTGCCGGTCCTTGTGGTCGTCGTTGCTGCTGGTGCCGTCGGCCTCCGGCGACAGGATGTCGTCACCGGACTGGCCGAAGGCGAAGCTCTTGCCGCGGGAGGCCTGGAGCCAGTCGCCCCCGGAGCCACCGAACACGAAGGCTCGGCTGTAGGAGCCGCTGGTCGGGCTCTTGCCCGTGGCGCTGAGCGTGTCGTCGTCGCTGCCACCGAACACGAAGGCGATGCCGCCCGCCTCGTCCACCGAGAGCTCGTCGTCGCCGTCGCCGCCGGTCAGGAAGGCCATGGTGGTGCCGATCTGCGCCACCATGTCGTCGTCGCCGCCGCCGAGGCCGACCAGGCTCGTCTCGATCTCGTCCCGACCCGCCGAGCCGATGCCCACGCCCACGCTGCGGGCCACGTCGTCGCCGTCGCCGCCGAGCACGATGTCGAAGCCGTCCTCGCCGGCGTGGCAGTCCGCGCCGTCGTTGCCGAAGAGCAGGTCCATCTCGGTGCCGCCCTCCAGGGTGTCGTCGTCGTCGCCGCCGAAGAGCAGCCCCAGCTCGGTGCCGCTGGAGAGCGCATCCTCACCCGCTCCACCGAGCAGGAAGTCGATGCCTCCCTCGCCGCGCACGAGGTCGTCGCCGCCGGAGCCGACCAGCAGGTCGAGCTCGGTGCCGCCGACCAGCTGGTCGTCGCCGTCGCCGCCGAAGCCGAGGTCCACGCCCTGCTCACCCCACAGGCAGTCGTCGCCCTCACTGCCGAAGAGGATGTCCAGGTCGTTGCCGCCGAACAGCACGTCGTCGCCTTCACCGGCCCAGGCCAGGTCCACGCCGTCCTCGCCGTCCATCCAGTCGTCGCCGTCGTTGCCGAACATCACGTCCAGGCCGGCGCCGCCGATCACGATGTCGGTCTCGTCGTTGCCGAAGAGCAGGTCCACGGCGCCGTCGCCACCTTCCACCCGGTCGCGACCGGTGCCACCGAAGGCCAGGTCGATGCCTTCGCCGCCCATGACCGTGTCGTTGTCGCTGCCGCCGAAGAGCAGGTCGAGGCCGTCGCCGCCGTTGACGACGTCCTGGTCGGAGCCACCGAAGAGGATGTCGAAGCCCCCCTCACCGTCGACCGTGTCGTCGCCGCTGCCGCCGAACACGAGATCGAGCAGGCCGTCGCCGCCGCTGACCACGTCGTCGCCGCTGCCGCCGACCACCAGGTCGACGCCGTCGCCGCCGGTGACGGGGTTGTCGTCGCCGTCGCTCGTGAAGATCAGATCCAGGCCGTCGCCACCGTCGACCTCGTCGTCGCCGGCACCTGCGAGCACGATGTCGAGTCCGGCGTGCGCCGTGATCGTGTCGTCGCCGTCGGAGCCGATGAGCAGGTCGAGCTTGTCGGAGCCGGTGAGGTCGTCGTCGCCGTCGCCGCCGAAGTGGAAGCTGCCCACCTCGAGGTCGACGCCGTCGATGATGATGCGCCCCTGTCGACGGTTGCGCAGGATGTCGTCGTCCCACTGCCCGAAGATCAGGTCGATGCCGCCACCACCATCGATCGTGTCCTCGCCGGCCGACGACGCGGTGAGCCCGTCGCCGAACAGCAGATCGGTGTAGCCGAAGTCGCTGGCGTCGCTCTCGTCGTAGTCCGGGTCCGAGCCCGAGAGCACGTCGTCGCCGGAGCCACCGAAGAGCACGGAGCCGAGCTCGACCTCCACGGTCACCGCACCCACGGTGAAGCTGTAGTCCTCGCCGTAGCCGGCGTACAGCAGGTCGTCGCCCTCGCCCCCGACGATCAGCTCGTGCTGGTCGCCGCCGTGCAGCTCGTCGTTGCCGGAGCCGCCGAGGAGGATCTCGTGGCCCTTGCGGCCGTTGATGCAGTCATCGCCCTGTCCGCCCCACAGCACCTCGAAGCTGGCTTCGACGTCGCCGCCGCGGATGGTGTCGTCGAAGGGTGTGCCGATGACGAGACCGATGCCCAACAGGTCGATCTGGAAGACCGGCGTGGTGTTGTCGCAGGCGTTCGGCGACGAGTCCGACTTCATCGTCGAGCTGGAGAAGCCGGGGGTGGTGGAGCCGCCGGTGGTGCCGAACATGTCTTCGCCGATCTCGGCGACGATCGTGTCCATGGCCTGCTGGGCCGGTGCGTACCAGCCCGACACACCGTAGTAAGCGAGCTCGTCGCCGCCGTAGGTGGTCTCGAGACCGTCCTCGAAGGTGTCGACACCGGCCGCGGCATCGGCTGCGAGGTCGCTCGCGTTGTCGCCGATCGCCTCGTAGGAGCTCGGGTCGGTCTCGGTGTAGCTCACGGTGGGCTCCCCGCCGATCGCCAGCTCCACGCACAGCTCGATGTCGAGCGCCGTCTCCTCCTGCACGAGCAGGCCCGCCTCGAGCTGGGCCTCGAGCTCTGCCCAGTCGCGGTCGAGCTCGCCCTTCTCGTTCTTGCCGTCGTAGTCGTCGCCTTCCTTGTCGGGGAAGGCCTGGTCGAGCGCGGCTTCGAGCTCGTCGCCCCAGGCCTCGAGCTCCAGGCAGGCCTCGATGGCCTGCTGCAGCACGGCCGGGTCGGGGGCCGATGCCTCCAGCGCCGCCGTCTCGCTGTCGGCGAGGGCTGCGTCGGCCTGCGCGAGGGGCTCGATGAGGTCCATCTCGTCCTGGACGTCGGTGGCCCAGCTGGCGAGCCCGAGCGTGCCCGCCTCGGCGGCGTCGAGATCGGAGCCGTCGAGCAGGAGGCTCATGCCGTCCTGCATCTCCGACAGGGCACCGGTGACCGCATCGTGTGCGGCGGTCACCAGGTTGTCGGCCTGGGCGGTGCGGCTGAGCTGCCACTCGGTGCGCACGGTGTCGCCCATGGTCACGAGCTCGTCGTGCCGGGCGGCCATCGTGCTCGGGTCGCCGCCGCGGAGGTCGTCGAACGCCGACTCGTCGGTGTCGAGGTACGAGAACACCGCCGTCGGGTCGGTCTCGCCATCGAACGCGACCGAGTACCCGGGGGCGGTGGCGTAGTCCGGCGTGGTGACGTAGAAGCCGGCCGCCAGGTCCGCGTGGATGGTGACGCTGCCGGCGCCGGTGATGGTCAGCTGGCCGTCTTCGACCACGGCGCCGTTGCTGTCGAGGATCCAGTAGTCGAACTGGCCGGGCAGCACGTCGGCGGCGAGCACATCGCCTGGCCCGACGTCGATCTCGACGTGGGTGGCGGGGGTCGGGCAGCCGGTCAGCACGAGACCGAGGAGGCCGGCGCCGACGAGGCGACGCAGCGACGGGCGACAGCGATGGAACGTGGAACGGGACATCTCACACTCTCCCTTGGGGGGTTGCGAGACCGTTCAAGGGGGAGCCGCTCGCCCCGTTACACCTGGACCATGAAGTCGCCGATCCTGGGCACCGTGCCCCTGGCCACCCCGTGGCAGACCCTCGACCCCTTCCTCTTCTGCATGCACCACCTGGATGCCTACCCGGAGGGCGACGAGCGCATGGCGCCCAAGGCCTCCCTGGCCGGCCGGAACCTGGGCTCCGACTTCAGCGGGCGGGACGGTTGGTCGATGTACCACGGGCAGAGCGTGCCCGGCTTTCCGCAGCACCCGCACCGCGGCTTCGAGACCATCACCATCGTGCGCAGCGGCTACATCGACCACAGCGACTCGCTCGGCGCCACCGCCCGCTTCGGCCACGGCGACGTGCAGTGGATGACCGCCGGAAAGGGCATCGTGCACGCCGAGATGTTCCCGCTCGTGAACGACGACGCGCCCAACCCGGTGGAGCTGTTCCAGATCTGGCTCAACCTCCCCGCGGAGGACAAGCTGGTCGACCCCTACTTCACGATGCTCTGGGGGCCGACCATTCCCCGCACGCAGGTCGAGGACGAGGCAGGCCGGACCACCGAGGTGGTGGTGGTCGCGGGCACGCTCCTGGGCCTGCAGGGCCCGCAGCCGCCGCCGGACTCCTGGGCGAACCGCGCCGACGCCGAGGTGGGCATCTGGACGCTCAAGCTCGACCCCGGTGCGCGCTGGACCCTGCCGGCCGGGCCCAAGGCCGTGACCCGGGTGGCCTACTTCTTCGCCGGACGGACCCTGACCATGGGCGGCCAGGAGGTGGCGGTGGGGCACGCCGCGCAGCTCGACCCGACCGTGGCCGCGGCGATCGAGAACGGCGAGGAGACGGCGGAGATCGTGGTGCTGCAGGGGCGGCCGATCGGCGAGCCGGTCGCGCGGCACGGCCCCTTCGTGATGAACAGCGCCCAGGAGATCCAGCAGGCCTACAGCGACTACCGGTCCACGGGCTTCGGGGGCTGGCCCTGGGAGGGCTCGGGCCCCACGCACGAGCGGGACGCGACCGCGTTCGCCGTGCACGCCGACGGTCGGAAGGAGCGTCGGGGCTGAGTCCGGTGCGGCTCACCAGGCGCCGAGGAGCGCTCGTCCGAAACGCGGCAGGGCCTCCATGAGCAGCAGACGGCCGCGCCCCTGCTCCCGACGGGCCTCGCACTGCTGGAGCACCGCGGCGAGCCGATCGCGCACGGCCACCGACGAGCGCACCGCCCACCCACCCGGTTCGGGCGGCTCCAGCTGCGTCACCCAGAGCAGCTCGCTGCTGATCTCCGCGTGCTTCCGCAACAGGCGCAGCTCGGTGGGCATGCGGCCGAGCACGACCTCGAGCCCGGCGCCGATGAGGGCCAGGTCCGTGTCACGCGCCAACGAGCTGTGGGTGCGGATCGCTCGGCAGAGCCGCGCCACGTCGTGGGCGAGGTCCAGGTCGTCGCTCCGATCCGCGGCGAACAGGCGGTCCGAGATCCCGGCCAGCCGAGGCCACACGCCATCGCGACGCTCCCGAAGCTCCGGGTCGGTCAGCCACACATCGGCGAGGACCTCCAGGTGCAGGCTCCGCGCCGCCCGCAGCCCCAGCTGGTCGAGGATCCACTTCGCACGCCCGTCGTCGCGATCGTCGTAGGCCGCCCGCCAGCCTGCGATCCACTCTGCGGCATCCACCAACCCAGGTGAGCTGAGGGTGGGGTCGGCCAGGCAGGCCGCGAAGTCCGCCGGGAGGTTGAGCACCGGCCGCGGCCGGCCAGCATGGGTCTCCAGCCGCTCGTTGTCGCCGCGGTTGCGGAGCGTGACCACCACGCCCGAGCCGGTCTTCGCGAGCTGGGTGCGGCGCGGGTTGCAGTCGAGCCACACCCCGCTGGCCTGGGAGCGGACGACCACCCGACCGTCCGAATCGGCTGTCGCGCCCTTGATCGGCGTCACGTTGAGGCCCTCGCCCACTGCGAGCCGATCGAACTCTGCCCGTGCTTCCGGGTGGTGGATCACCGAGAAGCCGCCGTGGACGCGCAGGTCGCGTTCGAAGGCACCGCGCACCCAGCCGTCGCTGTCGCGAAGGAGCTGCTCGGCCGTGGCGGCGTCCGACACGAAGCGCCCGGACCAGCCCGCATGTTCGGCCGCCAGCCAATGAACCGCCATCGTGGCCGGGTCCTGGGCGAGGAAGCCGATCGGCTCGCCGCCTCCGTTCGACACGGCCCGAAGGAGCCGGGCCGGCCCGAAGCGACGCATGCGGTGACGCACCCCGGAGACCAGACCGTGCGGGGTGGAGCGCACCCAGAGACGGATCCCGCCGCCCCGGACCAGCAGCTCGTCCACCACGGGGCGGGTGTGGTGCTGCGGCAGACCGCCCACGATGGCGTCGGCCCGCAGAGGCAGCAGCCACCGCCCCGCGCGAACCAACCAGAAGGACCCATCGAGCGCGCCCAGAACCACCGCAGGCGCCACGCCGTCGAGGCCTTCTCCGGGCAGCGCCTGGTGCCTCAGAGACACGTAGGCACGGGCATCGCGCTGGTGCAAGAGCTCGATGGTGACCGGCAGTGCGCCACCAGCCGCCGCCACGACCGAGCGCGGGTCCCGCTGGAGCCACGGCCGGAGCGGGTGGTTGCGCCATGGGGGGTCGTCGCGCTCCAGGCTCACGCTGTGGTCCGGCAGGCCCGCGATGCGGAGCCGGCCTTCTTCGACCACCAGCAGCGCGGACAGGCCCTTGACCTTGTCGGCGTAGAGCTCGCCAGACCCCCCGAAGGTCTGCAGGAAGTTGTCGGGCTGGAGCACGGCGATCCCGTGGTCCTGCCGGCGCTCCGCCTGCGACACGCTCATGGGCAGCACGATCACGTGGCCCTCCACGCCCAGCCGAATGGCGCCGTCTTCGACATCGGTGCCGCGCACCGGGAGCAGGGCGACGGACCCGCCGAAGAGCGGGCGCAGGCCGGGACGCCAGCGCACCAGGCGGGCCCGATCGAGGCCCAGCGGATCCCCCTCCCGCAGCTGGAGCTCGACCTGGTCGCCCACGTCCAGGGCGTCGCAGCGCAAGCCGTCGAGCGCGATGGCCTGCCGCTTCTTCCCCAGCTGGGCCACCAGGAGCCGCCGCGGAAGGGCCACCACGCGACCCGGGCTCATCTCCACCCAGAGGTGGTCCCGGTCGTGCTCGCCGACCACCGTCACGGTGATGGACGTCTTCGGGGTCATGGGGCCGAAGAGCTGGTGCACGGGGAAGCCGAGGCGCAACAGCGCCTGGCGGCTGTAGCGGAGCCGTGGGCCCTTCGCGCCCTTCGGCCACTCGAAGAAGATCGGTCCCTGCTCGGCCACGACCTCCTCGGGGAGGTCGGTACGGATGGGCCGGAGGCGGCGCGACTTCTTCTGCTTCACCCAGCGCACGGTGAACGCGTCGTGGTAGCGCCACGCACTCCTCTTGATGGCCGTGTCGAGACGCCGCGCGGTGGTCTCGGCGAAGCTCGCCTCGCGCCAGGAGAGCGGTCGTACCTTCTGCGTGTCCCAGTCGTGGGCGGTCAACCGCCACGTGTCCCGATCCACGTCCAACCAGCCGGCCGGATCGTGCCCCGCCTGATGGGGGTCGGCCCGGAGGTGACCGCGGTGCCAGCCCGCCACGCCCACGCGGGGCTTGCTGCTCTCCAGGGTCCGGAAGCCGTCGTCGACCGACAGGTCGCGCCACTGGCCGGGGCGCTGCCGCTCCCCGAACCCCGCGGTCACGCCGGGCAGCCCGCCGAGGGTGAGCTGGTGCTTCTTGCGCCAGAAGTCCGGGCTCTCGGCCTGTTCGATGGCGTCGTCCCGGTTGAAGCCGTCGACGGGCAGGACCACCACGCTCCGGCCGCCCTTCGGCACGAACACCCGATCCCCATAGGTCGCCAGCCGCACGTCGATGCCGGTGACCCCTTCGCGCAGCACGCGACGGACCTGCACCACGTCGCCGAGGTCGAAGCGGCGCTCCGCGTGCACGCCGGAGGCCCGGGCGAACACGCCCGGCAGCACCTCGAGCACGAGGTGGCCCGCGTCCTGCTTCCGGAGGTCCGCGGCCACGGTCATCAGCTGCGGCCCGTCGTGGTGCCCGAGGTAGCCGAGCAGCGCGTGCTCGGTGCGGAGCGGCAGGCTCGACCAGAGCTTGCGACGACGCCAGTTGTTCGGGTCGGGCTTTGGCCGTGGGTGCAGGTCGGCCTCCTCCCAGATCGCTCCCTTGAGCCCCTTCTGGGAGGGGGTCAGCTTGACCAACATGAGCCGGTCCAGCACCGCCTCGGTGGCGTCCCGGTCGAGCACGCGCCTGAGCAGCCCCTCGCGCACGGCGAAGTCCCGCCGCAACACCAGCACCTCAGCGGCGCGGCCGTGCTCGAGCAGACCCTCCGGCGCCGCGAAGAAGACCTTCACCTCGTTGTAGGGCCGCTCGATCTTCACGAGGCGAAGGAAGAGGCGCTCGCCGACGCGCAGGGCGTTGTCGCCCACGGCCAGGTGCACGTGCTCGAAGCGGATCGTGCGGCCCCGGGTGAGCTCGAACTCCCCGCTGTCGAGGCGACCGAGCACGGTGGTCCGCTCGTCGGGTTCCAGCCGCTTCAGGAGCTCCCGCACGCTGCTCTCGGACAGCAGGGCCCGCGGCACGTTGTAGCCTCGGGCCGCCGTGCTGGGATCGATCGCGCTGCCATCGAGACCGCGGATGGCGAGGATGCGGATCTGGTCGCCGACGCGCTGGACGTCCAGCAGGTGCACGATCCTGTGGCGCTTGGCCTGGTTGTACAGGCGGGTGGACTCGGCGTATGCGAGCCGCACCTTGCGGATCTCCAGCACGGTCCGGGTGGTCCCTTCCTCGGACCCGGGCTTCTCGTGGAACACCAGCTCGCGCACGAGGTCGCCGTGGAACAAGGTGTTCTTCAGGCCTCCGAAGGGCTTGTCGCCGAAGCGGAGGTCGGCGCCGGGCACGGTGACGCAGAGACCCGGTCCCCAGGAGAAGCGGTGGGTGGGCACGGGGGGCGCCTCCCCTGTGGCCTCGTCGAGCTCGACCAGGCCCGCGTAGGCGAACTTCCAGCTGCGGCTCCCACCCTCACGGGGGTCGAGGTCGACCACCTCGCCGGGCTCGACGTCGAGCACCTTCTTCAGTCCCTCGGCCGTGTAGGCACGTACCGCGCGGAACGAGGCCTCGAGGTGGCTGGAGAGGCTCCCCTCGAGCACCACGCGGCCTGCGACCTCGGCTTCGCGCGGCTGCACCACCGGCGTCTCCCCTGCTCGGAGCGCCACGCCGTTCTTCGTGCCAGCCACCACCATCGGAAGGGCAAGCCCGGTCACCTCGACGTGCCGCTGCCCCACCTTCCAGGTGCAGGGCACCGGCTCGCGATTCGCCAGCGCCGCCAGCAGGCGTGCGTACACCGTCTTGGGGTCGTCCTGCTTCCGCTCGTCCTCGCTCTCCTTCTTGTTCTTGTTCTTGTTCTTGTTCTTGTTCTTCTGGCCGCGCGAGCCCTCGAAGGGTTGGCGGTCGAGGTCGGGCACGAGGTCGACGAAGCGCTTGGAGAGGTCGTACCAACCGTCCCCGAGCGGCAGTAGCCGCACGAGGGTGCGGAAGCGGTACTTGCCCGCGCTCAACACAGCGTCCTGCACGCCGACGATCCGCTCGACGATGCCGGGTTCCAGCGCCTGATCCTTGCCGCCGTGCTTGCGCAGCGAGCGCTGGTTGGTGCTGCGGCTCTCCGTGTCCCGCCACGGGCTGCCGAGCCCTCGCAGCGGACCGCGCTGGTCCCGAGCGCCTCCGTGCTCTGCGCGCACGAAGACGCCCGGCTGCAGCTCCACGAGATCGAAGTCCCCGCTCGCGCCGTGACGCGACTCCGTGCCGGCGACGCGAAGGTGGTTCGGACGGGCTTGCTCCAACCCGGTGACGTCGCGCCACACAGCGCGTCCGAGGATCAGGCGGCTCTCCACGTCGATCCGGAGACGCTGGCCGGCCACGGTGGCCACCACCCGATCGCCGAGGTGCACCGGGCAGCGTCCAGGCTCCAGGCCCTGGAGCTCGAGGTCGTCGGCTTCCACCTCCCAGGCGCCCTCGACCGTTCGGTACCAGGCCACACGGCACGTGGTGGTCTCGGCGGCTTGCGCTGGCACCCGGAGCACGAATCCCTGGACGACGGCGCGATCCGCGGTCTCCCACGGGAGCTGGTCCGACGGCGCCCGCAGCTTGCCGAGCCGTCGCGACTCCCAGTCCTTCACGTCGCGCACCACGCCCTGGCGGCGCACCGAACCGTCGACCCGGCTCACCGGACCGAGCTGCACGGAGTCGGGGTCCAGCACCACGAAGAGGTTCTCCGCGGTCCACGCCTTGACCGACAAGCGCGCCACGCGGTCGCGCCCGGCGGTCACACCACCGTTGCAGCGCAGGCCGTCGAGCCAGTGGCCCGGTTGCAGGTCCGCCCACCACGGCACGAAGGTCGCGAGCGACTCGCCCTCCCGGAGCTCGATGGCGTTCTGCTGGACGAACTCGCCGCGGGCCGTGGCCGTGGCGGCCTGCCAGTCGTTGATGCGCACCATGGCGCGGTTCAGCTCGGCCCTCGGCTTGTTCCGGCCGTGGAAGGCCACGGCGGCAGGCAAGCCCGGGATGTGCTCCGAGGCATGGAGCTCCAACACCCAGCCACGGTCTCGACGCACCGCCTCCCGGAGCTCACCGGGCTCGAGGAGCACCTGCCAGTCGAGCAGGCGGAAGTCCGGCGCCGCGCCCGGAGCGAGCTCGAAGGTGGGGGCGGCGCCGGGCTCGTCGGGCGGGACCCGGGACAGCGGGAGCCTCGCGCCCACGGGCAGGGCCTTGCCTCCTTCGCCGACCAGGGTGTCGTAGAGCTGCTCACCGATCGCTTCGGCGGACAAGGCATAGACCCGCCCGGCCCCGAGCCCGAAGACCCAACCGGCTCCGCCATCGGCCTCGCCCAGGTACACGAGGTCGAGGCTGGGCTCCCCCGCCGGCCAGTCGAGCAGCAGCGACACGGGACCGTGAACGGCTGGGCGCCATCCCTGGCCATCGTGGACCGCCCCGCAGGGGATCGTGACGGGCGGCGTGGGCAGGCCGATCGGGTCGAAGACCCACCACGGTCCCTGGCAGCGCTGCGACTCGCCCGCGACCTCGAGGCGGGGACGGAGCAGCCCGGCCTTGTTCGCCGTGAGCTTCAGCTCGGCGTCGAGCTCCTGCCCGGCGGGCCACGCCACGGGCAAGGGCTCCCAGCGCTGCTGGCTCAAGACCGCGCCGCCACCCCGGTAGCGCACGTCCACGCAGATCCGGTCGCCGAGCGCGGGGAGGGATTCACCCACCGGGACGACCGACCTCGGGTCCCCGCCACCGCCGAGGGTGACGCGAACTCGACCGTTTTCGACGTGCTGGTCGCCCTTGGGCGCGTTGAAGATCGCGGCGGTGGCCGTCCAGTCCTGCAGGCGCGACCAGGCCTCGTCGCCCGGATGGGCGAAGCCGACATGCGTCCCGTCGGTCCGGTAGTCCTTGAGCGCGACCCTGGCGCTCCCGATGTGCGGCGTGCTCGCGGCCAGGAGCTCCGGCAGTCCGAGCACCCGCTGGGCCTCGTGGTCGAGCGCGTGGAGCTCGGCCTGTTCGTTCACGTGCTCGACCCTCAGGAGCCGCACCTGCTGCCCGGGCTCCTGACGCGTTCGCAGCTCCGAGCGGGCGCGGTCCAGCCGCTTGCGCAGCTTGCGGTGTCGCGCATCCACGTCCCGGGCCGCGACCCGCGCCAGGCGATCGCGCACCACCTGCTGCCGCCGACGCGGCTCCAGGCTGACGTCCGGTGACTGAGGTGGGAGGCCACGGGGCCGGGTGACCGGGTCCAAGGCCACGGCCAACAGGCTGGGCAGCACCGCAAGACCCAGCTCCTGGATCGCGTCGGTAGGAGCGCCTTCGGTCTCGAAGAGCGCGTCCATCAAGCGGGCGTGATCCCAGGGACCGCCCGCCTCGATCAAGGGCCCGAGCAGAGCCTGGAGCACGCCGGAGTCGGCAGACGCCGGAGACGCTCGGAGCAGCTCGATGAGGCGCAACCGCAGGAACGGGTCCGCTGCGATGGCGTCAGGACCGCGTGCGAGCAGTTCCTCGACCTGCCGCGTCCAGGCCGCGGGGTCCAGGCTCGGGCTCGAACCCAGGAGAGCCGGGAGCGCGATCTCCTGGCGCCCGTCCTCGACCCCAGCATCGTCCGGCGCGCCCACGTGCAGGTAGTCGAAGCGGTGTTCGTCCGACACGCCCACCACGAACCGGACCAGGAGCGCCGCACGCACGTGGTCGTCGCGGTCCTCGAGGCCCGGATCCCCTTCGCGGAGCTCCTGGGCGAGGCGCTCGATGCGACCGAACCAGCGGCCCGCGCCCTCGTGTCCCCGGCCCACCTGTCCGAAGCGCAGCGTGAGCCAGTGCACCATGGAAGCGGGCGCGGCCCGCTGGAACAAGGCCGCGTCGAGGCGGCCCAGCGGCGGGGCCAGGTCCACGAAGTGGTGAGGCCCCAGCGGGCTCTCGCCCTCACCGAGCCCGGCCCGGGCCAGCCGCCCGCCAACGACGGGTACCAGGCCGGCGAGCGTGGTGGTGCCCCGTTGCTCGAGCCTCCGGAGCGCGTCGGTGGCATGGAGCATCAGCGCGCCGAGCAGCTCGGGCGGACGCTGCTCCGCGTCGAGCCGGGCGAGCAGATCGAGGGCGGAGGTGGAGGCGGCGAGGAGGCGGAGCATCGCGGCGGCGTTCCCGTGGCTGCGGTAGCGCTTCTTCACCGACGACCACTGATCCCGGCCGCTGGCCGGCAGCCAGGGGGAGGTGAGCCACGCGCGGGTGCGGCGGACCTCGTCTTCGTCGACGCTTCGCGCGAAGCCCGTCACGTGCACGTCGGCTTCGCTGGCGTAGCGCAGGCCGAACGCCGCAAGGAGCAGCTGGCCGCGCACGCTGGGCTTCTTGCCGCGAACGCCCTGCTTCTTGCCGCGGGGACGCGGCTTCCTGGGCGGGTCGATCAGCGGGAGCTTCGCGCTGTCCGGATCGCCGGCCGTCGGTGTCCAACTGCCCAGGAGCAGCTCGACGGCGTCGCCAGTGGCCGCCAACCGGTCGCCGCTACCGGCCGCCATGCGCCCCCAGAGCGTGCCCTGCCAGAGCGCGACCAGCACCTCGCGCCGATGGAGGGACAGCGTGCGGTGTGTCGCACTCACGGTGAGCGTCTGCAGGGCGAGCTTGGACGCGGCGTCGGCCTGCGGGGCCACCCGCTCCAGCTCGGCGAGCCGCTTCATCCCCGACAGCTCCTGGGCCACGCCCTCGAGCCACGCAACCTCGTCCAACGCGCCCCCGCGCGGAAGCGCCAGCCGGCTCGCCACCTCGAGCAGGTCGGGCTCGAGCAAGGCATCGCCGGAGAGCTTCCACATCACGGCGCCGAGGTCCCCCGGCAGGATGCCGCTGCGTTCCGCCACGTGCGCCGCCAGCACGAACGCGTGGCGGCCGCAGCGGCCCTGCAGGGCGAGCTTGTGCAGGCGCTGCGCCGGGGTGGGCTCGCGGTCGTCGTCGGACGCGAGCACACGGCTGAGCCAGCCCGACGCGCCCGCACCCAGGCCTTCGAGCACCGCGATGACCAGCGATGCCGCTCGGTGGTCGACCAGGTCGGCGTAGGGGGCGGCCCCGCCCGACGGGTCGTGCTCCACGTCGTAGCCCTCCAGCGCATAGGCCGCGCAGTCCTCCAGCTGAGGGCGCAGGGCCTCGGGCCGCTCCCTCCCCACCACGGCCGCCATCAGGGCGCGCCACGCGGGGTGTTCCGGATCCGGGGCGCAGAAGCGCAACAGCGACGCCACCGCCCTGGCGTTGTCGGGGGGCAGCGCGCCCTCCGACCAGCGCCGGACCACCACCTCGGCGGCGTAGAGCCGGGTCCAGACGTCGCATCGGCCGAGCTCGTCGAGGGCCACAGCCAGGCGGACGCCGTACACGCTCGGATCCCGGAGCGTGGCCAGGATGTCGAGCACGACCACGGTGGTCGGCGCCGCGTGACCGACGCAGAGAGAGACGTACCAGTCCTTCAGCATGATGGATCCTCGGTGGGCATGCGGCGAGCTTGGTGCACGGCGCGCGCGATCCTGGGGGAGGGGGTGACGGTTTCTCCAGCACCGAGCAGCCCCGGCACCAGGCGCAGGGAGGCGGCGGCGCCCAGCAGGTGCTTCACGGCGTCGACCGTGGGCGGCGTGGCGAAGAGCGACCACCACAGGGGCGCGGGCGCCAGCTCCCCGTGCTCGGCCAGCCAGGCGATCACGGCATCCCGCGACGTGGTGGAGGGAAGCGCTGCGAGCACCCGAGCGTCGTTCTCCGTGGCGTAGGTCGAGGCATCCGGGTGGCCCGCGGAGCGATGCCGCTCCAGCACGGTGCGCTGGGACCGTGGCATTCGGTCCGGCACCGCCGGATCCGCGCCGGCTCGCAGGCCTGCGAGGGCGGCGTCGAACAGGAGGTTGGGCAGGGACCCGACCGCGAGCAGCTCGTCCTGAGTCGGGTCCGCCAGGGCGACGAGCAGGTCGAGGAGGCGCGCCCGATCCGGACGCCGTACCTCCCGAGCCCGGTCGAGCAAGGCCTGAACGAGCGGTGCCTTCAGCTCGGGCTTCACGCCCACCATCCAGTGCACGAACGCGCTCTGTTCTTCGGGAGAGAGGTCCCCCTCGGCTTCCGCCTCGGCGAGGACATGGAGCAGGCCGGACGGAGCCGCTGCGGTCTCGAGCTGTGCGTGCATCGTGTTGAACGACGACCCGAAGGCCTCGCCGACCTGACGGGAGCGTTGCCTGGCGCGGTCCAGGATCTGGCCCATGGTGCCGGTGGTGGGCGGCTGTCCGGCCGACGACCACTGGGCCCACGCGGCCAACTCTGCCAAAGCACGGCTGGCGGTGGCCGGGGCCATGAAGCTCGCGAAGGGATCCGCGGCGTGGGCTCGAGGACCTGCGCGGCCTGCGTCGGGGCGCGGCGCGGAGAGCAGGGGCGCGAGCAGCGACACCGCCGGCACACCCGCATCGCGCAGCGCCTCCGCGATCTCGTCGGCGCCCTCCCGCACACAGACCACCAGACCGTGACCCGCGAGCGCTCCCTGCGGAAGCCCGTCGACCACCCAGGGAGCCACGGACACGCCCTTCGGCGGCGTGACGACCTGACCTCGAACAGCCGCTCGGTGCGTTCCGAACACCGACCACCAGCGCGCGGCAGCGTCGGAGGACTCCCCCGCCAGCAGCCAGGTCCGCCGGGGCCAGCGGCTGGAGTCCAGCATCAGCGACGACAGCGCGGCCTCGACGGTGCGCTCCGCCAGCTGCAGCTGTTGACACACGTGCACCGCGTCGACGCGCTGCACCACCACCACGGGGGCCCCACCGCGGCCCACCGGTCGCCGGTCCAGCACCGCCAGGGTGGAGGCGTCGATGCACAGATCGAGCGGCGTGGACACGCCGGATCCGGGCAACATCGGCACACCGCCGAACACGGCCTTCGGCGGTGGTGGCGGGTCGACCAGCACCCAGAGGTGGACGTCGAACGCACGGGCGACGCCCCCCATCACCGCACCCCCGAGCCCCTCGGCGGCGCTCGCCGGCCAACCAAACACCCACACCGTGGCACCCGCCAGCGCTCCGGCCCGGCTCAACACCGCCCGGAGCTTCACGGCCGGCTCGTCAGTACCCGAGACGTCCACGATGTGGTCGGTCCCGGGCTGCAGCCGCAGGTGGGCGCCCCCCCGCGGGTCGCGCAGCACGGGCGCCGCCTGACCCCGGGCTGGCATGTCGGGCGCGGGTGCGGCCACGCGGATCTCCACCCCCAGGTCGACGTCGCGCTTCACCTCCGAGGGCCGCGGTCCGAGCAGCTCACGCAGGGCGGTGGCGTGCTCCTGAAGGGTGGCGAAGAGCGTGGCCACCGGTGCCCGCCAGGCCTGCAACCAGGTCGCACCGCTCGCCCCGTGCGCGGCGGCGTTGCGCAGGATCCAGGTCTCGCGCAACAGCTCGCCGTACACGCTGGGCGGGAACCGCATCTCCGTTCGGGCCGGCCGGAGCATGAGCTCGTGCAGATCGCTCCTGGGATCGCCTGGCAGCAACCCCTGCTTCTTCGCCAGGCCGAGGAGATCTCCGAGCGGCCTGCGCTCGCCGAGCCGGGCCAGCGCGTCGGGCGCGAGGAGTCCGAGCAGCGCGCGGAGGGTCTGCTCGAAGAGCAGGATCAGCTCACGCGCCGCCAGCGCCTGCACAGCCGGGTCGAGGTCCCCCCGGCACACCGCGCCCATCGAGGTGACGAGCAGGCGGTTCAGGTCGGGGTCGGCCTTCGCCGTGAGCTCCTCGACCAGCTCGAGCAGGACTTCGCCGGCCAAGGGGTGGATGCCGAGGCACTGGTCGGGCAGGCTCTCGGGACACGCCTGCTGCACCGCCGCGAGCAACACGCCGACCTCGGCACGCCGCAGCCGCATCACGGACGTGCTCCCGGACCCAGCGGAACTGGCTTCGGCGGGGTGCATGCCTCCCTCCTCGCCCGCGATGGTACTCCACGCATCCGGCCACAACCCGGCTTCGACCTGCGAAGCGCATGGCTCCCGCTACAGCCCCACCGCCGGCAGCGCGTCCCGCCACACCAGCACCCACCAGATCGCGCCGAGGGTTGCGAACGCGGCGCCACCGCGGATCCAGCGCGCGCCAGGCCGGGCCAGCAGGGCTCCCGCGGACAGCACGTGCAGCACCGCCACCGGGGGGGCGAGCCACAGCACGGTCACCCCTGCGCCCAGGTCCCAGGCACCCGCGACCGCGGCGCACAGGGCGAACACGGCCGCCAACACCAGCAGCCCCTGCGGCCGCGCGCCCGGTGTGCGCCAGCCCCGGACCGCCAGCGGCGCGGAGCCGAGCACGAAGGCGCCCACCGCCAGCCCGGCCCCCCACCCGATCCACCGACGCCCACGCTCCTGGAGCGCCAGCGCCACCCCCTCCCGGGGCCGCGCGGACCGCGGGCGATCCGCCGAAGCTTCGACCGCCTGTGCGTCGGCGAGCCGCCCCTCCGCGACCAACGCCGCCACGTGTGCGGCGGCGACCCGCGGAAACAGCGGATGGTCGCGCGGCACCTCGTGCCAGAGCCGCCCGGTCACCGCCACGCCGCCCTCCGACCACAGGAGCGCCTCCCAGCGCACGACCTGCGGCACGTCCGCCCGGTCGAGCCCCGCGATGCCGCCTTTCCCCCGCCGGGCCCGCTCGAGCTGCGTCAGGGACGTGAAGGAGCCGTCGCGATCCCGGCGCTCCGCCAGCCAGGCGAGCCGGCGTTCGCACGTGGCGGCGTCGCGGGTACCCTGCTCCTCCGCGAGCACCTGGCCGCAGGCCACCCACTCCGTGTGCGGCGCGCCCTCCCGCTCGGCCCGCCGCGCCTCGACCATCGCGTCGCCCGCCAGGGCGAGCGGCAGCCAGATCACGCCAGTTCCGGCACGTTGTCCAGCAGCAGCTGCACGCTCTGCTCGCAGCTCAGGTGGAAGCCGTGCACCGCTCGAAGCTGCGGGAAGCAGGCGAAGGCCCCCGCGAAGAGGAGGGCCAGGCCGCCGACCACGGGATCGGCCGCGATGCGGAACAGGCCGAGCGCACCCAGCAGCACCCCGAAGCCGAGGAAGACCGCGCCGAAGGTGCGCGCATCGGTGTGGGGTCGCAGCTCCAGCAGCACCCGGCTGCCCTCGCCGCTGGCCTCCACGCGGCCACGCAGGATGGGCTGGTAGGGGGTCTGCGCGCGGCCTCGGGGCACGGCGGCCACGTCGAAGCGGTCCGGGCCCACCCGACCGAAGAAGGGCAGCTCGGTCTCCGGCGCTCGGAGCACGCGGGTGACGATGCCGCCCGCCGAGAGCTTGGACACCAGCGAGAAGCTCTCCGCCACCGCGGAGACCCGGGCCAGCGCTTCACCCAGCTGGTCCGGGGGCAGGGAGCAGCGCAGCTCGACCCGCCGCTCGAGACCCCTTGCGATCAAGCGCCGCGCTCCAGGAGCTTGGCGGCCCGGCAGGCACGCTGCTCCTCGATGCTGCACACGCAGTCCTTGCCGCCCGTGCCGCCGCAGCTGCCCTTGAGCTCCTTGCCTGCGACGATCGCGCCCACGGCCATGGCAGCCATGGCGGCGCCCATCACGACGGTTCCGAGCATCAACGTGGCGACGGTGGAGGTCATGCCTTCGGTCTATCACGGCGGCCCCGCGCCTTCATGCACCACTTCTGCACGATCGGCCGGGCAGCCCTGCATGCTCTGCGGCGCGACCGGCACCCGGATGGACCCGTACCTGGACGCCCTCAGGACGGGGCTCGGCCCGAGCATGGTGCGGCGGTGGCCGAAGCGCACGGCGGGCATGCCGGGCGGCGCGGAGACGCGGCTTCGCGTGGCCCTGGTGTAGCGGTAGCTACTCCGCGAGCAGCTCCTCGAGCTTCGACAGCGCCTTGGACGCGTCGCCGTTGGACGTGTGCCAGGTGAAGTCGGCGTCGATGACCCACATCGCAGGCAGCGCGGTGGAGCCGATGATCTTGTTGCGCAGCTTCTCGTCGGAGTCGACGAGCGCCGGGTGGTGCCCGTGGTCGTAGCTCGACACCCACTTGGCGGCGTCGTCGACGTCGGCCGGGTTGCCCTGAGCGTCCTCGTAGACGTAGGTCATCCAGATCACCTCGTCGTTGAGCACCGCCTCCCGGATGTGCGGGAAGTAGCCGTCGTAGGTCGCGTTTCCGTTCTCCAGCCAACTGGCGATGGACTTGCAGGTGCCTCACCAGAAGGCGACCATCTCGAGCAGGATCGGGACCTGCACGTCGGCGAAGTCGTAGAAGTCGACCAGGTCGCCGTACTGGTCGTAGGCCATCCAGCGCATGGGCTGCTCGCCCTTCGCGGGCGGCAGGTCGCTCACGGCCACCTGCTCCAGGTCGTCCTTGTACGGGTAGTAGGGCCAGAAGCCCTCGTAGATCCGGCTGTAGCCGTCGCGGGGGTCGGTGCCCTCGGCGATCTCGTGCTGGTCGAGGTAGGTGTCCTCGTCGGTGTCTTCCAGCAGCGGGTCGGTGCCGAGCTCGACCTCCTCGCCGTCGGAGAGGGTGTCACCGTCGGAGTCCGGGTTCTCCGGGTCGGTGCCCAGGTCGGCTTCCTCGGCGTCGGAGAGGCCATCCTCGTCGGTGTCCCGGTTTCCGGCGCAGCCGACGAGGAACGCAACAGAAAGGAAGGTGCACCCAACGAGGGAGAGAGAGCATCGCATGAAGAGCTCCGGTGGAGGCCGCTACATTCTGTACCAGATTCGGTTCGGAAGTTCGGTTTTCAGCGTGACTCGTCCGGCCCCAGACGGTAGAGTCGCCCCCAGCACGACGCAGGATCCAGCCCAAGAAGTGGCACGAGCACGAACGGGGGAACCTTGATTGCACTGCTACTGGCGTTCGGTTGCCGTTCCGGACTCGCTCCGATCGACCCCGACGAAGAGGCGTCGACCGCTGTCGACCTCGCCCACCCCGCCTCGGACACCTCGAGCGGTGACGACGCGGCCCAGGAGCCGATCGAGATCGACTGCACCAACGGTCCGGCCGTGTTCGCCGAGACCGACGACGGTGCGACCCACGACGTGAGCCAGCGCTTCCTCGAAGGTGCGGACGGCAACCCGATGAGCTGGACCGTCACCTCGAACGTGTCCTCCCTCGCGTTCTGCCCGTCCACCTGATTCGTCGAGCTGACCGTGAAGCACGACCTCGCCGTGCGAGGCCTCGGCGGGATCGGCGACACGGTGCTCTCCGGGGGCGACCGCAGCACCGTCTTGACGGTCAGCGACGGTCGTGTGGAGCTCGAGCTCCTCACCCTGACCGACGGCCGGGCGACCAGCGTGGCGGTGGGCAACGAGCGCCGTGAGGCGGGAGGCGCGGTCCACGCCACCTCGGCGGAGCTCGTGCTCACCGACGTGGATCTCGAAGACAACCGGGCCGAGACCGGCGGCGCCGTCTACCTGGCCGACTCCAGCGCCACCCTCACCGACGTGGTGTTCTTCGACAACATCGCCTCCTTCGAGGGCGGCGCGGTGCTGGCGGAGCAGGGCAGCAGCGTGACGATGGTCCGCGGCGGTGTCTACCGGAACGACGCCAACTCCGGCGGTGGGCTCGCCATCCTCGACAGCGCGGCGTCGCTCGACGAGGTGATGTTCCTGGAGAACGGGGCCACCTACGGCGCGGGGGTCCTGGGCGACGACTCCAGCGTGTCGGTGCAGCGGAGCCACTTCGGCCACAACGCAGCGGGCTACGGGGCCGCGGTGGCGCTCTACGGCGCCTCGGCGCTCGTGGACGACACGGTCATGGAGCACAACGACTCCTGGTACGACGGCGGCGGCCTGTTCGTGTACGAGACCGAGCTCGACGTCCGCGCGGCGAACTTCCACGAGAACGTGGCCGAAGGCGTGGGCGGCGGCGTGCACGGTTGCTACTCGGTGGTGCGGGTGGCGAACACCTGGTTCTCGGGCAACGAGGCCGTCGAGGGCGGCGGCGTGTACCTGCGCTACTCCGACGTCGAGGTCGAGGGCTCGACCTTCGACGAGAACCTGCCGGACGACACCTGCAACGAAGCCAACGGCCAGAGCCTCAGCTGGGGTGAGGACGTGACCTTCACCTGCGACGACAACGGCTGCGCATAGCGCCGCGCCGCAGTCGGCCCCCGCGTCACGAAGGGCGTCGAGCAACACGGCCGCGCTACGGCAGGCCCCCGACACCCCACACGGGGATCTCGACGGAGCCGGACTCCGGATCGTTCGACACCACCGTCACGAAGGCCATCGCCGTGCCCGATGCGGTGGGGGTGAAGGTCACCGAGAAGGTGGACCCGGCCTCCGGCGGGATCAGCACGGAGGTGACGGCGCCGAGGTCGAAGGCCGAGCCGGTCTGGGCGAGCTGGATCTCGGCGAGCAGGAGGTCGCCCAGGCCGTGGTTCGTCACGGTCACCGCGGCGGAGTACTGGCCGCCCACGGGCGCCTCCAGGGTCAGCGACCGGGGCTCGACGACGATGTCGGGCACCGAGTCGTCCCGGGTCTCCGTCCATTCTGTGGACTCTGACCCCTCGTCGGTGGCACAAGCGCCGAGCAGCCACAGGCACGTCATGGGAACCTCTCCTGCCGCTACGCTGGCGGGGAGGGTGCTGTGACGGCGCGCGGCCCGTCAGTCCAGCTCCACCGGCGACCCCAACGCCTCGTGCACCAGGCGCTCCCCCAGCCCGAGGCGGGTGGCGACCGCACAGAGCGCGGCCACCTCCACATCGTGCACGTGCCCGTCGGCGCGCGCCACCAGCACGAGGTCGCGCAGGAGCTGCGCGCGCCGCGACGGGGTCGCGCCTTCGCGCACGGTGTCGAGCCGCCGCGGCAACACCTCGCGCACCCGCTCGATCGCGAGCTCCCGCGGCACGCTCCCCGGTCCGAGCAACGACTCCAGCGTGTCGCGCTCCTCGCTGGAGACCCCCTCGTAGGACGACGCCACCACCAGCCCCGCCGCGAACAGCACGCGGCGCATCGACTCCGCCTCGGGCGAGTCCTCCTGCAGGTAGCCGGGCTCCATCACACCCATCAGGTCCAACACCTCGCGCTCCACCACCGCCATCGGCGTGCCCCCGGCCACCATCGCCTCGCTGCTCGCGAACACCCGCGCGGCCAGCAAGCGGAGGGGGCTGAACGGATGGGTGGACAGCCAGTCGCCGGTGAACACACGGTCGACCCCCGCCTGCAGCGCATCGCTCTCCGCGGTCAGCTCGGAGGCCTGATCGAGGAAGGCCTCGATGTTCTCCGGACCGGGGGCGTTGCGCAGGCCACTCGAGAGCTTGAACAACGAGCGGGCTGCGCCGTCCAGGCCCCCGCAACACAGCAGTCCCGCGCGGTCCGCGCTGATCTCGGCATGGCGCTGCCACGCGAAGGCCCGCAGCACCAGCTCCGGCCGCAGCCCCTTGCCGTGCTGCAACAGTACCTGCGCGGGCACCTCGTGGTGGCCGTACACGTGGTGACCGAGCTCGTGACCGACCACGTACGCGAGCTCGTCCGGCGCGAAGGCCTCCAGCAAGGAGCTCGCGAGCAGCACGAACACCCGCTCGCCCTCCGGCTGGGTGCACGCGGCGTTGTACGCGGGCGACGCGAACACGAACAGCTCCACCTCGGTGGTCACGTCCAGGCGGGCCCGGCAGGCCTGCACCGTGGCGTGCAGCTCGGGCGCGACCTCCGGGGTCAGGCGCAACGCGCTCGCCAGCAGGGAGCGCCGCGTGCCCCGCCCGCCGCGCTCGTCGAGCTGGCCCTTGAGCTGCTGCACCTCGGGCTCGGCGAGCAGCTGCTCCGCGAGGGCCACATCGTGTTCGCTGCGGACGGCTGCTGCGTTCATCGGGCTCTCCCTGGGCGTCACACGATACCGTCGGGCATGGCGTACCACGTGCTCAGCATGGACGGCGGACCCTCCGCCCCCCTCTACATCGCCAACCTGTTGGCCCTCGAGCGGTGGCAACCGGGCTTCCTGGCCCGCGTCGACCACTTCGTCGGCTCGTCGGCGGGCGCCATCGCCGCGGCCTACCTCGCCACCCAGCTCCCCGAGAGCCCCACCACCGAGCAGTCCCAGGCGTGCCTGCAGGGGTGCCTGGACTTCGTGAACCAGTGCTTCGTGGCCCTGGAGCCCACCTCCGACGACGCCTACCTCCAGTTCCTGCTCGGCAAGACCGCGCTCTCCAGCTCCGAGCCCTTGGAAGCGGCGCTCCACGCCACGCTGGGCAACCTCCGCCTGGCCGATGTGCCGCGGCCCTTCTCGTGCCAGGGCGGTCGGATGGACGAGCCCTGGGGCCCGCAAGTCCTCTCCAACACCGGCGACGTCCCGGAGAACCCGACGCTGGTGAGCGCGGTGCTCCGCAGCTCGTCGGGGCCGATGTGCCTGCCCATCCACCAGATCCACGTCGACGGCTTCGTGTACACGAACAACCCCGCGATGAGCGCGGTGACGCGCATGGTCAAGCACGGCGTGACCACCCTGGCCGACCTGGTGATCCTCGCGGCCGGCGGCGACGACGGCTCGAGCAGCCTCTCGAACATCTTCCTGCCGCAGAACGACCTCCGCTTCGACCAGAGAGCCATGCCGAAGCCCGTGTCGGACCTCGCGCTCCAGCTCGACGGTGCGGAGCTGGAGCTCTTGAGCGACCACTACCACCACCTGGCCGAAGCCATGGAGGGCCTGGCCGAGCGCGCGGAGAAGCTCGGCCTGAAGCTCACCCCAGATGCCCTGGGCCCCGACGAGTCGAACTGGGGCTGGCTGGCCTGGCTGGCCTACCTGCCCAACCCGGTCTACCTCCTCCAGGTGCTGTTCTCGAGCGCCGGACGGGGCGTGACCCAGCAGCTGGACGACCTGGTCGGCGAGCGTTCGTTCCGGCTCGCTCCGATGGGCCTGATGACCAGCAACGTCGGCTTCCTGCTCATCGCCCTGCGCCAGTCGGAGATCGTGGCGGGCGCTTGCGCTCGAACGGCCGCGCTCTGGCAGGACCGGATCACCAACGCCCTGCTGGACTTCCAGCCGACCGTGCCCGCCACGCTGCGCTGGGTGGAGCAGACCTGGATGAAGGCCTGATTCAGAGCCCCGTGTCCTCGTCGGGCAGCTCGATCGTGCGCGACCGCGGGGTCGGTCCCAGCACCTTCTGCACGTCGCCACGGAGCTCGTCGAAGCGCTCGCGCGCGGCGCCCAGCTGGTTCGTGCCCGTGTCGGTGGCAGCGTCGGGCAGGGCCTCCAGCACCTCGCGCACCAGCGCGTGAGGCCCCGGGTCGTGCAGGTCGTCGAGGCCCGTGTCGCCGCCGGATGGGGGCGGTGCCGAGGGCAGCTCACCCAGGTAGAGCTGCCGCGCGGTGCCGCAGGGATCGGGATCCTGCTGCACACGCTGGAACATGCCCTGCGCCACCAACGACAGCCCGCTCGTCGCGACCGCCGCCACGGCCGAGGCCGCCGCCTTCCCCACCACCTCCTGATCGAAGACCACGTGGGGCTGCGCGAGCGTGCCCTCGAAGCGCATCAGCTTGGCCACCATGCCCACGCTCAGCCCCAGGCCGCCGCGCCCGTAGGGATGCACCGCCACGTCGATGCTCTCGTCGGTCAACGCGATCTCCGCGCTGCCTTGGAGGTTGGCCGCACGGGTCTGCAGCGCGATGCCGCGGTCGGAGCGGGCCACGCCGTCGGCGAAGTCGACCGCCAGCACGGCACAGTGCAGCTCCCGATCCGCCTGCTGATCCTTCGGGTACACGAGCTTCACCAGGTGGTCGAGCAGGTCGCCGCCGAGCTGGTTCAGGCGCGTGCTCGCCAGGGTGCCCTGCTCGACCTCGACCACCGTCCGGCCACCGGCGCGAGCGAGCAGGTCGCGGGTGTCGGCGCCGCTCCCGTTGAGCAGCACGTGCACGTCCATGGAACCACCCGTGAGGAGGCCCTCGTTGCCCAGGGCGGCGAGCAGCCGGCCGGCGTCGGCCGTGTGACCGTCGAGCTCCAGGTCGACGGAGGTGCGCGACCCGTCGGGGCGCAAGGCCGCGTCCACGTCGAAGCGCGTGCCCTCCCAGCCGAAGCCGCCCTCGACGGCCACGCCCTCCCCGATGCGACGCACCTGCACCGCCACCGCGTCGAGCTCCTCTTCGCCGACGATCAGCTCGCCCGCCTGGAGGCGCAGCACCAGGCCTTCGGGCAGCGCCGGCACCTCCAGCGGCAGGAGCGGCACCACCCGCGCGTCCTCGGGCGCCGGCTCGCTGGCTCCCAACAGCTCATCCAGATCGAGCAGGGCGGCTTCGAGGCGCGCCCTGGGCCCCGCCGCCCGCAGGTCCACGCTGCCCCTGAGATCGCTCCGCCCCACCTGGGCCTCGAGCTGCTCCGCACGCCACCCCTCGTCGGTGGGCACCAGCTGGAAGCGCGCGTCCACCTTCGGCAAGGGGGGCAGCTCGCCGGTCCACGGGCGCAGCGGGCCGAGGTCTGCGCCCGAGACGTGCACCGTCACCGCAGGCACGGGGGCGTCGGGCAGCCCGGTCACCTCGCCTTCGACGCGCAGCGCCACGGCCTCGCCGCCGGACTCCGCCACCAGCTCGCGGGCCGCGAAGGCGTCGGGCACACCGCTCAGGCGAGCGCGCAAGCTCCACGGGCCGAGCGCTGGGAACGGCTCGGGCAGCTCCAGCTCCAGGGGCTCGAGCCAGGCCGGCACCTCGCCGAGTTGCGCACCGCGCGCCCGAAGCTCGAGCTCCATCCGGCCCGTGCTCGGCACGAGCGAACCGGTCACGGTCAGCGAGGGGTCGTCGTCGACGCTGCAGTCGATCTGCTCGAGGCGGGACGGGCCCGCGGTGGTGGCGAGCTGCGCCGTGCACGCCACCGGGCCCCAGGCGGGCAGGGTGCGATCCAGATCGACGCCCGCCTCGCGCAGCCGGGGAGCCAGCTGGTCGAGCCGGTCGGCGCGCAGATCCACCGCCAGCTGCGTGCGCACCGGGGCTGTTTCGCCCGCGAGCGCGAGCGCCACGCCACCGCGGCCCGTCCGAGCTTGCAGGCCGCGCACCACCGGCGCGTCCCAGGTGCCCGTGAGGCGCCCAGAGGCCTCCACGCCGCCCAGCGCGGGCAGGGGCTGGTCGACGTCGGCGCGCTCCAACAGCACCTGGGCATGGCGAAGGTCCTCCGCGCCAGCCGTGACCGCGAGGTCCAGCGACCCGTCGCGCGGATCGACCGCGCCGTCGAGCTCCACGTGCACCGGCTCGCCCGGCCGCCCGACCCAGAGCTCGCCTTTCATCGGGTAGGGGCGCGTGGGTTCGACGAGATCGCTGAGTGCGCCCAGGCCGAGGTCGGCCCGCAGGTCCACGCCCTCGTGGGCGAGGTCGACCGACAAGGTGAACGGCCGGGCCGGGCCGCGGCCCGTCATCTCCAGGCGCCGCAGCTCCACCTCGGTCGTGGCCCCGCCCTCCGCCCACACCACCACGCCATCGTCGATGGAGACCATGGCCAGCTCGGGCAGGCCCTCGAGCTCCGTGCCGCCTCCGAGCGCCCAGCTCTGGCGGCCCTCGGCATCCGTCTCCAGGGCGAGTCGCGCGCCCTCGAGCCGGATGCGCCGCACCACCAGGGCCCCCTGCAGCAAGGCGAACAGGTCGACCCGAGCCTCCACACGATCGGCGCGGAGCAGCTCGGGCTCGTGCGCCCAGTCGGGGTTCGACAGGCTCATGCCCTCGACCAACAGCGCCGGACGCCAGGAGGGCGCGAGCTTCAAGGCGCCCTCGAGGCGCAGCGTCCGCCCCGTGCGCGCCTCGACCTGGGCCACGATGTCGTCCCGATACGGCTGGAGATCGATGGCGCCCAGCGAGGCGACCGCCCACGCGCTCGCGCCGCCAGCCCCGAGGGAGGCGACGACCAACAGTGCGGCGACGGCGCGGAGGGGCCTCATGCGTGCACGTATCCCTTAGCTTCTGGAGCCTCTGGTCCGAGAAGATCCAGACACCGCTCCAAGCCTGTGTGCAGGCCCTCGACAGCAGACCCCTGGCGACGCTCTGGCCAGCCCTCATGCACATGGGGCCGGCAGCCGTTGCACGGGCATGACCTTGTTCGACACCGCACTCATCCTCGCCGGCGCACTCTTCACAGCGAACTGGATGCGCGCCATGAGCCGCTGCGTGCCCGAGCTGGCCCCCGAAGCGCCCGAGCCGCGGGTGACCCTGGTGAGCGTCGTCGAGGACGTGGGCCCGGCCGCCGTTCCGGAGTGGGCGCTGGTCGAGGCCGCCTGAGATCCGCAGGGAGGCGTCGACAGAGGATCGTGGCCGGCCCCGCGATGGGCGATAGGCTCGCTGCCAGCACCATCCTCTCCGAGGTCCCATGGCCACCGCCGCGCTCGCCGCCACCCTGCTCGTCGCCGTGCTCCACCTGCTGTTCTTCGCCATGGAGACCGTGGGCTGGGACAAGATGGCCCGCGGCTTCGGCTACAAGAAGGACGGCATCGAGCTCACACGCTCCCTCGCCATGAACCAGGGCTTCTACAACGGCGGCGTGGCGGCGCTGCTGGTGTGGGCGGTGTTCGCGGGACAGGCGGCTACGGCCGTGGCGCTCCTGCTGTTCGTCATCGCCATGGCCGTGGTGGGCGCGGTCACCGCCAAGTGGACCATCTTCCTCGTGCAGGGGCTGCCGGCGGTGCTGGCGCTGGCCCTGCACCTGCTGGCCTGATGTCCGCCATCGTGATGGGCGCGCTGTACGTGCTCGCGGGGGTCAACCACTTCCGCGACCCGCGCACCTACGAGCGCATGATGCCGCCCTGGGTTCCGGCCCACCGGGCCATGGTGCTGTGGAGTGGCGTCGCCGAGGTGCTGCTGGGGATCGGCGTGCTCGTCCCGGCCACTCGGAGCCTCGCAGCCTGGGGCGTCATCGCCCTGCTCGTCGCCGTGTTCCCGGCCAACCTGCAGATGTTCCGAGACCCGGAGCGCTGGCCGAAGGTGCCGCGATGGGGGCTGGCGCTGCGGCTCCCGCTCCAGGGCGTGCTCATGTGGTGGGCGTGGACCTTGACCTGAGCGCTTCAGCGGCGTAACGCCCCGAAGCTCGCGGTCTGCCGCTCCTCGAAACCCGCGTCCGTCCGCACCAGGAACAGCGCATCGAGCCCGGCAGCCTCCGCGACCCGAAGCCCCTCGTCGGCCCCGAGCACGGTGAGCGCCGTGGCCCAGGCGTCCGCCTCGGCGCAGGTGTCGGCCACCACGCTCACGCTGGCGAGCTGGTGGGTCACCGGCCGGCGGGTCCTGGGGTCGATGGTGTGCGAGCGCCCGTTCACCACGTTGCGGTAGTCGCCGCTCGTGGCCAGCGCCGCGTCGAGCAGCTGCACCTCGGTCCAGACCCCGCCAGCCGGGTTCTCGACCCCGAGCGTCCAGAGCTTGCCGGCCTTGCTGCCCCCTACGCGCACCTCGCCGCCGATCTCCACCAGGTAGTCGCGGTGCCCGGCCGCCCGGAGGTCGTTCGCCACCTGGTCCACCGCCCAGCCCTTGGCCACCGCCGAGAGATCGATCCGCACCTGGGGCGAGGCCTTGGTCACGGCACCCGCCGTGAGCCCGACCCCGTCGAAGCCTAGCACCACCGCCGCCAGCGCTTCCTCGTCCGGCTCGGGCAGGGCGCGGCCAGCGGCGCCGAAGCCCCAGAGGTCGACGAGGGGCCCGACCGTCGGGTCGAAGGCCCCATGGCTCGACGACCAGACCGCCGCGGAGAGCTCCAGGACCTCGGCCAACCCCGCAGACACCGGGAAGGGCTCGGTGCCGGCCGCGTTGAGCCGCGACAGCTCCGAGTCGGGCTTCCAGGTGGACATCGACGCGTCGACATCGCTCAGGCGCTCGTCGACCAGGGCCGCGAGCGCGGCTCCGTCGGCGGGGCCCACCACCTTGATCGAGAAGGTGGTGCCGAACACCTGGCCGGTGAGCTCGGTGAGCTCGGGCGCCGGCGGCGGCAGGGCCGGTCGACGCCAGAACAGCGCCCCGAACAACAGCGCGATGAAGAGGCCGGGGAGCAGGAGCTTGCGCAGCGGCGGAAGCTCCCGTGGGTCAGCCACCGAAGTCGTCGAGCATGACGTTCTCGGGCTCCACGCCCAGCTCGTCCAACATCTCGATCACGCACTTGTTCATGATCGGCGGGCCGCAGAGGTAGTACTCGCAGTCCTCGGGGCTGGGGTGCTTCGAGAGGTACTCGTCGAGCACCACCTGGTGGATGAAGCCGGTGTAGCCCTCCCACTTGTCGTCGGGCAGCGCGTCGGACAGCGCGATGTGCCAGGTGAAGTTGTCGAACTCCTCGGCGATGCCGTCGAAGTCCTCCACGTAGAAGGCTTCGCGCCAGGAGCGCGCGCCGTACCAGAAGCTCACCTTCCGGGTGGTGCGGATGCGCTTGAACTGGTCGAAGATGTGCGCGCGCATCGGGGCCATGCCGGCGCCGCCCCCGATGAACACCATCTCGTTGTCGGTCTCCTTGGCGAAGAACTCACCGAAGGGGCCGGAGATCGTGACCGGATCGCCCGGCTTCAGGTCGAAGATGAAGCTCGACATCTGGCCCGGCGGCAGGTGCGGCTGGCGCGGCGGGGGCGACGCGATGCGGACGTTGAGCATGATGATGCCCTTCTCGCCCGGGTAGTTCGCCATCGAGTAGGCGCGTGTGACGTGCTCGTCGACCTTGGACACGAACTTCCACATGTCGAACTTGTCCCAGTCGCCCCGGTACTCCTCCTCGATGTCGAAGTTCTTGTACTCGGCCACGTGCGGCGGGCACTCGATCTGGATGTAGCCGCCGGCCCGGAAGGGCACCTCTTCGCCCTCGGGGAGCTGCAGGATGAGCTCCTTGATGAAGGTGGCCACGTTGTGGTTCGACTTCGTGGTGCACTCCCACTTGCGCACGCTGAAGATCTCCGGCTCGACCTCGATCTTCATGTCCTGCTTGAGCTTGACCTGGCAGGACAGCCGGCAGCCTTCGCGGGCCTGCCCGCGGTTGATGAAGCCCTTCTCGGTGGGCAGCATCGAGCCGCCGCCTTCGTGCACGTGCACGGTGCACACACCGCAGCTGCCCATGCCGCCGCAGGCGCTCGGGATGAAGATCTTCCGCTCGGCGAGGGCGTTGAGCAGGGTGCCGCCCGCCTTGGTGACGATGGGGTTGTCCACGTCGTCGTTGATGATGATCTTGATGTCTGCGTCGCTGACGAGCTTGGCCTTCGCCACCATCAACACGCCCACCAGGGCGAGGATGATGACGAGGAACATGCCGACGCCGAGGCCGATCGTGAGCATTGCCCGCTCCCCTTAGAGGCTGATGCCGGCGAAGGACATGAAGCCGATGGCCATCAGTCCGGTCAGCACGAAGGTGATGCCCAGGCCGCGGAGGCCGGCGGGCACGTTGCTGTAGCGCATCTTCTCGCGGATGGCGGCGATGGCCACGACCGCGAGGAACCAGCCCACGCCACCCCCGGCGCCGTAGATCGCCGACTCCACGAAGGTGTAGTCGCGCTGCACCATGAAGAGGCTCGCGCCCAGGATCGCGCAGTTCACCGCGATGAGCGGCAGGAACACCCCCAGCGCGCTGTAGAGCGGCGGGAAGTAGCGGTCCAGGGTCATCTCGACGATCTGCACCATCGCGGCGATGGTGCCGATGAAGGCGAGGAAGGTCAGGAAGCTCAGGTCGACCGAGGCCAGGCTCGGCGAAGCCCAGGCCAGCGCGCCATCCTTGAGCAGGTAGGTGTAGATCAGGTTGTTCATCGGCACGGTCATGCCGAGCACGAAGATGACCGCGAAGCCGAGGCCGATGGCGGTCTCGACCTTCTTGGACACAGCCAGGAAGCTGCACATGCCCAGGAAGAAGGCCAGGGCGAGGTTCTCGATGAACACCGCGGTCGTGAAGATGCTGAGGGCGTCTTCCATCAGTACTCCTCCACCTGGTCGGGCTTCCACGCGCGCAGCGCCCAGATGAAGAAGCCGATGAGGAAGAAGGCGCCCGGGGCGAGCACCATCAGGCCGTTCGGGGTGTACCAGCCACCCTCCGTGACCAGCGGGAAGAGCTGCACACCGAGCAGGCTGCCGGCGCCGAAGAGCTCGCGGAAGAAGGCCACCAGGATGAGCACCAACGAGTAGCCCAGCCCGTTGCCCACGCCGTCGAGTGCCGACATGAAGGGACCGTTCTGCATGGCGTAGGCCTCGGCCCGGCCCATCACGATGCAGTTCGTGATGATGAGGCCGACGAACACGCTCAGCTGCTTGGACACGTCGAAGAGGAAGGCCTTCAGCACCTGGTCGACCACGATGACCAGCGACGCGATGATGGTCAGCTGAACCACGATGCGGATGCTCGACGGGATGTAGTCCCGGATCATGCTGATGCTCACGTTGGAGCCCACCAGCACGAAGGTGAGCGCCGCGCTCATCACGAGCGAGGTCTCCATCTTCGTGGTCACCGCCAACGCGGAGCACACGCCCAGCACCTGCAGGGCGATGGGGTTGTTGTTGAACAGCGGGTCGACGAGGACTTCACGCTGCTTCTTGGAGAGTCCTGCCATGTCAGCCCTTCAGGGTGGAGAGGTAGGGGCCGAAGGCGTCGGGCCCCAACCAGAAGTGGAGCGCGTTGGTCACGCCATTGGACGTGAGCGTGGCGCCCGAGAGCCCGTCGACCTTGTTGGGGGCGTTCGACGCGGGCGCCGCGGCGCCCTTGATGACCTGGATGGCCAGGTCGCCCTGCCGGTTGCGGAGCTTCCGCCCGGGCCACAGCGCCTTCCACCTGGGGTTGTCGACCTCACCGCCCAGGCCCGGGGTCTCACCGTGCTCGTAGAAGGTGATGCCGCCGATGGTGTCGCCATCAGCCTCGATGGCGATGAAGCCGTAGAGCGTGGACCAGAGGCCGGCGCCCTGGATGGGCAGGATGACCTGGTCCACCTGGTCGGCTTCCCCCATCACCTGGTACACGACCGCGTAGTGCGGGACGCGCTGCACCTTGGCATCGTTCTCGGGGGCTTCCTCGGAGAGGCTCGCGTCCTTGCTGGCCTTGCGCTGGTCGTAGCTGCCGAGGTCGATGGCGCCCTCGTCCGCGTAGGTGCCGGTGCGCAGGTCGACGGCGCGGGACTGGATGTTGGCTGCGAAGAGCTCGTTCGCCTCCTCGTTGGAGACCTTGTCCCCTTCGTCGAGGATGCCGGCGACGACCAGCACCTTCTTCTGCTTGTCGGCGAGAGCGTTGGCGGCCTGCCGGTCCTTGAGCGCCACGGCGGCGCCGGAGACGAGCAAGCTGCACACGAGGCACACGGCGATGGCGAAGCCGATCACGTAGCCGACGGAGTTACGCGACATAGCGGGCCCTCCTGCGCTTGATGTTGGCCTGGACGAAGAAGTGGTCGATGAAGGGCGCGAACAGGTTCATGAAGAGGATCGCGAGCATCATCCCCTCCGGGTAGGCGGGGTTCACCACCCTCACCAGCACCACCAACAGCCCGATGAAGAAGCCGTAGATGAGCCGGCCCTTCGACGTGAAGGCGCTCGACACGGGGTCGGTGGCCATGAACACGGTGCCGAAAGCCCAGCCGCCGAGCACCATGTGCCACCAGAAGGGCAGGTCGAACATGGGGTTGGTCTCGCTGCCGATGCCGTTCAGGACCATCGACATGCCCATGGTGCCGAGCACGATGCCGGCCATGGTCTCCCACGAGCCCACGCGGGTGATGAGCAGCAAGCCCGCCCCCACCAGGCAGGCGATGGTCGAGACCTCGCCGATGGAGCCTGGGACCATGCCCAGGAAGGCGTCCATCCAGGTCACGCCGGCTTCGACCGCCTCGGTGCCGCCCTCGGCGGCCACCGCAAGCCAGGTGGCGCCGGAGAAGCCATCGGCGCTGACCGCGGTCCACACCTTGTCGCCGGAGATCGCCGCCGGGTAGGCGAAGAACAGGAAGGCGCGGCCAGTGAGCGCCGGGTTGAGCACGTTCATGCCCGTGCCGCCGAACATCTCCTTGCCCACGACCACGCCGAAGGTGATGCCGATCGCCACCTGCCACAGCGGGATGGTGGGGGGCACGATGAGCGGGAACAAGGCCCCGGTGACCAGGAAGCCTTCGTTGATCTCGTGCTTGCGCACGATGGAGAAGACCATCTCCCAGAAGCCGCCGACCGCGTGCACCACCGCGAAGATCGGCACGAAGTAGCAGAGGCCGTAGATCACGCACGACACCAGGTTCAGCGGGTCGTGCCCGAACCCCAGGAGCCCGAAGATCGTGGTCTGGAAGTCGCCTCGGGGGGTGGCCCCGTCGGCGATGGCCGCGTTGGCCTGGTAGCCGATGTTCCACACCCCGAAGAGCATGGCGGGCCCGAGCGCGATGGCGACCGTGATCATCATCCGCTTCAGGTCGATGCTGTCGCGGACGTGGGCGCCCTTGTGAGTGACCTCTCCGGGGGTGAAGAGGAAGGTGTCCGCCATCTCGTAGATGGCGTACCAACGCTCGAGCTTGCCGCCCTTCTCGAAGTGCGGAGCGACGGCGTCGAGCTGTTTGCGGAGGACCTGCATCAGCCTTCGGCCTCCAGGGTCGAGAGGGTCTTGCGGAGGAGCGGGCCGTAGTCGTACTTGCCGGGGCAGACCACCGTGCACAGCGCGAGGTCTTCCTCGGCCAGCTCCATGCAGCCGAGCTCTTCGGCGCGCTCGACGTCGTTGACGATGATGGAGCGCAAGAGGTGGGTGGGCATCAGGTCGAGCGGCATGATGCGCTCGTAGAGGCCCAGCGGCACCATGGCGCGCTCGGAGCCGTTCGTGCTGGTGTTCAGGGCGAACCGCTTCTTGTTGGGGATGAGCTTCGACAGGAACGCAGGCAGGGTGGAGAACTTGTTCCAGCCCGGGTCGAGCCAGCCCAGGAACTCGCGCTCCCGGCCCTCGGCCAGCGCACTGACCTGGTTGTCGTAGCGACCGAGGTAGCCGAGCCGCTCGCCCATGGCCGCGGCACCCGAGAGCACCGATCCGGAGATGACCCGCTGGTCGCCGTCGTGCAGCTCGCCGGCGGTGAGCTCGTCGAGCGACGCCCCCCAGCGCGTGCGCAGCAGGCGGGGGTTCTTCACCGACGGACCCGCCAGCGCCACGTTGCGGTCGACCGGCAGCACGCCGTGGATCAACAGCTGCCCGAAGGCCACCACGTCGGCCCAGCCGATGTGCCACACCACCTTCTCCCGGTAGACCGGGTCCACGAAGTGGATGTGGGTGCCGGCGAGGCCCGCGGGGTGCGGTCCCTGGAACTCCTGCACCGTGAAGCGGCCCGGCGTGGCGCTGGTGAGGCTCTCGCCCGGCGCCTGGCAGAGGTGGATGTCGCCGCTGTGCAGCACAGCGAGCACGGCCATGCCCTTGTCGAACCACTCCCCGCGCCCGTCGAGCAGCGCCTTCGGGGCCGCGCAGAGCGGGTTGGTGTCCATCGCGGTGACGAAGATCGCCTTGGGCTGCTCGGCCGGCGAGGGCACGCGGCTGTACGGCCGGCGCCGGAAGGCGGTCCAGAGGCCGCTCTCCACCAACAGGGCGCGCAGCTCGTCGGCGGTGTAGCCGCCCACGTCGTCGCCCTTGTAGGCGGCGAAGGGCTGCAGCTCGTCGGAGCCGGGGTTGCCCGCCTGCTCGCCGTCGCTCAAGGCGATCACCACCGACTGCAGGGCGCGCTTGGCCCCGCGGTGGATCGCCTCGACCGTGCCGGCGCCCGGCGAGGTGTGCACCACACCGGGCTGCTTGCGGTCTTCGAACAGGGGCTGGCCCCGCTTCACCGTGTCGCCCACGTCGACGAGCATCCTCGGCTTCATACCGACGAAATCGCCTGCAACGATGGCCACGCGAGCCACGTCCCGAGCGTCCTCGAGGGTGGCCGTCGGCGCTCCGGTGATGGGGAGGTCCAGACCCTTCTTGATGCTGTGAAGCGCCATGTCTTCTGGCTCCAGGGTGGCGGCTTCTAATGTCCTCGGGGGGCCTGTGCCACGACGCCGGTCAGGGAGTTGCCCACGGCACCGCGTGCCCGCAACGCTGAGACGTGATCTGGAGGCCGGATGCTCGCCTGGACCCTGGCCCTCCTCACGCGCCGGAAGGTCGGCCGGCGCGGGCGTGGGAGCATGCACGACCCTCTGGCCGGCGGGGACCCCAGCCAGGGCGCGGTGTGGACCGGCGAGGCCGAGCAGGACCTCGCGGTGGGCGGGGTCGGCGACAGGACCGGCGACGGCTGCGACGACGTGCTGATCGGGGCCTTCGGCGGCGACGGCAGCTCGTATCGACCCGAACTGCTACGCGAGCTGCACGCCCAGCCACAACAGCACCCCGGCCACCCCCACCATCGTCACGAAGCCACCCGCGAGCCAGGCCCCCAGCTCGCGACCACCGTGGCTGGCGGCCAGCCCGCACTTCACGGCGGCGTTGACCGCCACCGCGATCAGCACCGCCCAGGCCGCCGCCCGGGCGTTCAGGATGCCCTCGCCCACCATCGCGGCCACCGACAGCGAGATCGCGCTCGCATCGGCCAAGCCCGCCACGGCCGCGGTGCCGTAGACACCGCTCTCCCCGAACAGGGCGCCTGCCACCTGGCTCGCCACGAAGACCGCCGCCAGCAGCAGCCCGAACTTGAGCGCGGGCAGGAAGCTGTAGGGGTTCGCGAGCACCGCGTTCGGAACCTCGTCCGCACCGCTGCGTCCGGCCAACAGCGCCACCCCGGCCACCGCCGCCAGGAAGCCCCCGGTCAGGGGCAACCACAACACCTCGGCCAGGGCGTGGTCCACCACCCAGACCAACACCAACAGCCGCGGCAGCTGCACCGAGTTGGCCAGCACCCCCGTCACGCCCAGGAAGCGCGCCAGCTCGGGCGCCTCCTTGGCGCGCTGGGCGAGCGACATCGTGACCGCGGTGGTGGACACCAGCCCACCCACCAGGGCGCTCACCTGCAGGCCGCGCGAGCCGCCGAGGGCCCGCGTGAGGATGTAGCCCACGTACCCGATGCTCGAGACGAGGATGACCAGGCCCCAGATCTGCGCAGGATTGACCGCCTCGTACGGTCCGAAGCCGCGGTCGGGCAGGAGCGGCCAGACCACCAGCACGACCACCAGGAACTTCAAGGTGTCGAGGAACTCCACGTCGCTCACGCGCTCGGCGACGAAGCGGTGCAGCAGCTCCTTGCTCGCCAGCACCACCACCAGCGCGACCGCCGTGGCGAGCGCCAGCGCTTCGTGATCCGCGACCAGCCACCCCAGCCAGAAGGTCACCAGCGCCGCGACCTCGGTGGTGCCCCCGATGCTGTCGCCTTCCTCCCGGGCGTAGCCGAGCGCCAGCATCACCACAACACCCGCGAAGCTGACCACCGCGAACAGCGCCTCGCCGCTGACCGCGGAGAGCGCGCCCAGCACCGCGAAGAGCGCGAAGGTGCGCATGCCGGCGAAGCTCTTCTCGCCTTCCTTGCGGGTGCGGTAGCGCTCGCCGCCGATGAGCAGGCCGATGGCCAGGGCCTCACCGACCGCGCGGAAGTCTGCCATCTCGGCCAGGAACATCCCGCGAGCCTACACCCACCGGGACCGAGCCTCAGAACACCAGCTGCACCTGGGTGCGCACGCGCAGCAACTCGGCGTCGGTGCCCGGGATGCCGTAGCTCGCGACCCGGCCCACGTCGGTCTGCCACTTGAGCTTGTGCTGATGAGGGAACCAGCCGAAGCCCACCAGCGCCTCCACGTCCTGCTCGGTGCTGTTCGTGTCGTCGACCATCGCGGCGCTGAGCACCGGCGCGTACTGATCGGCGATGAGGTAGCTGGCCTGGCCGTACACCCCCAACAGGTCGGCCTGCTGGTCGCCCCAGGTCTCCCCCGCCTGCGCCATGCTGTAGTACACGCCGCCCGTGACGTGCAGGCCGCTCACCTTCACGCTCGCGTCCACGCCTTCCCGCACGTACCCGGCGCCCTCGGCGAAGCTCGAGGCCACGTTCGCCCCCACCGCGAGGCGGAGGTCGCCGCCCTCGAGGTCCACGTCGCTGTAGTGCTTCATGCCGTCGGACGACCACTCGGCTCGGGCCACGACCAGCGGCGCGATGGCGTCGGGCACGTTGGACTGCTTGGCGCTGAGCAGGTCCCCGGTGCCGGTGGCCGGATCCACCTGCACGTCGCCGCTGAAGGTGCCCTTGTCGCCGCTGCCGTTGAAGGCGCCGGCGGCCCAGGCAAAGCCGTTCTTCTTGCCGATGCCGTTGTGCAGCTGCAGGCCCACGTCGCGCCCGTTGCCGAAGGCCTTGTCGGTGATGCCGCGGTCCACCTGGCCCTGCTTGCCCGACGAGGTGAGCTGCTCCCGGCCGAAGGGCTTCTTGAACTGGCCCATGGTCAGCTTGAGCTCACCGTCGGTGCCCAGGGTGATGAGCGCGTCCTTCAGGCTCACCTGCCCCTTGCCGAAGTCGGCCTGGAGCGAGTAGGTGAAGTCCTCGTCGAAGGCGTGGCCCGAGGCCTTGAGCCGAGCCCGCGGGATGGAGAACGCCGACTCGGTGCCTGCGTCCTCCGCGGCGGGGAGCTCCACGGCGGCGCGGGCCTGGATGCGGCCGCCGACCTTCAGCTCGTGAGGGACGTCGGCGGCGAGCGCGAAGCTCGAAAGGGCGAGCACGGTCAGCATGGTGCCTCCTGGGGATGGTCGACCATGACCGCCCTAAGTGGGAGCCAGGTGGTGAGAGCGTGACGGGGCGGCAACAATCCGCCGCGCCACCCGCCCGCTCACCCGCCGCTGGTCACCGCGCTTCCGAGCAGCTCGTGGAGGTCCCCCGGAGTGACGGCACCGAGCGCACCATGGGTGGCCGAGCGCTCGTCGAAGGCGGCCGGCTCGCCCTCGGTGGGCCACACCGCCCACAACACCGGGACCGGATCGACCATGTGCGCGCCCGTGGTGGACGAGGTGGCGTGGTCCGCCGTCACCAGCACACGCAGCGGCTCCGTCTGCCGGCCCAGGAACTGCTGGAGCTGTTCGTCGACCGACTCGACCAGGCGCCGCTTGGCCTCGGGCTTCTTGTCGTGCGCCGCGATGTCGGTGCCCTTGACGTGCACGATCACGTGCCGCCACGTGCGGAGGAGCGCTTCTGCAGCGGCGAACTTCCGCGGGAGGTCCGTGTCCAGGTTGGCGGTCATCTGCGGGTGGGTGACGACCTGAAGGCCGGCCAGCCGAGCGAGCCCGAGGGTGGTCCGGCAACCGGCCACCACGGCGGTGTCGTGCAGGGAGCTGGTGCTCCCGAAGCGCGCTGAGACCCGGGCGGCACCGCGAGAGAGCAGGCCGGTGATCGGCACCAGGCCCGCCGCCTGCCGCGACGGCGCGAGGGGGTGGCCACGCAGGTGGGCGGCGGCCTTGGCCAACAACTCCCGGAGCGCCTCCGCCGTCCGCGCGGCCTCGGGGGTGTCGTCGAGGGGACGCGGCGGCAGGAACACCTGGCGCGGCGCGCGGTCCCCGGGGTCGGAGTTCGACACCGCCGACGAGAGGCCCGCGCCCTGGAGCACGACCGACAGTCGGTGCTCGTGCACGTGCCGGATGGAGCCGCGAAGCCCGCCGCGCAGCGGCACGCGCTCGAGCCCGCGCAAGAGCGCCTCGACCCCCTCGCGCGGCCGGCCGGCGCGTCGGTCGAGCACGGTGCCGTCCGGCGTGATCGTGGCCACGTTGGCTCGGAACACGATGGCGCCCGGCGACAGCGGGACCCCAGCTCCGAGCGCATCGCAGAGCCCCCGCCCGAGAGGCTCCGCCAGCTCCAGACCGAACAAGGCCGCCATGGCCGACTCGGTGTGCGGCACCCCATCGCGCCCGGGGGCGGGCGTCAGCAGTCCCTGAGCACCCGAGGCCGCCAGCGCGTCCAGGCACGGCGTGGCGGCGGCCTGGAGCGGCGTGCGTCCGTCCAGGTCGGCGTGGGGCTCGTCGGGCAGTCCGTCGAGGATGACGGTCAGCGTCCTCGGCTGATCGGAGCGGATCTCGGGCACGTGGCTGGTGGGTGGCACCGCCTCCAGCTCCAGCGCCTGCGCGAGGAAGTCCAGCGTGCCGAGCACGGTGGTGTCGGCGGCGCCTTCGCCGAGGATCAGGCACTCGGCCTCCTCGGCGGCGGCGAGCAGGCTGTCGTGGATCCAGCGCACCGACTGGAAGGCGTCGAGGTAGGCCGCCGCCGCGCGCTTCTCGTGGGTGGCGCGGGCCGGGAAGCGCGCGAGGTGGCCGGCCTCGTGGGGCACGCCGAGCACCAGGCCCGCGAAGTGGGCCGAGTCGCTGTCCGGCAGCAGGTCGTGGAAGGGCGGCACCAGGTGCGTGCCTTCGACGATGGCGTCGTTGTTCTCGGTCAACAGCCGCCTCACCACGGAGCGCACGCCCACCGCGACCTGGGCGGCCTGCTGCGAGAAGCCCGCCAGCACGCGCTCCCGCGGGTCCGAGAGCGCGGCACCGCCTTGCAGCACGCCCCGGAAGGAATGGTCGTGCAGCCCGGGCACGAAGCTGGGCGAGACCACGCTGCGCATGGCCTCCCGCACGATGTCGCTCGAGATGACGTGCCGCACGCCGAGCCGGAACGCCAGCTCCATCGCGAGGGTGGACTTGCCCGTGCCGGTGGCTCCTCCCAGGAAGATGAGGGCTGGCTTGCGCCCCTCCTTGTTCTTGAACCAGCGCAGCAGCCGGTAGCGCTCGGCCACGCGCCGCCCGGCCACGCGGAGCAGCTCGCGGGCGAGGCGCCGCTCGAGCTGCACCTCGTCGAGCTCCTGGCTCGGCTGGGTGGCGATCCAGCCCTCCAGGTCGTCGAGCAGCCGGATGGCCTGCTTCACCGGCACGCCGATGGCGACCAGGGGCCGAATCAGCACGCCGCGGGAGAAGGGCAGTGGACCGTGCCGTGTGAGCACGGTGGCGTGGCTGGGCGGGTCGTGGGTGACCTCGTCGTCCAGGTCGACGCCGAGCTCCTCCAGCGCGAGCTGGTGGAGGATCGCCTCGAGCTCGTCGGTTTCGATCTCGTCGCGACCGCCCACCCGGCCGCGGAGCTTGCGCGCCAGGTCGAAGGCCTGCTCCATCGGGATGCCGTGGTGGAGCAGGCTGGCGGTGATCATGCCGGTCTGGAAGCGGTAGCGTCCGTGCTTGGAGACCACGGTCGGGCGCTTCTTGGGGTCGCGGGCCATGCCTCAGGATGGCACACGCCCGCGCAGACGGTGCTGCTCGTCGAAGCCGAGCCCGCAGCACCACCAGCACGCTCCGCGACCTCAGCCGCCCACGAAGTCCGCCAGCGCCCGGTACACGCCGGCATGCGCCTGGAGCTGGTGGTGGGCCACGCCGGGGAAGTGGCACACCTCCACGTGCTCGCCGGGCGGACCCGAGGCGCTGTCCACCGTCACGAGCATGTCGCCCAGGATCGAGGCCACGCCGGGCAGCTCGCCGGCCACGAAGAGGTACTGCACGTGGGGCACCAGGGGCCCGATGGCGTGGTGTTGCCGGTACTGGAGGTCCTTCACCCCCTGGCTGCGCTGGTCGATGATGCGGCCGATGATGCGGGTGGCCGGCAGGTCGAGCGCGAGGAAGGCACCGGCTGCGCTCTCGCCGAAGCGCGCGAGCGGAGCGCCGGCGTGAGGGGAGCCGAGACACGCCATGCGTGCGAGCACCGAAGGCCAGGCGTGGCCCTCGTCCGTGGCGACCGCGGTGGCGGCGCGGGCCACGAGCCCGCCCATGCTGTGGCCCACCAGCACCAGCTCGCTCAGCGCCACCGGCCACACGTCGACCAGCGCTTCGAGCACCTCGGCCAGGCTCCGGCCGTTGTCGCCCACCGGCAGCCCGGTGTTGTAGCGCAGGTACAGCGCCGTCACGCCGGCTTCGGCCTCGAGCAGGCCCCCGTAGTGGTGGCCCGCGTCGCCCAGGGTGCGCTCGGCGTCCAGGGTCCACGAGAGCTCGGTGGTGGAGAGCCCGTGCACGAAGACCACCAGGCGATCCGCAGCGTCGGGCAGCGCCTCGCGCAGCCCGGTCCGGTCCAGCGGCAGCCAGCGATCGCCCCGGCGGAGCCTCATGCCCAGGTCGAGCCCGTTGCCCGACGCGGCCAGGTGGTCGCCCACGAAGCCGTTCACCACCCCCACGAGCTGGTCGAGGGCCCCGGGCATGGTCACCAGCTCGTCGGAGCGGAGCGGCACGGTGGGGAGCGCCGGGGGATCCGGGGCGCCCAGGTCCAGCGCCGCGTCGCTCACCAGCTCGACCGTGCGGTTCACGGCCCGGATCGAGCTGAGCACGCCGCGGGTGATCGTCCGCCGGAGGGTGTCGACCAGCTGCGCGGGTTCTTCGAGACCCGGCACCGCCGACAGGCCGCCGATCACCAGGCGAGCGGTGGTCTCGTGGCCTTCGTCGACCAGCCAGGTCGTCGCGTCCACGGCGTCGTGGACGAGGGCTTTGGCCGGACGGAGACGACCGAGGACGTGGCTCATGGACCTTCCTGCACGGGGCCAAGGGTGCACACCATCGCAGCCGCGACCAGGGGCGGTGGTGACGATCGTGCTGCGTCAGCCGCGGTCCCAGCAGATCCACTGCCGCCCCACCCGCCAGCGAGGCGCGCCGAAGGCGTCGCTCAGCGCCTCCCGCGTGCGGGCCCAGCTCTTGGGCGACATCCCCTTGTCCAGCAACACGATGTAGCGGACCTCGTCCGGCAGGGCGCTGGCGAGGTCGGTCGGCGGAGGCAGCTCGCGCTGCTCGCGTCGATGGTGGGAGAGCCCGCTGGCCCACGCCAACCACGGAGCGGCGGCGTCGCCGTCGGCGCCGAGCAGGTGGGCCTGGAAGCCGTTGGTCATCAGCGGCTGGCCATGGCGGAGCTGCCGCTCGAGCATCGCCACCGTCATGGGGTTCACCCCCGTGGCGAGTGGCAGCTCGAGCAGACCGCCGCGGGGGGCCTCGGCGAGCTCCTCGAGGTGAGGGTGCGGCGGCACGCAGGTCGTGCGGTCGACCGGGAGCGTTCGCGCCTCGGCCGCCGCGCCCAGCACGATCGCCGCGCCCAGGCCTGCACCCCAGCGGCCGCGGCTCGCGACCAGGCCGGCCGCCACGGCCGCCACCACCGACCACGCGACCAGGAGCCGCGACGGCCAGTGGAACCACCCCAGGAGCGGCAGCTGCTGCAACGCGTGGAAGGGGCCCCACGGCTCTCCAGGTGGACCCACCCGCCAGACTCCCGGCCGAGGCCCCAGGGCGAAGAGCAACGCCAAGACCAACACCAGCAGGATCCCGCGCCGCAGGGGGCGGTCACGCACCAGCCAAGGCAAGGCGAGCACGCACAGCAGCGCCGCCCACGCTGGCCGCGGCTGACCGGGCCCGAGCCAGCCGAGCAGGCCCACCGACGCTCCGATCGCCACGTCGAGGGCAAAGGCGCTCTCCACCTCCGCAACGTCGCGGACGGAGAAAGCACGCTGGAGGAACGCGAGCACATGGGGGCCAGCGAAGACGAACGAAACCCCCAGGGCGAGTGCCCACCGGCGCCACACCCCCGGCACCCGCGGGCCGCGAAGCGCGAACGGCGCCAACAACGCGAGCGCCGCGCCGACCATGAGCGCGTACTCCCACGACACCCACACCACCGCGGCCCATGCGACCCCCGTGGCGAAGGGCACCCAACGCCGCTCGGAGCGCACGCACCCGAGGGCTCCGGCGAGCGCCAGCGCGACCACGCCCAGGCCGACCTGCTCGGGCCGACCGCCCACGACCTGCTGGCCGAGTCCAGGGTCGAGCTGCAGCACCAGGCCCGCCACCGTGCCGCCCGGCGCCGACGCGCCGAGCGTGCGCGCCAGGACGTAGCCGCCCACGCCAGCGACGAGCAGGTAGCCACAGATCACGAGCGTGTAGGCCTGCTCGACCGCGAGCCCGGCCGCGATGCCGATCCCGCCCAGGTGGACGTCGGCCCAGCCGCCGAGCACCGGGAGCAGGTCGACGCCCTCGGGCCAGCCCTGCAGCACCGTACGGGTGGCCTCGCCCTGGCTCGCGTTCCAGGCCATCCAGAGGTGACCGACCAGGTCGTAGGAGCGTGCCCCGAGCGCGCAGCCGCCCGACGACCACCAGGCGGCGGCCGGCACCAGGCACAGCGCCGAAGCGACCGCGATGAGACCGAGGATGCGCACCGCGAGAGGGTAGCGCTACTCCTCCTCCCCGAACTCCACGGGCAGCGCCAGGGGCAGCGGCTCGCCGTCCTCCCCTTCCGGCTCGACCTCCTCCTCCCAGCCGTCGTCGTAGCCCTCCTCGGGCTCCCAGGTGTCGAGGTCGGTGGCGCTGTACTCGGCCTCGTCGACCCAGTAGCCCTCCTGCCATTCGTGGCCGTCGAACCACCCGGGAATCCAGACCGATCCGGGCTCGGCGACCACCGGCTCCCAGTAGCCACAGAGGTACACACCGTCGGCGTCGAAGGAGCCGTCCACCCACACGAAGCCGTCGCGCGCGGCCGGTCGCCAGAAGCCCTCGACCCAGATCTCGCCGTCGAAGAAGCCCGGCACCCAGGTGTAGCCCACCGGGGCGGCGTCCTCGGGGTGCCAGTGGCCGCGGATGTAGGTGGTGTCGGCGTAGTACCCGTCCACCCAGGTCCAGCCGGACCGGGTCTCGAGCCGCCAGTGACCCTCGATGTACACGTCGCCTGCCCACCAGCCCGCCACGTACGCGTAGTGCGCGCCGCGCACGACGGGCGCAGCCGCCACCGGGCGCCAGTGGCCCGGCACCCACACGCCGGCCTCCCAGTGCCCGGGCACCCACACCCACCCGGTGCGCGCGGGCGGCGCCCAGGTCACCACCCAGGGCGAGACCACGAAGTCGAAGCTCACCACCACGAACGACGCGTGCCGGTAGCGGTAGTGCGGATGCACCCACCAGTGGCTGTACCAGGACCGGTACCACCAGAAGCGCGGCGGGCCGTGCGCGGCGTGTGGGTAGTGCCGCACGTGCCGCCAGGACGGCCGGTTGTAGCGCGCATCCCGCACGCGCCCCGGGTGCTGGTGGTGCGACGAGCGGTGGTACGAGCGCTTCAGCGCGGGCGCGGCCTTCCGGTCGGCAGGACGCTCGTGCTGCGCCTTCACCACCTGCTTGGGCGCGGCGGGCTTCTTCGAGGCGGTCTGCACCGCGTGCGAGGCCGGCTTCTTCTGGGCGGCCGTGGGCGTGGCGGGCTTGGACGCGGGCTGCACCGCGGGCTTGCCCCCCGCCGGCTGCCGCGCGGGCTCCGCCGCAGGCTTCGACGCGGGTTGCTGCGACGGCTGGCTCGACGTCGGCTGCTTGGCCGGCTCTGTGGCGGGCTTGGACGCAGGCTGCTTCGACGGCTGGGTGGAGGGCTTTGGCGACGACGGCGGGGTGACCTGCGCGGGCTTCGAGGGCGAGGCGCCGCCTGTGCTCGACGACGACTTCGACGACGACTTCGACGTGCTGCGCTCGTCCCTGTCCTTCCGCTTCCTCTTCTTCTTCTTCTGGCGCGCAGGGGCTTCGCGCACCGCGGGCTCGGGTGGCAGCGGCTCGGACGCGAGGGCTGGGGCCGTAGCGAGGAGGAGGAGGGAGAAGAGCATCAGGAGAGCTTAGCGGCGTCGAGGGCGCCTGTGCTGTCCGACGACACCTCACCGACCCGCGCCCGTCCGCCGCCGCTGCGGCCGATCGTAGACTGGGCCCATGCTCAGCGCCCTGCTCATCGCCCCGCTCGCCCTCGGCACCACCCCTCGCTGGGCCTTCGTGCACGCCATGGACAACGTGGCCGACGGCGACTGGCAGCTCGGAGCCAACGACGACTGGGGGCCCACCCTCTCCGGCTCGGAGGCCCCCTACCTGGGCGGTCTCAACGCCATGTTCCGGGCCACCGGCGACCCCGACTTCCTCGTGGAGGCCGTGCGCCACGCTGACGCGATCATGGAGGCCCGCAACGACGCCCGCGGCGTCACCGACTTCACGAACGAGGCCACGCCGTGCTGGCGGGACATGTACTACACGGGCGGCACGCCCTACTGCTGGGTCATCCACACCGGCGCCATCCTCGGGCCGGTCGTGGAGACCGCAGTGCTCATCGAGCAGAGCCGCTTCGGCGACCTGCTCGCCGAGGACGGTGCCCCACTGAGCGAGCACGCCGCCGCGTACACCACCGGGGCGATCGAGACCTTCGACTTCCACGAGGAGCAGTGGCACAGCACGGGCGGCTATAGGATCCGCTCGGACGCCACCTTCCTGGGCACGGAGGCGGGCACGCTCAACCCGCTGAACGGCAGCTCGGTGATGGCCACGGCCGCCCTGCACGTCTACGACCTGACCGGCGACGAGCACTACCTGCAGCGCGCCCTCGACATCGGCGCGCGCTGGTTCGACAACCTCGTCGAGACCCCGCTGGGTGGGGCGACCTGGAGCTACTACACCGACGACATGATCAACCTCGGGGAGGACATCGGGCACGCCGAGCCGAGCGTGCGCATGGCCGGGGCGCTCTGGAAGCGCGGCGAGCTCGTGCACGACCGCCAGATCGAGCTGCTCGTCACCAGCCTCACCACCGCCGTGTACGTGAACGACGAGACGCTGCTCTCCAACCTGATGGGCGGTACCGAGAACTACCTGGACTACCAGTACAGCTCCCGCGGCTGGCTGGGGTTGAGCAGCTTCGACCCGGCGGTCTACGCCGTCGTGCGCAACCTCTACGCGGCCACGGCACCGGCCGAGCACACCACCGCCGGGGGCATCGCGGGGGCCTGGGGCCGGCTGGCCGAAGAGCAGATCCCTCTGTGCCTCGGCACCACGGCCACCGCCACCACCGTCACGGTGACCACCGCCGAGCCCTGCCTGGTCGAGCTCGATCTCACCGCCGACGCCGACGTCACGGCCACCACGGGCGATCAGCAGGTGGCGGTCTTCGTGGCCACCGAGGGTCGAGCGCGCTGGCTGCCGGCCACCGCCGACACCACCTTCACCCTGGCGTCCGAGGGCGCGTTCAGCTTCGTCCTGCGCGACGCCGTCGCACCGACCATCGTCTCCAGCCCCGACCGGGAGGCCACCGTCGGCAGCACCTGGACCTACGAGGCGGAAGGAAGCGGAGCCGAGCCCTTCTGGTGGACCCTGTCCGAAGGCCCCATCGAGGCACGGGTCGACCCGGCCACCGGCGTGCTCACCTGGACCCCGGAAGCCTCGGGCGAGACCGAGCTCGTGCTGCGCCTCGACACCGACGCGGGCTCGATCGAGCAGAGCATCACCGTGTGCGTCGACGTCGACTGCCCGGACCCGGTCGACACCGACCCGGGAAGCGACACGGACCCGCCCGACACCGCCGCGCCCGACACCGGCCAGCCCGCCGGATACGACAGCGACGCAACGGTCCCGGCCGACACCGGCGGCCCCACCGAGACCGGCTGCGGCTGCGGCCACGTGGGCGGCGCGGGCTGGTCGCTCATCCTGCTCGCCGCGGTGGCGACCCGCCGGCGGTGGGCGGTCACCGCAGCGGTGTTGCTCGGACTCGAGGCCGTCCCGGTCGAGGCCACCGCGGGGTCGCCGGTCGCGGTCACCATCACCGCCGGCCACGGCCACACCTGCGCCCTGTTGGACGACGGCTCGGTCACCTGCTGGGGATCCGAAGCCCACGGCCAGACCACGGTCCCTGCGGGCACCTTCGAGCAGCTCGACGCGGGGTGGTTCCACACCTGCGGGATGCTCGACGACGGCTCGGCCACCTGCTGGGGGGACGGCGGCGACGAGCAGACGGCGCTGACCTCGCTGCCCTTCACCGCGGTGTTCGGCAGCTACCACCACGGCGTGGGGCTCACCACGGACGGGGGCTTGTCGGTGTGGGGCGCGCACGGCGAGGCGGTGAGCAGCCAGGCCCCGTCCGGCTCCGGCTTCACCTCGGTGGCCTGCGGCAAGAACCACTGCTGCGCCCTCGACGCCGACGACGACGCCACGTGCTGGGGCCAGAACGGCCTCAACTCGGATCGGGAGGGCCCCTGGTCGGACTGGACCGCCGCCGCGGTGACCAGCTGCGCGCTCGACGACGGAGGCGCCCTGAGCTGCTTCGGCACGGGCGACTACGCTCCCGAGCCGCCGGAGGGCCTCGTGCTCGACGACGTGGCCTGCGGCACCCGCCACTGCTGCGGGCTCGAGGAGGGCGCGATCACCTGTTGGGGCGACGACACGGTCGCCGACCAGCTCGCGGCCCCCGAAGGCAGCTTCGTGGCGCTCGCGGCCGGCACCTGGCACACCTGCGCGCTCGATGCCGAAGGGGACGTGGCGTGCTGGGGGAACGACGCAGCGGGTCAGTCCAGCGTGCCGGCCGAGCTGCAGTAGCCCGCTACCGCTTCCCCTGGGTCGCCCGCGCCAGCGCCAGGATCTCGTTCCGGTACAGCTCCCCGCCCACGGTGCCGCGGGGGTTGATCAGGATGCTCCCGATGCGCGGCAGCGCCGCCAGCATCGGGAAGAGCTCGATGCCAGGCATGCGCCGAACCGCCGGCGAGCGCGGGTCCCACGCCAGCAGCTGGTCGAAGCCGGTGAACGCCGCCACCACCTGCCAGCCCTCCAGGTCGCCCACCACCGCCGGTCCGTCCGCGTGCACGGGCACGAGCAGGTCGGCGCCCAGCACCGCGCCGTACACGCGGTTCCGGCTGGGCATGTCGCGCTCCTTCGCGAGGGTGCGCATCGCGGCCAGCAAGCGCGCGTCGTCGAGGCTCGGCCGGTCTCCGGGCCGCAGCACCGCGGTCAGCTGCTCATCGCCGTACACCTCGCGCAGGGTCTCCGCGAGACGCGCCGCCAGCGCCTCGGGCTCCGGCCTCACCACGATGCGACCCAGGCTCGGTCGACCCGCCAGGCGGGTGAAGCCCCGCGCGCGCAGGGTCTGCACCTGGTCCGGCCGGAGCTTCACGTGCGCCGAGCCCGCTGCCAGCACCAGCACCCGGTCGTCAGCGGCCGCGGCCTCCACGACCAGGAAGCCCGAGGCTCCCGACACGACCACCCGGCTCGCATCGCGGGGGTCGTCGGCCAGCGCGCGGAGCGCGTCGACGATCGAAGAGGTGCTCATCGGCGCCCTGTAGCGCCCGCGCCGCCCCCGCGCTCAGCGCCGGCCACGGTTAGCCTGCTCCCCCGGAGGTCGCCGTGCTGCTCGCCCTTGTCGCCTGCCAACCCACCGCCGACACCGCCGTCGACACGGCGCCGGTCAGCCAGGTCTACGAGGACTGCGACCCCAGCATCCTCATCCCGGTGGGCAACCTCGCCGAAGCCCCGGAGGATCCGGCCGACGCGCACGCCGAGACCTACGGCACCGAGACCCCGGATCCCTTCCACGTGCGCTACCAGTGGCCGGCTCGCGACCCCTCGAAGTCCGCGGGGTTCCTCTGGCGCACCGACCTCGACACCCTCGCCTCGCAGCTCCAGATCGGCCCGGCCAGCGGGTTTCCCGACAACGCCACCACCCACGACGGCGGCAGCTTCCTCTTCGGCACCGGCACCGTCGGCGAGGGCGCCTACCGGGCCCACGAGGTCCGCGTGTGCGGCCAGCTCGAGCCCGACACCGTGTACAGCTACCGGGTGGGCGGCGAGGGGCACTGGTCGAGCACCTTCGGCTTCTCCACCCCGGCCGCGCCCAACAGCTTCGACACCTTCCGGGTGGGCATCGCGGGCGACTCCCGCGGCGCCTACGACACCTGGGGTCAGGTGCTCGCCGCCATGGACGCCCACGAGCCGGACTTCTTCCTGGTCACCGGCGACCTGATCGAGCTCGGCACCTCCCAGTCGGAGTGGGACGACTGGTTCGAGGCCAGCGGCAGCATCCTGGCCCAGAAGGCGCTGATCTCCGCCCACGGCAACCACGAGTTCCTGGCCCAGAACTACTTCGCCCAGTTCGCCTTCCCCGGAAACGAGGAGTGGTTCGCGGTCGAGTACGGCGACGCCTTGTTCCTCACCCTGAACGACACGGTGCGGGACTCCGAGCACCTGGCCACCGTGCAGGTCGACTTCCTGCAGCAGGAGCTCTCCGCCTTCGAGGGCCGCTGGACCGTCGGCAACCACCACCAGTCCACCTACTCCACCTGCTCCACGCACAACTCCGACCTCACCGCTCGGGAGGCATGGACCCCGGTGTTCGACGAGCACGAGGTCGACGTGGTGTTCGCCGGCCACAACCACGTCTACGAGCGCTCGGTCCCGATCCGCAACGACACCCAGGTCGCCGCCAGCGACGGCACGATCTACGTGGTCACCGGAGGCGCCGGCGCGCCGCTCTACAACGGCTTCGACGAAGACTGGTTCAACGCGGTCGCCACGTCCACCGAGCACTACCTGATCGCGGACTTCGGACCCAGCGCCATCGACGTGGTGGCGCGCGACCTGAAGGGCAACGTGATCGACAGCTTCTCGATCGCGCGCTGAGCTGCAGCTGCACAACCACGGGTCGAACGCGCGGAACCTGGGGCACTTCCGGGTGAGCCGGTAGCCGATTAGCCTGGCAGGGTGCTGATGCTCGCCCTTGCCTGCCCCGCGCCTGTCGAATCGGAGCCGATCGACGGGCGCATCGACAGCGCTGCGCCAAGCGCCGACCCGGCCGACCCGGCCGACACCGATCCGGCCGACTCCGGCCCGCCCGACACCCAGCCCCCCGAGGACACCGCCGCGGAACCGGTCACCGCCCCGGACTACAGCCAGCCGGGGGCCTGGTCCGCCGCGCACCTCGCCGCCGAGACGGTGAACGGAGGCGGTGACGCGCTCTACCTGCAGGTCTGGTACCCCACCGAGGCCGAGGGACCCGCCCGGATCTACGGCTGGGAGGGTTACCAGTTCACCGGGGACGCGGTCGCCGACGCCGCCCCGGCGTGCGCCACCCCACGGCCCGTCATGGTGCACAGCCACGGCAACGCGTCCATCTCCTGGGAGATGTTCTGGTGGCAGGAGCTCGCCGCCACGCACGGCTGGATCACCGTCGCGCCCGACCATCCGGGCAACACCTTCTACGACAGCACCCAGGACTTCGCGACGCTGCTCGTGCAGCGGCCCGCCGACCTCGTCTCCACCTTCGACTGGCTCGTGGAACAGAGCGCGTCCGGCGACTCCCCGCTGGCGGGCTGCGTCGACCCGGAGGCCGGCTACGTGGTGACCGGCTGGTCCTTCGGCGGCTACACCGCGTACGTCACGGGCGGCGCGTTGGCGAACGGGTCCGGCGGCGAAGCGACCGCCGATCGGTCGGACGAGCGGGTGACCGCCGTGGTGACCTACGCCCCCTGGGACGGCGCCGAGAACCTGACCACGGGCACCTCCGCCATCGACGTGCCCGTGCTCAGTGTGGGCGCCGCCCGCGACGCCACCGTGGGCCAGCAGTACCTCGACCTCTACGAGCCCGTCACGTCGCTGCCGCGTGGCCTCGCGGCCTTCGCGAACGCGGGCCACCTGAGCTTCACGCCGATCTACTGCACGCTGCCCGGCGACGGCTGTGGCGACGCCTTCGTCGACACCGAGCGCTTCAAGACCGCGGTGGGCCTCGCCACCCTGGCCTTCCTCGGCCACGTCCGCGGCGAACAGGGCGCCGTCGAGCAACTGCCCGCCGAAGACGAAGAGCTCAGCTGGGATCTCACGCTGGAGTGAGCCCGTCGCGGCCGGCAAGTCCCTCCCGGGACGTTAGGCCCCCTATCGATGAAGGTCCCCGCCCAGCTCGAGCCGCTCTTCGAGGTCGGCGTCGTCCTCGAGGTCATCCGCCCGCTGATGTCGGGCAAGGAAGCCGCCGTCTACCTGGTGGACACCACCCACGGGGTGTGCGTCGCCAAGATCTACAAGCAGGCGCACGAGCGCAGCTTCCGTCAGCGGTCGGCTTACGCCGAAGGGCGCCTGGTGCGCAACAGCCGCCAGAAGCGCGCCATGGCCAAGGGCAGCCGCTACGGCAAGCGGCTCCTGGAAGAAGCCTGGCAGAACGCCGAGGTCGATCAGCTCTTCCGGCTCCATGCCGCCGGCGTCCGGGTGCCCCAGCCCTTCCACGCCGGCGAGAACGTGCTGTTGATGGAGCTCATCGCCGACGAGCACGGCGATCCCGCCCCCCGGCTCTTCGACGTCGACCTCAGCAGGGGCGAAGCCCGCGCCATGCACAGCCACCTGGTCCACCAGGTGATGAAGATGCTGTGCGCCGGCACGGTGCACGGCGATCTGAGCGAGTACAACATCCTGATGGCGGCCGACGGTCCGGTCATCATCGACCTCCCCCAGGCCACCGACGCCAGCCACAACCGCAACAGCGAGCGGCTGCTGCTGCGCGACGTGAAGAACCTCAAGAACTACCTGGGGCGCTTCGATCCCGGCCTGAAGAAGACCCGCTACGGCGCCGAGATGTGGTGGCTCTACACCCGAGGCGAGCTCGACCCCGACACCGTGCTCACGGGCCGCTTCACCAACAAGCGCGACGCCGACACCCGGGCCGTGCTCCGTGAGATCGAAGCCGCCGCGGAAGAGGCGGCGTTCCGGCCGGAGAGCAAGTACGCGGCCAAGAAGGCGAAGAAGCTGGCCGAGGCGAACGCCGAGCGCGAACGCGCCCGCCAGCAGAAGGCGGCCCCCAAGCCCGCTCGGAACAAGCACGACCGACCCCAGGGGGGCCCGAAGCACGACAGCAACCAGGCGCCGGACTCGAGCAAGAAGCCCCGTCGCCGCCGTCGCCGTCGCCGCCCCCGGGGCAACACGGGCTGATGCTGGCGCTCCTGTGGGCCTGCCACGGCACGCCGGGTCCCGGGGTGGTGGTGGTCATCGCCGACGACCTCGGGGTCGACGCGCTCGCCGCCTACGCCGACGTGTGGCCGGGCGACGAGCGGAGCTACGCCACCACGCCAACCCTCGACGCCATCTGCTCCGACGGGCTGCGCTTCGAGAACGCCTGGAGCTACCCCACCTGCTCGCCCACGCGGGCGGCGATGCTCACGGGGCGTCACGGGTACCGCACCGGCATCGACGGCCCGATGGACGACAGCGAGGCCCTCGCGGCCGACGAGCCCTTCCTGCCGGCGGTGCTGGCCTCGGCCGGGGTGCGCTCCGGCCTGTTCGGCAAGTGGCACCTGGGCACCGCCGGGGGCGACGACAGCCCGCGCGCGGCGGGCTTCGAGCGCTACGCCGGCTACCTTCACGGCGAGCTGCGTTCCTACGAGGACTGGGGCCGCACGGTCGACGGCGTGACCGAGCAGGAGACGGGCTACGCCACCAGCGTGCACGTCGACGACGCCGTCGACTGGTTGCGCGGCATCGACGGCGATCCCTGGATGGCGTGGTTGGCGTTCACGGCTCCCCACGAGCCCTTCCACGTGCCGCCCTGGCGGCTCACCACCTCCGACCTGTCCGGCGTGCACTGCGACGACGACCCCGAGCCCTGCTTCCAGGGGGCCCTCGAGGCCCTGGACACCGAACTGGAGCGCTTCCTCGACAAGGCCGGGCGCTGGGGTGAGGCGCCCACCGTCGTGCTGGTCGGCGACAACGGGAGCCCGCACCGCGCGGGGGCCGGCGGGCCCGGTCGCGCCAAGGGAAGCCTCTACCAGGGGGGGTTGCACGTGCCGCTGTGCATCTCGGGGAGCGGCATCGAGGCCGGGAGCGAGGACGGGCTCGCGCACGTGGTCGACGTGTACGCCACCGTCGCCGAGCAGTTCTCGGTCAACCTCGAAGAGGCCGAGGGGAGCGACTCCGTCAGCCTCCTCACGGGGTCGCGGGAGCTCGCCTTCGCCGAGACCTGGGGCCTGGAGCGCACCTGGCTCGAGGGCCGCGCGATCCGCGACGAGCGCTGGAAGCTCTTGCCCGACCACGACGAGCTCTACGACCTGGTCGACGACCCCTTCGAGGCCTACAACCTGCACGGGAAGCAGGAGGGAGCGGAGGCCCAGGACCGCCTGGAAGAGGCGCTTCCGGTGGGCTCGGGTCGGTAGCCGGGCGCCCTCGAGCGCGTCAGCTCGCCGCCACCACCACCCCGAGCACGGCGGCCACCGCGCCGCAGCACCACCCCGCCACCAGCAGCGCTCGGCCGGTGCGCCAGGCCTCGGGCCGACCGAACAACACGCCCACACCGCCTGCGGCCAGCGCCAGCGCCATCCACGCCAGGTGCTCCTTGCGCTCGAAGAGCAGGCTCACCTCGACCGGCAGGTCGGGCTTCACGAGCTCCCGGTACTCCGGGTAGAGCCACCAGCCCCCCGCGTAGGCCACCAGCAAGAGCCCCGCGCCCGCGCCCACCGCCCACCGCGTTCCCCGGGTGACCCGCTTCCTCCGACCAAGCGTCACCACCGGGTGCAGGAGCGCCGCCAACGCCAGCACGGCGAGGTGCCCGTGCACCCGCTCCAGCAGGTCGAAGCTCACGGCACCGCCACCACGGCCGCCGCCGAGGCGGCCACCGCCCACCACCACCACCGTGCTTCCAGCACCCGCAGGGCCTCGGTCTCCGAGAGACCCCAGCCCGCCAGGAGGCCCACCACCAGCCCCACCACCCCGGCCGACGCGGCCCGCCAGTAGTACGGCACGGTGGCGGTCAACAGGATCACCCCGCCCTCGTCGCCAGCGTCCACCAGCCGCAGCACCGCGTAGGCCACGCACGCCAGCACCGCGCCGAGCAGCACGCCCGCGGCCCCCCGCGCGCTCACCCGCGGACCCGTGGGCACTCGGGGTCGGGCGCCAGGGAGTCGCCCGTGACGTGGCCGGCCACGATCCGGCAGCCGCCCCGGCACAGGCTCTGCCACGTACAGCTGGCGCACGGCTCCGGCGGTGCCGCAGCGCGCGCACGCCAGGCCTGGTTCGTCGCACCCGAAGCCCAGGCCGCCTCCAGCGAAGCCACGGCCTCGCCCGCCGCGAAGCTGCAGGGTGCCCAGGTCCCGTCCACCCCGCGCGCCCACAGGTCCTGGCCGCCCACGCAGCCCCGCACCCCGAGCAACCCCGCCACCTCGGGGTCCAGCCCGGCCTCGGCGAGCCAGGGCACGAGCGCACAGTCCACCCGCATCACGATCCCCTGCGCTTCCTCCACGAGCAGGCGCTCCCAGAGGCCGTCCAGGCACGGCGCCAGGTCCGCGTACACGTCGGCCCCCCGGCCCGTCGGCTTCAGGCGCAGCCACTGCCACTCCTGCGCCCCGGCGTCGCGGATCGCCGCCCCCAGCGAAGCCAGCGCACCCTCACGCTCCCACACCGCACGGGTGAGCACGGTGTTCACGCCCACGCGCACCCCGGCCTCCCGCAACGCCCGGATGGCCCGGAGGGCTCGGTCGGTGCCGTCCCAGCCGCGCGCCGCGACGTACACGTCGCCCAGCCCGTCGAGCGACACGTTCACCTGGCCCACCAGCCCGGCCAGCTGTACGGCCAGCGCCGGGGTCACGCCGAAGCCGCTGGTCGTCAGGTTCGGCGTCATGCCCAGCCGCCTGGCCTCCTCACAGAGCGCCACGATCTCCGACCGCAGCAGCGCCTCGCCGCCGCCGAAGGCCACCTCGAGCACCCCCAGCTCGGCCAGCTCCGCCAGCTGCCCCCGCAGCCGCTCCAGGTCCACCTCGTCCCCCTCCGGCCCGGCCGACAGGTAGCAGTCGGTGCACGCGACCGGGCACCGTCCCGTCACCGCGAGGTGCGCCTCCGTGGGCCCATCCCCCACCTGCGGCATGCCCGCGAGCAGGGCCGCCCCGTGCTCCGACACCTCGACCACGGCCCCGTCCAGGCCCACCTGGCCGTCGGAGCGCACCCGACCGCCGCCCTCGCCCACCCAGCGCAGGAAGCGGTCCGCCCACACGTTGAGCACCACCGACGCACCAGCGGCCGTGAGCAGCATGGTGCCGACGACGCTGCCGGCACTGGAGCAGTTGGGCGCGTGCCCGAGGCGCACGCTCTTCAGGAGCTTCACTGGTAGACCTCCTACCGACCCGCCGGCATTGCGGCACGTCGGGTCAGTAGGAGGCCCCCGCTCGAACCGTGCGTGCGGTTTTCCCGCACACGGCTCACCGATGACTTCTCGGGTCGAGG
>Ga0114932_10000280_pt1 | contig 61096 bp, 68 predicted proteins | sample 2SBtaG_2_FD_87286 | JGI IMG/M metagenome (GOLD analysis project Ga0114932, IMG submission 87286) | Deep subsurface microbial communities from Kolumbo volcano to uncover new lineages of life (NeLLi) - 2SBTROV12_ACTIVE470 metaG | ecosystem: Environmental > Aquatic > Marine > Volcanic ...
AAAGCTCTTTCAGGAGAAGGCACATGGCCAAGATCATTTGAAGAACTTTCTCTAACCCCGGATGAATGGGGCCAAGCACTTAATTCCGATTCTAAGACCGATGTAGACCATGTGATAAATGAAGATGGAACTATAACCGTAACAGAAGAAGAAGATAGTCTACACAAAAACGACCTATACACTGGAAGTTCTTTAATAGAAGATGCTCATTATGTTTGTTATAACGAAGATGGTCATGTTATAACTGCAAGCAGTGGGCGTTGTGGTCGTGGTACTCCCGTCTTTGATGAACCAGCTCATAAACGTCAAATAACACATATAAGTAAGTGTTTTCATGACGGGCAAATTCCGGCTGCTAAAAAGCCTAAATGTAGAAACATCCAAACCGGAAAAGACATCGAAGTTTCTGGCTACAACTATTGCACTGGCTCTATGCAATATACATACGCTTTTGCGCATTGTGTAAAAAAAGATACGCAATTCGAGCCAACTGAGGCAGGTGTCGGTACTGACAAAAAATCATGTGAATCGGGTGGCGACAGATGGATAACTCTAAATGAAATAATAAATCATTGCCAGTCTAAATTTGACGAAAGTGGCGTTTCTTCTGTCTGGCTTGATAGTGAAGCCGGATGTCAATTGAGAGGTGTTTGTAAAGCTAAAAACACCGGAGAAATTATAGAGGACATTGATAACGAAAAAGAGTGTAGAGAAGAAGAACCAAAGAATCATTTTCTAGCTCACCAATGGGTAGACTGGGAAAGAGACCCTGAAAGTTGTTGCGGTGGCATGATGACATCTGAAAGTCATCCAAGTCATACACCTCAAGTTTCTGGTGGCTTTGCTAATACTAGAAAAAACAACGTTTGCTTTACACCTTACAGGGAGTTAGTTCTTACTCCAGATGGCATTTCTGGTACTGATGCTCCTATACATGCTGAGGCTGGTTGTGTTGCTATACAGAACCAAGAAGAAAGAATAACGATACATGCCGATACTGAGTCTTATTGGACTGTGACATTACGAGAGTGTGGTTTTTGGGCTGATTGCTTTAACGATCAAGGCGAAAGAAACACTAGTGTTTATGGCAAAAATCAAATGGGGTGTGGGGAAGAATTAATGCTTTACTTCCCTATGGATCAGTTCTTGAACTGTTCTGATTTTAATCTCACACTTAGCGACAAAAACACTCTTAATAGTGGCTGGAGTGAAGTACAACAAAGATGGAACAGTAATATGTCCCATTACTTTGGTAATCCTGCTGGCTTTTTCCCCGGAAACCCTGAAGACCCAGAAGATGGAAAACATTGGTGTGCTTGGCCTAACCCTCAATTTCTTGAAAGTAGTGAAGATGCTATTTGTGAAAGATACACGTATCAAGAAAGTGGAAAACCAATACCACGAAATCATAATCCACTAGGACATCTAAAACTAAAAGCTTTTAACTATAGACCTCAACCATTTAAAGCCACTGAAAAAACACAAAATTATGCTAAAGGAGTAGAACAAGCAGTAAACGACCACAGGTATTGGCAAAAATGCGCCGCGCAAAAAGCAGGTGGTGGAGGAAAGTGGTTTATAAATATGGGGTTGGACTATTGGTTCACCCATGACTTCCTCTATAAAAACGCTACTCCAGCCGTATGTGAATCAGTAAGTCAGGGAGTTAGAGATGCAATAGATGGATTGGAAGGTAGTCTCACTAGCCATGCTTGTGGGATTAGTCTAGGTTGGGATGCTTGGCAAAAATCAGAAGCTAATCTAGAAGCGTGCGACTGTGGCGGAGAGGCCGGAAAATCTCCAATACCCAGTAGATGCAAAACAGAAAATGAAGATAGTTCTACGTTTTCTTACAAGACTCTAAGCGATGAATTTACTGAAGACGATTGTAAAAGAGGTGGTGGAGAAGTACAAATATGTTGCGAGGATGAAAGAGGTTGTAGTCGTCCAATTACATGGACGTTAGACCTAGTAAAAGAAGGTTCTAAATGTAGAGTTCCTCCCGTGTTTAACGAGACTGTTAATACTGGAACATGTCGGTGTGTAGTCGAAGTTGAAGGCGAAGGTGACGTTCCTGAATATAGAGTAGAAGAGAGTCAATTACCATCACAGCCTGAGTCAGAAGACGATGAAGCCGAAAATTGCAAGTCTAAAGGTCTTGAAGAAGGAAAAACTTGTATTTGGTTTGGAGATGAAATAATTGATGATGAAGGAAATGCTCTTCCCCCAACCGATGAAGACCTGTGTCGAGAGGTAGGAGAAAGCCAAGATACTGGAGGCGAAATATTTACAGCATCTGCACTAACCAGACCCGCTAATGATGAAGGCGAATGTACATGTACACTCAGTAAAGAATGCGCTCAAGGAGAATGGACAGAAAGAAGAAGTTTTTCTCAAGCAGTTTTGACGGTTGACGCTCATTGCGAACCAGTATTTCCTGTTCCTTCAAATATTGTGGCCGCAGCAACAGATTCAAGGATTGTTGGAGAAAGAGGTATAACAATAAGTGGTCATACAGCTGATCAAGTAGGCCAAAATGATGGAGATAGAGTACACGCAATTCATAATGATTCTTTAGACTATTGGGGAAAAACAGGTTTATTCCCAAAAGGTGAAGGTTTAATCAGCTTTGTTAATAATCATTGTATTGGAACTGGAAGAGAAGTATCAGTCCAAGATGCTAGTAACACATCTCCTATAACCGTAACCTCAAGAAATCACAGGCTGGTCGAAGGTACAAAGGTTATGACCTATGGCATCATAGGTAACTTTGCAGCTAACGTGCTGTCAAACAGAGACTGGCAAGAGATGCAGTACCAAGACAAAATTTACACTCCTTGTACTGGAGACTCATGCGACGACATAATGTTTCCGGGGGCAAAATGTCCGGGTGTCTACAAAGAAGATGGAACGTATGAGTGTCCCGATGAATTTTTGGCTTGTTATGGTTCTGTAATAATGGGTAGAGACCCAGATCCAGCACCTTGGTTCGTGGCTAAAAATATTACGAGAGATACGTTTGACTTGTTTGCCTGCGACGGAAAGCCTATTGACGGAACAATAAACGCTTTTGCTAATTTACCAGAACTAGAACGTCTTGGTTGCGATGACGGCGTTTGCATAATGGGTGATATTGAGCAAACGATACTACAAGAACAAAAGACTGAACTTACACTCAAATATACAGATGGTACTATAGTTCCATTTGCCGAAGCAGATGAAGAAAAATTAAATGGGGAACTTCCAAAAATAACAAGCTTCCCAGATATTTGTGTATCGAAGAGAAACTTCTTAGAGAAGAAAGTTCGTGACAAAAAATTAGGCGAAGTTCGTTTAACTCCTGAGCAATTAAAAGAACAAGAATTTTGCAAAACAAAAAGAAATGAGGAAGATGAAGATCTTGAAGGACCTTTCAAGATAACAAATGTCATAGGTATTTATGACGATCCTGAAACACCCGAAAAAGAAGGCGGTGGAAGACAGTCTTGTGAGCGTTATGGCTTTTGCAAAGTCATGAAAAAAACTGGTGAAAAAACCACTCATGAAATGTCTATGACTAAAGAAGAATGTTTTGAACTAGCTAAGCATTATAGGTTGTATCCTAATGAAGGTACTGCTTCTTGTGAACGAGATGATACTAGATGCGTACATCCAACGAAAAAATCTTGCATAATTGATAATACAATTCAGGTTGAACCTTATGGGGATTGTGGGACATGTAGTGAAGGAGATCACAAACATAAAGCAGACTGTTTAGAGGAAAGTGGAGATCCAGTATGGACTCCCGGAAAGCTAGTTGACTTTGAAATACAGCAAGAATTTAAAACCCAGTCAAATTGCCAAGTCGAAAAAGAAGGAACTTGGATTGAAGAAAAAACTTTATTACCACAAATAGATAAAGATAGCTGTACTGGAACTCAAAGGCATAACGGAAAAGATAGAGTTCTTGCATGGTCTGAAGGCAACTATCATACCTGCGTTCAAAATAACGGCGAGGGAGATGGCGCATTTTCAGGATGTTGGGCGCAGCATAGATTTGGTCCTGCTCCTCCTGAGTCAAATATGGAAATTGACACTGATGTAGATGCGCACAGCTTTATTTCTTACAAAACCTGTCCATACACTGGTGCTTTTGCAGTGATGTTAGACGATGAAGGAGTAAATGCTGGATATGTTTCTCATTACACAAAAGAAGAGATAGATGAATTGTATCATCCGGGATGGGATGGCATTGGCTACAAGTATGAACATAGAGCGCAAGATTGGTATATGCAGGTTGAACAAAAAGGAACATGTCCTGTTTGTTGTGACCATTTCTTGCCCCACACTTTAAATGCTACTTTAACTGCACAAGATAGTAGTTGGAATCGTGTTGGGTGTGGACGAGATATATGCAGACCAGAATTTGTAGGACATCAAGGTTATTGTTGTTCAGATACCTTTCATGGTTGTAATATTAGTGACATTCCACATTGTGAAACTGGATTCTGTGATAAACCAGATAACCATAGTAAGGTTGAATGTGAAGCTGCCGAGGGAACATGGAAAGGAAACTGGGAAACTTATGGAAAATGTATACATGGGGAAACCGGAGAAAGGTTAATCAGATATAGAAAAGATGACTGTGATAAAGTTGTTGACAGTGATGGCGAAATAATAGGTGAGTTTGAACCTCTTAAACGTCCAGAAGACTGTGACATGTTTATTAGAAAACGCCCTAATGTAATGGGGACTACAAACTGTAGGGATTGTGGATGCATTTATAGAGATAGCCAGAATGCACCAATCAAAAATGATCCATGTTGTCCTAATTGTGAATGCATGACAAATGATCAAGATGTGCGACTGTTCGCAATGGACTATCCTTATTGGACATGTCGTGAAATAGAAGACTACATGATTAATGAGGGTATTGAATGTGGTTTAGATGAAGTAGGTGTAGAGCATAATTTTGGGCTAACAACAGCAACTTGCAAATTTTATTCTGGTAGTGATGATAACTGTGCGGGTGTTAGTTGTGGTAACTTTTTTGATGAAGCAAATTGTGTAGACGATGATGTGAATAACTGTTGTCAATGGCACGGTTTTGACGCGCCAGAAGACGACGGGAAATGTTGTGTAACACATGATGGAGTGCCTGACTGTGCAGAAATATGTAGAAATGAAGATACACAAGCTAGAATAGGTAATTTTGTTACTGATGAAGCTACATGTTCTGCAAGCGGAGGTGTGATAGCATCTGGTGAAACTGGTAGCGATTATGACACTTGCGAAATTGACGAAGATGGTGATCCTACGGGAAATTCGTGGACGACAGGGGAGTGTAAAAAAGCGCCAGCGGGTGAAGAAGATGGAAGATACGATTGGTCTTACGAGCCTTGTATTTGTTATCCCGAGAAAGTATCTCATGATTGTCATCCCGGACAGCTATGTACTGAAGGTTTTGAAGGAAGCTGTTTAAGAGATGGGATAAGCTCAAGCCCAAAAGATAATTGTTTAGGAGTTGGTGGAAAATGTGATTGTTCAAGTGCTTCTGATCCAACAGCTTGTGGAGATGCAGAAACTTCGACAGAAGAAACCTGTAAAGAGGCTGGTGGAAAATTTTATTATCCACAAGGTTGTGGACCAAGACACATATCAACTGATTTTCAACTTGATTGTTACGATCTAGCTAATAGTTGTAAACAGCTTGGCGCAGATGAAACAGTTCCCGGATTTGGAAGTATGTCAATGCCATTAGAATTTAATGGTGTAACATGGGCTTCTACTTGGCACAAAATGAACAATGTGGGAATGAAGTCATGCCATATGATTACTTATCCTGAACATTGTTCAACTGGATGGGCGTGTGTTAATGTTGCTGGTAGTGTTGCTAGAGCTACTTTAGCTATAAAAGGAGACTGTCTAAAGAAACTGAATCCTGACTGGGAAAAAAATCCAGACAAATCAATAGATCCAGATGAGTGGGATGCTTGCTTACAAGATACCTGCAAAGCAAATAGTTGGTATGGTGAAGGCCCCGGAAGAATTGAAACAGCCCGAACGATTAGACCAGCTATTAATACAAAGTGTAATGGTTGTGATCAAGCTATATTCGGTCTTAGCGCTGGTCTTCACGATGTTGGACCACCAACAGAAGAACATGACGCATTCTTTACAAGGTTGTTGTTAGGCTGTGGATCTACTATTGGAAGTGCCTCTGCACACGACGGAGACGCGATGATTCAGGGTGGATTTGACAACACTGATAGCTATAGACGTAGTGGCATGGAACTATGGATGGAGATAATGAATTGCTCCTACTGGAACGCAGATGATACAGTCATTAATGAGCCAATGGAAATAGCTGGTATGCCACCAATATATCCCGGAGCTAACAGTGATGGATGCTGGAGTGGAAGAAAGGTAAACGATGAAAGAGATAAGTTAACTATAGGAGAGGGAAGATTTAAATATTATAAGGCTGGTAATGTTTGTATTTTGGGTGGAGGTCCAGAATGGCCATGTACTGGTTGTTGCACTTACACTGGACCTACACAGCCAACAGCAGTAGCTAGAAGTGGTGCATCTGCTTTATATGGAATGGAAGTGTGTGCTACTGGCGGTGACGTTAAACAAGCAAACGACTGTCAGCAAGTTGGTATGAAATTGTATCCAGATAAACCAGCAGAAACATTTAATGTTTATTATGTAAAAGACGTTCAGGAAGATGGTTCAGGCACTCTGGTAGTAGGTGCTTATGGACCAACCTTTGGTGGTCGTTATTGCGCTTATGAGGCAGGTGCTACTGTTGGTATAGGAATGGCAGATAAGGCTGAGGCAGAAGGAGGAGCAGTATATCATGAAAAGCAAGGAAGAGTCAGAAATAGGCAATCAAGAAATCCATTCTTGCCATTTGGAGGAACAAAACTAACAGAAGCAATTCCAGACGGTAATCTAAATTACTCAGATATGAGTAGAGGGCGTGGCGATAAGCCATTTATGGAAATAAAGGTTGCAGATGTTACAAAACTAATAAGCGCCGCTCATAAGTACGATAGACATTTAGGAGACTACTCCAGAAGTCTCAATTCGTCAGGGGAGCTTTCAGGAATAGATGGTAAGAAACCTAAAACCCTTCCTAGCCCATACGGTTTACACCCTTGGCCTGTAGATACCGTTCAAGACACACGCGGTAGTTTGCGTAGGGGTCTTCCAGATAGTTCAATACAACAACACCCATTAAGAGTAGAAAGCCTTGCTTTAGATGAGCTTGGTCATGTAATGATTCCGGGAAGAGTCGGGCCTATACCAACAGCTGAATACTTAAATAAGTACAGTGAATACAAAGAAGTTAAAATGGGCGGAGGTCATGATGGAGCTACTACAAGTACTCCTATTCCAGTACACGACTCAAGAGAACCTGCCGGTATAAAATCCTATAGAAATGTCTATGACATACCTGACGAAAATGATCCAGACCCATCAAGAGGTTACTGCACAAATGGATCTTACACAAGCAAAAATGTATGTGAAAAGAACAATTCAAAGTGGATTTATCCTTTCTCACACACTGTAATAGAGACGGTACTAGATCATGATTTAAATGATGGCGAAAAGGTTTTAGTTAGCGGCTCAATCATGTATAGAGCTACATGTAAGGGTGTCACGCTTGGTGAATGTTATGATTATAACAATCCAAATATTACAAAGAACATACAAAATCCTAACGATTGTATGGTAGGAAAATGTATTGATCCATTGACTGGAAATGAAGTTTATGACGCAAACAATGATCCTATAAAATACGAAGATGCTTGTAGTCAAGCTGCACAATCAAATTCGGCTGATTATCAGTTCGTACCAAATGGCATATGGAGAACGGTGGCTGAAGATTCTGAGTTAGACGAATACTTGTGCGAAGATGTATTTGGAGGCGAATGGGTAATAGGAAGAAGAAACCTAGACAAAACTTCACGAGGCGAATTTGAAGATCCATTTAACAATGAACCAAAAATACTCCCAACAGGTCAGTACGAAGAAGGGTGTCCTATTGGCTGTAGAATAAACGCCTTTTATACAAACCAAGCTTGTCAGCCGCCAACTAAAGATAACCCAGATGGAAAGTGTTTGCTATGCCACGAAGTAGAGATAATAGAAAAAGATGCCAGCGGCGGAGAAGTTGTTAGGGAAGTTACAAGATGTCCATACCATGATATAGATGATATGCACATTGTTAGATTAAGACATTGTCAAAATGCTCTATTCAACACAAAAGAAGACTGCGAATCAAATGGATGGCAATGGTATCCAATTCCTTTAGAATCGAATGAGTTCGCAATACATGGAGAGTTGAACTATGATGTTCATGAGACTCCATACTTAAAAATTGCAGAAGAATATACTTCTGGTAATTTTCGTTCATCAAATGTTTACGACCACGACTCAGATGTCTACCCGTTTTCAGGTTGCAACGAAACTGCTTGTGGCAATTCGCCAGATTGTTATTTATACAAAGATCCTAGTAGTGATGAATTTACTTGTGTAAATCTAAAAAGCGCAACAGTAACATCTGGCGCTTCAATATCAATAAAAGATATGCATGACAATGGAGTTCCTAAATTTGGTGATGGAAAATTTGTAGCTCCAAACCTTCAAAAATCTTTATGTGAGCAATCAAGTAATTGTCAATTTGTTGAAGTTTACGGAAAATGTTATACGAAGGATAGATCTACGGTTGGAACTTGTGTATCTTCAGAAGGAGTTAGAACCACAACAAAACATGGAGCTTGTTCTGGAGCTTTCATACCAGAAGAAGTAGATGCAGACAGTGCTGATGAATGTTTAGAAGCAAATGGAACAGTTCAAAACCAGTTCATTTGTATGGTAGATGATCAAGGTGGCACAATAAACACAACACATTCACAAGAGTGTCGTGTATTAGGTGGGACTCCAGTTTGGATAGGAACTCCTTTTGGTATAAGAGCCTCTTCGGAAAAAACAAATATAGAAACTACACCCGAAAGAATTGTATCGCTTAGATCTCCTGAATCAATTTCTCTAGGTGGAACTGGAGCGATTGGAGAAGCTAGAAGGATGTACAAAGGTGTTATAGCGGCTGGAGATCCTAAAGCAGAAGGCGCTGGAAAAGTAGAGCTTTGCTACGACCGAGAAGGAAAAATGTATGATAGACCCGAAGAATCATGTGGCGCATGTAGTGATGCAAACAAGGTTACGAAAGAAGAATGTTTAGCGCAAAAAAATGATAAAGGTGAGCCGATAAATCAATGGGAGGCATATAATTTTAGTAGAACAAGTTACACTGATCCATACGCAGAATTATATCCATCGTGGAGTAGGCATGGAGGCCAATTTAGTGTTATAGTAGGGTATCCACCCCCATTAGATGATTGCGCACAAGGAAATAGTAGCACTCCTGTTAACATGGAATATTGGTTCTTTTTCCCTCAAAAATGTGTAAATGCAAGAGGTCCAATGACAGGGTATGAATGTGGAGACAAGTGCTACGACACCTATATAGGGCCAATGGCTACAAGTATCAAATATGACTTTGGTTTAGATATGGATGGAAATGCCCCGATCAAGGTCAACATAACAGAATAGTAGGAGCGAAAATGGCAAAAGGATTCTTTAAAACAGAAGAAGAAGAGTACCATCAACAGATGAGTAATCTTCAAAAAGAAGTCGATAGGTTAAACCAGATCCCAAGTAGAAGGCCAGATATCAGGGATTCTGATACGCTATTAAAAAAATGGGACGAAGTAAGAGAACCGCCTAAACATGTAACACCATGTCAATGTGACTTTAAAAAAGAATTTATAAAATGCCCAAGGCATAAAGCAATAAAGACTAAACATTTACACACATTATGCCAAACTAGGCTAGACTATTTTAATATGTGGGAAGAGGGAATAGGACCTAATCAAGACCCGGTTATGAGATATAACTTTGTTAATGAATACCCTGTTACTGATACACAAGTTAAACGACGCGAGGAAAAGTGGCAGGCAGAAATGGATGGGATAATGGCAACTCAAGATAATAAAGAAAAAAGCAGAGAAGAAGAAGAAGAAAAAGCTACCAAAGGATTCTTTATGGGCGATCCAGAAATACCTAAAGAGTCTAGAGGTTTAGGTGATACTGTAGCAAAGATAACAAAAGCAACTGGTATAAAAAAGGTTGTAGACAGTGTATTTGGTGCTATGAATAAAGATTGTGGATGTAAGGAACGACAAAGTAAACTCAATAAGCTTTTCCCTTATGGTAAGCCCAAGAAAACAAAAGGCTTTTTTGAGTAATGGTGTATAATATTATAGAAAACAACTCTCTCTAAGGGGATTTTGATATGGCATCAATTAACTTTTACGCTGGAGGTACATCCATTAATAACCTTTCAGGCTCTGGCTTGGGGTTTTTTGGAGGTTCTTTTGGCCAATCAGTTCAGTTGAATACTTTTCAGTCTACGACTTTTATAACAGATGGTAATGGTACTACAAATGGTGGTACTGCTAATAACTGCAAATATTCAACAGACACTAAGTCTTTTGCAAACGGTATAGTACCAGCTACTGGCTTATTGTATATACCAAATGAAAAAGCTACTTTAAATGTACGATTTACTAATGATAGCGCAGTTAGAACACAGAACTGCAAGCTTAGAATTTTTGACAGAGTAAACAAAGATCATCCTGCTAGTGGGGTCATAACAAGAGTCGCAGAACTACTTCATACTTCAAATTCCTATTTAATTGAGGGATCAGGAGATAGTACATGGTTTGGTAGTGCAACAGATAGCACAACTCCTAACCCAAGCACTAGACTCCCTACTGGTACTAACACTGTAGGTGGTAGCGGTGTCATTGTTTCTCTAGCTCAGTCTCCCGGCCCAAGCGGTATGTACGCTGGAAATGGTGCATCTAACACTGGACAGTACACTCAGCACGACTGGTACGTTGCTATTACGGCTTCTCCAGACAGTATAGGTAGTAAGACCCAATACGGTCTTTATGTAGAGTTAGAATATCTCTAAAGGCTACCTTTTTGTAAGCACTAAAAAACCCCGCCAGCAATGACGGGGTTTTTTCTTTACTCTTCTTTTTGAGTATCTGGGTTCCATTTAACCCATCCACCATCAGGAAGCCAATTGCCTTCTTTGTCTTTGCGTTTTGGAAATAATCTTCCACCCTTCTTCATCACGCCAAATGCTAGCTTTGCTCCGCAATCCACACATCTAGCTTCGTAATAAAGATTGTCATCTACATTTCTCACTTGAAATCTAATGTTCTCGCTACCGCATTTACCACACTTAGTTTCAGCAAAAATTTCTTGGAAGTTAGCTAATTGCTGAAACAGTTCAATTTGAGTGTCTGCTTCAATTTCAACGCTAATCTTGCCGCTTGTATAAGTTACTTTCATTACTCTCTCCAGTTAGCTTTATAGCCTTTAATTTTTTCTGGTATTTCAGTTCCCTGCTGATAAGCATTAAGGGCTTTGACCATTTTCTTAGCACAGTCTTTTGTTACTTCGCTTATAGTACTATACGTATATTCGCCCATGTTAATGAAGCCAAAAGCATCAACATCCAAAGTGCTACATTTGTTATCAATGAACTGAATTTGTTGACTGCTAATTTGTCTGTCAGCTTCATAGTCTCCTGAAGTTGGAGATTTCTTAACTGACTCTTGCACTATGTTCACTATGTCTTTTTTGGCTAATTCTTCAGCAGCTAGACATCTGATTTTCAAAGCTTTTCTTAAAGCTCTCCCTTCAGCCCTTGTGCTAGCAGTAGCGACAGGATGAGCGCAGAACAAATCATCAGTATTACCATGCCACACATCCGCTACTTCCTTGAATGTCCTAACTTGTCCTGTATTCATCCAATCAAAAACAACTTTAAATACTACGGTAGCTCTGTCAGGAGCTAATCCGTCAGTTGCTGGAAATACCTGTTCTGGGCCAGATTCAATAATGTCGCCAAGTAATAATTCAGCGACTCTTCTCAGTCCTGCACAAATAGGATTGCCATCAATTAATTCGTTTGAATGAAAGTGAGCCATTACATACTCATTCCATTCATCGCTAAACATTGAAGGACGATTGCTTTCGCTTGAATCTTCTTTAATTACTGCTGGTTCTTCCAATGTTTCTTCGCTGTCAAAAATTTCAGCGTCATCAAAAACATCTGAAGCTACTTGAGATGTTACAAAATCTTCGTCTTTAGCCATAACAGCCTCCACTAATTCAATTAGGTCACTCTTCTTGGCTCCGTTTGGAATAGCGCAGTTATGCTCTTCCAAAATTTGCCTCAATTCTTTTACGGTTTTATTATTGTACATATTTAGGTTTCTATTTCAATAAGTCTTTTTGATGGAACAGGGAATTTTTTCTGTATTTTTTTCAACTCAATAACAATGGCTTCAAGCGCATCCCTCATGTTTTTAGAGGACAAATTGCGAATTACGTTTTTCACTCGTAAAACGACAAATCCTCTGTTGATTAGAAGACCTGCTTTTTGTGCATCTGCTCTGATGTGACGTTCTAAATTTTGTTGACCCCAGATTGGTAAGAAATGAGCTGGCCCATCAATTTCAATAGCTGTTTTCATTTCTGGAAGGAACAGGTCTACTTCAAGCTTGTCATTGGCAATTAATCCCCTCTTATGAAAGATAACGTGATAACCTAGAGCTGTCAAACCCTCATACACAAATTTTTCAATTTTAGACCCTTCTTTACTGGCTTTTCTTACGGCCTCAGCCGCTAGCTTTCTAAGGTTTGCCTTATCCGCATCAGACATTTCTGCCCATTGCTTCTTTGAAAGTTCTGAACGTCTTTTACGTTCACCGTCTTCCATTTCATCCCAATAACTAGCCATTCCATTACTGATAGCCACTTTTTCCGCCTCAGTTCTTTTCTTTCCTCTAGTTGGATGTTCATGCCTACCGCTGTTAATAGCTACAGTCTGAGCTGCACTCTTGTCTCTTAAAGGCACTCCTAAAGTGTTTAACGCCCTTCTGATTTTATTTGGGTAGGTCTTAAGCTCTTGAGCTATTTCATATGTACTCTTTTCTTCATCTACATATTGCTCAATGATGTATTCTTTATGCTTGTTTATGAACGCGCTGCTCATTTTCTATAATCCTTTTGAAATTTTTTATGTTAAAATTTTGTACAATATGGTCTACCTTTTTATTACAATAGTTTTCTATTGCTTTTGCGTGGCTTTTACTTCTAGCAACAAGTAGAACTTCTTCGTTGGTAAATGCTTTTATATTGTCTTCAAAACTTTTTCCATGCCTTCTCGTCCATTCTAAATCCCATACATAGAATATTTTCTTAGCAGGGCTAAAAGCTTTTATCATCGACAAGGTGCTAGAAACAGAAGTTGCTATCAAAACACCATGAAAACTCCAAAGCTCATTTATAGCCATAGTGGAGAATTTTGGATTAACAATTGAAGAAGTTGAATTTTCAAAAAAGACAACGTAGTCGTCTTTGGTTTTATCTAGCTCTTCATTGAAATTGTTTATGATATCAAATGCTAACTGACTAGCTGTTAGCTCATCAATGACTACTCCTATTTGGTTAGTCTTTTGCATTTGCAGCCTCTCTGTTTGCAATATACCATTCAACAGTCCTTCTGATACCCTCTTGTACTTCTAGGCTATCAATTTCAATAATTTCTTGCATCTTGGTAGTATCAAGAAGTTTTTTCATTTGTCCATCTGGTTTTTCAGTATTCCAGAATACTTCACCTTTATAGTCAGTAGCACTAACAATATATTCCACCAAAGTCTTGATGCTTATATCTTTACCAGTACCAATATTTAAAGGTGTTGTATTGTCCTCATAATTTTGTAGAGCCAAGACAATTGCTTCTGCTGCATCTTCAACGTACATAAATTCTCTCATAGGAGCGCCAGTTCCCCAACACTCTACTTGATCGTTTTCGTCTACAATAGCTTCTACAAATTTTCTTATTAATGCCCCTACTACTTTTGTTCTAACTAGATTAAAAGTATCATGTGGACCATATAGGTTAGTAACACATACTGAAACTGAATTAAACTCATATTGTTCATTGTAAGCTTCAGACGCTGCTTGTAATATTCTTTTTGCAATACCATGCGCTCTAATAGTCTTGTTTGGAAGACCATTCCAGAATGTATCTTCTTTTAAGACTTCCATTCCGGTATCAGGATACGCACATGATGTCATAATGTTAATTAGTTTTTTAACGTTTGTATATTCACATGCATGATGTATGTTTAAAGCCATTATAGAATTAGAATAAAGGATATCCGCAGGGTACATCCTATTAAACTCAATACCGCCATTGTAACCAGCAGCATGAATAACGTAGTCAGGTTTGTTAGAATCTAGAAATCCGATTAAGTCATAAAGATTAAGTATATTAACTTCTTCACTTCTTAATACAATTGGTGTAGCACCTGCGTCAGAAACTGCTTTTACCAAAGCTGTTCCTAAAAACCCTTGACCACCTGTAATTAAAACTTTTGAATCAGTAAGATCTATCATGAATATTGATGCCTTATTTGTAAGATTGGAGCTACTTTTATTAGTTCTTTAATTCCGGTTTTCATATCTACATCACATGAAAAACCTTCATCTTCTAATTTATCATAACTGACAGCGTAATCCCTTTGGTCTGCGTCAGTTCCAATTTCTTCATAGTGAACAAAACATCCAGTTTGTTCTTTTACATACTCTGCCAATTCTCTTTTTGTCCAGTTAAGATGATTAGCTCCGCAGTTGTAAACTTTATGCTGCCAATTACCCATGTGTTCAAAACCCATAGTAAATGCCTTAGCCATATCTCTGACATGGATAAAAGTTCTTCTGAAGTCTGCTTGGAAAATAGTGAGTATATTATTTGTCATTGCTTGGTAAACAAAGTCGTTCACAAGCAAGTTCACCCGCATACATGGGCTGACACCAAACCCAGTAGCGAACCGAAAAGATACGGTATTGTCTTGAGTGGCTACCATTTCCTCTGCAACGCGCTTATTAACGCCGTAGAGAGACACAGCGTTTAACGGGGACTCTTCTGTGCAATCCCCTTCTACTTTGCCGTAGACGCTTCCTGTGGACGCATAGACGAAAGGCATTTTTGGATTGTAAGATTCTCTTGCAAAAAGCATATTTCTAGTGCCTTCTACATTTACTTCCGTAGCCAACGCAGGTTGGGATTTGCAAGCCGGAAAGCCAACAATAGCAGCGAGATGAATAATAGCGTCACACCCAATTACGGCCTCCTTCATTTGTTCTAATACTGTTACATCACCATATTCAAACTCAAAATTAGGGTTTGTTGCTAATGGGATTATTGCATCGCATTGCCCTTTATGGAAATTGTCGATGCATTTTACTTGATATCCGTTGTCTAGCAGATGACGGCATAGGACATTACCTACGTACCCGCCTCCGCCCGTCACTAAAATTTTCGTCATATTGCTTCCTAGTTATCCTGTTATTTCCAACTTTAGACCAAAATTGTCCAAGTTGATTCATTTTTATTGTTACGTTTGCTCCATCAAAATTATCTCTATACAAATCCTCTGGAGCGTAAGTAGGACTAATTAATTGCACTTCATTGTTTTTACATTTTTCATAAACCGCAGTAAACATTGATTTTATTTTTGAGGTTCTTCCTCCCATTAAATGGTCTGATATACTTCTTGGGGTTCGCGCTTCTCTATAAAAAGGTTCTGAAGTGATCAAACATTCACCGTAGAATTTCATTTTTTCAATAAAAGAGGAAAGATCAGTATAATACTCATCTGACCTGCTTTTTATAACATACTCAGTTTTTGTTTTATTTACACCGTTTAAGGATGTGACTGTTTGATAGTTTACGTTGTGCCAATTGAAAAAAGACTCATACTTTGAAGGGCTATCTTCCAAGTAAGTCACATCATTGTTTATTAGGAATCTTTTTGATGGTTTTATTTCTGGTAAAATCCAAGTCGATATTATTATTTTACCGACGAACTTTTTGTATGTTGGAATATTAAGTATTCCCTTACCCAATTTTCCGTTGTGTGAAACTGGTCCTTGTATTATTAATGTGACATCATCGTGTGGCACTGAAATCTATTCTTTCTTCTGGAGGAGTAACGTCCCTGTAAACACCAACATAATCTGAGCATATTGCGTTACAATCTGAAATTGTATCCATTGACAACAGTTCTGGTTTCATGCAAATAACACCAGCGCCAGAAGCATTTCCCGGATAACTAATTATCAGACCTCTACTTGTGATTGTGTAATGGTCTTCTTGATGCCAGAAGCAATGAACATCTAATTCAAGCAAGCCTTTTAACGCTTCTAAGTTTTTAGCGTGTAGGAGCAAACCTTTTTTCTTTAAAAAGTCTGTGTATGTTTCGTAGTATGGCTCGTCGTGTCCTAGAAGCCAAGAATCTTTTAGCTTCCAAACATCTATTTCTACTTGATAGCCTGCGTCAAGAGCTGATTGAATATATCTTGGGTTATTCTCTAACTCAGGTTTTGGACCGTAGACGTTTCCTCTATGAGATATTAGTATCATCTTCTAGCCTTTCATATTCCATTTGATAGAGTGTTAATATTCTTTTAGTATTTTTCCAGCTTTCATGAGTCTCAGTCACCCCAAGAGTGTATACTTTTTTAACGCCTCTGTCATTAAGCCAGTTTATTAAGATATGTAGGCTGCTAGATATATTCTTTAATTTGGTTTTGTTTTCTATCTTTAGAAAATCTAAAGGGTATTTTACGTCACACCTGTCAAACTTTTCGCAGTTAAACTTCTTAAAGTCTATGATATCGTCTGCGTCTTCGTATGAAACATTGGGATAGTCAGCGGTTTCTTCGGAAGAAGGTTTAGTACAACTCAAAAAGTCAAATTCATTAAAAAACATTCTGGAATAGAGAGGAGCTTTCTTGTAAAGGTATTGATGATAGCCTCTGCAAAAAATTTCATTTAGCTCGCTTTTGTTACTACACCACTCGTTGTTAGTTATAAAGCTGGGTATTAAATACTTATCCCATCTTCTTTTGAAGTTTGATATGTTATGAACTATTCTTACTAAATCTAACGATGCTACTACATGGGCTTTATCTAATGCGTATAAAGCCTTGCCAGTTGAGCATACAAAGAAATCGCTTAGATCAATTTCCATTTCAACAGATGGAGCTGATCCTACGATCAATGCGGGTTTATTTAGTTCCGCCACTATCTTTTCTAACGATATCATTAGGATCTAGTCCATCAATCCAGTAGACTTCTAGTGCTTTTGTATTTTTTAAAGCTTCAAACCTATGGTCAACTCCGGGAGGTACATCTGAGAACATGCCATCAGTTAGTATTGTCTCATCCTCACTATCCTGCTTATATATTATAACCTTTAAAGCACCTTCTAACACAATAAATCTATTCCATTTATTTTCGTGATGATGTCTAGAGCAATAACCACCCTTTTTAGCTTCTATATAATGGACTTCGCTTGTAGAATTTTCAAAGAAACATTGCGTGGTTCCCCAAAATTTTCCCTGTATTGCTCCTGTAAGTGTCTTATGGCTCATTTTTTTCTCGCTGTTGTATAGTGATTTTCGATGCGTATATCAATTGGTCTAATTGGATCATCTTGTATTTTGGTGTTTTCAATCCACTCGATGGTTTTTTGCAAATTATACTCGTCTAATTCTTTTGTGATATTGAAAAACTCTTGAGACTTTTTATCAAAAATTTTTGCGCCATCATTTGTGAGTATAATATTCCAAGGTCTTATATCTCCATGCGGTTCGTCATAACCTGACACATCATCTAATATAGATTGTTTTGTTGGGTATTGACCACCCATATTAAAATAAGTCATAAGGTTAATTCCGGGAATAAAATCTCGATAAGAAAATTTTGTTGGCCCTTGTCGAGTATTTTTTAATTCATTCTTTAATATTTTAGCCAGCCTAACTGATGCAGGATGACCATCTTTATCCTTTACGCTTTTAATTTCTTCAGTTCTTGATTTTAACCTGTTAGTGTAGATTATATATTTTTCATCGAAGTTTGAATACATCTTGAAGATGGACTCTTTTTTCATGAATTCTCCAAGGTATTTACCGCTCCAACCTTCTATGATGTCCTCCGTTCTTGGACTACTCATCAAATAAAAAGGTCTAACTGAATCTATATGAGTACGAAATCTAGATAACAAAATTGCATCATCAGGCACAATGATTTTTTTTACCACATCTGGATGTGCAGCATCTTCTGAGACTGGAAGCTCAATTAATAAATGGTCACACATACTCCTTAAAATCTTAATGGCTTCATTGGCATCTTCAAAGTAATGTATAACACTCATAGCTAAGATAACGTCAAATTTTTCAACTTTACTTAAAGCTTTTAAACTTTCTATTGATGCGTTGTGCTTTAAAAGTGTTACGTTGTTAGCTTCGTTTTTAACACACAAGTTTTGAAGCTCTGGCGTTATGCCCTTTGCTTTCTCAATCATTGTTACATGACAATCGAATTCTGCTGCAAGGCGAAGAGAAAAGTAACCAAAATTTGCACCTAAGTCTAGTACTGAAAATGGACGGTTGTAAGTGTTGCAAAATTTGCTTATTTCCTTATACCTATCCTCAGAGCCTCTTAACCCCTCTTTTACTATTTCACCTTTAACCCAATGTGGCTGATATTGATATTTAGACACTTTATAGTTCCTTTTCCAGTATTGGGTTTAGAGTAGTAAGCATTTCACCACTAGACATTTCTTTTAATTTCCAATTAAAACATCCGATGCTATTTGACAATTTATGTTTTTCTTCTTTAGTAGCTAGATACAAACTATTTATGTCTTCAATTTTTGTTGACGATATTGGTTTTGTTGCAGCATCACCTAAAATCAAAGTAGGATACCCAGAATACAATGAGTCTATGCAGCAATTGCTTCCATGTGTAATTACGCAATAAGGATGCACCTTCTCTAAAACTTGAGAAAAAAATCTTTTGTCTCCTTCCCATTCAGAGCCGCATATCCTTTCTTTTCCTCTCCAAGTTCTTTTGGGTCTGTACACAATTTCCATATCGGTGTATTTTTTTACTTCTTTCATAACTGATCTAGCATATTCAGTTGGATGAGGGAGATTATGGTATTTGTGATACTTCTCAGAGCTTCCAGCAAAAAGAATTTTAGAGCCTTGATTGAAAGGCTTTATCTCGTCAGGAAAATTTCCATTGTAAGTCCTTATTGTTTTTCCTCTATCTTGCCTGTCTTCAAAAGTTTTGTAGTGACGGAAAGGGTTCCAAGAATCTATTGTGATTCTAAAAAAACTTTCTTCGTCTATATGTCTAAACTGAGAAAGTCTTATATGACTTTTGTCAATAAAAATAATTTTGACACCGGCCTTCTCAGCTGCTACTTTTGCTTTTCTTGATATGACTCCAAAAATAATTACAAAGTCATAAACTGAAAGATCCAAGTTTTTTATTTGGCTTATTTCAACTGCTGACGATGGTGGTATAGAAAACCCTTGAATTATCGCCTTGTGTATCAGAGGAGTTAGTTTGTTTCTGTATGCATATAAGATATTCATAGGTTTTGTTTTATATGCTTCCAGCAAACACCAATATTCATTTCACTGATGTTCCATTGAGCATAAGCTAAATTGTATGCCCATTGAGTCCTGTCTGGTCTTCTTATATCTTCTATGCTTGGACTAGCTACCTCTCTCACAATAGATAAAGAGTCATTGGTAATAACAGGTATGCCTCTAATGATTGCATCCACCGCAGCGTTTGATGTTGGAGAAAATACGGCAAAACAATCTTTGAGATCGTTTTCAAGATTGCTATATTGGCTAATATTAACGCCCATCCCACTTTTATCGTCTATAAACCTACGATGTTTTTCTGTAGGATGGGGTCTAAAGACAATGGGCTTTCCAAACGATTTCAATTTTTCAACTTCGTGCCTAAACCACTTTTCTGGATCTGGGTTAATCTTTCTAATATTTGTTGTGCCTATACCTTTGTTGTTTTGACCTAAAACTAATATGTGGCCTTTGTCATTCGTTTGCCAAGGTTTCATTTCTATTTTTAGTTTTTCCCACCGTTTACTCGGAGAGTCTTGATTAAAAAATTCAGCGTGGTTCTTCACACCGTTTAGACCTACTGAGTAATGAGTTCCAATACCAAACTTCTTTTTATAATTTGCTCTTTCGTGTTTTACAAAACCAGCGTCTGCAACTATTCTTGGTATTCCTAATTCTTTCGATTTTTTTTGACACGAAGCTCTGAAGCCGTCTGCTTTGAGCCATGCAAAATCTGGATGTTCGCAAACTTGAAAAGACACATCACACCCCTCCATTGAATCTAACTCTACTAAGTTTTTAATTCGTACTGGAGTGTCTCCGTTAGCAGCTACACCTTTTGCAAAAGCATCGCAAATACCATTTCCAGACTCATTGTCTTTTGTGTAACAAACCGCCACTTTTACCATATCATTTCACCAAACTCTCTTCCGTGTATACCTTTATCGTGTCTAACAAAGTTTCTAAAAGGGCCATTTGGAACTACTTCTAAAAGCTGCAAACCTTCTGTCACATCTTTAGTTTTGATTTGTGGATTCTCTTCAACTATCATTCTGAATACGTATCCGTCATCCCATCTTATATATTTTCTAAAGTCCCCACTTTTGAATGATTCAATTACAATATCAAGATATTCTCTTCCACCGTTTTTTAGATCCCATCCAATAAAACCAGACTCTATACCCATGTTTCTTTCGACCCTAAGTTTACCTAAGTGGTAAAACATGGAATTTCCTTCTAAAACTTCATCAACATATTCTTCGGTTATTTTCTTCTTAAAGACGCTATCGCTGTCTACAAATATTACCTTGTCGTAACCCAAGTCTAACGAAGCTTTAACAGCGACTATTTTTCTAAACCAACAAGCAGCCCTTCTATTAAACTTGTTTTCAAAAGTTCCAACAAATTTACCACCGTAAGCTATAGGAATTATGTCCTCATTTTCTTTTAACCAGTTTTTTAGAAACTCATCTTTGTCTAAATCATGAAATAAAAATTTTCTATGCTTTGGTATCTCTGAGTCTATACCGTCTTCAAATGTTATGAGTAGATCTCCTTCGGTTTTCCATTTTACGAAAGACTCTATCATACCTCTACCAGTAGCTTGATAGAGATTTTTATTAAAAGACGTTACGTACAGAATCATTTCTTTCCCTTCTTTCTTAAGTATGTTAGCGACCTTTTGTTTCCTTCTTTCCAAATCTCATCCCTGTCTACTCCTGCTAAAAAATCTGCACATTTATAGTAAACATTGATAATATAAGGAGATCGAGTTAATTGGAATTTGTTTTCTTTACATGTAAAGTAAGCTGCGTAATGAACGCTAGGGTAAACTCCATATTTTTCTATACCCACTTCGGTTATTTTAGGCATATTAAGATACATAGAAGAATATATATCCATTTCTTCAGAATGTCCTATAGCGAATTTGTCATCTGGACAAGGAGGTGACATTTGTAGTTTTTTTACTTCTTTACGCTCCTCTTTGTCATTAAAGCCTTGTCGATCATCTTTTCGCGGATAATACCATCTAGTTTTAGCAAAATATAAGTGGTTTTTCTCTATCGTTTTTAAAAAATCAAAAAAAGTAATCTCAGGGTGGTTTGTTATTATGTTATCAAACCTATACCTCATTACGTAGTCATATACAAAATCATTTTCTTGTTCATATTCTTTTTTTATTTCATTTGCTTTGTATATATTGTAAAGCTGTCCCACCTGATTGTTGGCGTACTTTCCTCCCGTGACCGGCTCTTTGTAGGAGCCGTTTTCTCTTTGATTTTTATATTTTTTTTGATGCTTATTTAATCCTGATTCTTTAGCTAGTCTATATTGATTTTCTTTAGTGTAAACTTCACGATTATATTTTTTTGGTTTGTACAAATTCAGGGCGTGTTCAAATGTTTCTTCATCTTCAAAATTAACTTTTTCATAGCCATATTCATCTTTCCAAGTGCTTAAAAAGAAATCATATTCAACTCCGTTTTGGTCTAAGCTTTTAAGTACACTTTCTTGTAGGTTAGGGTAGCATGTGACAAATTGTCTTAAAGCGCCTGACATACATATTGCAATTTTCATAAGTAGCTTCTCCACAAATCAGCATAGTCTACGTCTTGCCACTCATCAAACCAAGGACCTCCATTTGTAAAGTGAATTGCCGCAGGAGGAACGTCAGGCTTATCGTATTCTCCTTCTAGCCAATTCCATTCAATAGGAATGCTTCCAATTAATTCATCTGGTAGCCAATAAAATCTATGTAAAAACGCTCCAGACTCCTTACTAACCACATCTGGATTTAGTATTGCATTTGCAGGATGTCCACAGTTCCACAATATACAGCTAGACCAATTTTTTCTTGGGTAGGAAACTTGTTTTTGACCATCCATCTTTACTGCATTTTTAGGAATATAATCATGCTTAGCGCACATTAATGCGTATTTATCATCTGCCATAGCAAATAATTCAGCCACATCCCTAGTAAACAAAAAGTCACAATCTATGAACAAAGCCCAATCATTAAACTCTGCTAAGTATGGAGTTAAGAATCTAGTATAAGTAAACTCAACAGACCCAGCTTCTGGTTGTGGTCTATAATACTCGCCAGTGTCAATGAGCGTATCTTTAACTATTGGTGTAATGTCAAGTTTTTGAGATGAGTGTTTTTGTAGAGAATCAATACAAACTTGGTAAGCGTCTGTTTCTCTACTATCCCAACCAATAAAAATTTTAAGTGTCATTTAAAAATACCTCCAAGTCTTCTGGAGTGCCAAGACCCCACATTTTTTCTATATCAAAAGTCTTTATTTTCTTCTTGTCTTCAATAGCTTCGTTGAAAACTGGACAAACATAAAATTCGTTGTTTACCCTCTTGTTAAGACAAATCATTCGTTCTGCATATTTAACATAGTCACTTCCTTTTGCCCAATAGTAGACTCCAACCGTAGCTTTATTGCTGATTGGTTTCTTTTCGGCTACTTCAGAAACAAAACCTTGATCGTCTAGTTTTGCAAAACTCCACTTTGGGTGCATTGACTCAAAAGTCAATATTCCACCATCAACACCTTCAGCCTGCATTGAATAAAGAAATTCGTTGCTATTCCAATCAATAAACTGGTCTGAGTTTGCTGTTAGCAAAGGTTCATCATTATTTATATACTCTTTTGCCAATAGAGTTGTACATGCTGCGCCTTCGGTGACTCCATCAACCTGAACTATTTTGCAATTTGGTGATATTAAATTTAATAAATATTGAAGGTTGTACCTTTCATAGTGTTCTTTTTGCACGATGAAAATATGCTCAGCATCAATGTTTAAATTTTCAACTACTAGTTGTATCATTGGCTTTCCATTGACCTCAATTAAAGGCTTTGGAAATGTGTATCCAGCCTTCTCAAATCTTGACCCAGCACCAGCCATTGGTATTAAAACTTTCATCTTTCCACCTTGCCATTTTGGATTTACGTCTTTAGTTTTTCTATCTGCTCTTTCTATGGCAGAAAACACGTTCTTAACATTTACGTCTTGTAATCCTGCCACGCCTAAAACATTCGCTCCAGATTTAACCGCAGCTTTTCGTCCTATATGAGAATCTTCAACTATTAGACATTCGTCAGGATTGACCTTAGCCTTTACCATACACTTTAAATAGATTTCAGAATGAGGCTTTGGGTTTTCAACGTCTTGATTAGAAAAATACTCATCTATATATTCCATGTATTGTGCTTTTAAGAGCATAAGCTTTACGCTAGATCTAATAGAATTAGAGGCGCAATAAACGGTATAACCCTCATGCTTCAGCCTTCTTAAAACTGATATTATAGACCAGTCTGGATTTACAGTGTTTGAGATGACATCGTGAGTGTGTTTTTGTTTGCCTTCCCATATTTGATCATGAAAATGCTCAGGAAGACCTTTTTCTACAGTTAGTTTTTTAAGCTTTTTAGTTGTTGATAAGCCATCGTAAGATGATAAATGTTCTGCTCGTCCAATAATATACTGCTCACCTACTTCAGCCAAAGCTAAGTTCAAAGCTTCATAATGGATATCTCTTGCTTCTACCAGAACACCGTCTAAATCAAAAACAACTAATTTAATCATTACAGCTTAGTTCTTTCTACTACGTTTAGTTCGCACTCGCTATATATACCCTTGTCATGGATAATTTTAGGAGCTATAAAATAAGACTTCACATAGTGATGAAAATACTTGTTAAACTGAGCATCTATAGGGTCAACAGGGTCTAGTCTAGTGATTACATCAAGAATATCTCTACTAAGTATTACTCCGTGTAAACCACCGACTCTCTTGATTCTAGATATTCCTATACGTTTAGTATCACGCCAAATACCCTCTATTTGTTCGTTTAGTTCGTCTCCCTCATCGCCAATCCACCAGCCTAAATAGAGCATATCATATTCTATTTCACCAATGTGTTTTTCGGCTTTGGACACAACCTCATCAAACCTGTCGGTAAAATAAGCGTCATCCTCTAAAAACAAAACCTTTTCATCGCCATCTTCCAAAGCTTTTCTAGCCATCGCTTGATGGGATAAAAATGCCTTGTAATGATTTTGCTTTTTCTTTGTCACAGTTTCATCTGCGTCTGTTTGATGACCTCCATAACCCCACATATCAACAACAGGATTATCTTTATCTATATGAGAATATTCTTCTTTTGGAAAGATTTCACCTGAACCAACTAGAAATCTGTTGAATTCTAAGCCCTTTGATTCAACTTGTTTCTTCAAATCAAGCCAGTGTTCTTCTCGTTTGTCTAAACACAGACAGTAAGCTTTCTTAATTCCAAGCATTATATTTTTCCTAATATGTAATCTGCCAGCGCTGTAGTTGTATTTTTTTCTTTTAACCAGTCATAGAAAAATTTTCTATATTCGATCCATTTTTCAAGGTTAAAGTTTTCTAGCTTTCCGGGGTTTTCTTTTTCTATTACTCCACAATGTGGTAAAGTCTCATTTTTCCATTCGCCTTCTTTTAGGTTCGGTATTCCACCTAGCGTATTTTTAGCTTCTATTAGTTTTTCTTTAGGCAAATTCCACAATGTATTTTTTGGACAATTTTCAATATCTACAAAGAATGGAATTGAACCGTTTGCGATTATCTCATAATGCCTAAGCGTATCCCATCCACCCTTTTTTGATGTGTATGAGAAATAAGCTGTTTGATACATGTCGTAATAACTTTCTTCTTCTTCGTATATATACGTAGACATGTAAGAAGGGTCGATAGACTGATTAACTGGAACTAATGGAGCAAAAGGAACTGACCTGTTTGAGTCATCTACCTCTCTTATTTTTTCTTCGGGAAATGCAAAAGATATAGGATTTGCTATTTCTTCTTGTGAGTCGAGCATTTCTCTTTTGTAGTATGTACATTTATTCGCTGCATCTTCACATATGTAGTCTCTATCCCATCCATCAACTACGATTATTCTATTTCTTCCATATCCTCGGTCTACAAAGAAGTCTATGATTGAATTCAAATGCCCGTCTTGTCTGGTCATTGTGTGATGAATAGGAACAACGACTGCATCGTATTCGCCTACATGCTCGTTTCTGTCTAGCACGGTATAGTCTTGTTCATCTAGAAGACCATACATCGTAAAGCCTTTGCCCCATATTTTGTTAAATAAGCTAGGTCTATCTTCTTTTATTTTCTTTCGATGCCACCACATATCAAAGAATGTGTGAACATCTTTCCCAAGCTTTTTAACCAAACCATGAAAGACCATGTCTGCTTGATAGTCAGACACCATGTCTGCTTGATTAATATCCGATGGCATTAATGGGTTGTATAGAATTTTCATAGCTACCTGTTTTTTACGGCTTCAACGATTGCTTGTCGAGAACTGTATTTAGGTTCCCATCCAAGGTCTTTTAGTTTTTGATTACTTGCAGTTATTAGTTTATTGTCACCTTTCCAGTTGGCTCCATCTCCTAACCACTCTAAAGGTTTTTCAACACCTAAACCCTCCATGACAGCATAAGCTACATCTTCTATACTAGCTGTGTCATCTGGAGTAACATTAAATTCTCCTGTTTGTTTTGAAAGACCTAGCAACACCAAAGCACTTGTTAAGTCATCTATATAACAATAAGGTTTTCTTGAACCCGGCTTGCTTCCGATAGCTTGCAGCGTAGGGTTGTTTTGGATTTTACGAATAAAATCATAAACAACACCGTGTGTTAAACCACGCCCAACAGTAGCACACATACGAGCCGAAACGCCATCTATTTGTCCCGTACTGGTGTAGTACCTTAATATACTTTCAGAAGCTCTCTTAGTCATACCGTATATAGAAGTTGGTTCTGTTCTATCTAATTCGGTGTATGCAGAAGGGTTTTCTGTGTTAAACATCCAGTCTCCATAGACAATCACTGAGGATGCTAACACAACTTTAGCGCCTAAAGGCGCCCATTCGCAAATCTTCTGTGTGCTTAGTACATTATCTTGCAGTATCTGAAAAGCTTCGTCGCCTTCCATCTTTACTGTAGCTTTACTTGCTAAATGAAAGATAATATCGGGCTTATGTCTATCTAATATTTTTTTAAAATCGTAGAAAGTAGGCTTGGTTACATCAGAGTAGCCTAAGTCAATACTGTAGCTTTTAGTGACAAAAGGTGAAACAAAGTTACTCCTCGTTACAGAAATAATATCTCCAAAAAGAGACTTCTGAGACCTAAGTTTTTGAATTAGATTTTTGCCAACAAACCCACTAGCTCCAGTTACTAAAACCGTCATATTATTCTCCAACGTAATTCTTGAGAGTTTCCATGCACTTCTCAGCTTCTTCTGGTATTCCTAACTCTTCAAATACCTTTGCCATTCTATGGTAGTAGGTGTGTTTAGACATGACAGAATTATAGCCTGCTTCTATATGCTTCATTCTCTCGTCAGGATTATTAACATAATATTCAATTAGAGTTTCAAACTCTTCTGGTGTTTTTGCAAAAATAATTTCCTCGTTTGTAAAAACATCATTTGCCATAGACTCTACATAATCTGATATGCAAAAACCTCCCGACATGAGAATTTTGAAAGGACGCTCGATAATATCATAACCAAAGTCCTGAGAATGAGGTTCGCTGATGTTTGGACATACAGTTGCAGACTGAAAAAACGAAGAAACATTTTTAGATTTTATTGTTCCTAGATATTGAACTACAGGCCAATCGGAGTTTCCAAAAATCTTTACCTTGTATTTTCCTACAGGGTGACAAAGAGGAATTAAAAACTTATCTAAACTCTTTGCTTTATAAGGCCAATAACCACCAACAAAACCAACGTCACAGCTAAGTAAGTTAGATTTTGTCTGTAGACTGTACTCAAATATATCGCCAGCATGTATTAATGATACTGGGCGTATTCCTATGTCTTTCCATTTGTTGTGGGTTACATCAATCCAGTTTTGAGTGTAATGATTGTGTACGAAGTCAGGCTTTCCCGTTTCTTCCTTAAGCCTTTCCATCATCTTCTTCTCTTCTTCCGAAGCGACTAAGACAGGATACTCTTGCGTATTAATATTTTTCTGGAAGTCTCCCCAGTCAGAACCCCTCATCACAACCTTCATATGAGGTCTTTCTTTAATACAATTAATTAAAGACTCAGTGATATTGTAGGTTTGTCCCATAAATATGTCTGGTTCATATTCATCAAAAACATCATATGCTGGGATGTTATCTTTATCCCATAATTCAACGTCGTGACCCATTGAGCTAAAAACTCTAGCCCAAGCCATTCTTATATAATAATGAGCATGAGGCCCATCGCTACTTATTAGAATCTTCATATTTTTCTGCCGCTTCTTGAGCTTCTTCTATAGTATAAAATGGTCCAAGCTTAACTTCGACCTCATGTTCTACATATTTCCAAGCGTACCATTTATAATTATTTTTAATCCAACCCCAATAATTTCCCATCACAAATCCTTCAAAGAATCTACTTCTCTTATGATCATCCCTTTTGGTGTTATGGCTTTTATATTACACCCTTTGTTAATCATATAATTAAATATTTCAAATGGATAAAGTTTACTTTTTCTCTTATCAGAACAAAATTGTTTCAATAAGTCAAAGTCTTCGTTTTCAAAAAAAGCTATTTGAGACCATTTGTTTTCTAGACCGTAAGCAAATCTGGTTGCATAACTATCTACTATTGTTACGCCAATTTCATCGCTCTTAAATTGTTCTTTTTTATCATAAACTATGGATGAGCCATCGCTTGTTAAGTCGCGTATAGAATATGTATTAAAGATAAGATCGCCATATATAATTAGAACATTTCTTGTCGCGCAGGCGTTAATTCCTATTCTTAGGCTTTCTACGGTGTTGGTTGTTTCGTAGTTTGCGTTTTCTACAATTCTTATTTCTTGTGGAAGTGACTTTATGACTTTTTCTGACTCAAAGCCAGTTACTACTACTATATCTGAGTTTGGATATTCTCTTTTTGCGTTCTTTATTATTTTCTGAAGAATAGTGTCTCTGCTGTTTGCTGCCAATAAGCATTTAGGGCCATAGGATTTCATCCTGTGACCCATTCCTGCCGCTGGTATTACAATACTCAGTTTTTCACCATTGTATTGACCAGCACCATTTTTCTTTATGGCGGAGGTAAATCTACTCATTTATTCTTTGTTGCATTTTTTCCATTACTCTTAACCAGTTTTTTTGCCAAATTTCTTGGTTAACAATAAAAGAAGAGTTATCACCAGTTACTCTTACTTTTGTTAAAGATTTAGGTACGTGAGCAATTATATATTTTTCGCTTATTCTCATCCAAAGATCATAATCTTCACAGGTTCTCATTGTTTTGTCATAAAATCCAGTGTCTTCTTTTACTGACAACAAAGCTTCTTTAGAAATGAGAGACCCGCTATGAACAATACACTCTTGTACTAACCTTTTTCTACTGTAAGGTTCTTTAAATTCTCTGATGATTTTTCCTGATTCAACATGTAACGTGTCATAATCTCCATAGACAACGCCTACTAAACCATCACCTTGCTCAAATACAGTAACACAAGAACTGATTTTGTTTTCATACATTTCATCATCAGAATCTAGTATTGCATATATATCAGTATTTTCTAAAGTGTATTCAATCCCTACATTTCTTGCTTCGCTTGGGCCGGAATTTACGTTTTTTATAGCTACAAGATTTGTATGTCCAAACCTTCCAGAATTCTTCTTGGTAAGAACATCACCATCTTTGTCATCAAAATAAGAACTTATGATTTCCCAAGAATCATCTTTTGACCCATCATCTACTATACATATAGTTATAGGACCCGGATAATCTTGATTAACCGCACTTTCTATCGCATTGTCTATATATTCTTCATCGTTATAGTTTGCTATAAGAATAGTGACTTTTGGTAGCATTAGATGGTTTCCCAACTTTGTACAAGGTTAGACGAATTGTCCATTTTTGAAGCTCCTATGACTTTTTCTTCTAAGAAGCCATTTACATTTCCGTTTAAATGTTTGTGTATTAACGAAAGAACAGTCATCCCATTCACACTATCGTATGGTTTTACATATCCAACACGAGTTAGATTTTCGTTGATGGCTACGTCTAGTCGTTCCAAAATATCTTCTCTAGCTTCTTCGCCAGAAACAATCACTGAGTAATAACCACTTTGAGCATTACCAAAAGCTTCGTCTATAGCTTCGTATTCATTGACCTCTTCAATTAGATTCATGACTTTAAGAGTCAAATCAGAGCCTTCTATATAACTCTGACATTCTTCAATCAGGTCAACATAATCCTTTTTACTATTGTTAACGACAACTACGTAGTCTGCTTTTGCTTTTATTACCGACTCTATCGTCTTTTTGACATCAGAATTTTCTTCATTTACTAAAACAAAAAATCCAAGTCTTGGAAGGATCTCTTTTCTTACAGCCTCTAAATCGTCTGTATCTTCTGGAAGAGTGAGAAGCCACTCTTTTTCTCTGTAACCATTACACCAAGACTCGATAACAAAAAATTCATTTTCTTCTAAATCTTCTGCTTCGATTACACTAATGCCTAACTTTTTATAGGCTTCTATTCTTTTCAGTTTGCATCCAGTTTGAGTTCTGCCTTCTACAACTGAAAAGACGCAATTTTTACAGGTTGTGTGTAGTACCTGATTTTCTTCTTCGATTTGTCCTTGTTCAAATGAAGCTATATCGGATGCTTGAGTCATGGTCTTTGGGCCTCTATTGTTAGTCTAATACCATTTAATCTTTTTTTAATTATTTTAAAACCGCCGGAAGCAAGAATATTAGCTAATTCCTCTAAAGTGTAACTGCTCATTTTTACATCCCAAGGATGAGAAAAATTTCCATGCACAGCCTTGTTAAAAAAGTCAGAGTCTATTTCTTTCCTGTAGAAAGATCTTGCCACTTCGTAAGAGTCTATTTCCGACACTATTATAGTACCATTGTGGCGTATTTTTTTCATATACCCCTTTAACACTCTAATCGCTTCATCTTTTTCTAAAAAACCTAATATATGATCGGATATGAGTTCTTTACAAGAAGCGTTTTCTACGACTTCGTCGATATTTCTAATATCTACAGCAACGTCGTCAAACTTAGTAATAGGATCTATATTGAGATATCCGTTTAGTTTGTTTTCTTCGCCTACTGTTATTCTTACTTTCATCCCACAAAAACCTTTTTAGAAGCAGTGTTTAATATAAAGTCCCACTTTGAAGCAAATCGTTCTACAGAAAACCTATCTACTATAGTCTTTCTCGCTGCTTTTCCCATTTTTTCAGCAAGATCTTCATCGTTTAGAAGCATGACTAAATATTCTTTGAGTTCATCCATATCATTACTGATAAAACCATTTACTCCGTTTTCCACTATTTCAGGAATCATACATGTGGCAGTAGTCACAATAGCACAACCACAAGACATAGCCTCTAGCAGTGCTGTTGGAACCGGAGAAATAGTAGAAGTGTTGAGAAAAATTCTGCTGTTTTGGTAGGAGGCGACAAGCTCTTCCGTAGAAGACGCTGGCTCTGACAAGCCCGGAGTGTCGCCTACCACCTTAAAGGGAAGCCCCTTTATGACGTTTTGCCAAATACCAAAACCACAGCACCAGTCTCTATTAATCCAGTCGTTCACCACAGATAGGATATGGTCTTCTCTCTCTACTTCATTATTCGGTTTAAACAAATCGGTATCAACACCATGCGTTATTACCAATGTATCTTTGCCTTCTTGCCATCCCCAAGCATCTATACTGTATCTAGATATGAATAGATTTAGATGACCTCTCATTTGTCTTGTAGATTCTAATACGTCTTCGCCCCAAGTTGGGATTGGAAGTGTGTGTTCAAGGCTTACAAGAGGCAGATGTAACATTCCAGCTAATTTTTTAGCTATTTGAAATTGTCCAAATTTATTTTGAGACAAAACAAGATCGAAGTCTACATATTCTGGTATTTGTTCTTCGCCTAAATCTGGATCTAATAAGAAATAATTGTCAGGTATATCAGCATAATTAGTATTCCAATCTTTTATACCCTGCGCCCTATACGCATAGAAGTTATGTCCGCATTTAGCGAGCATACTTTCATATCTCTCATGCGTGGGAAATGTAAGTATGTTGAGAGGTTCTTTTATCTTTCTGGTCGCAGCTCTTGTGATGGAAGTAACAGGACTAATCATCATTGCTCTCCTCTATTAACTTCTTCATCAATGCTCCAATCTTAGGGTATGAATAATCATAAGCGTTTTTAGCACCCAAGTTTCGCATTTCTTCTAAAGATTCTCTATTCTCATACACATGCCGCATGACTTTCTTTAACTCACTAATGTCTATAGAACACCATTCTTCTTCTGCGGTAAATAAGTACGGAAACGTATTCAACATGCCGTACACAGGTTCTTGTCTTCCTTCTATTAGAAATCCTGCGTTACCAATAAAATCAGACATCCCTCCAATGTTTGTGCATATTGGGGTTTTTCCAAATCCCATAGCGTCAAAACAAGGTATAGACCAAGCCTCTCCATAACTTGGCATTACAAAACAGTCACAGCTTGCATGAAGTCTCATCATGTCTACTTCGCTTAGTCTGTCTGTAATTATTAAATCTTCTTTGTAGTCATTAAGATTAGAGTATAGTTTCAGACCAACCTTAACTTCATTGCATACATCTCGAACTTCAGATGCGCACTGTTCTGGTGATACTCCATGCTTACTTGTTTTGATAACTATTGAAACATTATCAGATTTTCTAAACTCAGAGTGAAAAGCTTTTAAAAATGCTCTTAGATTTTTTCTTTCGTTTAGTTCACCAATAAAATAAAATTTGAAAGTGTCGTTGTCTAGAAATTCTATTTTGCTGTAATTAGTATCAAATTTTCCAAAGTTAGTTGCGTGCGGGACAACCTTTATGGGTATTTCTACGCCGCTATTTCTTGAGGCTTCAACCATTTGATTGTTGATGACCCAAGCCTCATCCATAAAATTAATTCTTCTAGACCAGCCAGATTTTTTGAAATTGCTTGTTTCTGTAGCGTATAAAGCTATATTCTTTTTAAATCTAGGATTGTGATCCATCATATGAGGAAGAACATGTTGAATACAAATATCACAACCACTGGAATCTCTATTTTCGAGTTGAGCTATTCTAGGGTGAAGTTCAACTAGATTAGAGTTCAATTTTACTGGACGAGGCACTACTTGTATGCCAATACTATCTAATGACAATATGTAGTCAGTAGCCGCTTGACCCCAACCAGTACCATCTCTATAACAGCCTATGTATAAGACTTTCATTGAAGTTTGCTCCTAGCTGCTTCCCATTGATTGCGCCGATTGCATAATCCTACCATCATGTTGTAAGCTTCTTGCTTTTCAAACTTTTCATACACGGGCTTTATAAACTTATAAGAATCCTCGTTCAAATACATCTCTCCTGTACCTTGAATGTACATTCCATAATTTAAGTCTCTTAACAGTCTGGACTCAAAATATGTATTCAATCTTTCTGGCTCGCCTAAGACATCTGTTATAAGCCACTTAGCAAATTGTGCTGGCGAAAGGTTTTGAGGTATTGTGGCCGAAGGCTGGTGTATTTTTGGGGGAGACTTCCATGTTTGTTCAATAGGTTTGATTTCTACTGAATCAAAATAGTCTTCCCATTTTTTGGCAGTCTTGTCCCACTGGTAATATTTTTCAAAGTTCAGTCTAGTATTTTTTGACAACGTTTGTTGCTCTGCATCCGTCATGTCAAAAAACTTTTGCATTTGTTCAGCCGCATGGTCGTTATCTGGAACGGCTCTATTGCAACCAGTTTCAACCTCGTTGTAAAGAGCTTTAGGCTTTACTGGAAAGCCGTCTAACTTTCTTACAACACTACTCATGGCTGAGTAGTCAACGCTCATCACGGGAACTCCACAGGCCGCAGCTTCGACTTGAGGAAGACCGAACCCTTCGCTATTTGCGTATTGGACGTACAAGTCAAATAGGTTCATTATGCTTGATAAGTATTCGTAAGATGCTCCCTTTTGCACGCTTGAAAGGCCAGCTGCAAATTGTCCGCATTTTGGACATTTTCTTCTTGCGTCTGAGAAGAACGACGGAAAAGTATGTCCGCAGTTGTTACAAACGTAAGTGAACAAGACTTTTGATGAAAGCTTATGTTTCAAAAGCAGTTTTGGTATATCCCATCCCAAATCAGGATAACTTGTGTGACAATAAAGCAGAACATCTGTTCTTCCAGAGTTGTCTAGAAATTTTCTAAACGCTTCAAACAAATCTGGAAACAGCTTTCTTCTTTGGTTCCTCATCACAGTACCAATTATCTTGGTGTCTTCTGTGAATCCCATAGATTCTTTATGTTCGACCTTGTTCTCTACTGGTTGATAAGCAGAGTCAGCAGAAGGAGGCGCTGATCCTAAACAGTTTATTTTTCCATTCGACTCTTTGTCTATTACATCCCAACCCCAATCTGAATAATTGAATACAGCATCGGCACTTATAAAAGTATCCAGCCATTGCTCGTTTTGTGGAGCTGCATCAACAGTTGGCATAATAGTCCAATTAAAGCAATTTCTAAATGGAGACCTATTTTGGTAGTCAAACATCCAAAAGTCCCTGATGTCAAAAACAATATCAGGAAGGAAATCTAACAAGACAGCCTCAAACCTCCATTCACCAAATTGATTTGTTGGTATAGACTCATACTCTTCCATTTGAGCCTTGTCGTTAGGGTCTGGCATATTGCCATAGAAAGTCCACGGAATGGTAGAGCATCTAGGATCTTTTTCTGAACCATAACTAGCAAATTCTGCTATCTCATATTTGCCAGTAGAATGAAGTCTCTTGAGAACTTCTCTACCATAGGTAGCATATCCAGTATTTAGATATGTAGCCTCTCCGCAAAAAAGTATTCTCTTCTTTCTCATTTATTATGCTCTTTTACTTTTGCTGAAATATTTTTTATCTTGTTAGAAAGTACATACTTTGAGCAACTCAAAAAACTACATATTTCTTTGTTAGTATAATTTTGCAGCTTTAATTCTATTATAAACCTGTCTTCCTCTGTAAGTGAATTAGGAAGCCAGTCTTTTGGTAAAGGTTCTTTGTTTTTGTCTTTTACAAAGATTTCAATGTTTTCTGTGTCAAAGACTATATTGTTAAAGCTTTTCTTTTTTATTTTTCTATCAAAAGTCACCATTTCGTTGCGTATACAAACTGTTGCAAAGGTGCTAAACTTTGATTTATCGCTATTGTAGTTTCTTATGGCTTTGAGCAGCCCTATTAGACCGGCTTGAATATAGTCATCAAAGTATGAGCTATAAAAAAAAGAAAGAGCCTGAGACACAACTAATCCATAATTTTCATGAACTAGCTCTTCTTCAAGCTCTTCTTGCGTTTTTAGTTTTTCTTTTTCAGCTTTTTTCAGTTTCTTGTTTTTGCTGATTTCCAAAGAGTTTGAATTCCTTAACTCTGAATTTTGTTGAGAATCTTTTTTTACCATCCTTATCTGTCCAAGAATTGTTTCTAGCAGATGCTACCAAATCAATTATGTCACCTTTGTTACAGTGTTTTTGAATAGTTGATCCGCCAGAATCCCATGCTTCAAAGTCAAAAAAGTTAACATTCTTTTTTTTGTTGCCATCTTTTTCTCTTCTATACTCAGTGACAGCTAACGTAAAAGTGCAAAGCTCTGTGTTATCGAATTTTACAGTCTTTGGGTCTTGAACTAACCGTCCTATGAAGCGGCAATAATTAGAAATTGTATTCATGCTTTCCCTCTAAATTGCAATACGATACAAATATCATACTGCTCTTTTTGATTTTCGTCAACTTAATTCTATGACACTATTGACAATGAAGCCATCGTCAATTTGTCGTCTTTTGTCTTTTGATGATGTACCAGAAATTATAACATTATTACCAGTATATAGTATGCCTTTGTTTTCTTCCCACTGTTGAGAAAATACGGTTACTGTGTCTAAAGTTCCAGTGGTGTCTTCTACACAAAGAAACGCCATTTCAGAACCTTTCATCTTGCCGTTTTTAGTTACCCACTTCTTAACATCAGAAATAGTCACAGCCATCTTAATGTCGCCTCGTTTGCCATCTAAAAACTCTTTAATCGTAGTATTGGCTAGGTTCGTGTTACAGGCTTCAATCCTAGAGTATGTTAAAGCTACTCCTAAGTACCTTTCTTCTTCTTGTATAACCCACCGCCTAGAGTCAGACATTGGACTTGATGGATTCTGCATTTCATTCAAAAGATCACGCAGCATGTCAGAGCGTTTTTTATTGAACGTAGCTCCGCCTTCTTTTTTGACGGGAACCATTTTGCTTAATATCTTTTCAATACAAGTAAATTTGGAATGGTTTTCGACCGCCCATTCTTGTTCTTTTTTAGTAAGTTGACTCCAAGTATGGAACCTGTCCAACATTTCTGTTCTAGTCTCCGGCAAATGCGAAAAGAATCCAATCGAGCATAAAGCGATCACCACCGGCCTATTGACCTTTTGCGAAGCCAAGACCAAAAAATCATACCAAGACCATTCAATAAACGGCTTGTTTATCTTCTCTTCCACTTCTTTGATTACTGATTTGAATTTTTCTATATGCTTTACGCCAATAGACTTAACATTAGACATACCGAAGTGGATACGACCATCAATTATGTCAGTCTTAACATTCAAGCTCTTTATTGATGGAGGACTGATATAGATTTCGTTATTCTTTGCGTCGTTGACAAGCTCTCTGACTTCTTGGTGAGGGTCTGGCTTGCCTGAAGAATAGATCAAATAATTACAGTAAAATTCCAGTTGATGATGAGCCTTGCAAAAAGCGCTCCAATAAGCACATACTGCATACGAGACCGCATGAGATTTGTTAAATGCGTAACGACTGGACTTCTCAATCCAACTGAAGATTTCCTCAGCAGTGTCTTTATCAACAATCCCCTCTTTAATAGCCCCAGCTAGAAATGCCTTTTTGACTTTTGCCATTAGGTCGGCTTTTTTCTTACCGATTGCTTTACGAAGATTATCTGCCTCTTGAAGATCAAAACCAGCAAGCATTTGAGCAATCTGCATAGACTGTTCTTGATACACAAGAACCCCTTGGGTTGTTTTGAGTATAGGCTCTAAAGATGAGTGTGGATAAGTAATCTTTTCAGACCCATTTTTCCTGTCAACAAACCTTTGGGTCATTGACTTGCCATCTTGTATAGCTTTCAATGTTCCGGGTCTTATTATTGATAGTAGGGCTGCTAGTTCTTCGATGTCTCTTGGCTTGACTCTTTTTGCCCAAGATTTACCCAAGTTGCTTTCCAGTTGGAAAACACCTTTAGTTTTTCCTGAGCATATTAAGTCCCAAGTGGCTTGGTCAGCGAAGCTATCATCTTCAATTAAATTAAAAGTCTCGGCCATCTGCAAAGGCTTTCTCAAATTTTACTTTTGGTGCAATTTTTCGGTGGAACTTCATGAAGGATATCATCATCAAAGCTGTATCCTTAACGTCCTGCAAAGCGTCATGCGCATTTTCTTTAGACATGCCTAGTAAATCACGCATCGAATCCATGCTCAAAGATTTAACATCGGCATTATTCTCCATCCACATCCAAACAATATCAAGCATATCAACTTTGTGAATTTTATTAAAGAGTGTTTGCTGACCAGTTTTCTTGTCAACCGGCCCATATTTTTCACACATCCTTTGTACTATCGGCAGATCAAAGCCAATTATGTTGTACCCAGCGGCGATTGGGGCATAATAAGGTGTTTTTTTGAAATTGTATCTGTTTACAAAGTTCGCAAACTTATCCCAAACCACTTTTGGTTGAGGGGCTTTAGCAAGCTCTTCTCTAGTCTTTCCATTTACAGCCAAGGCTTCGTCTTCAATAGGATCTAGTCCTAGCTTTATGGCCTCTTCATCGTCCAACACCGGCCTAATAAGGCTATTAAACTCTCCATCAGGCTGAATGGTTAGCTTTCTTCCGTGAATCGCTACAGCTGCGATCTGGACTGGTTGTGTCTTGTGCGGATTCCTAGAACCTGTTTCAAAATCAAAAACAATAATGTCTTTGTAATTCATCTTATTTTCCTCTTAATCTCAAAAAATTTATCCAATGCTTCTTCAATATCTTCAAAAAGTCCGCTGAAACGATATGAGTGGACTTGGTATCTTACCTTCCGGTTCATTGGCTGGTAGAAATCATTTATTTTGCAAATGGAAAGACCTTTGTATTCTTCGTATCTTCCGTTTTGAATTTTGTCCCGAATTTTATCTTTCCAAGTTTTCTTGGTCATCGTCCTCCTCCAATTTATCTCTGATCCCCATGATTTTGTCCATTAGGGAAATTCCTAAAATGTCAAACTTTACATGCCCCATTGCTTCTAGGTCGTTCATTTCAAGCCCTGCTATCTTCTCAGCGCCTTTCTTATCTCTAACCATTGGGCAAACTTCATCTAGTTTGTGGGAAGAGATCACGACTCCAGCAGCGTGTTTTCCTTGTGATTTAAATGTACCTTCTATACGCATGGCCTGCGCGAATAATTTGGCATAGTCGCCTTCAAGATTGCCATCGTCATTTAATCGGCAATAATCCTTGAGTGAATCCGGCTGATTCATCAACGTCCATTGAATTACAGACGGTTCATCCATTTCAGCTAATTGATCAGATACTTCATGTTCATGAGGAAGACTCTTGGTAATAGCGTTCATTTCGTCATAACTACAAGCATCATTCATTCTAAGAACTTCTTTTAACGCGCTTCTACCTTGAAGCCTTCCAAACGTAACCATTTGACCAACACGATCATTTCCATATTTGGTTCTAATATAGTCTATAGTTTCGTCTCGTTTAGTAGCTGGAACGTCAATATCAATATCTGGAAGTGACACATGTCCACCTGTATTTCTTCCTGCGTTATAGAAACGTTCAAAGATTAAACCGTATCTAATAGGGTCTAATTGTGTAATACCAACAAGATAAGAAACTAAGCATCCAGCAGCAGAACCTCTTCCCGGACCGGGTATATGATTTTTAGATCTGACACTGTTGACTATATCTCTAACAATAAGGAAGTAGCCAGACAGTTTGGCGCCGCTTATGACATCAAGTTCTTTCTTAATTCTTTCAGTGTATTCTTGCTTTTGATTTTCTGTCAAAATTCCAGACAGCTTATCACGCCAACCGTCACGGCATAGTTGCCTTAAATGGTCTTCTTCTGATTTACTCTCAGGACATTCAAATTCTGGAAGCATAGGTTGGCCGAGTATGTCGTAGTCTTCGCACATGCTCGCTATTTCCATAGAAGTGTCAATCTCTTTCGACGAATTGACTGATTGTATTTCTTCTAATGTTGGAATGTGAAAATTTGTTGATTTCATAAAGCCAGAAAATGCCACATCTTCATTGGCTTGAATTTTCTTTTTCACGCCCCTAAGAGTTGTTCTCATCGCTGAGCAGAGAAGTAGAAGCTGATCTCCTGCGTCTTTTTGTTCAGGATAGTGAGAATCAGCGGTAGCTACAGTTCTAAAGTCATATTTATTCGCTACGTATCTCATTCCCTCAGCGACCATCTTAGCCGCAATGGAATTCTCTTGATCTATTGATTGCACTTCAAGAAAGAAATTATCTTTACCAAATATATCTCGATACCTATGAGCTAACTTGGAAACCCTCTCAGGCCAGTCAGCATGAGCATACCTTTTGAACTCATCTAAAGTTGTAGCCCGATAACCAGATTTAATATCAGTGAAAATCACATTTGCTAAATCACTTCCAAGATGACCGCTAAAAGCTATCAAGTTTCCATCTGTATATTGACCTAGAGTATCAAGATCAAGACGAGGCTTATAATAAAAATTTTCTTCGTCATTACTTCTTGAAGTCGCCTGTATGAGCTGACCCCAACCTTTCTTATTCTTTGCAATAACACAAAGATGACTTAGTTTTCTATTTTCTTCAGACTTAACTGTGCAATCTTGCTGGCTTAGGTAGAACTCACAACCGAGTATTGGTTTGATATTCTTTTGCCTCATTGCTTTAGAAAATGCAACAGCGCCAGAGATCGTCCCGTGATCCGTCAGAGCGCAAGATTCAAAACCAAGGCTCGCACACCGAGAAGCTATCTGAGAAGGCTTTGAGAGGCCATCTAGGAGGCTGTAATGGCTATGCAGGTGTAAAGGTGTCCAATTCATTTTTTGCTATCGCTATCGTCTGCCAATCTTCCGCCGCCATCTCCATACGTGGCGATCTTATCAATTTTGCCGTATTCTTCAACTACTTTGACTACACCCTTTTCTTTGACTTCGTCTCGTATATGTTGGCATATACTTTTTCCGCTATCTTCATACTCGCTACTAAATAGGCATAGCTTTTGACACTTCCAATGAGCATGTTCGTTTGATAATAGTCTTGGCTGCTGTATGCTTCTTATTTGTTCAAATTTTTTACGAAGGATAGACTCTGCTAATTGATAGTCTTCTTCGTCAAAGACCATTGAGAATAAGCCTCCACTGTTTATATAGTATATGCTTACTGAAAATTCCCTTTCAGGATACATATTTTTAAGAGCGTAATAGTAAAGTAATAATTGTGTATCCTTTTGTAACTTCTCGTAAGTTTTTTCTTCGCCTGTTGCCCAATCTATTCTCTTTCCAGTTTTATAATCAAGTATTTCAAAGAAGCCATTACCCTGATCTAATATAAGGTCAACAGTTCCCTTGATAGATAAATAACCTTCGATTGTTTGGTCTTCAAACTCATATTTATATTTAGCCCAAGGTTTCTTTATTTCAAAATCAAAAAAGAGTTCAGTAGCGAATACATCTTGGTTTCTAGGATCTAGCATCCCATCCTTAAAAGCTACCGCTTTTTCAGCCCAGCGAAGGCATTGCCTTCTTTCTTTGTCACCAATCTTTACTTCTGGAAAGGCGTTAGTGTAATAGTCAAACGCTATATTGTTGAGAAGTTCAAGGTCGTCACATTCTTCTAGCGTTAGATTCCTTCCTGTTTCTTCATCTTCTACGATTTCAAGACCTTTGTTCATTGCAACTTTCTTGTCTCCAAGAGTCTGCATCACCTTATGGGTAATCGTACCCATTAAGGCTTTTGGATTGGTCTTGTCTTTAAACGAAAGGTTATACTGCAAAAAGTATTTTTGCTGACAGAACTCTAATGTTCCAAGACTACTGCTCCTGTGGTAACAAACTATCATCTAATGGTTCCAAGTCTTTTATATGAAGATTATACATGTCTGTGTGTGCTGTAAAATCATTACTAGCATCATGGTCACCTTTTTGCACTAGCCAAGCTTCTGCAAAATAGTCTTCGGGTTTCATCTGTCCTAAAATTTCAATATTTTCTATACCATAGTATAGCTTCTTGCCATCAGGATCTGTTTTGACTTTGTTAAACTGAATACTTACAAAAATATATAGATCTGGTCTCTGATGCACGCTAGTCTTGGCAACTGACACTTCGTAGTGATCTCGATCATTTCCGTCTCTATCAATACAAGAGACAGTTCTTCTTTTTGTTTTGATTTCTATCCTACGATCATCTTGAGTTGTGATGTCATAGTCATATTTATCAGTGCCTTTATTGCAGCTAGTTATCTTTGCGTCTATGTAAGATGCTACAGCTTCTTCACCCAAATATCCTGCAACATTTCCGCCGCCTTTTAATATCGAGTTTTTTATTTGGCCTAATTTCTCAGCTTTTTTTCGAGCGCGATCTACTTTTTTAGAACCCCAGTGTTTACAGTTCAATCTTATGATTTTGTTTGTAGCCATTGCCACTCCCTTAGCACGTTCATCAATTCTATGTTAGTTTGGTCAATATCTAATTCTTCGTTGTTTACAACACGATCAAAACCGTCATAATCGTCCAGAGCTGTTTCGCTAGGATGACAATCTTCGTGTGGCTTCCGTGTTAACCTGATTACCTTGCCGCCAGCTTTTTGAATTTCTTCCACTTCGTTTGGAAATCTGACATCAGGTATGATTGCTAGATCAGTCCCACTAGAAAGTATCCTACGGATACAAGAACTTGTCCAGATGTCATCTTTTATTTTTCGGCAAATATCAGTGCCAAAATGCTGTAAAAATTCTCTAGCGGTCATAAACCCAGACTTATCTCCTGCGTCCGGTATGTTTTCCCACTTAACATTAATGGGTGTGTTTTTATCCTCGTCAGAGCCAAAGCATTGTTCATCTGACAACCCAAATAATTGTATTGAGATTGATTTCAGAGGGTCGGCAAAACTAAAAGAGCGAACAAAAGGCCAGACAGTTCGACTGGCGTACTCAATAAATTCTTCATCTCTACGTTCAATGTCCAAGAATCCAAAACCTTCTACTTCTTCTCCTCGTTCATTTAACTGGGTAGCATTGACTATTAAATTTCCATCTTCGTCCATTAAGAATTTCTCAACTACGTCATTGAATCGTAATTGATAGCCATGCAAAAATTTTGCACATGTGCTTTTACCGCTTTGTTTATGACCAGATAGTCCAAGTATATTAGTCATTAAATGAGTCCTTCAAGATTAGGTTTTATTTGTTCGTTGATTTCTTGGATTGTCATATCGCCAATGTCGTTACTGCTTGTTTCGATATTGATAATATTGAATATATCACTACAGGTTGTGTTGATTTTTTCTCTAGCGATGATTCCTGCTGGATCGTTATCAAGTATAACGACTAGGTTAACTATACATGCAGTTCTCAATGTGAATAACTGAGCAGCTGATAAGCTAGTTCCAAACAGCCCAACTGCATTTTTGATACCAGCTTCCCACAACCTCCATACGTCGCCTTGACCCTCAACTAAAACTACTGTCTTTGTTCTTATTATATCTTCTTTGTTCTGATAAAACCCATAAAGATATTGACTCTTAGCAAACCCATAATTGTTTTTCCATTTTGGAACTCCCCTTTCGTCATAATCATCACCATTCCATCTTCCTAAAAAACCTACCATCAAAGGTTCATCATCGTCATACACAGGTACAATCGAGCGTCCTTTCATGGTGCTTTTAGGATGATTAGATATCCCTATGTCGAAATAGTCTAAGACCTTTTCTGAGTACCCTCTGCCAACAAAATATTTTGAAGGCATCTTTAAGCTCTTTCTAACCAGCTCTCTATGATTTGCTTGTTTGAGCCTTTCTTCTTTTTTTTCTTTTATCCTGTTAATCTTTTCTTGTTCGCTAAGAGCTTTGAACTTAGTTGCATTTTTTCTTAGGTAGTCTTCGTCCAAGTCTACAAGTTTCAAACATACTTCAAAAGCTTTATTGAAGCCAACATCATGACCAGCATCATATGATAATTTTCCTCTGACCAATCCAATCATTGAATTCCTATAAACTTCGTGACACTTGTGACCAGTCTCTTTGTTTCCAGTCCAACAAGTATAAGTACCAAAGTAAGGGCTGTCTGGATCTAAAACCACTGAACAACCTTGAGGATTATCACCTCCATGAATTGGGCAAGGCAAATGCCCAGTCTCAGAGATGAATATTCCAATAGGGTGCAACTTTTCCGGTTTAAGAGCTAATTCGTCAGACAGTCTTTTTAACTGTTCATTAGTTCTCTTTTTTGCCATCAAAACGGTTTTCCTTCGTCTTCAATTTCTTTTTCTGGCTTGAACTCTTGTTGTTCATCGCCAACTGTATTTTCAAATCCCTCTTTTTGTTTTTTAGTGGCTAGGACTAATTCATTTTTAGTCAGCCCCTCTTCAACTCTAGAGTAATCCCCAAAAAGGTTTACATTGATGTAATCAAAGTCTTCCAGTCCACCACCATACCTTGAAGCAACTGGTATTAACTTTCTGTTTCCACTAGCGCCTGCATCTTCAGCCATTTCGTCAGATGATTTTTTCTTGAAGATTGTAATACTACTCGCAAACCATGAGAGCCTATCTGATTGACTAATAGTCTCTAGAGTTTCTTTAGTCTCGCCATCTCTATTGGTTTGAACAAAGCTCAAGCAAGGAAAATTGTATTCAATCGTAAGGTTAACCATATCTTGCATTTGGTAGCCAAGAGCTTGAAACTCTTTTAGATTGTCCATGTCTGAAGAAGTGGTGAGTTTGAAGTAATCGTATATAACTAAGCAAGGATTTGTTTCACCTTGTTCGTTAAAGCCGACATCTTTGATGATCCATCTTCTTATCAAAGACTCTGTTTCTTCAAACTTTTTTCCGGCAATATTCTTAAAGTGATAAGGCATGTCCTTTATTTTGAGACCTGCTTTATCAATTCTTTCATTCATACCTTGAGACTCATTAAACTTGGAGTTTTCAATATCCTTAGTTTTAATGTTACTCAAGCTTGCAAGCATTCTTCTTTGGTGGTCTTTTTTCTGCATCTCAGTATCTAAGTACAGTACTGGTATTTTTAGCACTCCAGCTACATGCAAAGCTACTGCGTCAGCAAACATACTCTTACCAACTTTTGTCCTTGCGGCTATCAAGTCAACATTACCAGTGCGAAAACCACCGCCAATGGCATCATCAAATCTAGTGAAGCCACTACTGATACCAATCATTTCAGACGGATTGTCTCTTAGATGCTGGATATGTTCCATAACATCATCACCAATTAGCTCTGGTTTTGAATCTAGTTTATCATCGAGCTTATCGGAAATTGAAAAAGCTTCACGCTCAACAAGTCCAACTATCTCACTAACAGATTCTTTTCCCTCGATAGATTTTAGCTTTCTTTGCATTTCAATAGTGGCAGCGTATGCTTGCCTAGCGGCTTCAAACTTAAAAACTCTAGCCGCTGCCAGCTTTGTATTCTTAGGGGTTATTTCCGTATTCCGTAGTTTGTTGTACTTTTCCTTTGGTACATACTTGCTAAACATCTCAAGAGATGGAGTATTTGTACACAGAGTTGGATAGTCAACCGCTTCAGATGAATCAAACAGCCTCTCTAATGTTGTCCATAATATGATATTATCTTCCTCTGTAAAAGATGTCACATTGACAACATGCTTTATATCGTAATATACTTCTTCGCCATGCTGAATTACTCCAGCCAAAACAGACTTTTCTGCTACTAAATCTTTTAAATCTTGCATTAACCTACACACTTTCCGCAACGATGATAGCTACCAGTTTTATATTTTGGGTTTATCTTTTCCTTAGCTCCACATGCGTTGCAAACAACTTCAATCATTTGTACTGGGCTTCGTCTTGGGGTTGGTGCAACATTTGGAGTATCAAACTCTTGCCCCTGTGCCTCAGATCCATCGTCCACAAATTGATTTGCACCTACTTGTATTGATTCTTTTTTTCCAAACTTACCAATCGGGAGTTCATCTCTTTGAACTGTAAAGTCTAACTCCGACGACCGCACCGGCACTTGTGGCCTCCGCACTTCTTCTGATTGGTCGCTGGTGCTTTCTTCTCTTGAGGTTGCTGGTTCTGCTCCTCTGGCTGAGGAGAGGTTTTCTCCTGTGAGCGCTTCATAACCTTGAATAACTTTTTTAAAATCATTTTCTAAAATTCCATTCTTTATAAGTTCTAGTGGTGACATTTTATCCTCTACTATATTTCTTTCTACTCAATTCAAGAAGTGTATCGGCTTGTCTTCTAACATCTCTGATGATGTCTGTAGAAGCCGTAACATTTCCTTCAACTATTCGCTTTACTCTCCAAACTTTCTGTGTAAATTCATCTTCTCTTATTACACAATTTACCTTGACTTCCCATTTCGTGAATTTGTCAAAGTGATGAGATTTACTTGCAACTATATGTGATATGAATTCATCACACCATTTAAGCCTAGCTAATTCTTTGTTGTGCTTCTTCTGTAAGAAGTTGCAGTAATTGAATATCGCATACGCTTTTTCGCAACATTCTTCCGAAGTTAAACTCTTCAACTCAAAGGAGGATAGATTCAGTATCTTCTCTACCTCTGTGTTTGGTTCTACGGAAATAACGTCCGACATGTAATTATCAATGTTTTCAATAAACTCTTCCAGTTTATCTATTGATAATTGATTCTCTCCATTCATCTTCAGTTCCTGAATAACTTAAAACGATTAAGTCTATGTCATTATTTTTGAGCCAATTTAATTTGTCACGATCTCTAGCTTTGGATTTTCTGAATCCTTGCCTGTTGCCATGAAAGTGAGCGACGAACTCAAAATGCTGCCTACCATGAACCTCTACGGCGAGAGAGTAGGAAGGTACAAAGAAATCAACATACAAAGTAGATTTCCTAGATGGCTTATGAGAGCCGGGAAGTGGAACTTCCTCAAGGATTGTATCATAAGGGAACTGTTCACGGAGTAACTTTCTTGCCAAAATATGCAATTTACTTCGAGGTCTTTTTTGATCCCCCATAACAACACATTTTGTTAGGCTCCAATTTCTTTCACGACCATCAAAACCTAACACCTTCAAAACAACATCTCCTTCAAAGACTCTTGCAGTGCAGGCCAAAGATCGTTTTGGTCTAAGAAGTCTTTTAGTCGTTGTTGTCCTTGAAACTTAACGAACTTTGTAAGCTTCTCTTCGTCTTCTGGGTCTATGCCTTCTGTTTCCAAAAGTTTTTTGATGGGTTTTGTATTGTCTAGTAAAAAGTCGCAAGTATACCAAGCTCCAGCAGCAGAGATTAAATCAAAGTCATTTGCTTGGTCAAAAAGTTCTTGCTTGTAATCAATACCAACTCCATAACGAAGCCAGCCAATAGCCTCAGCGCCTACAAAGCCACCCAAAGCAGAAGTGACAACTTTCCAATGCAAAGCCTGTCCGATCTGCCTGCCGTCAGTTTTTTCTTTCCACGCTTGAATCCAAGCAATCTCTAAAATAGTGTCTGCTTGATAGCGAACCTTTACGCCTCCATCTGCAACTTTCTTTTTACCCATACCGCCAGTGTTAGCAATGAAGTGGGTAATCATTATAATAATAGCTTTTTGTTTAGGAACTACACTACTCATCTTTTTACAGAAGTTAGAAAGTATCTTAGGAACTCCCGGTCTATAGTCGCCTCTTACTTCTTCATCTAAATCTTTCTGTGCTATAAAGCTAGATATTGAATCAATAATAACCACGCAATTAGGATGGGCTTTGACTAACTTTTCCACAGCCCCTAAATACTTTTCTGCACTAAGAGTCTCTCCCTCAGATTGAACAACGGTGATCTTGCTAGCATCTAAACCATGAACTCCTTCAAAGTTTTTTGTGCTTAGTCTGCCTTCTACATTCACATAAAAGATAGGTCTTTCGCCATATTCTTTTTTCTGACAATTCGCTGCGAATTGCAAAGCGGTTGTAGTTTTTCCAGACTTTGGATCTCCAATCATTTGAATCCAAGTTCCTTCACGAAACCCACCTCCAAGAGCATAGTCTAAAGAAGGACTAACAGGAATAACTTGCATATCGCGCAGTTCTTCAAAAACTTCAGCGCCGTTGACCAAAATGTTTCCGTACTTCTTGCTTATGTTTTTTAATGCTGCATCATTCATCTTCTAAGTTCCTTAATCTTGAAAACCGTCCTTGCTTACCAAAAGGCTTTGCTGGAGCAGACTTGGTAGAGTCTTTGTATTCTTTTTCTTTTATTTCTCGGCTATTGATATTATCTAACTTCTTCTGTTCCTGTTTTATAACAGGTTCAAGAAACGCAACGCGCAAAGAATAGACCCTTCGACATTTGTAAGTATTAAGCGCATTGATAACAGCTTTGTCACTATACTTTTTGAGAAGTTTATAAGCCATAGTGACTTGGCTTTTGAAATAGTTTTTCCACTTTTTGGTATTCCATAAAGCGTAAGCTGGCCTTCCTACATTTTCGACTTCAGCTTTTCTTATAGACACCATCTCGGCTATGAATTGAGCCGCATTACACTCTTGACCCGTCGTCTGATGCTTGTAATTTTTGTCCATCTAAAACACCCTCTTTAGCAATAATAAATTCATGAGAACCTTCTAGCTCTCTATCTTCAAATCTTTCTGGAATAAGTTCAGGGAGTCTCCAAGTTCTAACCCTGAGTTTTCCATTTTCAATAATTCCAATATTAAAAGTGTGTAAGGTGAAGTCACCAAACATCACAGCGCCTACACCCTTGCAGAAAAAATAGCCATCATAGTCTGAACCAACGTCCTCTAGATGTGATCTATTTTTGACTTTAATGTTTGTTATATGAAGACTGTTTTCTTCACAGTAAATTTTTAGTCTAGCCCAAGCACTTTCTGGTTCTGCTTCTGGCCTTCCATCGTCTTGATAAACCGTATCGCCATTAGAAAGCGTAGCAATCCAAATTGGATTGTTATCGGCGTATATATTTATATACGAATCATATTCCTTTGATACAAATACCGTCATTACTTTTTATCTGGGTTTATGATGTGTATTGCTTGTTGATGTTTTTTAGAGATGTTCACTCTGCCTTTTCGAGAATCATCCGCAACTTCAGATGCGGCCTGAGTCATGACAGTAACACCTCTGCCTTCTTTGTGACCAAACAAATCGCTAATATCGGCTTTGTCGTCTTGTGCAGAGTCAACATGACCTGTGGTCTTTTCTATATGTTTTTTTACTGCGTTTGCAGTACGGTTCAAATCAGAAGCGATTTCTTCAACTGTTTTTTCTGAGTTGTTGTCGATATAGAATTTTTCTACCTTGGTTAGCTTTCCGGTTTTTTTAGACATCAATATTACTCCTCTCAGCCCATCTCAAAAAATTGTTTTTCTTTGACTGCAAGTAGTTGATGTAGTGATGGAATGTTTCAGCGGTTACTTTTTTAAATTCCGTATTGATTGCATTTATTTTGTTTGCATCTATGCCTGATGGGTCAAACAAAGTCCCACGAAAGAATTTTACATAGTACGATTCTTTAGACTTTTGCGAAACAATATAAGCACACGATCTGTCTACTTCATCAACGACATGCGCGTTGCTATCGTAAAATGTGTGGTTCTTAGCGTCATTGCTAATAAATTCTGAAATGTCTTCCATTAGGAACCTTTTTTCTTTCTGACCTGAATAGTCATTAAGTTGTCATCCTCATCATAGTCCATATCAGTAACTTCGTAAACATGGACGGCTGGAGCAAAAAACAAATCGCCTTCGATTTCTTTGAGAAAGCTGGAACCACCGCATTTTTTAGAGTAGCAATTAACAATTATTCTATTGGATTTGTCCGAGTCTCTAACCTTAACAACTTGCAGTAAAGGCTTGCCGCAGTCTGAGCATTTAATAACATGGTCTTGCATGTCATTGATATCAATTATCTCAGGTTCTTCGCTCATTTTTTTCCATCCTTGATGTACTTAGCCTTTTGAGACTTTGACATCTTACCTATCTCATCTTTACTGGCAGATCCAGACTTTTGCCACCAATCTTTTTTGGGTTTTTGTTTTCCTTCGTTTTGATAAGCCCTTCTATCCTCTAGTTCATACCTACCCATATTCTTAGTGTTGGATTCAGCTAGTTGACCAAGAGTTGTAGGTTCGCCTTTTACAAACGCAGCAGGAGGCTGATTAATGACTATTTTAATATCTGAACTTCCACACTCGCACGGTTCGGGAGTTTGGTTGAAACCGTGGAATTGTTCAAATTCACAACCGCATTTGTTACACAAGTAATCATAAGTTGGCATTAGGAGTATTTCACCGTGTCGTCGTAAAGAGCTTCTAAGATCTTGGAAATAATCTTATTTCTAATTATATCATCTTCTGTCAATTCTGCAATACCCACGCCTTCTACAAATTCAAGTCGATCAAGAAACTCTTCAAGACCACCTCTCTCTTTTTTGACAAGGTCTGTTTGGTCAATATCGCCATTTATGACAGCTTTTGAATCCCAGCCTATTCGTGTAATGAACATCTTTAGCTGTTCAAACGTAGCGTTCTGAGCTTCATCTAATATCATAAAGCAATTATGAAAATTTCGCCCTCGCATATATTCTAAAGGCACTACTTCAATCTTGCCTTCTTCTCTATATGCTTGAACCCTGTTAGTGTTTAACCTGTATTCCATCTCTTCTAATACAGGCACAAGATATGGGTGTATCTTTTCTTCAAAGGTTCCGGGTAAGAAGCCTAAACCTCTTCCAGATTCTATTACAGGTCTAGTTACTACAATTTTTTCCACTCTTTTATCTAGTAGATAGTCACAAGCTAGACCTACTGCGACTGCTGTTTTGCCAGTACCTGCTGGGCCTGTACAAAAAGTAACATCATTATTATTTATGATGTCAATGTATTCTGTTTGGTTTTCCGTTTTAGGCTTTAAAGCCTTCCGTCTTGTAGTATATCCTGACTCATTGTTCTTTTTTCTAGCCATACTACTTACCTGTTGAACCAAACCCTCCATCACCCCTGTTTGTTGAGTCTAGTTCTTGGACTACATGTTGTATAAAGTTTGGGGATTCTTGTATTAACATTTGTGCGATTCTATCGCCTCTTTTTATATGATACGGTTCTTTTGTCGTATTATGCAGACAAACTTTTACTTCTCCTCTATAACCACTATCTATTACTCCTGCATGTCTATGTAAACCTTTTACGCCCATTGAAGACCTATCCCATATCAGAGCTACATAGCCTTTGGGAACGGCCAAAGCAATGCCAGTAGAAATCAGTACGGTAGCTCCAGAGGGTATAGAAATTGTTTCAAAAGCGTATAAGTCCCAGCCAGCATCATCAAGATGGCCTTTAGCTGGGGGTTTAGCAGATTCGTATAGTAGTTTAGTTTCAAAGTGTTTATAACCGCAAATCATTCTTCTTCCTTTTCAAATCTTCCATTTGTCTCATACCGCCAAAGTAATTTAGACAAAGTTCCTCTGGTTATATTTTCACCTTGTTCGATATGCTTGTTCAGTTCTTTGGCAACCCATTTAAGCATGTCATTGTCTATTGTTATATTTCTGAGCATTAAAAGTCATCTTCTATATTACCGACTGCATATTCAGTAACACGGGTTTCAAAAAAGTTCTTGCACTTTTCTAAGTCAATTATTTCACTCAGCCAAGGGAATGGATTTTTAGTATCTTCATAAGGGCTTGGAAGACTTAAGTCCTCCAGTCTACGATTGGCTATGTATTGGACATAATCAATAAACATATCTGAGTTAAGTCCAAGAATACCATTTGGCAAAACATCTCTCGCGTAAGAAAGTTCAAGCTCCATAGCCTTGTCTATATGTTCTAGAGTTTCTTTTTCAAAAGCTTTAGTCCAAACTTTAGGATTGTCTTCTCTGATTCTATTAATCAGTGTAGTTCCAAATTTTATATGAAGACTTTCATCTCGCAAAGTATATTGGATTTGCTCACCTATTCCCGGTAGCTTATTCTGTCTATTAAAAGAAAGTAGCATTGCAAAACCAGAGAAGAAAAAGATACCTTCGCAGATCACATAGTATGTAATTATATTGCGAAGAAATTCTCTTTTTCCTTCTAGGGTATTAATATTGAAATCTGGCCTATTAATGTCTGTGCAGATATTCATCAGAAACTGATCCTTAGATTTGATACTAGGGATTGAGTTATAAGCTTGATATACTTCTTCTATCTTTAACCCAAGAGAGTCACAGCAATAGACTACTGTAAGATTATGTAGGCTCTCTTCGTATGCTTGCCTTAGAATGTATTGGCGACATTCAGGATCAGTAACATATTTGAAAATGCTAAGCAGAAGGTTGTTTGCAACTAAAGATTCTGAACCCGCAAAAAACCCAAGAGACCTTTTGACGACTAGCTTTTCGTCATTAGTCAATGAGTCTGATCTCCATTGCTCAATATCTTTTGCCATTGAAATTTCTGTTGGCATCCAATTATTCGCAGCCCCGTCAATAAACAAATCCCACGCCCATTTATTAGTATGTGGAAGTATTTGATTGACTACTGCAACTTTGTCCGAAATAATTTCCTTAGTCTTTTTCATTTTCTAATCTTTCAATGATTTTTTGAAGAAGGTCTTTTACCTTTTCTGCTTCCTCTAGTCTTAGTTCTAGAGAGTATCTTGTTGGAGATGTGTTAGATTGTTTTATTTCTATAAATCTCATTGACAGCTTTCACAGTCTGGGTCTTCTAAAGAACAAGCCTTTACTTGACTTAAATCTTCTTCAGGTACTTCTTCTTTTGCAACTGCAACAGTAGACTTCTCAAGTCTAGTTGCGGCTTTACTTCTTAAATAATATGTAGTCTTCAAGCCTTGTTCCCAAGCGTGCATATACATGTCGTTGAGATATTTGAGGCTTGTGCCTTTGTTGTATAGATTGAGGGACTCTCCCATATCAATCCATTTTTGTCTTTCAGCCGCAGCGTCTATCAATATGTTTGCTTCGATATCAAAAGCGGTTTTAAATTCTCGTTGTATTTCTTCATCTAGATTAATGGACATGACATCTCCATCGGCGGCTTTTAGCGCTTCGATGAGATCTTTTCCCCATATTCCATTTTTCTTGGCGACTTCTACAAAATGCTCATTAATCATTGTGAACTCTCCGCTTAATGTTGAGTAGACAAAAAGCACGGAATAATCAGGTTCAATAGACTGTGAGCATCCTTGTATGTAAGAAATTGTTGCAGTAGGAGCGATAGCCATAACATTTGAATTTCTCATTCCATATTCAGCTATATGACTTCTAACTTTGTTCCAGTCCATTTTTTCAAAGTCAGAAGGTTTGTAATGATTATCATTACCACTCTTTAAGTGTTCTGGATATCTCTCGTTCATCAATCGACAATAAGTGTCGATAGGCAAATTACCAAAGCTCCACTCAGAACCTTCATAAGATTCGTAGTGTCCTCGCTCCTTCGCTAGCTTAGAAGAAGTAAGAATAGCATGGTAAGAGATGAATTCTTGTATCTTGCCACAGAGAACAACAGCATCTTGGGAATTGTAAACAACCCCTAGCTTATGTAGCAAGCCGTGAGTACCCATAATACCTAAACCAATAGGACGATTTCGTAGATTAGACTTGGCCGCTTCTTTAGTTGGATAAAAATTGAGGTCAATCACATTATCCAAACCTCTGATTGCCACCTCCACTGTTTGCTGTAATTTCTTCCAGTCAATACTGCGAACCTTAACATGGTTTTCAAGATTGATAGAAGCTAAGTTACAAACAGCAGTCTCTCCTACTTCAACAACTTCACCATCTTCATACACTGTTGGTTTTGTATGAAGAAGTATTTCTGTACATAGATTGGAAGAATGAACTACACCTTCATGCTTATTGCTATAACGAATGTTAGAAGGGTCTTTAAAAGTAATCCACGGATGTCCTGTCTCGTAGAGAGATTTCAACATTTTCTTCCATAGGTCTTTGGCGTTTATAACACGGAAGTTTTTGATCTCTCCGTCTTTCGCCAATTTTTTGTACTTCTTGTACGCTCTAGTAAATTTGCCACCGTATGTTTCATGCAAGTCAGGACACTCAGATGGGTCAAATAAATACCAATCTCTTCCTTTTTGTGCAGAAATCATGAATTCATCGCAAACCCACAAGGCTGTATTCATGTCATGACATCTTCTACGGTCATCTCCAGTGTTCTTTCGTAGGTCTAGAAAATCTTCTACGTCAAGATGCCAAACCTCTAGGTAGGCACAGCCAGCACCTTTTCGTTTACCACCTTGATTTACACCAACGAGTGTATCATTAAAAATCTTTAACCAAGGAATTAACCCAGACGACTGGCCATTCGTTCCTTTGATATAAGATCCAGTAGAACGGACAGCACTCCAATCTACACCAAGACCTCCTGCGTATTTGGATAGTCTAGCTTGGCCATGTATAGTGCCAAAGATTCCATCAATCGAATCATCAACAGTGCTTAAATAACAAGAAGATAACTGGGAATGACAGGTTCCACTATTAAAGAGTGTTGGTGTTGATGGTGAATACCTAAATTCAGACATCATGTTGTATATCTCGATGGCTCTTTCTTCTTTGTTATCTTCCTTCAAACAAAGACCCATCGCAACTCTCATATAAAAAGCTTGAGGATTTTCCATCCTCCTGCCTTCTTTATGTATGAAGTATCTGTCATAAAGAGTTTGAATTCCAAGATACTTGAAATTTTTGTCTCTTTCTATGCGCAGATTTTCGCTAAGCATATTTAAGTCATAAGATAGCATCTCTTCACTAAGTCTATCTTCTTTTACTAGCGCTTTGATGTTTTTTATAAAGCAAGATCTATATTCTTCTTCAAAGTCACCATTTACACTCTTGCCAAACACTTCTTTGTAGAGAGAAGTTAAGAGTAAATTAGCTGCTACATAATTATAGTTTGGCTCTTGTTCTATTTTAGAGCGAGCAGACATCACGAGTGCTGAGTCTATTTCAGATGTTGTTATTTTGTTATATAGCTGAAGACTCGCATCTAATACAACTTCGCTTGCATTTACATCCTCAAGGTTTTCACAAGCTCTTTCTACGCATTTGTTAATTTTGTCTAAGTTTATATCTTCAAGACGACCGTTTCTTTTCTTAACTTTAATATCTGATGCCATATTGTTTCCTAGTTATCAAAAAAAAGAGCGACACTTGTTTACCAAACAATGTTAGAGGATAGTAAAACACGATTAAAAACTTTTTGCTTGGTGCAACAAGGCATGTTGAGCTTGTGTCGCTCTAGCTCTCTCAAGGAGGCTCTTTTATTGCCCAACAAAGTATTATACACGAATCAGAAAATGGCTTGATTTATTTTTGAAAAGTCGTGTAGTTTTGTTTGAGTAAGACCTACTTGGGGTGAACCAGACCATCTCGTTTTTTATTTCGCACCTTACGCTGCTCTTTTAAGCGTTTTTTGTCTTGCTTACTTTTTCTTCTTATCGTTTTGCCCATTTTGGTACTCTGGATGAATCCAAAAAATATCATTTTTTCGGGCGTAGGCTACCATCTTACGAAAGCCATCCGTCTCTGGCAATAGCCAAGCCCAGAAAACTTTGCCGTTTTTAACTTTTTCTGCCCCATTTTTTAGAGCCAGCTGCTCATTAAACTTCATCTAATATTTCCAATCCATGTATGGCGTGTCTGATGTCCTGTTCTAATTTTATTTCCTTTTCAAATTCCTGAGTCTCAAGGTTATAAACCAGTATCCTTGCTGGCGAAGAACCAATTACCAACCTGTTTCCATAGCGAGCTAAGCCTCTGTTCCAGTTATTAGAAGCTATGTCGTCAACGTGAAACTTTGCCTTCTTCATTCTTGGTATTTCAATAGGAATGAAAGATTCCCCATCAGATAACCCAAGAGAAGAAAATGATGTCAGATTTGAAGCGTAAAGATCGTCGTACTGATAGAAGTTGTGAACAAAACTTTTCGCTCCATTCTGAAGCGTTGGAATGTCACAAACTTTTTCTATAGTGTTGAAGTCATATAGAGGAGTTATCAAGCCGGAAAAAAGAAGTTTGTCACCAGAGACAAATATCGAGTTTATGTGATACCTGTCTTCTTCAGACCGAGTGTCTGGAGTAATCTCTTTCTTGCCGGTTAAAACCTTATAGTCCTCAACGTCCTTTCCTAATATCTCCCAAAAACCTTTTACGCTAAAATCATTAGGGTCTACCTTAACGATAGCATCGTAAGCTGTAGATGTAACCCATATATGATTATCGTAAAAAGCAATTTCATGTATGCTCTTAAAATAATCTCTATCCTGATGTGTCCGTAGTATCTCGTATGTTTTCTTGTCTAATTCAATAAAGCCAGCAGAATCAGCAACGACAATACGGTCAGGGAGAACAACAATGCCACGTAGACCTCTTTCTCCTCCACGTTCATTATCATTGACAAAATCTTTTTCATAAGGAGCATGATGAATTACTTCTTCTGTTTCGAGGTCTATTACATAAAGACCTCCATGTATATCACCTTGTTTAGCGGCTCTAACCACCGTGGTACATATAATTTTCATTCTTAAAGCGCACTATAAAATCTTGAAATGGTTTTGATACATGACTAAAGTTGAAAAAATTAAAGTCTATTATTTTGCCATTGATATATCTTTCGTTTAACTCTATATCAGATATACCTAAGTCGTTAGTTTGATCATCGGATATTCTTGTTGCGCTGTTATTTATAACACAACTATATTCTGTACATGCCATCAATGGAGGCATATTCCCTAGAAAATTGCCTATGTACAAACTTTTTTGTATGTCAGTTTCAAATGTATCCCTATCTTCAGTTTTGGATCTCTCTAAAACTTTTTTCAGTAGATTAGAGGTGTATATATGGCCGTTTATTGATATGGGCATACCAAAGTTAGTGAACGGTTTAATTTGTGCAGCGTTCCAAACTAAAAATCTATCCATCACAAACTTGCCATCTTCAGGTAGTTCTGCGAAATAGTTTTGTGCATCATAAGGATTTTGTATGACGGTGTTGTTGCCAAGCCTCAAAGAAAGACTTGCAAGACTGAACTCTAAAAATAATTCCTTTATAGTTTTATATGATGACACCCTTTCAAAAAGTATGTTTTCATCATTGAATAAGCACGATAAATATCTAGGCTCTTCTAATAAACTTAGGATGTCTTCGCAAAGGTTATCATTTTTTCTGGCGTACCACCGTACTGGAAAGTTTAGGCCAAATTTAGATTTATTGTAAAAGGCAAGTTTTGTTTTTAAATAACCCTCTTCTATGACGGTAGAGGTAGCTTCGTACAAAACATGGATATCAAATAAATTTCCTCCATATTTGTACAGGCTTTCTAGCAGCAAATGAAGTTGCGCTGGTTTATCTTTTGATATTACTACTGTTGTAATCATATTAGATGGTTTATACCCAAGCTATCTCTTGAGAATCTTCCGACGCTCATGTGAGTTCTTTGGTGTAAAACTAATTCCTTTAAACCATTGTCTATGTTCATTATTGGTTTCCATCCAAGAGTTTTATTGATTAGCTTATTAGACAGAACTGCTTTCTTAGGCAGGTAACTTTCGTGTTCGTTCCAAGTAATTCCTGTATACCCCATCAGATAGGCTATTTTTTCGTGAAGTTGTTCCAGAGTAGTTCCTACACCTGAACCAACATTAAATCCTATAGGTTCATTTTGTTTTGAAACACAAATTTCTATCGCTCTACAGACATCATTTATATGTATGAAGTCTCTAGTTAAATTTTTATCTCCACTAAGCTCTAAAGGTCTGTTCTCATCTTGTGCTAATGCTACTTGACTTATTGCTACTGGAATTATGTTTCCAGCAAGAGGGTTCCATTTGTTGCCAACGCCGTAAACGTCACTAAATATTAGATTTATTCCACACCACTCAAACTGGCTCGACATCGCGCCATTGTATTCCATCAAGATCCTTTTTGCGTGCGAGTAGAATCTTTTTGAGATATGAGCTTCTCCCATCCACATATCTTCTTCTTTGAATGGCACAGGTGATTGTGGAGAGTAGCACGACATATCCCCAGCCATAATGAACTTTTTCACATTGTATAGCCTAGCCTCTTCAAACACTTTTAATCCCATATCAAGATTTTCGTGCATGATTCCAGCAGGGTATTTAATGTTATTGTGAAGCCCAGAATTTTTAGAGGCTAAATGAATAACGCAGTCAGGGTCTGCCCACTCGAAAGCATATCCTACTGCGGCACTAACATTTAAGTTAGCTTCTGCTGTTTTAGGACATGGAAAAATATTTTTGTAGCCAAGTCCCTGTAGATATAAAGCTAAGTGTGAACCAATAAAGCCGTCGCCACCCGTGATTAGTATGCGGCTATCGTGATTAACCATTAAAATCCTCTAAAAAACTTACGACTTCATCACTAGTCATGTTATTAGCTTGTCTTTTTATATTGTGATCTTCATCCATAATCACAACAGTGGGATATTTTTCTATATTGAATTCGTCTACTAAATGTCTGTTCTGGGGTTTAGAACAAAGAATGAAAGCTGCTTTGCCTCCATGATATTTTGAGACGCTTTCTGATACTTTTTGGTCAGTCCAAACATTGTTCTTCATGTGTGTACAATGAGGACACCATTCAGCCATAAAAACAACCACTTGATATTTTGATTTAAGCATTTTCTAAAAACCTCACAGTTTGTTTTGCATCCATTGTATTGGCAACCTTTAGAGGTTGACCTTCTTTGTCGGTGACTACAATAGTTGGAACAGATCTAACATGATACATTCTTGCTAAGGCTTGACCTTGAACGTCGTCTATATCTATAAACTTATGAGACTTGAAGCCAGAAAGAGCTTGTTGAACACTAGAATCAGGCCATACTATAGCCTTCATCATTCTACATGGGCCACACCATGCAGCAGAAAAAACCAACAAATGATTATTTTTGTTTTCCATATTTCTTCCCTAAAGGAAACAGCAGCTCACCCTGCGGGTGCGAGGGTCATAAGATTCGGGTGAGCCGCTATTTCAAATAGCACTATTACGCTTCGTCAGAAGTAACTCTCAAAGAGTCACCAAGAATCCAAGCTATAGCTATAGCTACTACTGAATTTGTTGTAGCTGGATCTAGCCCAAGTGTTTCCTGAGCGACTACTACAACAACTCCACCAACAGCAGTCCAAAAACGACGACTTTTGAATAAGGCTTTTACCTTTTCCATAGTTCTTTTCCTTAATAAAAATTAAAAGAAGCTTTTAATCTTCTCTAAAATGCCTCCTCCGCCACCAAAGCTAAACCCGCCTTTGAAAATGACTAAGTAGGCTACTATCGCAGCTGCTATAATAAGAAACAACCACTTCCTTTTGGCTGCAACAGCGTAGATTTTTTCTTTTACGGCATTGATTTTCTCAAGCCTGTAATTTCTTTTGGTTTCTTTTTTTTCTTCCTTATCGTCTTTCTTGTCAGATTTGATCTGATGTTTTTGACGACGTTTTTCTAAGATACTCTGTAATCTATTACTATTATTCGGCATGTTACCACATTTTACAAGACCAATATCTTGCCTTCCATTTAGGTCCGGGGTTATCACAATTATGTCTAGCCCTAAAACTCTTACGTCTTTCTGGGTCGTTCTTTTTTATTCTCATGTTAGGGTCTCCGAAGTTAACCTTCACTACATTACCCTTCTCATTTTTTACATATACAGAACGTTTCTTTGGCCCGTCTGGTGTTAAGAAAGGTTTGTTAAGAGTAACTTTTCTTCCTTGATATTCAGAAGCTTCTGCTTCTTCTGCTACGCCTTTATAAACTAATATTGTGTTACCCTTTTTATAAGTTCCCTTTCGCGTGTATATAAATACTTCGCCAGTCTTTGGGTTTTCATACTTATAATCTGCTGTAGTTGATCCAATCTTTCTGCAACTTCCGGGTTCACCTTTTTTAGTGTTAGGCACTCTTTCGTAGCCTTCCCAGCAAGCTCCAGTTTTTGCATCACTAGTAGTTGCATCTTCCGAGTATTGTTTTAATGCTTCTATATATTTTTTCATTTCTTTTTGCCCCAGCCTTCTAGGATAAATCTAAGTGAGTTTCTACCAAGTATATTAGTAATTGTGCTGTTTGAATACTTGTCCTTATCAATCCCACTCTTTAATGAAGATAAATATCTAGTAAATCTAGGCAATTCTGAAATATCAGTTATCTCGTCTGGAGGATCAGTAAACCCGTCGAAATCAGTCCCTATAGCCAAGACTTCGTCTCCGGCTATATTAATTATATGATCTATTGTTCTTTCTAGGTGTTTTAGTCCAAGACCTGAATCTATTGGACTTAACCAATAGTTCATAAAAATTAAACCTATTAAACAATTATGATCTGCTAACCATTTAATTTCCCAGTCCTCTAAGTTATAAGGGTCTGGGTTAATAGAAAATGCACCAACGTGACTCGCAACTATCCTCGATAAGTCATCTCCAACAATTTCATAAACTTCTTGTCTTGCTGTCGGGGTACAATGACTTATATCTATAATCATACCCATCTCTTTCATGGTCTGCACAACCTTTTTACCAGTTGATGTAAGACCTTTATTCATATCCCAGCCAGCCATTAAGTTCTTCCAGTTACTACTCTTGATGCCATACTCTGGATATGGAAAAACAGGAGACACTAAATGGTTTGGGTAAAAATGAGCAAGAGTAAGATAAGCAACACCTCTGTTATAAAAGTGTTCAAGATTTTCTATTAGTTCATTTTCAATAAGTGGTTTTAAAGCAGTTACCTCATCAACACGCTTCTTTGCTAACTCACCATTAAGAGAATGGCCTCCTTCAACAGAGTGAATCATTGCTATATCGTGTTCGACAATGGAATCTTCTAATTCTTTTAGACTCTTTACAAATTTGAATTTATTATCAGAAAGAGAAATATCATTGTACAATTCCACTTCTTTTTCCATGCGATTCATCATTGCATTAGTTGCATCAAAATAAGTTGGCTCAAACACCCTCTTATTTACCGAAGGATAAATCCACTTCAAAAATTTAATTAACTTTTGATCGTCTACCCATTCTATCTCTGGTATATAAGAAGTAGAAAGGATTACATTTAATCCCCCTTGTTCCATTTTGGGGAGAGTATTTCTTTCACTTAGAGGCCAGAAGGTTCTTTTAAATAACTTAGTTAAGAACCTAGAATCTTTACCGTCAAGAGAACGGTCGAATAAGAAATTTTTAAGCGTTCCGTGATTGTGCCAATCAAATACAATAGCTTGGTCGTGAATATCTTGCCAGTTCATTTAAATAACCCCACTACCCATAATAGAAATGTTTGGATTTGACGAATCGTATTCTTGATAAACTTCTGGAAAGGGCATTACGGACACCTTCAAATCCGTTGGTTTTTCATCAATAGCAATACTTTGTAGTTCTACGACATTTGAAGCTACAACTTCAGATGAAAAGTTATCTGTGATAGCTTCCACAGTGTAGTATATTCTGGTTGGCTCTTGTATTAGATGTCCCTTCTCGTCCCAAGCAGGGATAAAAAATTCTAATGCCCCTTCCCAACGGTTCAGTGAATACTCTTGAAGAAGTTCTGAGTTCTTGTATATCTTTAGCTCTTGTCTTTTTATATCAATCTCAGGATTATTTATTGGTTGCCACTCTGCTCTAATTTTTGGATATTTCATTCTCTTCGCTCCATAAATTCGTATCTATGTTCTTTTTTTATTAGCTTAAGATTTCTACGCTCAACATCATAGTCTGTGTGGCTGACTTTAATACTTTTACATATGACTCGTGTGTATGTATCACTGTTCATATCATAAAAAGTAAAGTGCCATTTCCCATTAATAAGATTCCATCTTGTATTTTGTTTATTACTCCAGCCCGTCTTTAATACAACGTAGTCTCGAACCACGAAGTCAGAAGTCATTCTGTATTCATCAGTTGGTTTACCTTGTGAGTCCATTACTGGAAGTAAAACCTCTTCTCTGAAAGACCAGAAAATGGCCTGCTTCATATAGCAGACCACTCTCTCTTCGATCTCGTCATATCTGTACACATGATTAATTTCTACATAGTCGCAGTATTCAACTACTTCTACTTCATAATTATCAGGCGCAGACAGGACAGGCGCAGTCAGTGTCACAGACACAATCGCCATCATCAATATCGCACTTACAAGCCTCTTCACA
>Ga0114932_10000281_pt1 | contig 60964 bp, 54 predicted proteins | sample 2SBtaG_2_FD_87286 | JGI IMG/M metagenome (GOLD analysis project Ga0114932, IMG submission 87286) | Deep subsurface microbial communities from Kolumbo volcano to uncover new lineages of life (NeLLi) - 2SBTROV12_ACTIVE470 metaG | ecosystem: Environmental > Aquatic > Marine > Volcanic ...
CTCGGCCACACCGGCCGCTCGAGCAGACCACCAGCCACGGCGATGGCTGCGCGATCACCTCACGAAATTCTGAGACAGGGGACTAGGCAGTGCTCAGTCCGGATCCTCGTCGTCCAGGTGGAGCCGTCGCCTCAGCTCGGTCAGCTGCTCCGGCCCCAGGTCGGTCCGCTCCAGGGCCTGGGACATGCCGCTGCCGTCGCGAAGGACCGGCCGGAAGCCGCACTCCGGGAACAGCTGGGGCCAGGCCTGGTCGAGCAGGGCCCGCGGGTAGTCCCGGCACAGCCCCGGACGACTGCTGTAGCTGTCGCAGCGGCGGGTGGTCCGGTCGAAGTGGGTGCAGGAGAAGCCAAAGGTCCGGGTCTCCCGGTCAGCCCGAACCAGCACGAAGCCGTTCAGCACGCGCTGCCAGGTCAGGAAGGCCCACCGCACGGTGGGCAGGTACCAGGTCAGGCGGTCGACCTGGATGCTCGGCTCCTCGCAGCACCGGGCGCAGCCCTCGCAGGCGCCGGCCAGGCGGTGTCTGGGTCCGCCCCGGAGCCGGCGGAGGCCGCGCCGGAGTCTGAGCTCCAGGGTCCAGATGCCCAGGACGATCCCCTTCACGATTCGTCGGATGGGGCCGTCCCGCATGGGTCGGTTCTACGCGTCGGCAGGGCCTGTGTCCACCTGGGTGTCGGCGGAGAAGCGGGCGTCGCAGGCCGGGATCGAGCCGCCTGGATAGCCTGGATTCACCGTCCTTCCCCGGTGGCCGCCATGCAGACCCTCGTCCTCCTCGCCCTGATGACCGCCTGTGACGACAAGGACACGGCCACCGACTCCGGCCCGACCGCGGACACCGGCAGCGCAGCGACCGACGACACCGGTGTGGTCGATGCCGACGACGACGGCGTGACGTCCGACCAGGACTGCGACGACGACGATCCCGAGGTCGGCGGCCCCAGCGCCTGGTACGACGACGACGACGACGACGGCTACGGCGACGATGCCACCGAGACCCAGGCCTGCGAGGGCGGGGACGGCCTGTCCGACGTGGGCGGGGACTGCGACGACGGCGACGCGGCCATCCACCCCGGCGCCGCCGAGGTCTGCGACGACCTCGACACCGACGAGGACTGCGATGGCACCGTCGACGACGGCGACGCCTCCGTGGACAGCAGCACCCAGGGCGAGTGGCCGGTGGACGCCGACGGCGACGGCTACGGAGACCACGAGGGCCCCGTGCTGGCCTGCGACGAGCCGGCCGACACCCCGGACAACACCGACGACTGCGACGACAGCGAAGCGAGCGTGAACCCCGGGGCGACGGAGATCTGCGGCGACGGCTGGGACAACGACTGCGACGGCACGGCCAATGGCTGCGGGCTGTACGGCGACGCCCTGGTCGAGGACAAGGCCGCGGTCCGCTTCATCGGTCCCGAGGGCGGCTACACCGGCGTCGCGATGTCCTTTGCCGGCGACCAGAACGGCGACGGGGTCGAGGACTTCTTGCTGGGCGACCCGCAGTTCGACAACCCGGACCGCAACGAGGGCATCGCCTGGATCGTCTACGGCGGCGTGACCGGCGACGTGGACCTGATGACCCAGGCCGACGTCACGCTCACCGGCGACGTGCGGGGCACCAGCGCGGGATCTGCGGTCTCCGGCGGCGGCGACTTCGACGGGGACGGCGTGGCCGACCTGATGATCGGCGCGCCCGCCGGCAGCGTCGGGTACGAAGACCAGGCCTACCTCTACTACGGCCCTGTGACGGCCAGCGGTGCCGTCGAGGCCAGCGCCGACGCGATGTTCACCGAGTACGCCAACGCGGGCACGAACCTGGACTACGCGGACTTCGACGGCGACGGTGCCGACGACATGATCGTCACCAGCCAGACCGGCAGCGCCCGCCAGGACCCCAGCTACAGCGGCGGCGTGCACGTGGTCCTGGGGGGGACCCGCTACAGCGGTGGCAGCGAGCTCGTCGACGTCTCCTCCCACGAGTTCTACGGCGAGTCCGCCAGCGCCTGGCTCGGCGGCGCGGGCAGTGGCCAGGACGGGGTCGACGCCGGCGACGTGGACGGCGACGGCGTGCCGGACCTGGTCATGGGATCGAAGAACTACGACAACTACAAGGGCCGCGCCTACCTCTTCGTGGCTCCCCTGCCGACGTCGCCGACCATCGCCAGCGACGCCGACTGGATCATGGAGGGCCAGGGCCACGACGACACCGCCGACGCAGTGACCGTGGCCACCGACCTGGACGACGATGGCTATGGCGACCTGGTGATCGGCGAAGCCGACGCCGGCCGGACCCTGGTCTTCAGCGGCTCCGCCAGCTGGAGCGGCCAGGTCGACTCCGGCGGCCGGGACTACAGCATCTACGCATCGACGTACCCGTACCACCCGGGCACGCACCTCAGCACCGGGGACCTGGACGGAGACGGCCGAGAGGACCTGATCCTGGGCGACGAGTACCACCAAGACTACGCCGGTGGACTGTGGGTGGTCTACGGGCCGCTCACGGCCAACGTGGACCTGGAGACCGACGTGGCGTCGGGCACCATCGGCGCCCTCACCGGCCCCGAGGGCGCGCGGCTGGGACGGATGGCCATCACCGGGCGGGACGCCAACGGCGACGGCCTCGACGACATCCTGCTCGGCAGCGAGTACTACGCCCACACCGCGTACCTGATCTACGGCGAAGGCCTCTGATCGGCCGGGTCATCGAAGTTGACATGATCCGACGATCAAAGGAAGCCGAGGCCCCTCTCGGGACCCCGGCTCCCACGTCATCACTTGGCGGCGCTCGCCAGCTCCTGGGCCTCGCCACAGCGTGAGAGCCACGCCGTGCCTCGGGTCCGGTGCCACACCAGCGCGGCCAACACGATGATCTCCAGGGTCATGGCCCCCCAGGCGCCAGGAGCACCCAGGGCCAGCGGACCGGCGAACAGCCAGACCAGGGGCACCTTGACGCCCCAGCTCACGAACAGGGAGGCCCGCATCACGAACCGGGTGTCCCCGGCCCCCGAGAGGGCGCCGTAGCCGATCATGGCCACCGCATCGAAGACCTGGAAGAACGCTGCGAGCAGCATCAAGTCCAGGGCGATGACGCGAACCTGGGGCGACACGCCGAACGCGTCGACCAGGGGGCCGGGGGTGAGCCAGAAGACCACCCCCATCAGAGCCATGAAGGCGATCCCGATGATCAGCGACCACCGCAGGGCCACCCGCGCGACCTGGGGCCGGTTCGCACCGACCGCCTGGCCCACCAGGACCCCCGCCGCTTCGGACAGCGCGTGTCCGGGCAGGAAGCTCACCATGATGATGCGCACCACGATCACGTGGGCCGCCATGTGGTCCTCCCCGACCCGCGCCAGGATGGCGGCGAAGATCGTGAAGGCGAGCACGTCGGTGACCCCCTGGATGCCCAGGGGCACACCCAGGGTGCGGATGCGGTCCAGGATCGCCCGGTCGGGCCGGCGCGAGACGCCGCGGACCAGAGGGAACATGCGCCAGAGCAGGAAGCCCGTTCCGAGCAGCTCTCCCAGGTTCGTGGCCAGGGCAGCACCGGTCACGCCCATCGCAGGCACCGGTCCCCATCCGAAGATCAGGATCGGATCCAGCACGATGTTGAACACGTTGGCGAGCACCATCGCGACCATCGGCGTGCGGGTGTCCCCGCGGCCCTGGAACCACCCCGAGAGCGCCTGGTAGCCGTAGCGACCCGGCGTGCCGAGCATGCGCACCGCACCGTAGGCGACGGCCAGGTCCGTGACGGCCAGGCCTGCGCCCATGAAGGTCATCAGCGGCGGCAGCAGAGGCACCATCGCGTAGACCATCAGGGTCAGACCCACGGCCGCCCACAGGCCCTGCCACGCCGCGGCTTGCGCCGTGGTGTGGTCCTGGGCACCGGTCGCCTGGGCGACCGTGACCTTGACGGCCCGCAGCACCCCCTGGCCGAAGAAGACCAGGAGCAGCATGACGGGGATCGCCAAGCCCACGGCGGCCAGGGCTTCGGTCCCGAGGCGCCCCACGTACAGGGTGTCGACCAGGCTCATGGCCGTGTACGAGAGCATCGAGACCATGACCGGCCAGGCGATGTCGATCACCTGTCGGGGTCCCACGTGGTTCGGCAATGCATTCACGTCGCGCGACACGACGCACCTCCCGAGGGAAGGTGGAGGGGAGACGAGACACCTGGCAGGACCAAGGCATCCCAGAGGCGAGATCAGCCAGCCGCCTGGTCAGGCGACCCGGTCTCTCGGGGCGAGGGAAGCGGCTGCTAGGAGCGGGGCTTCGCAGTCATCCCGAGTTGGGTCCAGACATTGGCTGGACCGTGACCGGAGTCGGTGAACAGGCGCAGGGTGATGCAGCTCATGTGACCTCTCCGGTTGGGGTGACTGGGGGATCCGGGCTCGGCCCGGACCCACACACCCTTACGGATCGATTCGGGGTGTGCAAGTGACGAGTCGGTGACGCGAGAAATTCGTCCTGGGGGGACGGCCAGCATCCTGGCCAGATGCACGACCCATGGACAGCTTGGCTCGGTGGGCGGATCCAGCCCGTGACACGGCCCTTGCATCCGAGGGACGGCACGACTCTGGAGGACGAGATGCGCACGGGCGGCTGGGTGGTGATGTTCGTGTCGGGACTGCTGGCCCTGGGCGGTTGTCGCCCGCCCGACGACGAGCCCTGTCCCGTGGACACGGCGCCGGACTCGGATCTGCCGGGGCCGCCCACAACGACCGACGACAGCGACCCGCCCCCGACGGGCGACACCGACACCCGCCCGCCCCCCGACACAGACCAACCCGCCGGGCCCTGGCCCAGTGCCCTGCGCTTCTCGGGCCCGGTGCCCCAGAACCTGCTGGTCATCAGCATCGACACCTTGCGGCTGGACCGCATCGGCTTCTTCGCCCAGACGGACACGACCCCGTTCCTGGATGGTCGGCTGCGCAAGTCGGCCGTGCTTACCGATCTGCGGGGTTGCTCGAACTGGACCTACTCCAGCCTCCTGTGCCTGTTCTCCGGGCAGTCGACCGTGGAGCTGGGGTTCGAGCCGGTCACGTCCGACCCCGCGGCCGAAGCGCCGCCCGAGGAGCTCCCGGGGGTGCCCCTGTGGCTCCAGGAGGCCGGCTACCAGACGGCGGTGGTCACCGGGAGTCCCTTCTTGACCACCGATCCCGGCGTGGTCACCGGCGGGGGCTTTCAGACCATCGTGTACGACGACTGGGGCAATGCGGCGGACTTCCCGGACGCGGACTGGGTGGTCGAGCAGGGAGTGGAACAGGTCGAGCGGCTCATGGAGACGCCGGAGAGCCCCTGGATGCTCCAGCTCCACTTCATGGACCCCCACACGCCTTTTTCGGCACCGGAGTCCTACCGGAAGGGCCACGAGGACCTGGCGCCCATCCCCTACGACCTCACGTCGGCCGAGGACTACGGGCAGGCCCAGCGGGACTACGCTGGCATGTCCCAGGAGGAGCGCGACCTGCTGGTGGCCCACATCGAGATGTTCTACCTGGCCGACTTGCGCTTCCTGGACGAGTGGCTCGGCACCCTGTGGGACCAGCTCGATGCCTTGGGCGCGCTGGAGGACACCCTCGTGATGTTCTGGACGGACCACGGCGAGCAGCACTACGAGCACAACCGCATCGGCCACAGCCAGGCGCTCTACCAGGAGGAGAACCGGGCCCTGGCCGCCTTCTGGGCGCCGGGCATCGAGTCCGGGCCTCTGCCGATGCCGGCCATGCACCAGGACCTGTGGCCCACGGTGTTCAACCTGTTGCAGATCCCCCAGCAGGCGTCCACGACCGGGCTCGGCCTGGCGAACATCGCCGACGACCGCCTGCGCACGGCCTTCCGCTACCAGAGCACCAGCTCGGCCCGCCTCATGGTGACCCGCTCGGACAAGGTGCTCCTCTACGCGTCGGACGGGCGCAAGGCCTTCTACGACGCCGCCACGGATCCCCTCGAGCTGACCGACCTCTACGACGCCAAGGACGCCGACGTGATCGCTCTGTGGGACGACATGGACCAGCAGATCGATGACGTGCTGACCTACCTGCCGCACCTGGTCTTCGAGGATCGCGGACCTTGAGTCAGGCCGCCCAGGACGCCCGGTTGCCACCGCGGCCGCGCAGGCTCGCGCTGGCCCGCATCGCTGCGGCGTGCAGGCCCTCGTGGTTCACCTCGCCCTGGAGGCTTCCCAGGGTGACACCGACCACCGTGCCGGACAGCAGGATGCGGCTGTCGCCGACGTCGACCCGCAGGGCCTCCAGGCCGGCTCGCACGCGCTCGGCGAAGACCCGGCCGCCGCCGTGGTTGGTCTCGGGCAGGATCACGCCGAATTCGTCGCCCCCGATCCGGGCCAGGAAGTCCACGTCGCGGCTGATGCGTCCCAGCAGTGCGGCCACGCGCTTGAGCACCTGGTCGCCTGCGTTCTGACCGTAGCGGGCGTTCAGGGACGTGAAGTTGTCCACGTCGACGATGACCACCGAGAGCTCCTGGCCGTAGCGCTGGGCCCGCTGGGTCTCCTGGCGCAGGGTCTGGATGTAGCGGCTCCGATTGGCCAGCCCGGTCAGCTGGTCGTACTGGGTCACCGCCTGGAGCTCGGCCTGGAGCGCCTGCACCTGCTTGTGGAGGTGGTTGCGCTCGTCCAGGACCTCCTGGAGGTAGGCCAGGAGCTCTTCCCGGGCCATGGACTCCGGGTTGGAGACGCCGGTCTCCCGCCGCACCAGCTGCTCCAGGCCGGTCTGTTCGCCGATGTTGATGGCGAGCATGTCGGCGGCCGATGGCATGGAGCCTGCCAGGCTGTTCAGGAAGGTCTCGGCGCCCGACTTGTCCCACCCGTCCTCGACCATCAGGACTCGGACCACCCGGTCCCGGGCCTCGCCCTTGCCCGTCGCGCTGTAGGTCTCGGCGCACAGATCGGCCCAGCGGGCGACCTTGGACAGGATCGGCAGTCCCTCGACGGGCTTGTGGTGGTCCCGGATGGCCGCCAGGAGCTGATCGGGCAGGCCCCAGTCCTCGGCCTGGCCGAGGAAGATCTCGTGGTGCCGGTGGCCGAAGATGGCACTCTCCAGCTCCAGTCGATCCGACCCCTGCAGCGACCGCAGCTCAGAGATCCGCAGGACCTCGTGAGGCGTCTCGGCCAGCAGCATGATGCGGCCGAACTCCAAGGTCAGGCCTACGATGAACGCCATGTCCGTGTGGACCTCGGCGTGACGTCGCGCGACGCCGACAGCGGCACAGGCCCTGCGCACGCAGTCTGCCCAGAACGTGCGCATGGTGGAGTCCGGCAGGTCGACCCGGCGACAGGCGGCGGTCAGGGCATGGCAGACCGCCAGGTTCCCGATGACCTTGGACCCCAACAGAAGCGTGGCTCGGAGCGGGTCTTCGACCTCGCGGCCCAGGCCCAGGAAGGGCGAGTTCGCGTAGCGCAGGATGCTCTCGGACAGGTCCGGATCGCTGCGGACGAGCTCGCCCAGCTGGTGCACCGAGACGTCTGGTTCCCAGGCCGACTGGATGACCTCGACCAGCTGCTTTGGGGGGTGCACGAGCATTGCATTGATCCGACAGGGGGGTCCCCCCTCATCGATCCGCACGCCGCGCCCCTTGAGGGGATCTGATCGGCCGGATCATCGAAGTTGACCGGCCCTGGCTCGCCCTCGCCCGCCCTGCCGCCGCGCCTGTGCCTCGACGTGAGGCGAGCCACGACTTCAGCACAGTCACAACAGCAGGACGGACGATTGCGTCGCCATGCTCCGATCAACTTCGGTGACCCGGCCGATGAGATGGCCCAGGAGCGGGGCTGGTCCGCCGAATCTGCGCTCAATCTTGGTCGCGACCGTCCGATTGGGCGGCGGACCTGATGCCCGGAGACCCTCTGAGCCTGCTCGAGCGAATCAAGGCGAACCTGCCCGGTGGAGACGGGTTCATGGCCGCGGCGTTGATGGGCGTGCTGGCCATCGTGCTGGTGCCGATGCCGCCGGCGCTGATGGACGTGCTCATCGCCGGCTCGATCTGCCTGTCGATGCTCATGCTGCTGGTCACGCTCTACGTGAACAAGCCCGTGGACTTCAGCGTGTTTCCGACCTTGCTATTGGCGGCGACCGTGTTCCGGCTCAGCCTGAACGTGGCGAGTACCCGGCTCATCCTGCTGGGCGGCGGCGACGCTGGAGGCGCAGCGGCCGGCCGCATCATCGAGGCCTTCGGCCAGGTGGTGGTCGGCGGCAACACGGTGGTCGGCGTGGTGGTGTTCGCCATCTTCGTGATCATCAACTTCGTGGTCATCACCAAGGGCGCAGGCCGGGTGGCCGAGGTCTCGGCCCGGTTCACTCTGGACGCCATGCCGGGCAAGCAGATGGCCATCGACGCCGAGCTCAACGCCGGCCTGATCGACGAGCACCAGGCCCGGGCCCGCCGCTCTGAGATCACCCGCGAGGCGGATTTCTACGGCGCGATGGACGGCGCCAGCAAGTTCATCCGGGGCGACGCCATCGCCGGCATCGTGATCACGCTGGTCAACATCGTCGGCGGCATCGTGATCGGGGTCGCCCAGAACGGCATGAGCTTCGGCGACGCCGCCCAGACCTACACGCTGCTCACCATCGGGGACGGGCTGGTCGGTCAGATCCCGGCCCTGGTCATCTCCATGGGCGCCGGCATCCTGGTGACCCGGGTCAATGACGAGGACGCCGTCACCCTCGACAAGCAGCTCAATCGCCAGGTGCTGGCCAACCCGCGCCTGCTGCGGATGCTGGCCGCTGCCATGTTCGGACTGGCTCTGGTCCCGGGGCTGCGGCTTCCCTTCCTGCTCATCGCGACCATCATCTCGGTGCTGGCGTGGCAGGTCGAGAGGAACCCCTCGGCCGACCAGCTGGGGGCCGAGGCCGCCGGCGACGGCGACGAGGAGAAGCGTCGCGTCCATCGGCCCGAGGACCTGTTGGCCCTCGAGCCCCTGACGATGGAGGTCGGGATCGACCTGGTCTACCTGGTCGACGAACGCAAGGGCGGGGAGCTCGTAGAACGGATCCAGCGCATCCGGAACCAGTTCGTGACGGACCTGGGCGTGGTCCTGCCCAGCGTGCACCTGCGCGACAACATGCGGCTCGAGAACAACGAGTACGTCATCTTGCTCCGGGGCGAGGAGATCGGTCGAGGCCATGTGCACGCCCGGCAGCACCTGGCCATCGATCCCGGGGGGGCGACGGGCAAGCTCAAGGGCATCGCGGCCAAGGACCCGGTCTTCGGGCTCGACGCCTGGTGGATTCCGGACGGTCTGGTCCTTCGGGCGCAGAGTCGCGGCTACACCGTGGTCGACGTGCCGACAGTGCTGACCACACACCTGACAGAGCTCATGCACCAGCACGCCCACGAGCTCTTCGACATGACCCAGCTGTGTTCGGTGCTGGAGCGACTGCGGGAGCAACACACCAAGCTGGTCGAGGACCTGGTGCCCGACGTGCTCGCGCGGCCGTCGCTGCTCAAGGTCTACCGCAATCTCATCCGCGAGGGCCTGAGCGTGCGGGACAGCCAGACCATCCTGGAATCCCTCAGCGAGTACGGCACCCGGACCCGGGACCCGAACGTGCTCACCGAGTTCGTGCGCCAGGCACTGGCCCGCCACGTGACGCGGCGCTTCGCCGACGACGGGGGCACCCTGCACTACATGGCCCTTGGGCCGGCGGCCGAGGAGGCCGTCGCTCGAGCGCTCCAGACCAGCGACTCCGGGTCGGTGACCCTGGCCCTGGATCCCGAGACATCCCGTCACCTGCTCAGCGGCATCCGACACCAGGTCGAGGGCTGGACCGGTGCCGGCGACGTGGTGCTGCTGTGCCCACCCCTCGCCCGAGGGCCCTTCCAGAGGCTGCTGGAGAAGGTGCTGCCCCGTACCCCCGTGCTGTCCCCGGTCGAGCTGCTCCCCGGGGTCAAGCTGGACCGGGTCGCCGTGATCGATCTGCCGCGGACCGCCTGAGTGGACACATTCGGCTCAAGAGGTGGGGCCACCGGCCGATTGGGGCCCAGACGACCGACAAGGAGGCAACCCGTGCTGCGGACTGCCGAACGCTACAACCAGGTCAAGTCCTCCCGCGCCGAGCCGCGCATCGACGGCATGACGCGGAACGAGTCCTGCCTGCACTACCACAAGAAGGTCGTCCTGATCGCTCGCCAGCTGGCCGAGCGACTGCCGCCTGGCGCGTCCCTGCTGGCCGAGGACCTGGCGTCCTTTGGCGCGATCGGACTGCTCGAAGCATTCGATCGCTTCGACGAGTCTCGCGGGATCCGGTTCTCGACCTTTGCCGAGTACCGCATCCGCGGCGCCATGCTGGATGCGCTGCGCACCACCGACCCCTTCCCCCGCCGTCGGCGCCAGCTCGCACGTCGGATCGACCACGCCACCCAGACCCTGTGCAAGGAGCTGGGCCGGCAGCCCGAGGCCCAGCAGGTGGCCGACATCCTGGACATCTCCCTCGAGGAGTACCACCAGGCGGTGGACCGGGTGAAGCCGATCAGCCACGTGCCGATCGACGCGCCGGTGGGAGACGGCGACGAGAGTCGCACCCTGGTCGAGCAGCTCGCCGGTCCCTTGCGCGACGACCCGAGTCTTCGGTTGGACATGGCGGAGATCCGCCAGCGTCTCCGCGACGCCATCGCGGCCCTGCCCGAGAAGCAGCGTCACTGCGTGATGATGTACTACGGCAAGAACATGAACCTGGCCGAGATCGCGGCGGTCTACGAAGTCACGCCGTCTCGTATCTCGCAGATCCTGTCGGGGGCTCGCAAGAGCCTCCAGAAGAAGCTGGCGCCGCACATCGAGATCGCGGACCTGAACGGCGACCTCGTCCTGTAGCACCAACCGGGAGCGCGTCGTGGGGAGTGACATCTACAGCAGCCTCTCCGGAGCGAACGCGAGCTGGGAACAGATCGATCTGTTGTCCCAGAACATCGCAAACAGCGACACGGTGGGGTTCAAGAAGGGTCGGCTGACCTTCACCCTGGAGGGCGGCGACCAGGAGGCCATGGCCCAGGCGTACACCCAGGCCGTCAACGAGGGCCCGGATCTGACCGACGGTTCGCTGACCAACGACGGCGTCCCGACCCACCTGGCGCTGCAGGGAGAGGGCTTCTTCGTCGTGGATGCCGGGGGCGTCGAGCGCCTCACGCGGGCCGGAGACTTTCGGCTGGACAGCGAAGGCACCCTGGTGAACCAGAGTGGCCACGCGGTGCTCGGTCAGGGCGGACCCATCGTGTTCGAGCCCGGCCAGAACTTCACGGTCGATCGGCACGGCCGGGTGCTCGCGTCGGACGGCAGCGAGCTCGACCAGCTGAGGCTCGAATTCGCCGACGACCTGAAGCAGGTGGGTGAGAACCTGTGGGAGGCCGGTGGGCCCACTCGCGAGGCCGACCTGGTCAGCGTGTTCCAGGGTGCGCTGGAGGGCTCGAACGCTGACCCTGCGGGGCTGATGATCGAGCTCATCGAGGCGAGTCGGTACTTCGAGGCCTACCAGAAGGCCATGCAGACGTCTGACGAGATGGACCAGAAGCTCAACAACACAGGGAGTCGCTGATGAAGGCCCTCTACGCTGCCGCAACCGGCATGGCTGCCCAGCAGACCACCATCGACACGATCGCCAACAACCTGGCCAACGTGAACACGTCGGGCTTCAAGAAGTCGACGGCGAGCTTCCAGGACCTGTTCTACGAGGAGCTGGCCACCAGCGGCGAAGACGGCGCCACCCCAGCCACCGCCCAGGTCGGCGCCGGTGTGCGCACCGTCGCAGTCGAGAAGAACCACACCGGTGGTCCGATCACCCCCACCGGCCAGCCCCTGGACGTCGCCATCGATGGTCGCGGCTTCTTCGAGCTCGAGACCGCCGACGGCAACCCGCTGTACACGCGGGACGGACACTTCACCAAGGACGCCGATGGCTACGTGGTGACGGCGGGGGGCGTGCAGCTCGCCGGCGGGATCAACATCCCGCCAGACGCTGTCAGCATCCGGATCGATCCCGACGGCACCGTCTACTTCACGGTCGAGGGCGACACGAACGAGACCAGCGCCGGCCAGCTGCAGGTCGCTGCCTTTGCCAACCCTTCGGGCCTGCGGGCCATGGGGGGCAACGTGTTCCAGGAGACGAGCCAGTCTGGCGGCGCCCAGTACGTGGACCTGGGGACCGAGGTCAAGGTCCAGGGCGGGCACCTGGAGGGCTCCAACGTGGATCCGGCGTCGGAGCTGATCGCGCTCATCAAGGCCCAGCGGGCCTATGAGCTCACCAGCAAGGTGGTCCAGGCCGCCGACGAGACCCTCCAGACTGCGGCCAACCTGCGGCGATGACCGTCTGGCTGTCGGTACTGCTCCCTGCGGCCGGGGCGGTCAGCCCCGCTGCGATCGAGGAGAGCCTGGCGGCCTATGCCGCAGCGGTCTGCGACGCCGAGGCGGTCGACGTGTCCTGGCTGGGACTGTCCCAGGACCTGCCCGGCACCGACGACGCCCAGCTGGACTGGCGCGGGGATCCTTGTCGCGGTCGACCCGAGCTGCGTCTGCGAATCGTCGAGCACGGCGCCTTGTTGTCTCAGGTTCCGGTCCGGCCCGGTCTGGACGTCTGGGTGCGAGCGCCGGTCGCGCCCCGTCGTCTCTCGCCGGGCGAGGACTTCTCGCCGCGCCCGGGCCTGGTGCTGGCCCAGGACCTGCGGGGCACCGCGGTGGGCGAGGGCACGTGGCGTAGCCGCGTGAGCCTGCGGGAGGGCCAGGCCGTCACCACCGCCGCGGTCATCCGGGTGCCCGACGTGGAGCGCGGCTCCGACGTGACGCTGACGATCGTGCGCGGCAGCCTGCGCATCGAGGCCCCGGGCCGGCTCGCCGAGCACGGCTATGTGGGCGAACGGGTCCGTGTCGTCAACGAAGCCACCCAGGTCGTCGCCGAAGGCGTGCTGGTCGCCCCTGACTCAGTTCGGATCCTCTAGGAGAGCCCGATGTCCCTTGTTGCACTCTCCCTGCTCACCGCAAGTGTGCTGGCCGCGACCCCGCAGCCGCCCCTGCCCCTGACGCCAGAAGAGGAGGTCACCGAGCCGTCGCCCGGGAGCCTGTACGTCGAGCAGGCGTCCAGGGAGGTGACGGGGGTGGACCTGAACACCTGGCGTCGCGGGGACATCGTGCGGGTGCTGGTGGTGGAGAGCACGAACACAGACCTGGGTTCCGCGACCCACACCGGGGTCAACAGCGAGAACCAGGCCGAGATCAGCGCGCTCTTTGGCGCGGACATTCCCCAGCTGGGCGTCGGGGTCGACGTGTCGCCGTCGATCGGTGTCGGCGGCGGGCGCACGCGCTCCTTCGGCGGAGACGGCCGCACCACCAGCGCGGCGACCGTGCAGACCAGCGTGGCCTGCCAGGTCATCGAGGTCCTGCCCGGGGGCAACCTGCGCATCTGGGGCTACAAGGAGACCCGCGTCAACCGCGAGACCCAGTACGTCACCCTCGAGGGCATCATTCGGCCCAAGGACGTCGCCATGGACGGTTCGGTCCGCAGCGATCAGGTGGCCCAGGCCATGGTCGAGGTGGTCGGTCGTGGCGTGGTGGCCGACACCCAGGGACCGGGGCTCGGCACGCGCATCATCGACCGCGTCTGGCCTTTCTAGGGAGAGCGGATCGGGGGGTAGGTCCCCGTGCGGGCGCGGGTGGGGAGACTTGGGGCGCCGGGAACCTGCCAGCGGTGAGGCTGGGGGGGCGCCGGGGTCTGTTTTGACGCGGGCGCAGGGGGCCGGCGCCGGTGGTTCTATGTTCCCTCGGTGATTCCGGTGGGCGGTGGCGGAGACGGCAGGGTGCCGATCGGAGAGGTCAGGTCTACCGCCGACGCCAACGCATCCGGTGCCGGGGGCGTTTGGTGGGCGGGGGCAGGAACCGGGAGCAAGAACAGCGGGAACAGCAAGACAGGGGGAAAAGGGGGAAACAGGGGTCAGGAACCTTTTGTTAATACTTAATGTTTCGGTTGTAGATGATGGTTTTGAAAGCCTCTGAAGGCGGGGCTGGTATACGGGTTGGCTGGGATCTTGTGGATCGGGAGAGGGTGGCGGGACTGCGGTCGCCTCCGACCAGATGGGGGTGATTGTCCGGTCTGGCGGACCAGATGGGGTTCGGTGTCCGCTCTTGGGCCGGAATCGGGGCTGGAAGGCGCCGGGGGACCGCGAGAGGGCGCGCGGGAGCGGCCGGAGAGCGTGTCTGCGGACACTGAAACCGGTCTGGTCCTGGAGATCGGACACTCAGGGTGGACTGGTCCCCATGCGGCCTAGGCCCCGAGCCAGGCGCCTCGGATCAGGGACTTGAGGCGCTCCGGCTCCGTCGCCGTGGTCTTGCACATGAAGCCGGTCGTGTGGGCGAAGTGCACGTCGGGCTCGGCGCCGATGCGGGAGAAGTCGAGCTGGGCGTGGTCCTCGTACCGGCCGATGCCGTACGCGGGGCCGCGGGAGTCGGGGTAGACCATCGCCGAGACCGTGTCTCCGAGCCCTTCGGCGGCGATGTAGTCGGCCACTGCCGCGCTGGGAGACTCGGGCAGGACGTCGCTGCGAGGCAGGTACAGGGCCTCGATGATCTCGCCACCGTGAGGGATGGACCAACGCTCGGCACGCTGAGCGACGAAGTCCAGCCGCTCGCGGGCCGTGCTCAGGTGCTCCAGCATGTCCTGGCCCACCATCGTCATGAAGGCGTACAGCGGGTCCTGGGGGGACAGGGCGCTGCTCTGGCTGAACCGGCGGAGCAGCGTGCCGTCGATGGGGGAGCTCAGCTGGGTGATGGCCCGACGGGGCACGCCCAGGTGCTCCGCTGTGCGGTTCGGACCGCGAGAGTCGAACCACTCCGCGGTCTCCAGCCAGCCCATGAAGCGTAGGCCGTCCTCGTACAGGTCCAGGTCCTGCAACACCAGGCTCAAGGCGCAGGTGGGCGCGTGGTCACGCGGGAAGTGGTGGTGGTCGAAATTGGACCGGGACGGGTCGTGCTCGCCGCCCACGTCGACGATGGCGACACCAGGGTCCGCCAGGTCGGCGGAGGTGGGCATGCGGCGCACGACGGGCGCACCGTGGCGGGCGGCCAGCAGGCACACCGCCAACACGTCGTCCTTGTGGGCGCTGCCGGGGTGGGTGAGGATGGTGTGGATCATGACCGTCAGACCCCGATGGCTTGGTAGAGCGTGTCGGTCACAGGCTCGCTCGGCGGCACGAAGGGCCGGCCCAGCAGCCGCTCGTGGAGCCGCCCGTAGATCTCGGCCAGGTCCAGCCGCACGTCTTCGGGGATCTCAGGCACCGGGCCGTCCCCCATGTAGCCCTGGCCGATCAGCCACTGCCGGATGTTCTCCTTGTCCAGCATCGCCTGGGGCTCGCCCGCAGCGAACCGCGCGTCGAACTCGTCGGCCAGCCAGTACCGGCTGGAGTCGGCGGTGTGGATCTCGTCGATGACGACCAGCTCACCGTCGATGAGGCCCATCTCGTACTTGGTGTCGACCAGGATCAGGCCCTGCTCGGCCGCCAGGGCCTCACCGCGTCGGAAGAGCTTCAGCGCCACGTCGAAGGCCTGGTCCAGCAGCGCCTCGGGCACCAGTCCTTGCGCCAGGATCGCCCGGCGACTGATGGGCTCGTCGTGCAGGCCCTTTTCGGCCTTGGTCGACGGGGTGATGATCAGCTCGTCCAGCCGCTGGTCCTTCTTCAGGTTCGCCGGAAGGTCCAGCTCGTAGACGCCGTGCCGGTCGGCCTCGATGTCCCGCCACAGCGAGCCCGTGACGTGGCGGCGCACGATGATCTCGATGGGCAGTGCGTCGGCCTTCTTCACTCGGATGACGTTGGGGTGGGGCACGTCGATGAGGTGGTTGTCGCAGATGTCCCGGGTCTGCTCAAAGGCGTGCAGCGCGATGGCGTTGAGGATCGCGCCCTTGCACGGGATCGACGTGAGCACCACGTCAAAGGCCGAGAGCCGGTCCGTCGTGATCATCAGGATCTCGTCGTCGCCGATGAAGAGGTCCCGGACCTTGCCGTTGTAGTGCTGGCCCAGGTGACCGAGACGTGCGGCGTCGATCTCGGTGAAGTCGCTGGACAGGTGGGGGGCGAGCTGTGTGCGCAGGGACATGGGGGCTCCTGGAGAGACCGTGTCTCTATCGAGGCGCTCGCAGCGCCTTCGTTACAGCTGCGTGGAGATCGGGCGGTAGGCTCGGGTCATGCTGGCCGCTCTCCTGCTCTCCTTGACCGCCACCGCCGCAGAGCCGGCGCTGGAGAGCGTGGCGCCTCGCCCCCTGTTGGGGCACCCGGTGTTCGACCTGCGCCTGGGCGGCGGCCTGGCAGCCGGAGACAGCGGCGGCCCCTTGGTGGTCTGCGCCCAGGTCAGCCCCCTGGCCCGGTTCGGCTTCGAAGCCTGTGGCAACGGCTCGGGCTGGCTGCACGGCGAAGACGTGCCCGACTTCGCCCACTTCCGCGCCCGTGGGGTGCTGGTGACCCGCTCCTGGGGCCACATCGACGCCAGCGGGGTCGTGCTCCTGGGCTTCGCCGAGCTCCAGTCGGGCGCCGACCTTCCGGGGTTCCGCTTCGGCACCCCCACAGCTGCCGACCCGGTCGAGGCCGCGGGACCCGAGGCTGCGCTCGCCCTCCAGACTCGGGCGTGGCTGCACGAGCGGGCCTACGTCACCGCCGATCTGACGGCCGGCGCAGCGCACATCCCCGGCGCCCCCCAGGTCGGGGGAACCCGGGGCCCGGTGGTCCCGTTCGGCCAGCTCACCCTCGGCGCCGGCTTCTGATAGCCCTTCACGGCTCCCAGGTGACGCACAGGTCGCTGTAGATTGGCCCCACCTGGCCACCGTAGACGTTGTCGCGGCCCAGGAAGACGTGCTGCATCGGGTGCAGCTGCCCACCAAAGGGCAGCTCGGTGAGCTCGCTGCCGTCCAGGGACAGCACCACAGCGCTGTCGTTCCAGGTGACCTGGAAGGTGTGGGTGTCAGAGGGATCCCAGCTGGCGCTCTCGATGAGCCGGACCTCCTCCCGGGTGTCGCCGCCGGAAGGCGCAGCCAGGAGCTTGAGCCCCGTGCCGTAGTTCGTGCCCGTGCGGATGTTCCACCACGCCTCGTCGCTGGAGAAGACGTCCTGGGACCCGTTGTCCGACGTGTACATGTTGATGATCTGGTGCTTGCTGCCGCTGTACTGGCTGTGCGGATCGAAGTTGTCGACGTCGACGGAGAAGGTCCAGGTGCCCCCCAGTGTGGTCGGCAGCTCGAGCAGCAGCTGATCGTCGTCGCTCGTGGTCTGCCAGCCAGCGCTCGAGAAGCTCCCCCCGTCGACGTCCTTGTCCAGGAAGCCAGACTGCAGCGAGCTGCTGGTCAGCGGGTCGCACCAGGCGGTCGCCGTGCACTGCACAGCGACCACAGCACTTGTCTCCTCGCCGAACCACCTCACGCCTTCGTGCACCATGCGCCAGTCGGTCAGCAGCTCGGCCTCGGTCTGGGGTGCGGTGAGCTCGAAGTCGAAGGTCCACGTGTCACCCGGGGCGACGGACGCGCCCTCTGGCAACCAGACCCGCACGTCGGGGCCGTAGAGGTCATCGCTGTCGTCGACCGCACCCAGCTTGTAGCCATCTTCCCAGGTCCAGGTGGCGTGGCCGGTGTTCCGCACGGTGACGCTGGCCCACACCGTGTCTCCACAGGCCAGATCGGTCGGCAGCGACGTGGAGACGATGACGGCGTCGTCCGGATCCCCGGTGGGCGAGTCGCTGGCGGCGGAGTCCTGGGAGTGCGCGGTGTCTTGGGAAGTCGGCGTCGCCAGACCCGTGTCGGTGGCGCTGTCGTGGACCGACGCAGTGGGGTCGGCCACCTGGACCGGGGTGGACAGCGAGGTGCAGGCGGCGAGCATCGCGAACAGGGGCATGGCTGGTCTCCAGGTGGGCGACCCGCGGGCGTGCAAGGGCCGGGCCACGCTGCGGATCCGCACGACCCGGTCTGCAGCGGGATCCCGAAGTCATGGTCCACGGCCCGTGCGACGGCCGCGCCGCGGCACCTGCGTCCCAGGAGACGCTACAGCTCGCAGTCGCCCGCGGTCGCGTACCCGATCTCGATGGTGGATCCGGCCTCGGGCACCGCGGCGGCGTCGAAGACCACGGCGTTGTCGCTGGCGTCATAGGCCCAGCCGGTGCTCGTGGACAGCCCGTCCACCTTCACCCGCAGTGTCTCCGGCACCGGCTCGTCCGACAGGGGGAACGCGTCCAGGGCCTTTGCGCTGCCTTCGGCCAGCGTCTCCATGTGGGCCCCGAAGTCGGTCGCGCAGATGGACAGGAACGTGGCCCCGGTGGCCAGGGAGGCTTCGTAGTAGCCGGCGCCGTAGTCGGCCCCGCCGCCGCCGCCACCGCAGCCGCTGGGGTAGTCGCCAGCGATGGCGTGCATGAGCACGTCGTCGGAGTCGTCCTTCATGTCCTGGAACAGCGAGACGTAGTGGCTGTAGGACGAAGGGGACTGCTCCGGCTCGTCGCTGACCGAGACCAGGTTCAGGGTGGCGTCCTCGCGGTAGAAGCCCGCATTGCACCCGGCGGCGCCGTCGCCCTCGTTCTGCAGGGCGGCTTCGAAGACGCTGAACAGGCGCTCGGTGTTGGACCCGGAGCCGCCCATGTTGACCATGTCGCTGAACACCCGCACCGCCTCGGCGACGCTGTAGCTGTCGTCGATGTAGGTCGGCCCGCCGGGGTAGATGCAACCGCTGTCGGCGGTCACAGCAGCCAGGTGGAAGTCCGCATCCATCGACAGCAAAGTCTCGACGAAGACCTCGAAGTTGGCCAGGGCGTTGGCGATGTTGTCGCCCATCGAACCCGACCAGTCCATGGCGAACAGGATGTCGGTCTGGCCGGCCACCGGCTGCTCGTAGACGTCGACGTTCTCTCCCCAGGGGTCGGCCTGGCCGGACTGCGTCGCCTGCACCGTGGGGTCCGAGGGATCGCTGGACGAGACCGTGAGCCAGGCGGAGTCCGGGTACGCGTCGAGGGGGGCATAGGTCACGACCACGTCAGCCCAGGCGCCGGGTGGCAGGATCCACGGCAGCTCCCCGTACAGATCCTCGGACGTGTCGAGCACCAGGTCGGTGGAGCCGGTGTTCCAGGCCAGCTCGGTGACCTCCAGGTCTGCATCGCCGGCGTTCTGGATGCGCACGGACTGGCTGTGCTCGCAGCCGATCCATGTGGCCCCGAAGTCATAGGCGAGGGGGTCGACGACCACGTCTGGGGCGACGCCCTGGCCGGTGAGCGAGACCACCCAGGTCGGCGTGTCCGGGTCGTTGGAGTCCAGCAGGATCCGACCGGTGTGCACCGCGGACTCGGCCGGTCGGTAGGTCACCAGGAACGTGGTCTGGCCGCCTGGCTCCAGCAGCAACGAGCCGATGGCCGAGACCGTGTAGGGCCCGGTCGGGTCGGCCAGCTGGACAGCGAACAGCGTCAGGTCGGCGTCGCCCAGGTTCTGGACCGTCACGATCTCGGAGTGTTCCTGGCCCTGGGCGGCGTCCAGAGCGCCGAAGTCCAGGGCGCTCGGGTCGACGAACACGTCTGGTGCGGTGTCCGCCGCCGAGCCGCCGGTGGTGCCGTTGCCGCCTTGCAGGGTGTTGTCGATGCCGCAGGCGGCGAACAGAAGGGTCGAGGTCAGACAGAGGACGGGCGTCGTGCGCATGGAAGCACCGGCTTGGAAGCGAGTTTTTGGGCGGGCCCTGCGCCCTTGCCCCTTCGATACGGGAGCGCCCGGACCGGTGTGACGCCGGAACGCTCAAGGCGCCGTGTGCGCGTCCGATGCGGGTGGGTCGGAGGTCGTGTTGCGTCGGATCCTCGTTCTGCTCTTCGTCGCCCTGTGCTGGGTGCCCGATGCCCACGCGGTGAGGGTCAAGGACGTGGGGGCCTTTCTGGGCGATCGGGTCAACGAGCTGACTGGAACGGGCCTGGTGGTCGGCCTGAGCCGGACCGGGGACAGCCGCCAGAACGAAGCCAGCGTCCAGGCGCTGGTGAAGCGGCTCCAGGGCATGGGCTACGCGGTGGACGCCGACCAGATCATGTCCCGCAACGTGGCCCTTGTGGCCGTGACGGCCGAGCTGAGCACCCACCACCGGGCGGGCACCCGGCTGGACGTGACCGTCGCCAGCGTCGGGGACGCCACGTCGCTGGAGGGAGGCACGCTGTTGGCGACGCCCCTGAAGGCCTTGAACAACAAGGTGCACGCGGTGGCCCAGGGCAACGTGACCGTGGGGGGCTACCAGCTCTCGGCCGGCGGGGAGCGGAGCGGCAAGAACATCACCACCACCGGGCGGGTCGAGGCCGGCGCCATCGTCGAGCTCGAGACCCTGACCGCTGTGGACTACAACGCCAAGCAGGTGGTCGACTTCGTGCTGTCTCGGCCCGACTTCACGACCGCCGATCGCGTGGCCGAGGCCATCAACGCCGAGTTCGAGTCCGAGCTCGCCTTTGCGCGAGACGCTGGCACCGTCACGGTCCAGGTCCCCGATGATTTCCAGGGCCGCTTCGCCCGCTTCGCCGCTCGTCTGGAGGGCGTAGAGGTCACCCCGGACTCGGTGGCCCGCGTGGTCATCAACGAGCGCACCGGCACCGTGGTGATGGGCAGTCGGGTGACCATCGGCCAGTGCGCCGTGTCGCACGGGGGTCTGCAGATCGAGGTCCAGTCGGACGTCAAGGTGTCTCAGCCCGGTCCGCTGAGCGGTGGGCAGACCGTGCTCTACCAGGATCCCAAGCTGCGAGCGACGGAGGAGGCGGGGTCGGTCCACCTGGTCGAAGGCACCACCCTGAACGACCTGGCAGCGGCGCTGAATGCGCTGGCCGTCAAGCCCCGCGACCTGATCACCATCCTGCAGATGATGCAGGCCCAGGGCTGCATGCACGCCGAAGTGGTGGTGCAGTGACCGGAGCTCGCCATGGCTGATGCGATCGGCATGTTCCAGGACCTGGCGAGCATGGTGGACACCGTCACACCCACGACCGAGGCCCAGAGCGACGAAGAGGCCCTGCGGCAATTCGAAGGCATGGTCCTGCGCCTGATGCTCAAGGAGATGCGCAAGTCGATGGGCGGCGACGGCCTGTTCGGCCAGGAAGGCGCGATGTACCAGGAGTGGTTCGACGAGGAGATCACCCAGCGCATCGCGTCCACCGGTGGGCTGGGGCTGTCTTCTCGCCTGGACCTGAGCAACCTGGAGCACGTGGCGCCGCTTGGTTCCGCCGACGGCCTGCGAGCCCTGTTCCCCGTGTCCGGGCGTGTCAGCTCCCGGTTCGGCCACCGGGCCGATCCGTTCAGCGGCGAGCGCAAGGCCCACGCGGGCCTGGACATCGCCGCACCCGCGGGGTCCCCGATCCAGGCGGTGCGAGCGGGCACGGTCACCTTTGCCGGAGAGCGCGGTGGCTACGGCAACGTGGTGATCCTGGACCACGGTGACGGGCTCGAGACCCGGTATGCCCACTGCCAGTCCCTGGACGTCCAGGTCGGCGACAGCGTGAGGGCAGGCGCCCAGGTCGCGACGGTCGGTTCCACGGGCCGCTCCACCGGTCCCCACCTGCACTTCGAGGTCCGCCAGGACGACCAGCCCGTGGACCCGCATCGGGCCCTGGTCTGGCACGAGAGCCCCTGATGCGATCTTTCTGTGGACTTTTCTCTCAAACCCTCTCGGGCCTGGTCCGATGGGGGGACGTGAAGGTGGGAACTCCTACCCATCGCGAATGTGAGAGGTAACCATGAAGATCACCGGGCCCGGAACGATCCACGAGGTGTACAATACCCGTCGGTCGGACAAGAAGGCGCAGGGTGACACCCCAGGCGCCAGCACCCCGGCCGCACAGGTCGAGGTCTCCCAAGACGCATCCTGGATCGAGTCGCTCAAGGCCGAGCTCGGGGACACCCCCGAGATCCGAGCCGACGTGGTCGACCAGGTCAAGGCCCAGCTCGCCGACGGCTCCTTCGAGTCGTCCGTCGACCTGGACAGCGTGCTCGACGGCCTGCTGGCGGACTACTAGGTGTCCGCAGACCCCCGCATCGACCTGATCCGCCGCCTGACGGCGGTGACCACGGACCAGGTCGTGGCCGCTCGCAAGCTGGACACGGTCGAGCTGGATCGCCTCAACGCGATCCACGCCGATCTGGTGTTCCGGCTCGAGGTGGCCTTTCAGGACCCCGTCCCCGCGGACGGTGCCCTTCGGGCAGAGCTCAAGGCCACGGCCCACGAGCTCGTTCAGGCCCGGGAGCGGCTGCGGTGGGTGACCGGCACGGTTGTGCAGGTCCTTGACCGCGTCCTGCCGACTCGACCCCCGCCTGTGTACGGCAAGCGAGGGAGGCTGACCGGCTGAGCATGGAGGCTGGGTGTCGCTGCTGAACACCTTGGACATCGGACAGTCTGCACTTTCCTCCGCAGGGACGGGAATTGCGACGACCGCCCACAATGTCGCGAACGCATCCACCGATGGCTACAGCCGTCGGTCCGTCACGACTTCGGCCGCGGATCCGGTCACACAGGGCGGTCTGCTCCTGGGTGCCGGTGTGCGCATCGACTCGATCGTGCGTGCGACCGATGCCCTGCTGGGCGTGCGGCTGGTCGCCCACGCGGGGGACGAGGCCGAGTCTCGCGCGCTCCTGGAGTCCCTGAGCGTCGTCGAGTCGTACTTCAACGAGACCCAGTCGTCCGGCATCAGCCAGACCCTCGAAGAGATGTTCGATTCGTTTGTCGGTCTCACGGCTGACCCATCGGATCCTTCGCTCAGAGCTTCAGCGGTGGATTCGGCCCGACGCTTCGCAGCGTCCATGTCGAACACCTACACCGGCGTCGAGACGGTCGCCGACGGGCTGGCCCAGGACGCTCAGTCGTCCCTGGACGACGTGAACGCGCGCCTGGAGGAGCTCGCCGGGCTCAACGCCGCCATCGTGAACGCCGGCGGCGGGCTCCAGGCCGGGGACCTGGCCGATCGTCGGGACCAGATCCTGCAGGACCTGGCCCAGGAGGTCGGCGTCACCGCGAGCATCAACCCCGACGGCCAGGCCACCGTGTTCCTGGGCGGGCATGCCGTCGTGTCCGGCGACCAGGCTCGGACGCTGTCCATGAGCGAGGACGCCACCGGCGACCCGATCCTGTTGTTGTCTTTGGACAGCGGGTTCGTGGACGTCACCGACGAGTCTGGCGGCCGCGTGGGTGGCCTGTTGACGGCCCGCGAAGAGGCCTATGGCTACCTGGCTCAGCTCGACGAGCTGGCCGAAGCCGTGGCCGATGCCTTCAACGCCCAGCACGCTGCGGGCTTCGACGCCAACGGCAACCCTGGCGGCGCGTTCTTCAGCATCACTGCGGGCCCCGGCAGCGCCGCGACCCTGGGCATCGACCCGGCCCTGCTCGACGACGCCGACCTGCTGGCCCTGGCCGGTGCGGCCGCCGCCGAAGCCGGGGACGGCGACAACCTGGCGCTGCTGCTGGACATCGAAGCCCAGCAGCTCGTGGACGGCAAGACCGCCCACGAGTTCGCCAGCAGCCTGATCAACGAGGTCGGCACCGACGTGGCCACCGCAGAGGCGAACCTGTCCCAGGCCAGCTCGGTGCTGGCCGACCTGACCGAGGTCCGCGAGGCCATCTCCGGGGTCGACCTGGACGAAGAGGCCACCAAGCTCATCGAATTCCAGGCGGCCTTCGAGGCGGCCTCCAAGGTCATCCGCGCTGCAGACGACATGCTCAGCGTCGTGATGGACCTGGTCTAGGCCGGAGGCCTCTGTGGCGATCATCCGCTCCACCTACTCGTCCCTGTTCAACATGATGGCCCGCCAGGGCAGCAAGCTGAAGGGCGAGATCCGCAAGTGGGAGGAGCAGTCCATCACCGGCATGAAGGTGAACCGCCCCTCGGATGCGCCCGGCAAGATCAGCCAGATCAACCGGCTGCGTGAGACGGTCGCCGACCAGCAGATGTACGTGGACAACGCGGTGAACAGCCAGACGTGGGTCGGCTCCATGGACCAGGTCCTGGGCGAGGCCGAGGACGTGCTGGTGCGGGCGCGGGAGATCGCGACCCAGATGGCCAACGAGTCATACAGCGCCAGCGATCTGGCCGCTGCCGCCGAAGAGGTGAGGGGACTCCAAGACGCCTTCTTGCAGCAGGCGAATGCCGACGTGGGCGGACGCTACCTGTTCGCAGGCGCCGCGTACGGCGACGTGCCCTTCACCGATCTGACCGGCACCTATGCCGGGGGCACGGACACCCCGTCGACCCTCATCGGCAACGGGGTCTACGTGGAGACGGGGGCGGTGGGCTCCGACATCTTCACCAATGGCTTCGCGGCCCTCGAGGAGCTCGCGACCGCCCTCGATGCCGGTGACCACGACGCGGTCCAGGCCAGCCTGGACACCATCGACGCCGGTCGCGACGACATCATCCACAAGTGGGAGGAGGTCGGCTTCGCCTTCAGCCAGACCGAGGACGCCATCGGCGCGGCCCAGGGCCTGGAGACCATCCTGTCCGAGAGCCTGAACGCCCTCGTGGTGGCCGATCCAGAAGAGGCCTACACCAAGCTCGTCGAGACCCGCACCAGCTACGAAGCTGCGCTGCAGGTGGCGTCGAGCGGGTTCGATCTGTCGCTCTTCAAGTACATCTGATCTGAGAGCGCTCAATAGGGTGAGTCCGAGCACTCGCTCGCCCGCTCTCAACCCCGCCCGCACTTGATCCGAACAGGGTCTCGTCCCCTCCGTAGCAGCCCCGACCAGGCGCTCGAGGGAACCAAGTCGATTGGCCTGACCAGCGCATCGACAACAAAAGTGAGAAAAAAGCACCCCGGGCACTAAACCCTCTTCGGAACGATCCGAGGGGACTCACGTGGCAAACCGGACGTGGGAGCGTCCAGTACCCGGAGGAAGAAGAAAATGGCACTCACTGTCAACACGAACACGGCGTCGATGAACGCCTTGACCAACCTGAATCGGACGAGCCGGAGCCTGGGCGACACCTTCACCCGGATCTCCTCGGGCCTGCGCATCACCAAGGCCGCGGATGACGCGGCTGGGCTCGCGGTCGCCGAGAACCTGTCCGCGTCCTACCGCTCCGGCCGCGTGGCCATGCGCAACATCAATGACGGCATCTCGGTCCTGCAGACCGCAGAAGGCGCGACCAACGAGGTCGTCAACATCGTCAAGCGCATGCGTGAGCTGGCCGTCCAGTCCGCGTCGGAGACGCTGGACGACGACGAGCGGGCCTACATCCAGGACGAGTTCGAAGAGCTCGTCAGCGAGGTGGACCGCATCGCGCAGTCCACAGAATTCAACGGCACTGCCCTGGGCGACGGGGGACTGACCCAGCTCGACGTCCAGGTCGGCATCAACAACACGGCGAACGACCGCATCACCATCGACGTGGGCGATCTCCGCTCGACGGTGATCGGGGTCGACACGGCGACCATCGACCTGTCCACGGCGACGGCCGCCCAGTCGGCCATCGACCAGTTCGAGGGCGTGTTCGACGCCGTGTCCAGCTACCGCAGCGGCTACGGTGCGGTGCAGAACCGGCTCGAGTCGGCGATGCGCAACATGGAGACCTACACCGAGAACCTGGCGGCTGCCGAGAGCCAGATCCGGGACGCCGACTTCGCCTACGAGACGGCCCAGATGGCCAAGGACCAGATCCTCCAGCAGGCGGGTGTGTCGGTCCTGGCCCAGGCCAACATGATCAACCAGGGCGCGGTCTCGCTGCTCCAGTAGCGTTCCCTCGCGGCGCTCTGGCGCCGAACGAAACACCCGGCCCGGATGGCTCAGCCGTTCGGGCCGGTCTCGTTTTTGTTTAGGACTTTCTTTAGAAATAAATAGCTAAAATTGCTGGAGTTATGGTCACCGGTTTTTTCTGCATGAACTTTAGAAAAAAACGGTCCTCAGGGGTAATGTACCTAAAGGCACCCTCCGATCCCTGGTCTGAGGCGGAACGCACCAACTCTCCGCCTCATGAACCCCCAGGAGGAAGCCGAAATGGCACTCACAGTCAACACCAACCTGGCGTCCATGAACGCCTTGACCAACCTGAACCGAACCACCCGCTCGCTGGGTGGCACGTTCGAGCGCATCAGCTCCGGCCTGCGCATCAACAAGGCCGCAGACGACGCCGCGGGCCTGGCGGTGGCCGAGAACCTCTCGGCTGCGTCGGGATCCGCCCGGGTCGCCATGCGCAACACCAACGACGGCATCTCCGTCGTGCAGACCGCGGAAGGCGCGACCAGCGAGGTCGTCAACCTGGTGAAGCGGATGCGCGAGCTCGCCGTGCAGTCCAGCTCGGAGACCCTCGACGACGACGAGCGGGCCTACATCCAGGAAGAGTTCGTCCAGCTCTCGGACGAGATCGACCGGATCTCCCTGTCCACAGAGTTCAATGGCACCGCGCTGGGTGACGGCGTGACCACGTCTCTCGACGTCCAGGTCGGCATTAACAACACCGCCAACGATCGCATCTCGATCGGCGTCGGTGACCTGCGCACCACCGTGCTCGGGGTCGACACCGCGACCATCGACCTGTCGACGGCCTCGGGCGCCCAGAGCGCGATCGACTCGCTCGACACCGCTCTGGACACCGTCTCCAGCTACCGCTCCACCTATGGTGCGGTCCAGAACCGCCTGGACAGCGCTCTGCGCAACTTGGAGACCTACACCGAGAACCTGAGCGCGGCCGAGTCGCAGATTCGGGACGCTGACTTCGCCTATGAGACCGCCGAGATGGCCAAGCAGCAGATCCTGCAGCAGGCCGGTGTGTCCATTCTGTCGCAGGCGAACGCCGTGAATCAGGGTGCCCTGGCCCTCCTCTAAACAGCCAGGACTCCCAACAGGGCTCCCCGCTCCGGTTCGCCGGGCGGGGAGCGCTTTTTTTTGATCCCTGACCTCAAGTGAGCCCCGCCTGGATCCGATCCGGGGGGTGACCCGGACTCTGTCCGGACCAGGAGACCCTGCAATGCCGAGCATCGACGGAATCGTCTCAGGGCTGGACACCACCGCCCTGATCGACGCCATCGTCGAGGCCGTCGCCGGGCCCAAGTACCTCTTGGAGGACGAGCTCGTCGAGACCGAGGAGCTCAAGGAAAAGGTCGCGGGCATCAAGAACCGGCTCGAGGACATGGTCGACGCCATGGAGGCCATGGACGAAGAGACCGAGTTTCCGGCGTTCGCGTCGTCCCTCTCCGAAGAGGGCTACGTCGACGTGACCCTGGACAGCGAGGCCCTGCCCGGCGTCTACACCGTGGACATCGTGGCTCTGGCCAGCGCCGAGACCGAGGTGTCCGACGGCTACGACGACCGCGACCTGGCGGGTGTGTGGGGCTCCGGTGACATCGTCATCGACTACGGCGCCGACCAGTACACCATCACCCTGGACGGCACCGAGGATCTGGACGCCATCGCGGCCAAGATCACCGACGAGACGGAAGGTCTGACGGCCTACGTGATGGACACGGGCGAGGCCACCGGGAACTACCGGCTGGTCATCGCCGGCCAGGACACCGGCGCCGCGAACACAGTGGCTGTGGACGTGAGCGGCCTGTCCGGCGGGACCACGCCGACGTTTACCGAGACCGTGACCGCGTCCGACGCCGAGGCGACCATGAACGGCGTGTCCGTGTTCGCCGCCAGCGGTGTGTTCGACGACGTGGTCCAGGGCATGGCCTTCACGGCGCTGCAGGTGACCACCTCGTCTACCACCATCTCCGTCACCCGGGACGACACGGCCCTGACCGAGAAGGTGCAGGGCTTCGTGGACGCCTACAATGAGGTGATCAGCTACTACAACTCGAACAACTCCTATGATCCCGAGGCTGGCATCGACGGACCCTTCGTGGGCGACAGCACGATCCGGAACCTGATCAGCACCCTGGGCGACATCGTGACCGGCCAGTACACGGTCCCGGACGGCGCGTTCGAGAGTCTGGCCCAGGTCGGCATGAGCACGTCGAGCGACGGCACCCTGGACTTCGACACCGCGGAGTTCACGGACGGACTCGACGACTACTACGATGACGTGGTGGCGCTGTTCACCTATGACAACGGGGACGGCGACCAGGGGCCCTTTGCCGCTCTGAGGGATCGGGTCAACGACGTCTACATCGACACCGACGGGCTGCTGGCCGACAAGCAGGACAGCATCGAGGACAGCATCGAGGACCTGGAGGACCGCATCGCGGACTTCGAGGACCGGCTGGACAGCTATGCCGAGCGGCTCCGCGATCAGTTCACGGCCATGGAGACGGTGCTCGCCGAGATCCAGGCCAGCCAGGGCTACCTGTCAGCCCTGTTCGGTTGATCCCACACCCACCCGAGGCGCACCCATGCGCGGTCTGAACAAGTACAAGTCGAACCGCGTCGAGACGGCGTCTCCCAAGCGACTGCTGGTGATGTTGTTCGAGGCCGCCGTCGTGCGGCAGGAGTCGGCCATCGACGCCCTGGAACACGACGACATGCCCAAGGCCCGCCAGGACCTGAATCGGGCACGGGCCATCTTCCTGGAGCTCCAGGCGGGCCTGGATCCCGAGGTGGACCCGGCCCTGTGCGCTAGGCTCGGCGGTCTCTACAGCTGGCTGGTCCAGCAGCTGGTCAAGGCCGAGCGCGATCGCGACGTCGAGGCGGTCCGCGCGACCCTGAAGGTCAGCTACGAGCTGCTCGGCGCTTGGCGCCAGGCCGTGGCCGATCCGGACTGCCCGGACCTCGAAGTCAAGTGACCGAGGCTGCGCTGCTCCTGTCGGAGATCCGCGAGCTCGGTGCTCGCCTGGATCGCGACGACATGCCGTCGCCGGAGCGGCTCCGCGCTGTGGCCACCGGGGCTCGGGACATCGCCAGCACGCTGGAGATGGCCCAGGGCCGAGAGCTGGCCGCGGCCATGCAGGAGCTGGCCCAGGCCGGACAGCGCTTCAACGATCGAATCCAGGAACAGCTGCGCTCGATCCACTCCGGCCGCAAGGCGCTCAAGGGCTACGGCGGCCTGCGGGCGAACAGACAGGGTCAGCGAGTCCGCAAGAAGGCTTGAGCTTCGGCCACGGGGTCCGAAGAGGGTCTGTGGAACTGGTGAGCGAGACCACGTGCTTCCGTGTGTCCGCCCGACTCGGGCTGGCGCTGGAGGCCCGAAGCGAGGCCCGGCACCTGATGCCGATCCAGGGTCGGCGTCTGGCCGATCACGCCCGCGGGCTGGTCGGCACGCTGTCCACCCGCAGGGACAGCCAGGTCAAGCTGGCGCTGAACGCGGTGCTCGATGCGGTCGCGGCACTGGAGCGCGAAATCGAGCTGCTCCACCGCCGGGTCTTCCTGGAGTCCCGGGGCGTGGTGCTCCACGATCGGATCGTCGAGCTGGGCGCCGACGGACTCTGGCTCCACGGCGTCACCCCGGCCGAGCGGGCGCTCTTGTGCAACCACGGGGCCCGGGTGCACCTGGAGCTGCCCAGCCGCGGGGGCGAGCAGCTGGTCGCGCTGCACGTCGAGGCGGTCGGCTGGCGCGAGGACGCGGTGGACCTGATCTTCGAGGACCCGGACCCGGCCCTGGTGGACCTGGTGGTGGCCTTTGCCTTCGAGACCCAGCGCAAGGAGCGTCGTCGTGAGCTGGATCATGATGCGGAGTGAGTCCGCTGCCATCGGCACCGCACTGGTCGCCATGGCCAGCACCTGGTCGGCCCCGGCCCACGCCCTGCCGGAGCTGCTGGCCGACATCCCCGTGTTGATCGACCAGGAGGGCATCCGGCTGGGTGCCCGGGTCGTGGTCGAGACCTGGGATGAGCCGGAGCTCCAGAACCGCTTCGACGCCAGCCGTGGGCTGGTGGCTGGGCTCAGCCTGGGCATTCCCTTGCACCAGCTGGTGGTCACCGAGGTCGAGATCGGCTTCCATCGCTTCGTGGAGGGCGTCGACGAGGAGGGCATCGCGACCGGCGACACCCTGGACATCATGCCCATGTCCTGGCAATTCCAGGGGCGCCTGCCCGTGGGCGAGCCGGGGGAGGTCTTCTTGGGGCTGGGACCCACCTTGACCCCCTTCCGTCACGCCCATCCCGATCACCTGAACGCGGAGAACGAGGACTACGCCACGAACGGCGTGAAGCTCGCCGGCGAGCTCAGGGTGGGCTTTCGCATCGACACCGGACTCATCCAGCCGGCCCGTGGGCCGGGCATGGGGCGCCAATTCAGGGCCGTCGACTTCGAAGGCTACGTGGCCCGCCGCTTCCAGCTCCAGCCCGGGGGCCAGGGCTATGACCTGGCCGCGTTCCGGCTGGGCCTGGGCCTGTCCTTCCGGTTCTGATGACGCCCCGCCTCGCCCTCGCTGCCCAGCTGCTCTTCGGGGTCGGGCAGGCCCAGGAAGCCGAGGACGGCGTGGTGCTGTTCCGGCCGAGTCCCGAGGCCCTCGTCCGGGTCCTTCCCCAGGTCGACCCGACCCGCGTCGAGCTCGTCGTGCACGAGAACCAGGCACCACTCGATCAGCAACTCGAGGGCAAGCGCACCCCCTGGGTCCTCGACATGGATGCGTGGTCCGTGGGCGGGGGAACGTGGTTCATGGTCTTCGATCTGGCCCGGGAGGATCTGGGCGTACAGGTGACCGCGGTGCCGCCTCGGTGGGAGCTGCGGCTGGTGCCCGATGGCCGCACGGTGCCCCCGCCGCCACAGACCGTGCCCGTGCGCCTGCTCATCGCCGGCGACGTGGCGCGACAGCCCGGAGAGCGGGGCCTCACCAGCCTGCATCCCCTGGACGGCGACGTGGCCCAGGCGCGGCTCGATGCCACCACCTTCACGCCGTCCTACCCGGTCTGGCAGCCCCCCAAGGGGCGCACGGCCGAGGCCGAGCTGCTGGCGCCCCCCGAAGGCGATCCGATGAGGGCCATCGATCGCTACCGACACGTGCTCACCGGCTCCAAGGTGCCCCGCCACCAGGCGATGGCCCTGTACCAGCTGGGCCACGCCCACCTGGACGCCGGGCTGTACCGCGAGGCGAGCCACTACCTGGGTCGGCTGGACGAATTCGAGGGCCACTTCCCGCCGATCCACGGGCGGCTGGCTCAGTCCCGAGCCGCGCTGGCTGCGGGCCAGACGGATCTGGCGCGGTCCCGCTGCACCGAGGCCGCGTCGGTCGGAGCCCGCTCCGTGCATGTGCTGGAGTGCCTGGGATCGGTGGCACTGGCCACCGGTGGACCGGCGCCGTCCGAGCTCGCCCGGGCCCTGGCGGCCCGCACCGCCCGGGCGGAGAGCCTGCTCCTGGCCGCCCAGTTGTTCCAACAGGACCACAGACACGGCGAGGCCCGCAAGCTGCTGGCCGGTGTGGTGCCAGTGCTCGAGGGCGAGCTGAGCGCCATCGCGCGGCTCAGCCTGGGCGACAGTCTCTTCGCCGAAGGCGATCTGGACGGGGCCCGCGTGGCCTGGGGCTCGGTCACCCAGGGGGGAGAGCTCGGGGCCCTGGTGCGTGAGCGCTTGCGGCTGCGGGCGATGGTCGAGGCGGGACCCAGCGCGTGGCCAGCCTGGCTGCCCGAGCTCTACCGGGCGGCCAGGGCCGAAGGGCCACAGGGCGCCGAAGCCCTGTACACGCTCTCCCAGGTTTCTGAGATGCTGGGCGATCTCGACGGTGCCGCCGACCACCTGGCGGCCCTGCTGGACCGCTATGGCAGCTCGCTCGAGCGCTCCGACGTGCCGGCCCGGCTCTGGGCGCTGTCCGCCCGACGCATGGACCAGCTGGCCCGGGCGGAGCGCCAGCTCGAGCTCGCGGCCTTCCACGAGGAGCACTACAGCCCGCGCCTGCGGCCTCACGTGGACGACACCGGCCCGCTGGAGGGTGTGGCCAGCGCCTACGAGGCCCTCGGCCTGTACGAGGAAGCGCTCGACGTGTCCCGCGAGGTTTTTGCCATCCACACCCGCCAGGACCGGGACGAGCCCGGCTTCCTGGTCACGCTGGCGCGGCTCTATGCCCGCGTCGGCCGGCTCGACGAGTCTCTGGAGACCCTCAGCTACACCCGTCGCGTGCGGGGGGCAGGACCCTGGCGCGGCGAGATGCTCCTGCTGGAGGGACAGGTGCTGTTGGAGCTGGGCAAGGTGGAGGACGCGTCCAAGTCCTGGCGCGAGGCGGCCAGGTTCGCCGACGTGAAGCACGAGGCGGGTGCCCGCCTGGCCCTCCAGGACGCGTCGACTGGCCGCTGCGACCGAGCGGTGCCCGCGCTGACCGGGCTGGTGGCCCTGCCCCTGAGCGAGCAACCCCTGCCCGTGACCGACGGTCGGGCCTGGCTGGCCCTGGCTCGCTGCCAGCTCGACCAGGGCGAACGCGATGCCGCGCTGGCTTCGGCCCGCGAGGCCGCCGGGCGCAGCGACGATCTGCTGCACAAGCGCTACGCCACCTACCTGGCGTCGCTGGCCGGCGGGGACCAGGGGCTCACCGACGACGCGCTGCGCAGCGACGAGGATCTGTGGGCTGCCCTGGGTCGCGAAGCGGACGAAGACGCCGCCTTCGAGGCCGAACTCGCCCGCTACAAGGTGCGCTGAAGGGCTCCAGGCCTCCGTCTGACGAGAATTCTCGGAGAATTGGCTTGAATTGCCAGGCCGGTGTCCGAAGCGGGATCGAACCGAACCGGTGAGACCCGATGTCTGCGTTCCTGTTCGACGCCCTGCACCAGGGCCTGGGCAAAGTGCTCGACCTGCGGGGTCAGCAGCACGGGCTGACGATCAGCAACCTGGCCAATGCCGACACCCCTGGCTACCGCGCCCGGGAGATCGACTTCGACGAGGCCCTGGACTCGGCGATGGCGTCTGGCGAGGGCCTGGCCCTGCGTCGCACCCGCGGCGAACACATCGGCAGCAGCGGCGCCGAGGGCCAGACCCCCGACGTGGAGCAGAAGGAGGCCCCGGCCTGGTCCGAGGACGGCAACTCCGTGCACGCGGAGACCGAGATCTCCAAGCTCAACGCCAACCAGCTCATGTACACCGCCGTCGCCAATGGCGTCAGCCGGCGACTGGCCATCCTTCGCTACGCCGCGTCAGACGGCAAGGTGTAGTCCGGAGTCTCCATGAACATCCTCGACACCCTGAACATCTCCGCATCCGGCATGGGCGCCCAGCGCGTCCGGCTGCAGTCCGTCGCGTCGAACCTTGCGAACGCTCGCACGACTCGAACGGACGAGGGGGGGCCGTACCAGCGCAAGCTGCCCGTGTTCGAGTCCCAGTCCCTCGATCCATTCGGCGACATGCTCTCCCGCGAGCTCAGCACGGTCGAGGTCACCGGTCTGGAGACGTCGACCGGCGAGCGGCTGGTCCACGACCCGGGACACCCGGACGCCGATGAGAACGGCTACGTGGCCTACCCGGACATCGACATCTTGAGCGAGATGGTGGACATGATGACGGCCGCGCGAAGCTACGAGGCGAACGCAAGGGCGGTGGACACCACCCGTGACATGGCCATGCGGGCCCTGGACATCGGGCGCTGATCATGTCCATCGACGCGATCGGAGGCGGTTTCGCCGCACAGTTCGTCAAGCCCACCGGTGGCGTGGAGCGGACCGCCCAGGCGGACCAGGCCCGGGGTCCCGCGGGCGAACAGTTCTCCGGCAAGCTCGAGAGTGCGATCGACGCGGTCGACGATCAGCAGCGAGTCGCGGACACCGCACTCCAGGAGCTCGGCAGCGGCCAGAACGCCAGCCTGCACGGCTCGATGGTCGCGCTGACCGAGGCGGAGATCGCTCTGAGGACCATGGTGTCCGTTCGGGACAAGGTCGTGAGTGCCTACGAGCAGATCATGAACATGAGCATCTGATCCGGGCGCGATCTCGACGCGTCTCGAACGGCCCCCGGAGCTGATCCGTGGGGCCGCTCCCGTTTTTGCTGGGGCGGCGCAGAAAATGACAGATGGCCGCTAAACAAATCCGTCGGGCGTCCGATATCGGCTCATCCCCCTGGATGATCAAGGACCTCCTTGGACCGATTCCTCGAGCAGCTGAAGACGTTTCACGAGGCCCTCGATCCCGTGCGGCGCAAGGTGCTCTACGGTGCGGTCTCGTTGTCGCTGGTCGCCATGATGCTGGTGGCCTGGTTCGCCACGGCCGACGTGTACGTCACCGTGCTGGACAACGCCCGCCGGGACCGGGTCCAGGCGACCGCCGCCCAGCTCGAGGAGCTCACGATCCCGTACCGGGTCACCGGCGGTGGCACGGGCCTCGAGGTCCCCGAGCAATTCCAGGGCCGCGCCTTCCGCCTGGCCCAGGATGCCGCGACTGCGCCGGCTGCCGAGGAGATGCCCGAGGCCCAGGGCTTCATGACCCCTCGGGACCAGGAGCAGCGCTACAAGTTCCTGCTCCAGCAACGGGTGGCCCAGAACATCGCCGCCCTGCGGGGGGTCAACCGCGCTCGGGTCGAGCTGGTCCTGGCCGACGACTCCAGCTTCTTCGCCGAGGAGACCCCGGCCCGCGCGGCGGTGGTGCTGGAGCTCGAAGGCGGCGTCACGTTCGGCAATGAACAGGTCCGCGGCGTGGTCGCGCTGCTGCGGAACTCGGTGGACGGCCTGGACGCCGAGCAGATCTCCATCGTCGACGACTCCGGTGCGCTGTTGTTCGAGGGCCAGCGCGGCGGCGCCGGGGGCGGCTTGGACTCGGCCCTGATGTCCCGCAAGCGGGCCCTGGAGTCCGACCTGGAGGGCAAGGTGCACGATCACCTGGTCCGTCGGCTGGGCTCGAGCATGGACTTCACCGTCACGGCCCTCGTCGAGCTCACCAGCGAGGCCTCGACGGTCCAGATCCGCGAAGTGGACCCGGACTCCGCGGTCACCATCTCGTCGCAGATGACCGAGGAGAAGACCAGCCAGACCCGCACCGGTGGCGTGCCTGGGACCGAGGCCTATGCCGAGGGTGGCGCCGAGCAGAAGAACAACGCCGGCTCGAGCGAGCGGCTCAACGAGAAGGTCAACTACGACGTCTCCCAGACCACCAAGACGATCACCGAGGCCCCGGGGGCCGTGAAGCGTCAGGCGGTGTCGGTCCAGGTGGATCAGGCCCGCCTGGTCGAGATCCTGGGTGCACCCGAGTCAGCCGAGGCCGGGGAAGAGGCCGCGGAGGGCGAAGCCGCCGAGGTCGATCCGGCGTGGCTGGCCGAGCAGTCCAAGGCGGTCGAGGAGAGCATCCGCGCCGCCGTGTTCTTCGACGACGAGCGCGGCGATGTGCTCCACGTCACCATCACGCCCTTCTCGCCCCTGCAGCTCGAGGCAGCCCCGTCGGGCTTCTCGCTGTCCGAGGCCACCCCCTACGCCCGCTACGCCGTCGCAGCCCTCGCCCTGATCCTGCTGTTCACGACCGTGCTCAAGCCCCTGGTGGCGCGGGTCGCCGAAGTCAAGACCCCCGAGGACGTCGAACGCGAAGCCGAAGAGGCCGCCGAAGAGGCCGCGAGCGCCGATCCCGACGACGACCTGGCCGCCCGCCTGCGCGATCTGGTCGAGAACTACGAGGCCGTCGACGCCGACGACCTCAATCGCCTGGTCGAGCGCGAGGACGAAGCGGCCGCCCAGGTCATCCGCCTCTGGTCTCGAAACACCTGATTCGCCCCCTCCCAGGAGTTCCCCATGGCCGCAGCCGCCACCGCCTTTGCCGCGATGCCCGAGCTCTCAGGCATCCAGCGCAGCGCCATCCTGGTGATGTACCTGGACCGCAAGGTCGCACGGAGCCTGCTCGAGCGGCTGTCGACGGACGAGGTCCGCTCGATCGGCATGGCGATGGCCGAAGTGGACCGGGTGGACCCCAGCGTGATCGAAAAGGTCGTCGGTGACTTCGTCAAGGACCTGCACGAGATCTCTCTGTTGCCCCGCACGGGCAAGGAGTTCGCCCTGGACGTGCTGCCCGGTCTGATGTCCGGTGCCAAGGCGTCCCGGGTCGCCGGCAGCCTGCGCCGGGAGCTGTCCAACGAGTTCGCCGACTATGTGGCCACCAAGCCGGCCGAGGCGGTCGCGGCGCTGCTCTTGGATGAGCACCCGCAGACCCAGGCCGTGTCGCTGCTCCTGATGGGGGCCGACAACGCCGCGCGGGTCATGGGGCTCATGGACGAGCAGGAGCAGTACGACCTGGCTCTGCGCATGTCCCGGGTCAAGGAGATTCCGGGCGAGCTGGTCGACGACGTGGAGCAGGCGCTCACCAGCGCCCTGGCGGACCACGGCGCGGACCGGTGGGTCGTGCCCGGCGTGGACAAGACCGCCCAAATCCTGGGTCGGCTGGGCCGGCCGTCGACGGACCCCCTGCTGGCCCGCCTGGCCAAGCTCGACAAGAAGCTGTCGGAGACCCTGCGTCGCCGCATGGTGGTCTTTGCCGACCTGTCGGGTCTGGACGACCGGGGCATCCAGTCCATCCTCAAGGAGGTCGAGCGGGCGGATCTGCTGCTGGCCCTCAAGGGTGCGACGCCGGCCATGCAGGACATGTTCCTGCGCAACATGTCCAGCCGCGCTGCGGCGGACATCCGGGACGAGCTGGAGATCATGGGTCCGACCCCGCGATCGATGGTCACCCGCGCCCAGGAGAACATCGTCGAGGTCGCCCTGCGCCTGGCCGACGAGCAGGTCATCTTCCTGCCGCTCGGTGGCGGCGACGACCTGGTCTAGTCCCATGTCGCAGAAGTTCACGGACACTCGCTCGCCCTCGCCACGCCTGGCGGCTCCCAGCCGCGTTGATGTGACTCGGCCACACCGGCCGCGTCTGGAATCCACCAGGCGCGGCGATTGCTTCGCGAGTGCCTCGCGACTTTCTGTGACAAGGGACTAGGGGGAGGCGAGGTGGCATCCTTCGACCCTCTGTGGGGTGCGCCGGCCGAGGCCTTTGCACCCACCCACTACGGGGAAGACCCAACAAGCCCCCAGGGCTTCGAGGCGGTCGGGGAGCCTGCCCCCCTGCCGCCGCCCGAGCAGGACCCAAGGGACGCCGGGCCTGAAGCCGCCGCCGAGGAGCCAGCGCTCGAGCCCCCAGCCTATGACCCCGCCGAAGACGGCTGGATCCGGGTCGAGGATCACCAGGCCGCCCTGCAAGCCGCACGGGACGAGACCGAGACCGAGACCCGGGAGGACCTGGCCGACGAGCTCGGCGAGCAGACCGAGCAGCTGAAGGCCCTGGTCGAGGAGCTCGAGCAGCGGGTGGCCGAGCGGCAGTGGCTGCGCCAGGAGATCATCGCCGACGCCGCCGAGGACGTGGCGACCCTGGTCCTGGCCCTGTCCCGCCGGGTGGCGGGCGAGACCCTGGCCGTGCACCCCCGGGCGCTCCAGCACCTGGTCCACCAGGCCATGGCGGCGCTGCCCGGCGACGATGGCGTGCGGGTGCGGGTTCGGCCCGAAGACCTGCCCATCCTGGAGCACCACGTGGACTCCCGCCGCCCGATCACCTGGGTCCCGGATCCGGAGCTGCGGCAGGGCGTGGTGGTCCAGACCGACCTGGGCCAGGTCGAGGCGTCGCTGGACTGTGCCTTCGAAGCCCTGCAGGTCGCGGTCAGCGACTGGCTCGAGCAGCAGCGGAGCTAGTCCCATGTCGCAGAAGTTCACGGACACTCGCTCGCCCTCGTCGCGCCTGGCGGCTCCCAGCCGCGTTGATGTGACTCGGCCACACCGGCCGCGTCTGGAATCCACCAGGCGCGACGAATGCTTCGCGAGTACCTCGCGAACTTCTGCGACAGGGGACTAGCGATGAGCCTGCCCCTCAACCAGCTGCGCGACGAGCTGATGGCCGTGTGCCTGGAGTCCATCCGCGGCCGCGTGGTCCAGGTGGTTGGCACCCTGGTCGAAGCCGAGGTGCCCGGCGCGGCGGTGGGCGGACTGTGCCGGGTCGACGACGGTGCCCTCTGCGAGGTGGTGGGCTTCCGCGGCAGCCGGGTCCTGATGATGCCGCTGGGCAACATCGAGGGCGTGAAGTTCGGCTCGACCGTGCAGCCCGAGGCGGGCGCCATTCGGATCCAGGTGGGCCAGGACCTGATCGGTCGCGTGCTCGATGGACTGGGGCGGCCGATGGACACGGGTCCTTCCCTGCGCGGTCGCCAGCGCAGGACCATCGACGGGGACCCGCCCGACCCGCTGCTGCGCACCGTGATCGAGGCCCCGATGGAGACCGGCGTGCGGGTGCTCGACGGGCTGCTCACCTTGGGCAAGGGACAACGCATCGGGCTCATGGCCGGCTCGGGGGTCGGCAAGTCCACGCTGATGGGCATGATCGCCCGCCAGTCCAAGGCCGACGTGAACGTCATCGCGCTGCTGGGCGAGCGAGGGCGGGAGGTGCGGGAGTTCCTGGAGCGGGACCTGGGCCCCGAGGGCCTGGCGCGCTCGGTGGTGATCTGCGTGACCTCGGACCGTTCCCCCGTGCTCCAGGTCAAGGGGGCCATGACGGCCAATGCCGTGGCCGAGTACTTCCGGGATCTCGGCCTGGACGTCATGTTGATGATGGACTCGCTGACCCGTGTGGCCATGGCCCAGCGCCAGATCGGCCTCGCGGCCGGCGAGCCCCCCACCTCCAAGGGCTACACCCCGTCTGTCTTCTCGCTCCTGCCCCGCATCCTGGAGCGGGCTGGGCCCGGCGCGGGTCACGGCAGCATCACAGGCATCTACACGGTGCTGGTCGAAGCGGACGACCTCAACGACCCCATCGGCGACGCCGTGCGGGGGGTGGTCGACGGGCACGTGGTGCTGAGCCGCAAGCTGGCGACCCACGGGCACTACCCCGCGGTCGACGTGCTGCAGTCCGTGTCGCGGGTCATGGTCCACGTGACCCCCCAAGGCCACCAGGCGAGCGCGGCTCGGATTCGCTCGCTGCTGGCGGTGTGGGAGGAGAACGAGGAGCTGGTGCGGCTGGGTGCCTACCGGCGGGGCACGTCCCCCGAAGTCGACGAAGCCCTCAACAAGCGCAAGGCTCTGGACATCCTGCTGCGGCAGAAGGTGGGTGCCCCCACGCCCCTGGTCGAGACCGTCGAAGCCATGCGTCGGATCGTGGCGATGTAGCGCCGCGGTGAGGTCGGGTGAACCCCCTTGAACCCGGCGGCCCCCTCTGGAATCCTGGGGCCGTGAAGTCCTGGCACTGGACCCCTCTGGCGGTCCTGATCCCGATGCTGGCGGCCTGCCGCACGGAAGCACCCCGGTCCGACCCGGTGTGGGAGGAGCTCGTGCGCTGGACCGACGACCAGCGAGAGGCCTGGCATGTGCCCGGGGTGGCCCTGGGGCTGGTCCGGGACGGGTGGGCGCCCAAGACGGTCGGCCTGGGGGTGCAACAAGTCGGCGCCGACGCACCGGTCACCCCCGACACCGTGTTCCGGGTGGGCAGCCTGTCCAAGCTGGTGACCGGGGTGCTGGCCCTGCAGCTGGTCGAAGAGGGCCGGCTGGCGCCGGACGACACCCTGGACGCGCTGCTGCCGGATCTGTCCCTGGCGTCTCCCCAGGCCCTTGCCCAGCTCACCCTGGAGGGCGTGCTGTCCCACAGCTCGGGGCTGCAGTCCACGGGGCTGCCGAACGCCTGCAGCACGGCCCCGGACGCCCTGGGCACGGTGCTGGCCGACCGGGCGCCCGACTGGGACCTGTGGGTGGCGCCGGACACCTTCTTTCAGTACGCGAGCCCCGGCTTCGCCCTGGCGGGACACGCCGTGGAGCGAGCGGCCCACGTGCCCTTTGCGGCCCTGGCTCGGGAGCGTGTCTTTGCGCCCGCCGGACTCGACACGATGACCTATGACGTCGACGTGGCGGTCGCAGGGGCCTGTGCGACCGGCCACTCCATGGTGCCGGGCACGGGCGACGTGCACATCTACCGAGACTTCACCGAGCGCGACTGCGGGGCGGCCAACCCCAGCGGTGGCCTGATGTCCAGCGTGCACGACCTGGCCCAGGTGGTCCAGGTGCTGTTGGACGGGGGAGAGCCGTGGCTCGGAGCCGTTGCCTTCGAGCAGCTCACGACCACCGGCTGGGACTTCTCGTCCAGCGCCTCCTATGGCTGGGGGTTGCTCCCCACGACCTACCGGGGCCACCGGATCTGGCTGCACACCGGCTCGCTGAAGGGCTTCCAGGCCATGCTGGTGGTGCTGCCCGATGCCAGGGCTGGGGTGGTGGTCCTGGTCAACAGCGACCACGCGGTCACCGATCCGCCCGAGCCCTGGTCCAAGCCGACCCAGCGCATCGCCATGGCGGCCATGGACGGCTTGCTGGGCCTGCCGGCCGAGCCCAAGACTTCGTCGGTGCGACCGGTCGCCGACTGGGACCGCTTCGTGGGCCGCTACCTCTCGGACTTCGACCTGGGTGAGCTCGAGGTCACCCTGGACCAGGACAGCCTGTGGCTGGCCCGGCGCCCGGACACCGAGCCGGAGGCGCTGCTGCCGTACAGCGCCAACACCTTCCAGGCCCCCTACGAAGGCTCCGATGGCCGGACCTACTACAGCCGCTTCTCCTTTGAGACCGACCACGACGGCCAGGTCGCCTGGATCGCGTCGGGAGAGGGCATCGCGGCCCGGGTGGACCCATAGAGCGGGACTTTGCCATCGACGGGCCCCTGGACGTGCGCAGGACCCTGAGCCTGGCGGCCATGTGGGGCGGCAGCACGTGGCTGCGCCATGACGCCGACGGGTCCTGGTACGCGGCCCGGACCGCGACTGGCCCGGCCACGGTCCAGCTGTGGCGGGAGGCTTCCCGGCTGCGGGCACGGGCGTGGGGCCCGGGCGCCGAGGCCCTGCTCGATCAGGTGCCCGAGCTGGTGGGACTCCACACCCCGGGCGTCGCTGCCATCCGCCCGCAGCACGCCTTTGTGGCCGACGCCGTCGCCCGCCACCGCGGCATTCGCCAGGGCCGAACGGGCCAGGTCTACCCCCAGCTGGTCGCGGCCGCCCTGGCCCAGAAGGTGACCGGGCCCAACGGCAAGCGGGCCTTGAGTGCCATCGCCTGGCGCTGGGGCGAGCCCGCCCCGGGGCCCCGGGACGACCTGTGTCTCCTGCCCCTTCCTCGGGCCCTGGCGAACCGGGCCTACCACGAGTTCCACCCACTGAACGTGGAGCGCCGACGGGCCGACCTGCTCCGGCGCATCGGGGACCGGGCCTCGGCCCTGGAGCGTGCCGCGGGCATGGAAGCGGTGGCGGGTCGGGCCCACCTGGAGAAGCTCCCGGGCATCGGTCCCTGGACCAGCGGCGTGGTCATGGGCGGGCCCCTGGGCGACCCCGATGCCGTGCCGCTGGCGGACTACCACCTGCCGAATTGGGTCGCCTACAACCTGGCGGGCGAAGAGCGCGCCGACGACGGGCGCATGATGGCCTTGCTCGCCCCCTACGAGGGCCAGCGGGGGCTCGTCGCGCGGCTGGTCAAGGGCGGCGGCGGCCGCGCCCCGCCTCGGCGTGGGCCCCGGAACAGCGTGCTGGACATCCGGGGCCTCTGACCCGGCTGGGGTATCGTCGCGGGCGTGCCAGGACGTGCCCGACAGGTCCTCGGAGGCATGGTCCTGGCCCTTGGGGGCTGCGCCGAGCCCTTCGACGAGACGCGCCAGGATCTCCTGTCCTTCCGCATCGCCGCGCTGGGGGTCCAGGATGGCATGGCGACCGCGGCTGTCTGGAGCGGGGAGGGGCTCTTCCACACCCAGGCCCCCACCCTGGACTGGACCCTGAATGGGGTGAGCCTGGGCTCGGGCTGGCAGGTCCCCGTGGTCGGCTATGGCGAGCTCGGGCTCGCGGCGACGGCCCCCGACGGAGACGTGCGCCAGGCCCGGTTGACGGTGGCCGAAGAGACGTCGGGGGCCCTGGGGGTGTCCCGAGAGGCGGTCAGCCTGGGGGACGCTTTGGGGCTGGAGGACCGGCGAGCGGTGTCCGGCGATCCGGTCGACGCCGCCGTGCCGTCGGGGTCGGACGCACGGCTCGCGCTCACGGGCCGGGAGAGCGCTGAGCGCCTGCGCTGGATGCTCGGCGGTGGGGTCGGCGCCCTGCTGGAGCTCGACGACGACCGCGCGGACCTGGTGCGGGCGGAGCTGGCCTGGGAGGAGGGCGAGCTGGCCGACCGGGACGACCTGGGCGACGGCCCGCTCCATGTGCTGGCGGTGGCGTTGGACGACGCGGGCAGCAACCGCTGGCTCTGGGCGGACGCCGTGGTGGGCGCAGAGGGGACCTGGGCCCGCCACGAGGGCCGGCTGATCGCCAGCGACGGGGACGCGCCTGCTGGGTGGCTGGCCGTCACGCTGGCCCCGGGAGAGGGTCTGGCCGGGGTGTCCTTCACCGAGTCCGTCCCGGTCAGCGATTTGGCGGAGCAGCAGGCGCCGGCCTGTGCCCCCGCAGACCTGCCCTTCCGGCTGGCCTGGGTGGCCGAAGGACGCTGCGCGCTGGGCGACGTCCTGGGCGCCCGGGTCGTGGTGGAGGTCTGGTGATCTCGGTCCTGCTGCTCGCCGCCGCCCACGCCGCGCCGGTCACCGGACAGCTCCGTGCGCTGGGCAGCCGGGATCCGCTGGTGGGCTTCGTGGGCTGGCAGGACGGCCTGACCCCGACCGATCGCCGGGGTGCATTCTCGCTGGAGCTGCCCGAGGGCACCTGGGAGCTCCGGTTCATGGCCGACGGCTACGTGCCACAGCGGCTGAGGGTCGACGTGCCCTTGGCACAGCCCCTGGTCGTCTACCTGGACGCCGAGCCCGCGCCGCTCGAGGTCGTGGTCGAAGCCCGGGTCGACTCGCCTCACGGCAGCTTCCAGATCCTGGATCGAGAGCGGGTCGAGGACACGCCGGGCACCCACGGAGACCCATTTCGCTTGGTCCAGAGCCTTCCCGGCGTGGCCCACACCCGGGAGTTCAGCCCGACAGCCGGTGCACTCTCCTTGCGGGGTGCGGCGCCCGGGGACTCCCGCTTCTTCCTGGACGGGGTGGAGATCCCCTACCTGTTCCACTTCCAGGAATACGCCAGCGTGTTCCACACCCGGCTGCTGGAGCGGCTGGAGGTCTACCCGAGCACCTTTGGCGCGTCCTATGGCAACGCGGTGGGGGGCATCGTCGAGGCGGTGAGTCGCCCGCCCGAGGCCGAGCGGGTGCACGGCGGGGTGAACGGGTCCCTGGTCAACGGGGGCGGCTGGGTGGCGAGCCCCGTCGGGGCCCACGGCGCCGCGGCGGGGAGTGCACGGCGGTCCTACGCGGACTGGCTCGGCCGGGGCTCGGACCAGTACACCGTGTGGCCGGTCTTCTGGGACTACATGATCCGCTACGACCACGAGCTGCGGCCGGGCCACCGGGTCAGCGTCACCCTGTTCGGCGCCGGCGACCGCTACGCGCGGCTGGCCCGGGTGGTCGACGAACTGGACCCGCTGGAGCTCGAGGCGGACCCCGAATTCACCTTTGACCGGGCCTTCCACGCCGTGAGCCTGCGGGCCACCGACGACCTCGGCTGGGTGATGCTGGAGAGCAGCCTGTCCCTGGTGCACGACCGCTGGGACGGCCAGGTCGCCGACGACCACCAGCGTCGCAGGGAGCGCTATGCCTGGTGGCGCGAGGACGCCCTGGTCTCCCTGGCCGACGAGCTGGACGTGGCGGTGGGCTTCGAGGCCAAGCTCACGGAGGTCGCTCGCGAGGCGGCGGTCAGCCAGCCCTGGGCGGAGCTGGGGCTGGAGGCGCCGCTGTTGACCCGGGGCTTGCCGGTGGACGAGACCCTGCGGCGGGTGCGCGGCGGGGCCTACGTGGAGCCGCGCCTGGTCTGGGGTGACCTGCGGGTCCAGCCTGGACTGCGGGTCCAGTGGGACACGTCCCTGGGTGGCTTCGCTGCGGATCCCCGGGTGACGGTGCGGTACAAGCCGCTGGACGCCGTGCAGGTGCGCGCAGCGGCCGGCCGGTACTCCCAGTCCCCCTCCCTGGATGCCCTGTCGCCGACCAGCGGGGATCCGTCCCTGGGTTGGATCCACAGCGACCAGGCCTCGGTCGGGGTGGACCTGGCGTTGGTGGGCCGCATCGAGGTCGGCGCGGACCTGTGGGGCAAGCGCCTCTACGACACGGTCGTCGAGCTCCCAGGCGTTGCCCCTCGCGCCGAGGACGGCTGGGCTGCGGGGCTGGAACTCACCAGCCGCTACCGGCTGAGAGACCGGTTCTTCGCCGGCATGAGCTTCACGCTCGGTCGCTCGGTCCGCGAGGGTGCGCCCTTCGAGTACGACCAACCCTTCGCCTTTGGGGCGGTCGGGTCCTACTCCACCGAGACCGGCTGGACCTTTGGTGCGCGGTATCGCTACAGCGTGGGCCTGCCCTACACCCCGATCGAGGACGGGCTCTACGACGGCGACAGCGACACCTACGCGCCGGTCTTCGGCGAGCCGAACAGCGTGCGGATGCCGCCCTACCAGAAGCTGGACCTGCGGGTCGCCAAGGAGCTCCCGCTGCGGCGCTTCGTGCTGAGTGGGTACGTGGATCTGTGGCTGGTGCCGCCGGCGAATGCGGTGCTGTACCCGATCTATTCCTATGACTACCGCCAGCTCACCTATGTGAGCGGGCCGTCGGTGATCCCGCTGGTGGGGGTCCAGGCGGAGCTGTAGTCGGATACCCCCGTTCCATGCGCCCTGATCCCCACGCCCCCCTCCGCGACGACGTCCGCACTTTGGGGGCCCTGCTCGGCCAGGTCCTGAGAGAGCAGGAGGGCCAGGCCACCTACGAGACGGTGGAGCAGGTGCGCGCCCTGTCCAAGTCTGCGCGGGCCGGAGCCGCCGACGCTGCAGCCGCCCTGACCACCCTGCTCGCCGACCTGCCGGTCGACCAGGCCATCCCGGTGGCCCGGGCCTTTGCCCAGTTTCTCTCCCTGGCCAACATCGCCGAGCAGCACCACCGCACGCGCCGCCGCCGGGACTACCAGCGGGACCCCGACGCCAAGCCCCAGCGGGCCTCGCTGCAAGAGGCCTTTGCCCGCCTGCTGGCGGCGGGTGTGGCCCCGGAGAAGCTCCACCAGACCATCGCCGCCCTGGACGTCGAGCTGGTGCTCACGGCCCACCCCACCGAGGTGGTTCGTCGCACGGTGCTCCAGCGACACAACCGCATCGCCGAGCTGCTCGCGGCCCGTGACCGCACGGATCTGACCCCGGCCGAGCGGGCCCGGCTCGATGGCTCGCTCCACCGCCAGGTGGCCATCATCTGGGGCACCGACGAGATCCACCGCCACAAGCCCACCCCGGTCCGAGAGGCCCGCGGTGGCCTGATGGTGTTCGAGCAGACCCTGTGGGACGCGGTGCCGCGCTTCCTGCGCCAGCTGGACTTCGCCCTGAAGACCCACACCGGCCGGGGCCTGCCCGCCGGCAGTGCGCCGATCCGCTTCGGCTCCTGGATGGGCGGCGACCGGGACGGCAACCCCAACGTGACCCCCGAGGTCACTCGGCAGGTGGTGTTCCTGCATCGCTGGATCGCGGCCGATCTGACCTGGCGCGAGGTCGACGCCCTGCGGGCCGAGCTGTCCATGGCCGACGCCACCCAGGGCATCACCGACCGGGTCCCGGGCGCCGAGGAGCCCTACCGCGAGCTCCTGCGGGACGTACGGGAGCAGCTGGACCGCACCCGCCGCTGGGCCGCGTCCGAGCTGGATCAGACCGACATCGACGATCCCGGCCCGGTCATCCTGACCACCGCCCAGCTCCAGGAGCCCTTGGCCCGCATCGAGGCGTCGCTCCGTGCCACCGGGCTGGGTGCCGTCGCGGACGGGCGGCTGCTCGACCTGCAGCGCCGGCTGGACACCTTTGGCGTGAGCCTGGCCAAGCTGGACATCCGCCAGGAGGCCGATCGCCACACGGCGCTGCTCGACGCGATCACCGAGTGGCTGGGCCTGGGCAGTTACGCCGCCTGGGACGAAGAGCGTCGTCAGGCCTGGATCCTCGGCGAGCTGGCGTCACCACGCCCGCTGCTGTCCTTGCGCCACGGCCCGGACCTGGACCCAGACGCCCAGGACGTGCTGGACACCTTCTGGGGGCTGGCAGCCCTGCCTCCGGAGAGCCTGGGCGCCTATGTGATCTCCATGGCCACGGCGCCGTCGGACGTGCTGGCCGTGCACCTGCTCCAGCAGGCGGTGGGCCTGGACCCGGCGATCCGAGTCGTGCCCCTGTTCGAGACCCTGGACGACCTGGTGGGCGCCGAAGCCGCTGTCGACCGCCTGTTGAACATCGCCCGGCCGCTGATCGGCGACACCCTCGAGGTCATGATCGGGTACTCCGACAGCGCCAAGGACGCCGGCCGGCTGGCGGGCACCTGGGCGCTCTACCAGGGCCAGGAAGCGCTGGTCCGGGTCTGCGACCGCCACGGCGTGCGCCTGCAGCTCTTCCATGGTCGGGGTGGCAGCGTCGGGCGGGGTGGGGGACCGGCCCACGCCGCGATCTTGTCGCTGCCTCCGGGGTCGGTGCGCGGCGGCCTGCGGGTCACGGAACAGGGCGAGGTCATCCAGAACCGCTTCGGCCTGCCGGGCATCGCTCTGCGCAGCCTGGAACTCTACACCACCGCCACCGCCGAGGCGACCCTGAAGCCGCCGCCCGCCCCTGAGCCGGCGTGGCGGGCCCTGATGGACCGCATGGCTGCGGCTGCGCTCCAGGGCTACCGCGGCGTCGTGCGGGAGCACCCCGACTTCGTGACCTACTTCCGCTCCGTCACCCCCGAGGTCGAGCTGGGAAGCCTGAAGATCGGCTCCCGCCCGGCCCGCCGCCGCAAGGGCGGTGGGGTCGAGAGCCTGCGGGCCATTCCCTGGGTCTTCGCCTGGACCCAGACGCGGCTGTTGCTGCCGTCGTGGCTGGGGGTCGGCGCGGGCCTGCGCGAGGCCCTGGACTGCGAGGACCGGGCGGTGCTGACAGACGCCGTGCAGCGTTGGCCCTACCTGCGCAGCTTCCTGGATCTCGTCGCCATGGTCCTGGCCAAGGCCGAGCCCGTCATCGCCGCGCGGTACGACGCCCTGCTGGCGCCACCCCAGGTCGCCGCTCTGGGCGAAGATCTGAGGGCACGGCTGGACCGCACAGAAGCGGCCGTGCTCGAGGCCACGGGCCACCAGGACCTGCTCCAGGGCAACCAGGTGCTCCAGCGCACCCTGCACCTGCGCAATCCCTACGTGGACCCGCTGAACCTGATCCAGGCCGAGCTGCTGCGGCGACACCGGGCCAGCCCCGACGAGCGGCTCGCCGATGCGCTGGTGGTCACCATCAATGGCATCGCTGCGGGGATGCGCAACACCGGGTGATGCGGCGTAGGATGGCCCATGTGGCCCGCGGTCCTGCTCCTTGCCTGTGCCGAGCCCGCCTCGACACCACCGCCGGCCGAGACCGGGCAGGCCCGACCCGAACCCGACAGCGGCGTGGCGGTCGAGCAGCTGCCCGCTGTGGAGGGGCCCCACCCGGTGCTGCGCGACGACGTGGTGCACACGTTCTCCCTCACCTTGAGCGATGCCGCCTGGGACGCTCTGCTGGCCGACCCCTACACCTACGTCGACGCCACCTTTGACGGCGGCCTGGGGCCCCAGTCCATCGGCGTGCGGCTGAAGGGGTGGTCGTCCTTTCGGCCCCTGGACGACAAGCCGAGCCTCAAGCTGGACTTCGACCGCACGGTGGACGGCGGGCGCTTCTACGACCTGGAGGGGCTGGATCTGGCCAAGGAGGTGCACGATCTGGCCGCGATCTCCGAGTTCATCGCCTACCGGATCTACCGGGACGCCGACCTGCCAGCGCCGCGCACCGGCTTCGCCCAGCTCTGGATCAATGACCTGGACTACGGCTTCTACACCCTGGTGGAGCGGCGGGACGACCAGTTCATCCAGGCTCGCTGGGAAGGGGACCCCGACGGCAGTCTGTACGAGTCGTCGTCGGAGAGCTGGCCCTGCGACCTGGACGATCCGGGCTGCGACTGCTTCGAGGTGGACGAGGTGGGCGCCGGGGACAGCCTCGCTGACCTCGAGGCGCTCTGTGCGGTGGCCACCGACACGCCGGACGACAGCTGGCTCGCCTTGATGGAGACGCGGCTCGACTGGACGGTGTTCACGCGCTCGATGGCGATGGAGATGGCCCTGGGGACCTATGACCACTACGCCGGCTTCATGGGCAACTTCTACCTGTACCACCAGCCCCTGGCGGACCAGTGGTGGTTCACGCCCTCGTCGATGAACGTCCAATTCGGAGCGGTCAAGGGCACGTCCTACCCCTGCGGCACCGACGTGAAGGCCGTGCGTGATTACGACGGCGGGCTGCTCGTCCGGCGCTGCTGGGATCTACCCGCCTGCGAAGACGCGCTCCACGACGCCTTGGGCTGGGTCGTCGAGGCGCTCCGGGACTCGGACATCGACGACACCATCGTCCAGGCGTCCGAGCTGGTCGCGCCCGCCGTCGAGGCCGATCCTCGGCGGGAGTTCTCGGCCGAGCAGTTCCACGACCAGATCGCTTGCATTCGCGCTTGGCTCCAGGACCGGCCGTTGGCGCTGGCGGAGGAGCTGCCCGAGCCCTGTCTGGGCACGGACGGCGACCTGGACGTGACCACGCGCGGGACCCTGGACGCCACGGCCTCCTGTGACCGGGAGGAGCCTGACGCGGTGGCGATGCCGGTCGTGAGCTGGACCGGCACGTCGCTCACGACAGGTCGTCCCGCACCGGGGTTCGCCGTCGGCGACGAGGTCCTGGTCTGGATCGCCCAGGCGGATGTGGCCCTGGGCGAGACGGTGGGGGAGCACGTGCTCGCCCGGGTCCAGGCTGTGACCCTGAACCAGCTGACCCTCGATCAGGACCTGGACGATGCCCTGGGCGCACGGGATGGGCGGTTGGCCGTGGTCCAGCGGGTGCCGACCTACGGCGAAGCCCGGGTCGGGCCCGGCGCCGTGCTGACCGTCTCCCCGTGGAACGGCGAGACCGGCGGCGTGCTGGCGTTGCGTGTGAACGGCGCCTTCGAGGTCGGCGAGGGGGGCCGGGTCACGGTCGACGGCCTGGGCTACCGGGGCGGGCCGACCGGTGACTCCTTCAACGTCGACGGCCACCAGGGCGAGAGCGTCACGGGGCTCGGGGGAGGCGGTGACAGCGTGTCGGTGGGCTACAACCAGGACGGCGGCTGGTGGCAGCCCAATGGCGGCGGTGGCGGCGCCCACATCGCCGGTGGCGGCGGAGAGCACGCCGGCGGCGCGACCGCGGCAGATTCTTGGGACGACGTCGGAGAGCCCGCCAGAGCCGGTGAGCCCTACGGCACCCCGGACCTGGCCAGACTGACCCTGGGCTCGGGCGGCGGCGGGGTGGCGAACATCTACGACCAGCCCGGGCCGGGCGGTGCGGGGGGCGGCGTGTTGTGGCTGGAGGCCGGCGCGATCGTGGCCGGGGACGCGGACGCCTTCACGGCCCGCGGCGAGGACGCGAGCGCTTGGACAAGCGGGACCTGGAGCTATGGCTCCGGTGGCGGGGCAGGAGGCTCGATCCACCTGGTGGCCGAGTCGTTGGAGCTACCGCTCGGCGCCGTCCGGGCCACGGGCGGTGCAGGGGTGGAATTCACCGAGCGCGTCGGCGGAGACGGCGGCGCGGGGCGCGTCCGGGTGGACTGCGAGACGGTGAACGGCGAGCCCTGCACAGAAGAGGCGCTGACGGGCGCGGCGGAGCCGGAGGCGTTCGTCGGCGGGTGAGGAGGGCTCGTCGGAGCCAAAGCCGCTTCCCTCTTCCGCTTGGGGGCCGTTCCGGGCAGGTTTCGGGGTCTGACAGCCGTCAAATTGCCCCCCTGGCCCGGATTGACGGCCCAAAGCGGAAGAAACCAAGGGCTCTACCTGGGCAGGCGGAAGAACACGTCGGCTCTGCCCTCAAGGGGCAGGCTCCAGAGGAGCACGAGCGGCGGGAAGGACATGCCGTTCGAGCGTCCGTGCGCCGCCGATCCTTCAGCGCCCCCCGTGTACGGTCGGCCCGTACCCGGCCAGTCGCCCCAGCATCACCGCCACGGCCTCTTGACCGACATCCACCAGCACACAGTCCCGGCCGTGCTTGGCCGCCGCGTGCCCGAAGCTCCCCGACCCCGCGCAGAAGTCGAGCAGGCGGTCCCCAGGCCGCGAGTGCACCCGCACGATCCGCTCCAGCACCCCCAGGGGCTTCTGGGTCGGGTACCCGGTGCGCTCCTTGCCCGTGGGCGACACGATGGTCTTCCACCACACGTCGGTCGGCGTCTTGCCCCGCTTGGCCTTCACCGGGCCGACCAGCTTGGGCGCCATGTAGGGCACCCGATCGATGGCGTCGTACTCGTAGGTCCAGCGCTTGGGATCCCGCGAGTACCACAGCAGGTTGTCGTGCTTGGGCGACCAGCGGCTCTTGGAGCGGGCGCCGTAGTCATAGGCCCAGATGATCTCGTTGCGGAAGCAGTCCCGGCCGAAGATCTGGTCTGCGAGCACCTTGGCGTAGTGGACCTCGCGGTAGTCCAGGTGCAGGAAGAAGCTGCCGGTGGGGGCCAGCAGGCGCCGCGCCTCGCGCAGCCGCGGCTCCAGCCAGCCCAGGTAGTCGTCGAAGGCGTCGGCGAAGCTCGAAGAGCCCAGCTTCACCGTGCGGTAGCGCTCGCCCCCGAAGCCGGTGCGATCCCCCGCGTCGTCCCGGACCGTCTGGAGTCGCTCCCGCTTCACCGCCCGCCCGGTGTTGAAGGGGGGGTCGGCATAGATCAGGTCGAAGCTGCCACTCTCCAGAGTCGGCAGCACGTCCAGGTTGTCGCCCAGGTGGATGTCGAGGCGCGGGGGCACGCGGCCGGATAACGCGGTCCCATGCCCCGAAAGACGCCCTTCCACCCGCGCACGGCGGCTCTGTGCGAGAGCCACGCGTGGAAGGAGTGGGCGGGGTATCTGGCGGTCTGCAACCACGATCGCCACAGCGAGCGCGAGTACTTCGCCATTCGCCACACGGCGGGTCTGCTCGATGCCACGCCGCTCTACAAGGTCGACGTCACCGGACCGGACGCAGGCGCATTCCTGGCTCGGCTGTGGTGCCGCGACATCTCGCGCATCCGCGTGGGCCAGGTGGTCTACAGCGCGATGATGGACCCCCACGGCGAGTGCCTGGACGACGGCACCATCGCTCGGCTGTCGGACCAGCACTACCGGGTCACCAGCAGCGAGTCCTGGCTGGCCTGGTACCACCGCAACGCCCGGGGCTACGACGTGCAGCTCGACGACCGCACCCACCACATCTGCGCCCTGGCACTCCAGGGCCCAGAAGCCCGGAATGTCCTGCGGGACATCACCGCCTTCGACGTGGACCGCATGCGCTTCTTCCGCTGCCGTCCCACCACCGTCGGCGGCGTGCCCGTGCACCTCTCCCGCACGGGGTACACCGGGGACCTGGGCTACGAGATCTGGACCGACAACCAGCACGCCCTGCCCCTTTGGGACGCCATCGTGACCGCCGGCGAGCGCTGGGGCCTGGAGCCCATGGGCCTGGACGCCCTGGACGTCTCCCGCATCGAGGCGGGCTTCGTGCTCCAGGGCGTCGACTACATCTCGGCCCGCAGCTGCGTCATCGACTTCCGCAAGTCCACGCCGCTGGAGTCCGGGCTCGGCTGGACCGTGGACCTGGACACCCCGGAACGCCCGGCCTTCATCGGTCAAGCGGCCATGCGCCAGGAGCTGACGCGGGGCCCCGAGTGGGACCTGGTCGGGCTGGAGTTCGACTGGGCCGAGCTGGCCGAGCTCTATGCCGGCTACGGCCTGCCCCCGCACCTGGCCCCGACCGCCACCCGCGAGGCCGTGCCGGTCTACGACCCGGGCGGTCAGCAGATCGGCCAGTGCACCAGCCGCACCTGGTCGCCCCACCTCAAGAAGTACATCGGCCTGGCCCAGATCCGGACCCCCCACCACACCGTGGGCTCCCAGGTCCTGGTCGAGCACACCGCCGAGTACGAGCGCCGCCGGGTCACGGCCCGGATCGTCGACAAGCCCTTCTTCGACCCCGCGCGCAAGAAGCACACCCCCAAGAAGGGTCGCCCCAAGAGCCTGGCGGCCGCCAAGTGAGCGCCTACGACGCCATCGTGATCGGCGCCGGCCACAACGGCCTGACCTGTGCCGCCTACCTGGCCCGGGCCGGCCGCAAGGTGTTGGTGCTGGAGCGCCGCCACGTGGTCGGCGGGGCCGCGGTCTCCGAGGAGATCCACCCGGGCTTCACCTACTCGGTGTGCAGCTACGTCGTGTCACTCCTGCGACCCCAGGTCATCCGCGACCTGGAGCTGGCCCGCTTCGGTCTCGAGGTGGTCCCCCTGGAGGCCACCTTCACGCCGTTCCCCGACGGCCGCTCCCTGGCCCGGTGGGCAGACCCGGACAAGACCCGCCAGGAGATCAGCCGCTTCTCGGCCCGAGACGCCGACCTCTACCCGGAGTTCGGCAAGGCCATGGGCCAACTCGCCCGCTTTGCCAAGCCCATCATCGACAGCAACGCGCCAGACCCCACCAGCATGCGGCCCAGCGAGCTGCTCAAGCTCCTGGGCCTGGGCAAGCGCTTCCGGGCGCTGGGCGACGATCTGGCCGCCCTGCAGTTCAAGCTGACCACCATGAGCGCGGTGGACTTCCTGTCCGAGTGGTTCGAGTCCGACCAGCTCATCTCGCCCATGAGCTGCTCGGGCATCATCGGCACCTTCCTGGGGGTCAAGAGCCCTGGCAGCGCCTACGTGCTCTTGCACCACTACATGGGCGAGATCGACGGAAGCTCCCGGGCCTGGGGCTTCCCCAAGGGCGGCACGGGGGGCGTGAGCGAGGCCATCGCCGCAAGCGCCCGGCACTTCGGCGCCGAGATCCGGTGCGAGAGTCCGGTGGACCACGTGCTGATGGAGGGCGGTCGCGCGGTCGGCGTGGTGCTGCCCAACGGCGACGAGCTGCGGGCCAAGACCGTCATCTCGGGCTGCGAGCCTCGGCTGACGTTCCTGAAGATGGTGGGCGAGCAGCACCTGCCCCCGGAATTTGTCGCCGACATCAAGCGCTTCAAGCTCCGGGGTAGCTCGGGCAAGGTCAACCTGGCCCTGGACCGCTTCCCCGACTTCGCGTCCCGGCCGGGCATCGGCCGGCACCTGTTCGGCGACATCTCCATCGCGCCCAGCACCGACTACCTGGAGCGGGCCTACGACGACGCCAAGTACGGCGCGTTCTCCAAGCAGCCCTTCGTGAACATCGTGTTCCCGACCCTGTTCGACAAGTCGATGGCGCCGCCGGGCAAGCACGTCATGAGCTGTTTTGTGCAGTATGCGCCCTACGCCTTGGAGGAGGGACCCGCGGACTGGCCGAACCAACGGGATGCCTTTGGTGACGCCGTGCTCGACGTGCTCGAGCAGTACATGCCCACCCTCAAGTCCGACGTGCTCCACCGCCAGGTGCTCACCCCGTGGGACCTGGAGCAGGAATTCGGCCTGACCGAGGGCAACATCTTCCACGGCGAGCTGAGCCTCGATCAGCTCCTGTTCCAGCGACCCACCAGCGGCTGGGCCCGCTACGCCACGCCGGTGCGCGGCCTGTGGCTCTGTGGCTCTGGCGCCCACCCCGGCGGCGGCGTGATGGGGGCCCCCGGCGCACTGGCCGCCCAGGAGATCCTGCGGCGAGGTGCGGTGTGACGGGCGGCTCCGACGTCATCGTCATCGGCGGTGGCCACTGCGGCCTGGCGGCGGCCGCTCAGCTGGGTCGCACCGGTCACTCGGTGGTGGTGTGCGAGGCGCGGGACTCCCTGGGCGGTGTCGCCGCGGGTGCCGAATTCCACCCGGGCTACCGGCACGTGGGCATCCTCCACGACAGCGACCTGGTGCCCACGGGGCTCGACCTCGCCACCGGCCTGGTGGGCCAGCTGCGCCGCCGAGACCCGCCGGCGGTCCACGTGGCCGGCACCGACACCGTGCTCGACGCCCCCACCCTGGCACCTTGGACGGGCTGGGTGGACCCGGTCCGGGACTTCTTCCGGGAGCTCCTCCAAGCGCCGGCCCCGGACCTGGGCGGAGACGCCAGTCTGTGGCCGCTGGTCAAGCCGGCCCTGGCCTTCCGCAAGCTCGGCACCGACCGCATGATGGCGCTCTTGCGGGTCAGCCCAACCTGTGTCGACGACTGGCTGGAGGAGTTCTTCGGCGACGACACCGCCGTGCGCGCCGGGCTGGCGGCCGGCGCCCTGCTCGGCACCTGGATGGGCCCCCGCTCGCCCAGCAGCACGGCCGTGCTGCTGCTGCGTGCCTGCGCGGCAGATCGGGAACTCGTGGGTGGCCCCGCGGCGCTGGTCGAGGCGCTGGTCAGCGCCGCCACGACCCACGGCGCCGACCTGCGGACCGGGGCGCGGGTGTCCCGCATCCGGATCGCCCAAGGGCGCACCGCGGGCGTGACCCTGGCCGACGGCACAGAGCTGGACGCCGACGCGGTCATCTCCGCCATCGGGCCCCGCCGCACCCTGCTGGAGCTGGTGCACCCGGCCGACCTGCCCGACGGGCTGGACGTCCAGGTCCAGCGCATCCGCACCCGAGGCATCACGGCCAAGCTCCACCTGGCGCTGTCCGGGCCCTTGGCGATCGCCGGGGGCGCCGAGCGGTTCCGGGTCGGCGCCCACCCCCACGACTGGGAGCGGGCCTTCGACGACGCCAAGCACCGGCGGCCCCTGAAGCGGCCGGCCCTCGACGTCCGCCTGCCCAGTCTCACCGACCCGAGCCTGGCGCCGTCCGGGCACCAGGTGGCGTCGATCCTGGTGCACGGCGCGGCGGTCGATCTGGACGGGGGGTGGACCGACGCCGCTCGGGACGCCCTGGGTCACGCCGTCCTGGACGTGCTGGCCGAGCACGACCCAGGGGTCCGCGACAAGCTCGTGGCCGCCGAAGTGCTCACCCCGGCAGACCTGGCCGAGCGCTATGGCCTCGAGGGCGGCCACCTGCTGCACGGCGAGCTGGGCCTGGACCAGCTCCACGCCCTGCGCCCGACCCCGGACCTGTCCCGCCACACCACCGGCATTCCCGGGCTGTTCCTGGGGTCCAGCGGGACCCATCCGGGCCTGGGGGTCAGCGGCTGGTCGGGCGTGCTGGCGGCCAGGGCTCTGATGGGGCCCGGCCGGTACTGATCAGCCCGAGACCGTCGCCCGGGCCTCGATCCGTCGCACAGCTTCCTTGGCCGCCCGCTTGAGGCGCGCCCCAGCCGTCGGGTCCGTGCTCCGCTTCTTGAGCACGCCCAGCGCTCGCTTGGTGCCGACCTGGCCCAGCGCATGCACCACGCCCACCTGGACCTTCTTGTCGTCGTGGCTGACCAGCTGCACCAGGGTGACCTCGGCCTGTTTGTAGCCGTGGGCCCCGACACAACGAGCCCCGACACAGATCTCGTCCGGGTCGTTGCTGCGCAGCATCGTCATCAGGGGCGCCAGACCCGGGTCTGCGCCCCGGGCGATCATGCTCTCGACCGCCGCGGCCCGCATGGGATGGCCGTCGACCAAGTAGGGGCGCAGCAGCTCTTCGACCCGGGGCACCGGGGCCGTCTTGCTCAGCTGGAACGCCGCCTGGTCGCGCAGCTGGAACGGCGCGTCGGGGTCGGCGAGCGCTTCTTCGAGTGCGGGGATGCCTTCCTTGCCGGCTTCCAGGGCGGCCGTGACCCGAACGTGTGCGCTCGGGTCCGAGAGCGCCTGCTGGATCGAGGCCTTTGTCTCGGGGGCGTCGGGGTGGTGCGCGATGAGCAGGCTCAGGCAGTGCTTGCGGGCCTTGGCCGACGGCTCAGCCGCCAGGTTTGCGGCAAGTCGTTCCACGATCTGCTCCTCGGAGACCGAGAGGGCGGCGGCGAGGCTGGCGGTCTGCCGGGCCACCTCCTGGATCCGGGCCAGCTCGGTGGTGGCCCCGAGCACTTTCATCTGCACCGCGCCCCGGGTCACCTCGAGCTCCCGCGCGGCCGCAAAGGCCAGCAGCGTCTCCCGGACCTTGGGCCCCAGCGCCGCTCGCACCATCGGGGCGTCGCCCCGCACCACCCACACCTTGTCGAAGGCCTTGTCGCCCGTGCGCACCGCCCCGTCTCGTGAGCGCCCCTCCCGCCACTGGCGGAGCGAGACGCGGGTCTCCTGGTCCGGGGTGGCCACCGCTTCGATCGACGGCCGGGCAGTGTCGCCGTCGACGATGCGCACCTCCAGATCGACCCCCTCCAGACGCCCGGCCAGCTTGCCCGGGTCTCCGGTGAGTCCCAGGTTCTTGGCCGCGAGGGCCCAGCGGGCCCGCTCCTGGCGAGCGGGGGTGTCCCGGTTCACGTAGGCAGCCACACCGACCAGGAGGATCCCTCCCAGCACCAGGGCCACAATCTCCATGCCGGTTGCCTCCGACGGGGGCTCTCACCCACGGATCGCCCACGCTGAGCAGTCTACCGTGATGGTGCGCCGTGCCCGAGCCGACGCTCCACCCAGGCAGGGTGAAGCCAAGCCAGCAACAGCAGGGGTGTGGCCGTGGAGAAGGTGCCCACGCTCATGGTCAGGAAGATGCCCAGGTGGAAGCCCACACCGGCCACCAGGGCCAGTCGACGGGTCCGAGGCCACAGGACCAGCAGCGCAAAACCGCACTCCCACGTCAGCACGGACCAGGTGCTCAACCGCAGCAGGCCCTGCACCAGGGGCACCGCCAGCGCGTCGTCCCACAGGTGGAGGGCCCGCGCGTAGTTGCCGCTGGAGAGCGCGTAGTACAGGGCGTCTCCCTGTTGCCAGAGTGCAGTGCTGGCCTTCTGGATGCCAGACCAGGTGTAGAGCACCAGGAGCTGGAGTCGGATGAGCACCGTGGCTGTGGCGGGGACCAGGGGACTGGTCGGCCCGGCCAAGGGCCGCCAGCGGTGGCGCAGCCAGGCCTCTGCAGACCAGGCCGCGCCGCAGGGCACCGTGCACAGATACAGCACTCCGAGGCGGAGCACCCGATCGCCGCCGTTCATGAAGAACGGGTCTCGCTGATAGAGCCAGGCCTGGACCACCACGCTGTACAGGCCCGCCACCCGCGCGCCCAGCCCCAGCGTGAACAGCACCCCGGCCACGATCGCCGAGCCTACCAGGGCTTGGGTCGCCCCCAGGGTCTCGAAGCCGTCCAAGGGGGTCCAGCGCCCCACGGGGATCTGGGCCCGCGCCGTCTCGACGGAGACCAGGGCGTCGGGGCCCACCAGGCCAGCCAGGTGCGGCCACAGGGCCAGGAGCTGGTCGCACAGGAGCAGACCCAGCCCGATGCGCAGCGCCGCCACCCCCCGGGCGCTGACCGGGTGGAACCAGGCCCTGGACCAGCTCTGCCACAGCCCGGTCATCGGCACACCACCCGGCGGCGGCTCTTCCGCTCGCCCTTGGGGTCGACCTGGCCGCGCAGGGCCGGCCGGGGGGTCTTGACGCTGTGCTGGAGGATGCGCACCTGGTCGACCGGGGTGCCCCCGTCCCGGGCCTGTCGGCAGACCCAGTGAGCGATGCTGCGCTGCAGACGGGCCCTGCTCTCCTTCAAGGCGGAGCGCTCGAGCTTGCCGAAGCGGTCGTAGCGCAGGACGAGCTCACCGGGCTGGCCCAGCCCCCGCGGCAGGTCCAGGGGGACCCAGCTGCCGTCGGGCAGCCGACCCTCGGCGACCAGGCCCGACGTGGCCCGCGGTGGGGGGCTGAACATCGCCCAGTTCTGCCAGAGAGCCAGGGACGCTTGGGCCGGACGCAGCACGTCGTAGACCGGTCGACCCCAGGCCGTGTCCCGCGCCTCGCTGGCGATCCCGGCCACGATGTGCAGCACGATGAGCGCGCTCAACACCACCCGGCCGGCCGCTTGTCTCACCTGGGGAAGTCCGCGAAGCGCGGGTCCTGAGGACCTTCGACGGACTGGATCTCGACCCCGTGGGCGCGCAGGTAGTCGCACCCATTGGCGCCCACGTACCCGCCCTCGACCACCAACACGCGGGCGATGCCGGCGTGGTGGATCATCTTGCTGCACATCATGCAGGGCTCGCCGGTCACGATGAGCCAGGCGCCTCGGGTCGCCACACCCCCTGCGGCCGCGTTGCACACCACGTTCATCTCGGCGTGGTGGCAGCCCACCTCCATGCGGGTGCCGCTCTGCACGTGCTGGGTGTCCCGCAGGCACTCGTCGCCGCCGCACAGGTGACCGCCGCCGCGGGGGCCCCCGTTGTAGCCGTCCATTAACACCACGTTGCGGGTCGGGTCGACCAACAGGGCGCCGAACTTGCGGCGGGGGCAATTCGAGGCCTTGGCCAGCGACAGGCACTGCTCGATGCGGATGGCGATGTGCTTGTCCTTCACGGGGTCTCCCAGGCCTTGGAAGCGGGGGGCTTAGTGCCGATCACTCCGCGGCACCACCGCGGCACCGGGGGGCTCGCCAGGCCTCGATCGCGTCGAGGGCCGCGGGGTCCGCGTCCGCTGCGGCGGCCTGGGCCCAGCCCACAGCCACCGCATGGTCCTGGCAGAGATCCGGCGGCCGATCGCGACGAGGGGTTTGGGCGTAGGTCGCACCGATGGCGGCCAGGGTCAGAGCGGCCTGGGACGCTTCTGGCGAGGTCGGCCAGCGGGACATCAGCGCCGCGAGCCGTGCCCTGCTCTCGGGCAGCTGGCCGTGGGTCACGGTGACCACAGCGGCGGCCAGGGCCAGCGAGGCCGGCGTGGGGTCCGCGTCGCCGGGCGGGTCGAGGGCCAGGTAGTCGTCGGTCGCCCGCAGCAGGGCGCGGTCGCCCACCGCCAGGGCGTACCGAGGGCGCATGTGGCCCCCTTCGAGGAACAACAGGTCCTCTGGCTCCGGCGCCTCGGGGGGGGCGGCCAGGCTTCCTCGGGTCACCACCCGGGTGTTCCAGTGCAGCGTGGCCAGCATGCCCAAGGCGGCGAGGGCGTGGTCGGGTCGGGTCTCGGCCTGTTCGCGCAGCACGGTCTCGGCGCGCGGGCGGTCGCCGGACTCCCACGCCGCCAGCGCCCAGGCGCGGGTGGCCACCGGATCCGTGCCGTCCCCGCCCAGGCGCAGGGTCCAGGTGAGCGCCCGGTCCCAGTCCTCGGCGGCATCGGTCTCCCTGGCCCGGGCGTGGGCGGCGCTGGCGGCGAGCTGGAGCACGTCCCGACGGATCACGCGGTGGGCGATCTGGAGCTCCGGGTCCGCAGCCAGGGCCTCCTCCCAGCCCGAGCCCGGCCCGTAGCGCTTCTCGAAGTCGTCGACGTGGACCGCCAGGACATCCAGGTCCAGAGGGGCCCTGCGGGCCTCCAGGTGCACCACCCTCGCCTGGTACGACGGGTTCAGGTGCGAGTCCGGCCGCAAGGCCTGGAGGTGGCGCCATGCGCCCACGGAGATCTGCTTGCTCAGGTCCGAGCGCCCACCCGCCGCCTGCTGGGCCATGGCCTGGACCACGCCGGCATGGTCACTGCAGCGCAAGGTGCCCAGTCTCAGCACTTCAACGGTCTGGGCCGCGTCCGTGGGCGAGCGGGCCATCACGGCCTCCAGCAGGATCTCCGCCGACATCGCGGTCTCCTCGTCGTCCCGCGGCGTGCAGATCGGGGCGGCCCGAGCAGAGGGCGACCCGGTCGTCAGCAGGGAGAACAGCAGCGCGGAGACCACAGGCGGCATTGTCCCAGATTCGGGCCCCCGCCCCCTGGACACCTGAACGGATGTTCAGTATCTTCAGAGGGTGTCGTCCCGCGCTCCCAGTCTCTTCGGCGGCGCCCGGGTCCAGGTGGACCCGGGCTTGGCACGCCTCAGGCGCCACGTGCTGGGAGATGGTGCCTGGCTGGACCACCTGCCCGGCTGGCTGCGGGGGCATGAACTCCTCTTTACCGCCGTGCGAGATGCAGCGGCCTGGCGCCACGAGCGGCGATGGATGTACGACCGCGAGGTCGCCGTGCCCCGGCTCACGGCCCGACTCTCCCTGGAGCCGGCGCTGCACCCGGTGTTGGGCCAGGTCCAAGCGGCCCTGGCACGGGCCTACGACTCCGACTTCGACGTGCTGCACGCCGCGCTGTATCGGGACGGCCGGGACAGCGTGGCCTGGCACGGGGACCGGGTCCAGCACGGCCCCTCGGGCACCCTGGTGGCGATCCTGTCCCTGGGCGAGCCCCGCCGATTCCTGATGAAGCCCGCCCGGGGTGGACGGTCTCAGGCCTTCCAGCTGGGCTGGGGGGACCTGATCGTGATGGGGGGCACGGTGCAGCGCACCTGGCGCCATGCGGTGCCCAAGGTGGCCAGCGCCGGTCCTCGCATCTCCCTGATGTTTCGCCGCAGCACGGACGGCCTGAGGCTGAACCCTCAGGGCGACCCGACTACCAGCTACAGGGCGCCTGGCAGTCGTCGGGCAGGCGGATCCCATCCTGCTGACCGATCGGCGCCTGGCTGAGGGCGATGCCGTCGGCGTCGGACTGCACGGGGATCGACGCGAACAGGGTCGGCGCCTCGCCCTTGGCGGCCACCAGCCAGACCTCGAGGGTGATCGCACCGGTGGGGGCATTGGCGATCAGGAACAGCCCATCGGCCGACGTCCACGCCTGGCTGGCGTCGGGGAAGCTCGAAGTGAAGTACGCGGGTTCCTGGTCGGCGTCATAGGCGCCGCTGCTGTCGAGCAGGATGACCTGGGCGAGCTCCAGTGGGGAGCCGCTGCAGTCCTGGACCTGGCCGATCACGAAGCCCTTGCCCGCGGCCTGGGTGATGCCCAGGATCGACTGGACCAGGCTGTAGGTGGACGACGACACCGAGCCCAAGCTGCCCACGACCGGGTCGGTTGGCTCCAGGACCACGTGGGCGGTGGTGGTGGTGACCTGGCCCGTGGCCTCGATGCGGGCGCTCAGCGGACTGCAGGCGTCGGTCTTGACCGAGAAGCGGCCGTCCTTGCTGGCCGTGGCCAGACCGCTCGTTGGCGTGCCGGCGTCGTCGTTCTCGTAGAGCGAGACGCTGGCCGAGGCGACACCATTGCCCGACTGGAAGTCCTCGACCGAGCCCTGGACCGTCACCTCGGCGATGCAGGTCTTGTCGGCCACGTCGACGTTCCAGGGGTCGCCAGGGGTGTAGCAGGCGGTCAGCCCGGTCGCCGGATCGATGACGGTGATGATCGTGTCGAAGACTGTCGTGTCGGTGTCCGTGTCCGTGTCCGTGTCCGTGTCCGTGTCCGTGTCCGTGTCCGTGTCCGTGTCCGTGTCGGTGTCGGTGTCGGTGTCGGTGTCGGTGTC